>MDSZ01053662.1_pt1 | contig 170948 bp, 152 predicted proteins | sample 811201 | NCBI WGS metagenome assembly MDSZ01 (sample SAMN05326647, study PRJNA326480) | marine metagenome | isolation source: seawater | place: Indian Ocean: North | collected 2010
AGTCTTTCGCCTAAGCGCTCGCGAACTAATACGCCCCAGGAAAAAATAAATGCGACCCCAATAGCTAGAAATGCTGCGGCACCAGCAATACCAAAATTAACTAGCGCATATCCGCAAGCCGCTGCCGAACCGCTGAACCCAGCGACCTGACCGAAACCCATAAAAGCATTGGCCTTTCCACGCTCTTCCTCGGACAGCACATCGATTGCCATCCCGTCAACCGCCACATCCTGAACTGCAGCAAACGAATTAATCAGGAAGGCAATCCAGGTCAGCAAAACTATGTTATTTCCTGGATCAGGAATTAAACCAAGAAGGCAAACAGACAATAAAAGTCCACCTTGCGCTGCAATGATCCAGGGCCTGCGACGCCCCATGGGCAGATAGCTAAAGCGGTCCATCAACGGCCCGGCAAGTAATTTAAAGCCCCAGGGCAAACCTGAGATAGCTACAAAGTATGCGATGTCACTAATCGATGCCGCCTGTTCAGCCAACCATGCAGGCAGTGCTATCGAGATCAAACCAATCGGCAGTCCTTGGGCAACGTAGAATAGAGTAAAAGAGCCAATCCTAAGCAGACGGCTCTCGCTTAGATAAAAACTCACCACTAGCGTCTTAGGCGAGACAATGGCAGCAACGCAAAAGTAGCGGCCTGGTAATCCGCATAGCCTTGCTTATCGCGGCTCATCTTCTTTTCAATCATAGGGATTGAGACAAAAACAAAAAGAACAACCATCGTGAAAAAACCGACTGACATCCAACCGTCTATAGAGCCAGTTGACGCATAGCCGAAAAGCAGCATCGAAAACCAGAATCCAATTTCACCCAGGTAATTTGGATGCCTACACCAACTCCACAGACCCGTCATGAGAACCTCCTGCCTAGTTTGGCGCTGCCGCCTAAAACGATGCAGTTGGGCATCCGACTGATATTCCAACCAGACACTTGCGATGCCGGTGAACAAGGCCAACGCATCATAAATATTCAATTCGCGCGAGCCAATAGACAGCGCATAGTAAAGCGGTATACAACCAAGAAAAACAAGGATAGTAGGAATCAGATGGATACCAAAAAAGTTTACGGGTAGCCAGAAAAACCCAGACTGACTTCGCAATTCCGCGTAACGCCAATCTTGGTGCTCCAAACCTTCCCAGGTGAATAAGAAATTACCTGTCAGTCTTAAGCTCCAGGCACCAACAACGGATAGAGCCATAATCTGACGCCATACTACCGCACCATCAGCGAGCCCAACAAAGTAAATTCCAATAACTAGCGGTACCAGGCTCCAGTAGGGGTCATAAAAACTGGAATTCCTGAACGCAAGACTGAAACCGAATATCACAATGGTCGCAACGAAATCAGCAAGCAAGACCTGCACTAGGATCGGATAGTTGGCAAATATGGGAAGCGACAAATAAGCCACCGCGATCGCGACGACATAACTTATTGCTATTAAGAGGTGAGACCGATTCATAAAACCCCAAACTGTTGCCGGTATTGAGGAGGCGACATTTCTACCCGCCGCAGAAAAGCACGACGAAATTTAGTGACTTCACCGTAAACAAGTAATTCGCCTATCTCTTGGATCTTCTGACTGGTTGCCCTAATGTAACCCTTTGCCATTTCTCGGCGAATTTCATCTAAGCGCCGCTGGTAACTTGGCTCTAATTCATAGAGTCGTCGCCGAAGTATTCGTAAACCGAGATATAGCCACTGAGAAGCCGGATATAGCTTCAGAAATTCATCGGACTTACTCAGCAAATTACGATCTACTTTTGATATCAGGTCCACGCTTACATCCCTTATAAACAGTAGCCGCTTAGTCAAAATTACCAAAATTCTATAAGGTTCTTCCTTACAAGAGTTACGGTTATTGGCACGAACTTCTTTCGCAATTAAATACTGGGGGTGCATCTCAGAGAGCTGACCATTGCGAGATCGGCCTAGCTAGTAGTGTCCAATTTGACGAAAAGCATGTCAACGAACCGGCGGCGATAATTGACTAAGTCGTTTGATACCCAGGTAACTCTGTTTTCTGACGTTATCGATGGCGTACTCCACGAAATCTAAGCCTACACCAAGCGCGTTACCAACAAGGTTGATTCTTAATCGGTCTTCATATTGAAGATCACAGCAGGCATAGGTCGTCAAGAAAGCGGCTTCTATAACTGCCTGCTTCCCAACCGCGTTCATAGCAGGTGCTGACTTTCTTACCAAGTCGACCATTTCTTCATGACCGGCGCCAAGCTGCCTAGAAAATTGCACGAATTGTTCATCGTTCAACTCAAATCCGGTGACTTTAAACGAGATATCCTTAGCCACGTTTTTCTTTCCATAGTAGCCGTAACCCAAAAGAATGTAGACCACTATCTGCTGCACAGTTAGTACATGAGAGGGCACGCTGACATTATTAACAAAGAAGGGATTCAGACAATTTTCGCACCGCCAGTATAGCCCCCGATCCTCGATCTTTAACAATGGGATCTGGAAAAGACTGAACCACAGGCTCTCAGCGTGCTCGCAGAATTGCTGTTGATTAAGGCAAACGGGGCAACTTTTTTCGCCCTGTGGACTCATTTCGGTCCGCACTCTTTCACCGAAAAGAAAAAACATTACACCTCACGAAACTGTAATCGTGTGCCGCAAAGCTCTACTTCGTCATCGATCCATTCCAGTGACATCGCCTCCGCCTCGGCTTTAATAGTGCCAATGTCTTCCGTGTCAAATAGTACAGCGGACAATCCGTCACCTCGACCGTCAGCGGCCTCAACAAAGTCAACTAAACCCTCGTCCAAACACATAACGAATCGCTCACCTTCCCACTCCACTAGCTTCGCAAAAACTTCGGACCAACGTCGAGCTACAGACTCCGGGTCTTTGCACTGAATCGTTACACCGGAAATCGCCTCAACATGCGAAGCCCTTCTGTTCCGCCAACCTGGTCCTGCCCAGACCCATTCCTCGGGGGGACGCATCTCATCAAAGGACACAATCGCGGCACCAATATCTTTAGGATGAACATGAAAAGCTGTTACTTCTTCACGATCTGTTTCCCAGACCTTACGTATCCCCAGCCGATCGACTCGAAGGCTAACCGGAGCAATGTCCCCTACCTGAACGAGCACCATGTAGCCCCCATCACCTGATCGCCTTGTTAATAATCTACCTGCAGTCGTGTCATCTCGATTAGGCGAAACAATTTCCAGAAACGTCTGACCAATAGGCATAACGGAGTTATCCAATCCAAAGAAACCAACTCCCTCATCGAGAAAGTCATCCTCTAGGCCAAGCAACTGGAAAAACTGGCCTCTGGTCTCTGCGAGGTTGCTCGCTACTAGCGCAATCTGTCGAAGCTTCATGTTCTCTTCTCCTATTAACATCAGAACCATCAGTTTATCTCTTGACAATGAACCGACGAGATGCCGAAATCAATTAGAAACCGACTTCAGTCGTGTCAGATCACCACCCAAAACGTTCTCATTATCAGATAAACATCATAAATGTTAAGGAGAGCACAGAAACCTGCATGAAAATCCCCCATCGCTGAGCCTAGTCCTTTCATACTGACCTGCAGACACAGCTAACTAGCTTCGACAAAAGTGCTGGAACAAGCACAATCCGCAACGACGACAAGAATGTTCTCACTGAGTTTAGATAGCGCATTAACAGCATAGGCTGTGTTCAGCTAGATGTGAGTATCGGCATATCTATACTAATACCTCGCAATCACATATTCCGAATATAAGTAAAATTAGTAGGCCATAAAGCGACACAATAATAGTGGAAGACTTTGACCAATATCAGCAAAATACCCTCCCCTAATACAAACATGCAGACATGACTTCAGCAAGAAAAACCCTTCAGATAGATGGAACGTTTCGGATGCGTCATGGCCACCTGTCGCAACCTGTTGTCGCTTACGAGACTTGGGGCAAACTCAATTACCAACGCGACAATGCCATTCTGCTTTTCACTGGTCTATCGCCATCTGCGCATGCCGCTTCGTCTGAAGACGACCCCTCTACGGGGTGGTGGGAGCAGATGATCGGTGATGGGAAACCTATTGACACGACGAAGTACCTCGTCATCTGTATTAACTCACTTGGCAGCTGTTTCGGTTCTACCGGACCTGCCAGTATTAATCCAGAAACCAACGAGACTTATGGCCTAAATTTCCCGGTCGTTACAATCGAGGATATCGCGACCGCAGGACATGAAGTTATAAAATTTCTCGGTCTAGATAAACTTCATGCCGTGGTAGGCGCATCAATGGGTGGTATGTCTTCACTAGCCTACTCAATTCTGTTTCCAAACGTTGCCGAAGCCCTCGTCTCGATATCGGGCTCGGCGAGAGCAGCACCCTTCGCCATTGCCCTTAGATCTCTACAACGCGAAATTATCCGAAGCGATGCTAACTGGAATGATGGAAAGTACGATCCCGATATGGAGCCCGCGGGTGGAATGCGGCTGGCTCGCAAGCTTGGCATGCTGACATATCGAAGCGCGGCAGAATTCGAGCAACGTTTTGGTAGAGAACTTATCCCTGAAGAACGCCAGACAGGCACTCCCTTTGGTCTAGATTTTGAGATTGAATCTTACCTCGAGGCACACGCAGGCAAATTTATAGGTACCTTTGATGCGAATTGTTACCTTTATCTTTCTAGGGCTATGGATATATTTGACGTCGCCGACCATGGCGGTTCGGTTGAACACGGACTGCAGCAAGTGGGCGCGCAACGAGCACTGATAATTGGTGTGGAGTCAGATTTGTTGTTCCCGATTGAGCACCAGAAACGTATTGCCGAAGGACTTAGCAATGGAAAGCGGGACGTCGAATTTCACGCTCTTGCCTCCATACAGGGCCACGATGCCTTTCTAGTAGATATGGACAATTTTCGACCGATACTATGTGACTTTTTTAATTGTAGTATGAACCAGCCGGGAAGGCTTCGTCAGGTCTGACGAGCGATGAAAACAATCTTCAAAGAAAAACCCGCTTAAAGCGGGTTTCTTAGCATCCTTCAAAAAGAAACGTTAGTAACCTTGCAATACACCGTAACGATCGCGATGAAACGCGGAACCACCTAGCGTATGCTCACAGACTCTTGATCGCTTCAAGAAGAAACCGATTTCGTATTCGTCAGTCATACCAATGCCACCATGCATCTGGATTCCTTCACTGCTGACAAGATTATAAGTGTCATTCAAGCGCGCTTTAGCGAGACTGGCTAACTCTGCGACCTGATCAGGGTTATCATCCAAAGCTGAAAGAGCTTCCAACACAACTGACTTAGATAACTCAACCTCGCAGAACATTTGCGCGGCGCGATGCTTCAGAGCCTGAAACGAACCAATCGGTACTCCGAACTGTTCTCGAGTCTTAAGATAGTCAACGGTGCGCTCAAAACACTCTTGAATACCTCCGAGCATTTCAGCAGCGAGAAGGATTCGTCCGGCATCAAGCACTCGGTCAAGCACATCAGCGCCGGCGCCAACCTCACCCAAGACAACACCCTGTGCACCGTCAAATACAATATTTGCTGCATTCCGACTATCTGCCATTATCGTGCGAGTTACCGAAACACCATCAGCCTCTCTGTCAACTAACACCAAAGTCAAGCCGTCACGTTCACCGCTGTTACCGGAAGAACGAGCGACAACAACCAACTTGTCCGCGACGTGACCATCAAGGACAAATTTCTTACTGCCGCTTACATTACAACTATCGTTCGCCACCTCAACTGTTGTTGAGATTCCATATGGGTTGTGATGTGGAGACTCTTCTAAAGCTAAAGCCAACAACATTTCTCCAGCAACGACTTGCCCGAGCAACTCGCTTTTTTGTTCTTGACTACCTCCATGAAGAATAGCGCTGGTGCCTAACACAGCTGTCGCGAACAAAGGTGACGCTGTAAGAGTGCGACCACACTCTTCCATGACCACACCAAGCCCCATATAACCGAAGCCTAGCCCACCGAATTCCTCCGGAACGGTGATTCCAGTCCATCCGAGCTCAACCATCTGCCGCCAAGTATCTTTATCAAAACCATCTTCATCCTTGCTGTCTCGCAGCTGCCGAAGCTGAGAAATCGGAGCGTTGTCCGAGCAAAAACTCTTAGCAGAGTCCTTCAACATATTTTGGTCTTCGTTCAACACCAGTGGCATCGCCAAACTCCTCATCGAAAAATCTAAAACAGTCATTCATCTTAACAAAAGCCGAAGCAGCTTGCCGACTCCTATTTAGGCGAATTCAGAAAGCAAATTAAGGCCGAATTGATTCAGCCCACGTGTTTAGAAAAACCATCGCCGGGTCAACTTCATTGCGCACCCCCCACCATTTCTCCCACTGTTCATAAATTTTGGGAAAGTCTCTCCCTTCTAGGTAATTCACTTTTCCCCAATGCGGACGTCCTTCGAAGTGGCGAAATATTTCCTCGCAGGCACGAAAATAAGGTTCATCAGGTTCTCTGATATCCTGATGAACGGAAATTGTCACGGTCGGCCTACCATAGGCCATAGATAGCCAGACTTCATCTGCAGCAACCGTTCTATACTCCACTGGCCAAGAAATTTCGGGAAAATCAGATCGCAATAAATGGGCTATCGAATTCAGACACTCCGGACCTAGCTCTGCAGGCACACTATATTCCATTTCGGTATGACGATTAGGTCGATGACTTGGCAAAACTTCGAAACTGAAAGCCTGTCGCTGACCCTCCGCAGCTAAAGGATATTGTGGTTCCTCTTCGACTTGTTCAATCGTTTTAACCGTCGCTAAATCAGATTGTGGAAACCAGAAAAACTCAAAACGTTCGTGACGCTCACAAAGAGCTGGAATCTGGTCAACAAGCTCATCAAGGTTTGCCTGCCAACCGCCCTCTCTTAATACCTGGGCCGGAGCCAGCTCCATTTCTACTGCAGTAATCAACCCTACAGAACCAAAGCCTAACCTTGCAGCCTCAAAAAGATCAGCCTCATTGGCTTTATTACACTGAACATGGTCTCCGTTCGCTAAAACCAACTGCAGACCTAAGACACTTGCTGAGAGATTCTGAAGATTTATTCCCGTTCCATGCGTTCCAGTAGAAATCGCACCAGCCAAAAACTGACGATCAATATCACCCTGATTTTTCAGCGCCAATCCGTGTTCATGAAGTTGGGCACCCAGCGTATAAATCGGTGAGCCAGCTCTTATCCAGGCGGATTTCGCCTCACGGTCTACTTCAACCACACCGGATAAACCGCTGAAGTCAACGATCACTTCATCAGAAAGTACAATGGGCGAGTGCGAGTGACCAGCACCAGCTGGCCGAATCTTATGGCCAGCAGCAGCCGACCCAGAAATCAATGCTTGTATATCCTCCACGCTACGCGCGAAATGTAGGGCAGCGGGCTCACAGGTAAGCCTGCCCGACCAGTTTCTCCAGCGACTCACAGTCCGACCCCAGAAACGCAACAATTCACGGCAATTCGCCCGAACTTTCGATATAAGAAGCCTGAGCGCCAAGCACAGACATTCTTGAAATTACTAAGAACTAACATTCATGAACCTATGTAAGACTCTGATTTAACATTAAAATTGCAGTACTCACCGCTTCCACCAAGCCATTCGCGTTTGCAAGGTTCTGACCCACGATATCGAAGGCTGTACCATGATCGACAGACGTCCTTACAAACGGGATACCCATTGTTGCCGTTACGCTCAGCTCAAAATTATGGACTTTAATCGCGATATGCCCTTGATCATGGTAGAGCGCTAAAACCGCATCGAATTCTCCTTTAGTCGCTCGATAGAAGACAGAATCAGATGGATATGGCCCGACTATATCCAGACCCCGTGACTGACATTCAAGCACAGCAGGCGCAATTTCTTCGATTTCTTCGCGACCCAGCATCCCTCCCTCGCCACCATGAGGATTGAGGGCTGCTACAGCGATGCGCGGCTTAAACATACCCCAAGATTCTAGGCTACTGTGGGTCAGAAGAAGCTTATCAACTATGACCTCTCGCCTGACATAAGCAACCGCTTGAGCCAAAGACTTATGAGTCGATAGATGAGCTACCTTGAGACCTGGCGTCATCAACATTGTTGCGGTTAACGAAGCTCCTGTCATTCGAGCCAATATCTCCTGATGACCGATATCCTCATGATATCCAGCCATCTGAACGGCTTCCTTGTTAATTGGACAAGTTACTACACCAGACAAACGACCAGCGAGACACCAATTAACAGCAGCTTCAAAATATTGCACCGCCGCCTGCCCACAAAGCGCTGAAGATGTCCCCTGCGCAATCTTTGAAGCCAACAATTCAACGGGCTCAATAACTACAATACCTCCAGATTGTTCCGGCACATCTTCGGGTTCAGCCACAACTGATATCGGAACTGAGACACCAACTTGACGCCGGGCTAACTTCAGGCAGTCTGCAGAACCAATTACCAAGGTCCGCGACTCCTCTATCAACGGTGCCTTACTGTAGGCTTTTACAATGATTTCAGGCCCGATACCCGCAGGATCTCCCATAGTAATGCCTAACAAAGGTTTTTCAGCTTTTGGCAAGCGTGCTCCCCGTCATTAAATCTAAGGCTTGCAAATATCGCCTCGCATGACTGCTACCGGCTTTAAAAGTCAGATTTCCGACTTTATAACTGATGCTCGCCATGCGGCACGGCCAATCAGAAAAACAGCGATAAAGGTAAAAACCATACCAAATCCACCTCCCAGGAAAGCCAGAGCACCAGCCATATCACCAGGACCATATGGAGTATCCACGACTGAAAGACCTCGGTTGGATGAAACGTTTCCTGCCCAGTAGAACAGCGTATTAGCCCAACCCGTAATGATCAATCCGTAACCAACCCACCAAGCAGATTTTCCTTTCATCTTCAGATGACTTATCAATGTGGACATCGCTGCAATCATGACGCCGTTTAAGATCCCACCCACATGCGCGGCGGTCCAACCGCGGGTCGTGCCAGGAACATCAAACACCACTATTGGTAGGGGCCATAGCCCGATACCTCCGAGCAACGAAAAAATAAGCATGACACCAGCCAACAAACCTATGAAAAGCACTGCCATACCATGCGCAATGGCAAGCTTGGATAGTAGGTTGCTCTCATTATCATCGAGTTCTTTCATCTTAAGCCCCCAAATTTTGTTTTAGCGTGCCTCGATCCTGAACATATCATCCTCAGTCAGAATACGGGTGTCGTATCCATCGGCGTAATAATCACGCCAGGCAACAGCAATCGAGTTCTGCCTCTCGTTGCATAACGGATGTCCACGCGGATGATATTTACTGGAAAGGACCGGTAATGCCGACCACGCCAGATCAAAGGCGAAGGACAGGAAAAATCGCCAGGCCCTGAATCTACGCCAACCACGGTAGCCTTCGCCTCTCACCATCGACTTAAACGCGATAAAAGTTTCTTTAGCAATATGACAAAAAGCGAAAATGACCATGTAGCGGCGATACCATTCTTGATCGGCATAAAAGGCTTTATAAAAGTCAAACGCGACAGCCCCATGCTCGACTTCTTCGACTTGATGCCAAACCCAGAAAGCCCTCTGAACAGGATCAGCATCACTCATCAATTCATGGTAACGATTGAGAATGATCATACCGCCTAGAAATGTGAAGGTTTCGTAACCAGCAGTAAAACCAATCTGAAATCTGCGACTTCGGTCCTTGAACGCATCATCAAAATAGCGACTAGCTGAAGTGTCAATATTCTTGATTGCCGGGTATTTGAAAATTAGTTCTCGGGTCCAATTGACAAAGTTGTACGCGTGATGGGCTTCCTGACCAATAATTGCCTGCACATCCTCGAACAGCTGGTTATCCTGAAGCTCATTACGATAAGCGCGCATGACTTTGACGAGAAAGCGCTCAAAATGAGGGACGTGAATTCCCAGCGCGTTAATAAACATAGCGAAATCAGGACTGCTCCGGCTCCAAATAGCATTCTGAGCTTCGGGAGAACTGAAATCGAATCGAAGTTGACGGACCGGTATATCGTCCATTGGATGACTCGTCATGAGAGCAGTCTAGCCATAACCTCCGCTTATGGCCAGCCAAGGCGAGCTAAATGGAACAGGCCGAAACAAACTCACTGATAAAACTGGACAGGCCAAACCGAAAAACGGCATTCTGCAGAGTTAGCGACACAAAAAGTAAGGAGCCCCAATGACTGAATACCTTCCACCTACCCTTGATTGGGTAAGAAAACAGGTTGAAGAATACGAGGGAAGCGGCGGAACGAGTGGAACTACATTGCTGGATACCGGCATGCCCTGCATCATTGTTATCCATACGGGCAACAAAACCGGCGCGATACGCAAAATCCCTCTTATGCGCGTCAAAGTGAATGACAGTTACGTTCTGATAGGTTCTATGGGAGGACAACCCAAAAACCCTGTCTGGGTCTACAATCTTCGCGCGAACCCCGATGTCGAGATTCGCGACGAGACACTCGTGACCGCTATGCGCGTAAGAGAAGTGACCAACGAAGCAGAACGCGCGCGACTCTGGCAATTGAGCGTGGATGTTTATCCGCCTTATGAGGATTATCAAGCAAAGACGACGCGACAGATTCCAGTTTTTCTGGCTGAGCCCATTTGACCTGCCGGATAGATTCAGAAAACCGGTTCTTATATACAACCTTATCCGGTCAGGCTTCTGTAAACTCTAGACAGCTCCTCAGGTAATTGCTCTATGTCCTGGATCACCATGTACTGACCTTCTGGACACATCTCACGTAGATAATCCTGTCCAGAGGGATCGACGGTCAAACAGTAGGTCAAGACGCCCTGCTGGCGTGCTTCCGCCAATGCCTTCATGGTATCCATTAGACCATATTCTTTGGAGTTCCTGTCTGCCCCGTAATCATGATCCTGAGGATAACCATCTGAAATCATGATCAATGCCTTGATACGAGACCCAGTCTCTTGAAGCTGCCGCGTGGCATGCCGGATCGGTGCCCCCATCCGCGTACTTCGACAAGGTTTGATACCACCAATACGACGCCGAGCTAAATCATCTAAACCATCATCAAAACCTTTGCAAAGATAATAGTCGACCTGATCGCGACCGTAACCGGAAAATCCGCAGACCGAATAAGCATCACCTAGCTCCTCAAGTGCTTCGGACATTAGAATGACTGATTGTTTTTCAAGATCAATAATTCGTCTAGCAGAATCTTCATAGGCCTTACGCAATCTAAAGTACTCCATCATCTGCTCTTCATCCTCAGATTCGGAGTCGATAACAGGCTCCTTATCTGGATCTACAATAATGTCGTCCGTGGACGCACTCATATCCAGGAGAAATAGTGTCGAAACATCACGCTGCTTTCGCTGCCGTTGGATGTAAATATTTTCATCAGGAGTCAGCCTCGCGCGCTTATCGACGAAGAACTCTACCGAGCGTTCGAGGTCAAGCTCTTCCCCTTCGGGGAAACCACGAACTTTCTTCAACATTTCGGGACGAACGCGATTAAGTTGCTGCCTGATACTTTGTGCCAGCACCTGATAATCATCCAGAGTTCTATAGAAATAGTCCTCGTCCTCATCCAACCCTCTGTACTCATGGAGCGCGCACCACCGAGAGCGGTAATCATTTATTGAATAATCCCACTCGTCATAGCGATGAATGTCAGCTTCTTTTTTGCCCGTCGCAACACCACCCAAGAATTCAGCAAGCTCAGAGGACATGGCTGATTCAAGCCTTTCCTTATCCACGTCTATTTGATGTGCCAACTCTTCTATTGTCAGGCTAGCTCCCTCGCCTACCTCACCTTCAATCAAGTCTGCAAGATCGACCTGATCAGGATCTCCGGCACCCACTGACAAAGTTTCCTTGGCATCACCGATTGATTCTTCCAATTCATTGATCAACGCTTCTATCTTCAGAGTAGTTTCAATCTGAGCCATATCCATCTCACCCCGAAAAGCCACTGGCTCGGGTAATTCTTCAAGCGTCAGCAATGCAGAAAGTTTCTGAGTATCTGCTATCGATGTCGCCTGAAGAAAGTCCTCGACAAGCTTGTAGCATTCAACCGTCACCTCCAAAGATTTTGCGACATCCGCATCAGGAGGACGTAACTTCTGAAAGCTCGACCAAAGCATTGTTGCTAAAGGAATAAGATAACTGTCGATAGCTGATTCGTAGTCAGCGTCAAGGCCAATGCCTAGGAGCACTTCCAAAATCTGCTGGATGGAAGTACCGCGCGCTCGATCTCTATCAGTCCAAGCTTTTTTCTTCTGAACGGACATTGCAGCTTGTATGCCGGGGTACAGACGTACCAGGAACCAATCAACTCTTGCATTCTCTACCATAGTGAATAGAACCTGAGCCATGACTACATCGTTGAATTCGGCCAAACGAGATTGGATCGCGCCGATTTGATCGAAGCACCCAAATTCGATGAGCCCGAGTTGGTGGAACAAAGAAACCCTATAGAAATCAAAGTTTGCTGCACGGCTCTCAAACAGATTAACTGACTCAGGCAGAAAGATGTCCTTACCATTGCACGCAACTACATCCGGTCTCAGACCCTCGTCTTCATCAGCAGTACATACCCGCATTCGGCGCCCGACAGTCGCTTCGGCCATGAGATCAAAAACCCGCTGATGCTGATCAAAACGCACGATGCCTTGCAGCGCCTCCATAGTGGCTCTGGATTTAGAAGATTCTAGGCCTATCCAAGCTGATCGAACGACTGCATTTTCGCCAGCTTCTGTTAAGCCAGCGTGCAACCACTCGTCGATAATCTCCGGCCGTTTCAGCGGCAACTCTAAAGCCAAATCGATAAGCAATATAGCGCTCTCTGCATCCGGACATTTCCCCGATAATCGAAGAAGGCTCAGGGCTTCTTCTTCATTAAGTTCTCCTAGCGTGGAGAGTGACCGTATTAATTCCAGAATATCGCCCGTGGCATGATGTTCAATTAGATCATGAACAGGATCGATCAATCGCTCCGACAATGATCTAAGTCTTTTTGCGTGCTCTAGATAAGCTTTCGCAACATTTCGTGATTTATTCAAAAGACGGCAGAAGAAAGACCAATCAATTTTCTGGCCGCTGAGACTGAAATCAAAAAAAGCAACTATGTGATCCCGGTGTGCTGAGACTAGATGCTCAGCTGCTACAAGCCACGCCCTAAAAAGAGAATTTTCATGCTCTGAAAGTTGCACTGCCGCAGCAAGAAAGTAATCCGCCAGCATGCCTGACGCGTGGTGGTATCTATCCTGGTAACGACAGGCAACCTCCTCAATTTCTGGCAGATAAACATAACGTTCATGCTCAATGATGCCCGCAACCAACTCCAAGTAACGGTTAGTCGGTTCAAATGAGTAACCGGAAAATTGCAGGCACATGCGCCCCACGCCAAGCAAAACCGAATCGTCGGGTAGCTGAGTCGCTATGCTTAGGTATAAATTAAGGGACTCGTAGGACTTCCAGCCCGCGCCGGCCAAAGCCAGGCAAAGTTCGCAAAATTCCTCACGAGTGATGTTGCTTTGCCAGTCGATCCTTTCGACGGATTCCATAAAAAATACCGCGGATTCCTGACTCCCCTTTGCCAGAATCTCACGTGTTTCTAGTGTTTTGACGTCAGCGGACAAAAGTAGATTCAGACAGGGAAAATAACATCAACAAGTTCAGCGACGGCTCTCTGAACTTCCCGATCATCAGAAACGGCCTTGGCTATAGCAGCTTCACAAGCTCTCCTTTCATCAATTCCACGACAAATAAGCTGACCTGCATAGATAAGCAAACGAGTACTAACTCCTTCATCGAAGCCATGACTGCGCAGGTTTCGTATTTTTGCACCTAATCTTGCCAAGCGCTCTGATACAACACTTTGCGCTCCACTTTCGTGCTCTATAATTTCGGCCTCTACATCTATTTGCGGGTAATCAAATTCAATCGCAACGAATCTTTGCCGCGTACTTGGCTTAAGGTCCTTCAAGACATTCTGGTATCCCGGATTATATGAAATGACGAGTAAAAAATTAGGGTGGGCATCAAGAATTGTTCCTAGCTTCTCTACAGGAAGGATACGTCGATGATCAGTCAATGAGTGGATCAGAACAGTGGAATCCTTCCGAGCTTCAACAATTTCATCAAGATAGCAGATGGATCCTTCCTTTACGGCCTTCGTCAAAGGACCATCCTGCCAAACAGTTTCATCTGCTTTGAGCAAAAAACGGCCAACAAGATCAGTAGCAGATAAATCTTCATGACAGGCCACCGTCTGAAGAGGCTGAGAGGGCCCATCAACAGCTAAGCCATAAATCTTATGTGCCATATATTCAACAAACCGCGTTTTGCCACATCCTGTGGGACCTTTCAACAAAACCGGCAGCCTCTGATCATAAGCAGCATGAAAGACCTCGATCTCATCGGCGAGAGGCCGATAAAAAGGTTCTACCGACAAGTCATAGCCTGAGGCTTCATCAAGATTCAATACTTATTCTCCTGTCCAGTTCGGTTTTCTTTTTTCGAGGAAGGCATTGACACCCTCTCGATAATCTTTCTGACGACTCATCTGATCAATTAAAGCTTCACTCTCACTAACCGCCGCACCTACATCGCGGTGTAAATCCCGGTAGACTTGCCACCGAGTTTCACGCAATGAAGAAGGCGAAACTGTTTCAATCATCAGGCGCACATAATCGTAGGTTTCTTTTAACAGTAACTTGGGCTCACACAACCTGTTTATCAGCCCAAATTGAAAAGCTTCTTCAGACATAAAGATCCGGCTGGTTAACAGCAAATCATTTGCCCTCGGTAAACCAATCATGCGCGGTAATAACCAAGACAGGCCATATTCTGCAGGAAAGTTCAATTTCCCATGCGCAGTCGTAAATTTTATCCCAGGCACTGCAAATCGGAGGTCTGCAAAACAGGCTAGGACAAGGCCCACACCGGCTGCAGGTCCGTTGATCGCTGCGATCACGGGCTTCTTCAATCCGAAATGATAAGCAAATGATGCTTGAAACTCGGACTGAACACCCTGCCCTGGATTGACTAGCTTGGCAGGAGTGCCAGGGTCGTAGCCACCTTTCTCAATATGACCCTCAAGTGCCTTGCTATCCGCACCAACGCAAAAACTGCGGCCTTCTCCCGTTATTACTATAGCTCTGACGCTTTCATCCAAGTCTGCTTCGTTCAGTACATACCTGTACTCAGTATGCATTCTGCCCGTCCAAGCATTCATGCGATGGGGGCGATTCAAAGTAATGGTAGCAACACCCTCGTCGGTATCATAGCGAACTGTCTTTAGCTCCATAGACCACCGCCCTTAGCGACCACCAGGCGCTCGATTTCATCATGTGCCCCCATAAAGAAATGGTCAGATCCCTGCAGTATTTCAACACTACTATTAACAAATACATTTGCAGTAGTCGAAACCTCGACAATCTCATCTTCACTACCCAGGATGACCAGAGAGGACACTGTTGGTGCGTCGAAGTTTTCTAGCATTTGCACGGGAGGAGCGACTAAGACAATAGCCTCGGGAGACAACCTTTGGTGTACCTTTAAACACATAACGGCACCAAACGAATATCCAGCAAGCACAATATGACTAGCGCCTTGAGATTGCAGAAATGCAACTGCTGCCCTTACATCATCAATCTCTCCTTCGCCCTGGTCGTGATCCCCGATAGAATTCCCCACTCCGCGAAAATTGAAACGCAGTGTTGAGCAGCCACCAGCAATAAACCCATTGTGCATCGCATTCAAGACGCCATCGTGCATCGTTCCACCATAGAGCGGGTGCGGATGACACAAGACCGCTCCCCAATCAGACTCTCGGGTTTCCAAAAGTCCCTCTAAAATCCCCGCGGGCCCGTTAAAAGTAAGGTGTGTCAAGATTATCTCCTGTCGCTGGAACGCTAATCTAACACATGGCTATACAGACTCTGTTATCCTCTCTCTCGGTTATTCCTTATCATCATTGTTTTGAAGACCACAACTTTAATATTTTTCCTCGTGCCACTCCTTGAAATGGTAATTCTTATCGAGATTGGTGGGCTTATAGGAGTACTGCCAACCGTTGGACTGGTCGTTTTGACAGCCGTAGCCGGTATCTGGCTGTTGCGATTAGAAGGCTTGGCGACCCTCCGTCGAGTTCAAAATAGGTTCGCTCGGGGCGAGACACCGGAAAGAGAACTGCTTGAAGGCGTCATGCTAATATTCGGTGGTGCTCTCCTCCTTACACCCGGCTTCGCAACAGATGCGGCTGGATTCATCTGCCTGATACCAGGACTACGCAGACCGCTCGCAAAACGGATTCTCAGCAATTTCCATTTTGCCTCAATACGTATGCCGAACAGCGGAGTCGCTCCAGGCGGCCATACTATTGATGGAGAATTTCAACGCGAAGAGGGGCAAAGTACGCATAGAGAAATCGATCATCATGATCGACCAATGCGAAACAAGAAGCTCTAGCCCAATCCCAGCACCTGTCTTGCGATTATGTTTCGCTGAATTTCACTCGTACCGCCAGCAATAGTGAAGCCACGGTGATGGAACATGCCACTGGCTGCCATATCAGTGCAGGCGGGTCCAATAGGTTCTTCCTGTCGTGCAACGGAATCTAAAGGAAGGCCGTAGTAACCAGCAATTTCGAAGAGAACATGATCCATATCCTGAACCAACTGACTCCCTTTCAATTTCAACATTGAAGGCTCCGCTCCAATCGGGAGGCCCTCATCAAATCGTGACAGGAATCTGAGCGCTGTTTTATCCAGCGCCTCAAGTCTGATTCTTAGCTCAGCGATCTTATTCGAAAATGTATCTAATTGAATATCGTTCAACGCCTCCAGGACGTTAGAGAGAATGCGACGATTTTCAGCAACACGAGAGACTAGCAATCGTTCATTGCCGAGCAGGTTTTTGGCAACTGTCCACCCCTCGTTCTCTTCGCCGAGTCTGTTCTCCCGAGGAACTCTAACTTGATCAAAAAAGACCTGATTCCAAAGTCGTTTGCCATTAAAAGCTAACAACGGCTTCACCACTATACCCGGAGCATCCATCTTAGCCAGAAGAAAGGAGATACCAAGTTGCGACTTAGCATCAGGGTCGGTTCGAACAAGCAGGAAAATATGATCTGCTCGTTCTGCTGCCGAAGTCCAAATTTTACTTCCACTAATAACATAATCATCACCATCCACTATCGCACGCGTCTGAACGGTCGCAAGATCCGAACCTGCCTGTGGTTCAGAATAACCCTGGCACCAAGATATATCGGCATTAAGAATTTTTGGTAGGTATTCGGCCTGCTGCTCTGAAGTTCCATATTTGATAATTGCTGGCCCAACCATGGAAAAACCAAAGCCCTGTAACTCTGGAGCGTGGTGGAGCTTCATCTCAACATCAAAAATATGCCGCCTAACCATTGACCAACCAGTGCCCCCAAATTCCAAAGGCCAATTGGGTGCCGCCCATCCCCTCGCGTTAAGCTTACGTGTCCAAATCGCCTGTTCTGCTATGCTCACCGGATAGCCCAGACGAACCTTTTCCGCTAACTCAGGATCGAGGTTATCTCGCAAGAAAGTCCGAACTTCGTTAATAAATTTTTTATCGTCAGCGCTTAGCTCAAGTTTCAAAACCCCACCCCTCCTCTGATGCAGAACAATATTGTTTGTCGGACTTTTTTTCTCACAACAGAGTCCGATCACTCGACTCTGACGCCAGATGAGGATAGCATCGCCAGTTCATTACTTAACAGTATATTCCTATGACGCTTTGGCGACTTATTGCAACGCTGATCGTCAGTCTTGCAATCGCAGGCTGCGGTTCAGACTCCGGCTTCAATGAAGAGACCGATTTCTTAAGAAAAGAGGGCGCAGTCCAGTTCGTCAATATGATGTCCGACAGCCCTGAACTCACCATGATACACGGGTTGCAAAATCAAACTATCCGATTTCCCTTCACCTCTGGAGGAGAGGTGCGATTCGAGGATCGCTACGACTGGCGTCTCGCATATCGAGACAGCAACCTTGAAGAAATAACTGTAGCGCAAGGCGAAAATCAACAAATTCTTGAGGACAGATTATCAACCTTCTTATTCATGGGTTCACTAACCACGCCCAAAATTGAAATTGTAGAGGTAGCTTTGCCGCCCTTCGCTGACAGAACAGAGGGTGCAGCGGTAATCTGGTTTGCTGCAAATTTGACCTCAGTTTCGATGGTCGATCTATATCTACTTGATTCAGAAAGCTCTCTCAACAGCACAACACCAATTGCCTCACTTGACTCACAGGGTTTCACCAACGAAATAACCGTAGATTCAGGTGACGGTATCCGATTAATTGTTACCGTAGCAGGGAGTCTAGAGGTTCTTTTTGAATCCGGCCCAATTTCGTTGTCTGACCGAAGCGTCGACTTATTCGCATTAGTCGATGATTTCGGGCCAGACAGCCTAAATCATGTTGATGTTATTTGGAGCAGTTCAGCAAACGGCAGTATCATGCCGGATTTTTCGCAGGCGACTCTTATTAGAAACAGTAACTTCGCTTCATCTAACGAACTACTTGTGACAATTTCCGACACCACTTTTTCAAGCTCAAGTAGAGGGGATCGAAGCGATTATGCCGAGACCAATCCTGGCGAGCAGACCATAACAGTTAGTCGCGTAGAAGATACCCTCTTCGACGATACAGCAAACTTATTTGCCGGGGGTTATCACAGCTTTTTAATTTTCGATGGGCCAGATACAGAGACACCTCTTACACCTTTTCTTGTTAGAGATGAGTTCCGCAGCATTACAGATCGAGTGTACTTCCAGTTTATCAATGGTAGTGATGAAGCTATAGATTTTTATGCCTTAATCAATGGCCAGGATACTGACGATACTGCGCCTGTACTGAACGATGCTCAGGCGCTGGCATCGGGAATAACCGAGGTACCTTCCGGCGATACACGTTTTGTCGTTCAGACTTCAGACAATTCCGAAACACTTGAGTCTGTTCAGGTAGTCCTTCAAGAAGGTATCACCTACACTGCTGTCTATGAAGCCAGGTCAGGATTACAGATATTCGAGGACTAATCGAAATAGACTGAATGGCTTGCTTGGAAGTTTTTGAAATCACTTTTTTCTTTTCAACCAAACATTAGACTTAAGAGATGTTCGAATTATTTTAACGTCCCATCTGACCAGTAGTATCTTCACGGTGACAGGAGATTCTGGCCAAACTGAAAATGAGATTTCAAACGATACTCTTCATTCATCTATCTCAATAGTGTCATCAAGAATCTTTTTGTCTAAATTACGACACACCGTAGCGGCAAAGCATTACAAATTTTTTTGGTCTATCGCGGTGTTCTATTGTTTTGTTCACCGATTGATAGTAAGACAGCCACAAAGAACAAAGCGCGATAAACTAGAGCTCCTCTGCCAAAAGAAGCACATTTAATTTCTCCGTTGTGTGACAGTAGTATCGGTAATTCAAATCAAGTTAATCAATCACGAACGTAATTGCTTTTGAATCATCCCAAGCTAAATTTAAACGATTTATGAAAGACTCCTCACCATACGAGGTTGATCGTCGGCGAGTCCTCGTACTTGCTTGGCCCATCATTCTTTCCAATCTATCTACTCCATTACTTGGTCTAGTGGACACAGCAGTTATTGGAAACCAGGGCAACGCCGCCTTGATTGGCGCCGTAGCGATTGGCGCCATGATCTTCAGCTTTCTTTTTTGGGGATTTGGATTCTTGCGGATGGGTACAACAGGTTTAATCGCCCAAGCCAGAGGGTCCAAAGACAAAAAAGAAGTTAAAGCAACGCTTTATCGCTCACTACTTATTGCCGGGCTTATCGGCGCAATATTGATCACCATACAAGTGCCCATACGGATGCTGGCTTTTCAACTCACAGACGGGAGCCACGCTGTCGAGTCAGCAGCTAAAGCGTACTTTGATGTTCGAATCTGGGCCGCCCCTGCTAGCCTAATTCACATGGTTGCACTTGGCTACCTACTGGCCCAACAACGGACGACCGCGATACTCTGGCTGCAACTACTACTAAACGGGACAAACATAGCGCTCGATATACTGTTCGTTATTGTTTTGCAATGGGGTGTTATTGGCGTCGCTGCCGCTACAGCTATAGCAGAAATAGTAGCTGCCATTGCTGGCGTCTTTCTAGTCCATCGACATATTAAAGCTTTTTACAACAACACGGCCGTATCTCTTTCGACCGTCTTTGCATTAGATGCGCTAAGAAGAACCTTCGCCGTCAATCGCGATATCATGATCAGAACGCTTACCCTGATCTTTGCACTAGCCTGGTTTACCAACGAAGGCGCGCAGCGTGGCGACGTGTTACTTGCCTGTAATGCTATCCTCATGCAATTCGTTTCCTTTTCTGCTTTTTTCCTTGACGGCTATGCTCTAGCTGCAGAGAGCCTCACAGGACAAGCAGTTGGTAAAAAGGAACCTCGCCTACTAGACCAAACTCTTCAACATATCAGCGAAATCGGCTTAGCCACCGCCGCTCTCCTAAGTGTCGTCATTCTCTTGCTAGGTCCTTCATGTATTGACCTGCTAACAAACTCGGTAGAGGTTCGAGAAAGCTCAAAAATCTATCTACCGTGGGTAGTGATTATGCCAATAGCGTCTGTCTGGTGCTTTTTGTTAGACGGTGTTTTCATTGGTTCCACCTGCACCCGCCAAATGCGAAACGCTATGATCCTATCATTAGCCATATACTTGGCTGCTTTCTATCTGATGGCACCCCTTTGGGATAATCATGGCCTATGGCTATCCCTAATGATTTACTATATCGCAAGGGCTCTGACGCTGTCGTTCTACTTGAAGAATGTTAGAAACCTGACAGTAATGAGAGGCTGATTGCCACTGGCTATATTTACGACATAAACTTCGCACATATAAATTTGGTATTGGATGGAAGCATGAAGATCTCTACCCTGATGAGCTACGCTCAAGGCTACGTAGGTGCCACAAAAGAAATCGTTGAAATGGAAAAAGCCGGCCTAGACGTGGCATGGGTGCCAGAGGCCTATTCCTTCGACGGGGTGTCAGCGATGGGATACATCGCTGCTAAGACTGAAAGGATAACGATAGCGTCTGGAATTTTGAACATCTATAGCAGGACACCTGCGTTAATGGCCATGACGGCTGCAGGTATCGATGCACTATCTGAGGGTCGCTGTATGCTTGGGCTTGGAGCATCTGGCCCGCAAGTTATCGAGGGATTTCATGGAGTGGCCTATGATGCGCCCATGACCCGAATCCGCGAGGTAGTCGAAATATGCCGTATGGTTTGGCGAAGAGAGGAAAAGTTGGTCTATGAGGGCAAGAAATATCAAGTGCCTTTGCCTAGCGGCGAAGGTACTGGCCTAGGCAAACCACTGAAAATCATCAACCACCCTTATCGTGAAGAAATACCTATCGCCCTGGCCACATTAGGCGAAAAGAGTGTAGAAATGACCGCTGAACTGGCCGATGCCTGGTTACCCGCTTTCTACATGGCCGAGGGCGCTGACGCTGTATGGGGAGATGCCCTCAGACGAGGTAATGCCAAGCGAGATCCAGGCCGACCACCTCTCGACGTTTATGCCGGTGGAGCAGTGGCCATTGGTGAGGGACTAGAGGAGTATCGCAACATGTCTAGATCGGGCATTGCCCTATATGTTGGTGGCATGGGCGCAAAAGAAAAGAACTTCTACAATCAGGTCTTTAGAAAATACGGATATGAAAAAGAAGCTGAGACCATTCAGGACCTTTACTTAGCGGGCAGAAAGTCTGAGGCAGAAGCCGCAATTCCCGATTCCTATCTAGAGGCAACTTCACTGGTAGGACCTGAGGGTTTTGTAAAAGACCGTTTAGCAGCGTTCAAAGAGGCTGGAGTCACTTCTCTCAACGTGAGCTTTCTTGGAACCACTTCAGAGGAACGCGTAAGAAATTGTGACAAGTTAGCGAACTTACTCGCAAAAATGTGATCACGCAGGACCTGGTAGTAAGGATCGGAAATCCGCAAGGGTTTCCGGTCTAGTGTATTGTCTGAGTTCCCCGGCATCTAAAAACACAGCGTAACAACTGGTGCATAATTCGAATCTGATTCTATGTCTCCCCTCAATTTGCCGCTGGTCCATAATTCGATTGCAGTTTGGGCAATCCACGTACACCATTTCGTTAGAAAGATCACCCAGTTCATCGTTGCCAGTGTCGATATCAACGTACGAAAGAAGATCGTCAACCATAGACTGGGTCAACTGGTAAAAAAATAAACCAAAACATTGTAAGCATCGTTCTACCATTCGGTTGCCAGCCGATAATTGCTCTGTTTCACCAAAACACTTGGGACACTCCATCCTTCGTCCTCTTCAACCAATTAACCGGAGGCTTTACCTCACGCAAGAAGATATCACTAGCCTCAGGAAACTCAAAAACTTCTGATCATGGGTATGACTAGGGTTTATACGCATACGTAAAACTATACCGGTTATCGACCAATTAAAAGCTGATTAAACATATCCGGGACTATATCGACAGAGAAACTAACCTGCATAATCTCCATCTCAAGTCATCCGATAAAAGATACCTCCCGTAAAGTGATAGCTTAAGTCTTAAAATGAGTAAATTTGATATCGATCATTCCCAGCAATTGCTGCAGAAATTTTTAAGTGACAAACACTGCTTAGTCATTTTGACAGGCGCTGGTATCAGCGTTAGCAGCGGCATACCTACCTATAGAGATGCTAATGGCGATTGGCAACATAGCACTCCTATACAGCATCAAGACTTCATAAACCATAAGCGTTCTAGGCAACGCTATTGGCTGAGGAGTTTCGCTGGATGGCCCGCAATCAAGCGAGCGAAACCTACCTACGCTCATAAGGTTATAAATCAGCTTGAAAAAAAAGGCTTGGTCGAGCTTACTGTGACGCAAAATGTCGATCGCCTGCACCAGAAAGCCGGCTCGCGGAACGTTATCGATCTGCACGGTCGGCTCGACCGAGTCATTTGCCTCGCTTGCAAAAACTATTGTGGAAGGGAATGGGTACAAAATCAGCTTAAAGACACCAATCCTTTTCTGACCGAAAGCCAAGATCTAGGACCAGATGGTGACGCAGATGTCGGGAACTATTTAGTACACGATTTGGTAGAGCCAATTTGCAGCTCTTGCTCGGGCATACTCAAGCCGGACGTCGTGTTTTTTGGCGGACAAGTAGATAAAAATCTCGTTCAGCAAATATACCAAACTCTCGAGAATGCTGACGGACTGCTAATCATCGGCACATCGCTCAGGGTTTTTTCCGGCTATCGATTCAGCCGCTATGCATCGTCTATCAATCTACCAATCGCATCAGTTAATCCCGGTCTAATAAGAGGTGAAGAGCTGATCGGCACGAATATCCGCGCGGAAGCTGACCTAGCTTTTCAGAATATCAAACTTTGAGTACCCGGGAGAGCGTCTCATCAAGCGGCGTTAGTGATATACCAAGAGCAGCACATGCAGCTTGTGTTTTTACATCATCATTATGATCAAGGACACCAAGCATAGCTCTGGTAACGGGGGGATTCGACATAACCTTTTCTAAGAGAGCAGCGATCAATAAGCCAGGCCAGAGAGGTAGTGAAACGACTTTGGGTTGTCGTCCTAAAACCTGACCTGCTCTCTTAATCAAGGCTGAACGTGTCAGACTTTCAGGGCCTGCTAGCTCCAACACACAGCTTTCGAGAGGCGTTTCAGCAGCCGCAAGAAGCGCCTTTATGACATCATTGCTGTCCACGGGCTGTTCCAAGCTGGCAGCCCTAAAAGCCACAGTCATCGCTTTTCTAGCATTACGTTCCAGCGCCAAAGAAGAGTAGTCCCCTTCCCCGAGGACCATAGGAACCCTGAGAGAGATTACTTTAGGAGCTGCGGCCAACAGTATCGCCTCCGCCTCAGCTCTTGAGCGCAAACAGGCGTTTAGAGAATCAGGATCCGACCCAACAATACCAAGGTTGATGACAGTGGCGGCACCCAAATCAGCATCGCATAGCGCTTTGCACGCGGCTTCATGTGCCAGATAGAAGGAATTGGTTTTACTTTCCTTAATGATGCCGACGAGATGGAATACTACATCGCAACTTTTTACGGCGGCCCTTATACCAGCTGCATCATCATAATTAACTATTTGGATATCGACGTCGAAACCGGCGCCTATGAGCGTTTCAGCAGCACGATCAGACCTGACGAGCGCTAAAATATCATGATCGCCTCGATCAATCAGGGCCCGCATAAGGCGCTTGCCGATATTACCATTCGCGCCTGTGATAACGACTTTCATAAACTCTGCCCAGTCAGGAAGGTGATTATGGCATTATGCTAAGTTTTAGCCTGAGCTTCACTACTCCGAGTTAATGATCACCACATATCTTCCCAATCTTATTAGCCTGACACGAGTAGGACTAGCAGTTGTCATGTATTACAGCATTGTTCACGAAGAATGGCTAACGGCCATGGTAATTCTCTATATCGCTATCCTAAGCGACTTACTAGATGGCTTCCTCGCGAGAAAATTTAACCGCACTTCAAATATCGGGGGTGTCATAGACCATGGAAGCGACGCGATATTCGTCGCGGTATCTATTGCAGCTCTTGCCCATCACGGTTTCGCACCTGCACTGCTAGGACTTATAATACTAATAGCATTCTTGCAGTACCTGCTTGACTCAAAAAGCCTATCCGGTAGACCTCTAAGGGCAAGTTTCATCGGTCGTTATAATGGCATAGCTTATTATGTCTTCGCTGGTTTGCCCGTCATACAGATCAACCTAGAAATAACCGTGATCCCTTTCGATTGGTTTGTCTGGATAGGTTGGGGACTGGTCTTAACCACAACGATAAGTATTATCAATAGGCTAGAAACGCTGATGTCAAAACGGCTAGAAAACCGCTGAGTTCCTATTAAGAACCTCGCAAGTCCTGAAAAATATCGGCGCAAACAGCAATAACCCTTCTACAAACTGTTTACCTGCCGAACCGTCTCTCCCGTTGTTGATAAACGCGGATGGCGCGCCAGAAGTCAATCATTCGAAAGGCCGGCCAGAAAACTTCAGTAAAATAAAGCTCCGAATATGCACTCTGCCAGATAAGAAACCCGGATAAGCGCTCTTCGCCGCTAGTTCTGATAATAAGATCAGGGTCAGGGGTACCATATGTATATAGGTAACTCTCAAATGTCTTTTCATCCAAGTCATCCGGTGACAGGTTACCGCTCTGAATTTCCTTACCTATTTGCTTGACGGCATCTACTATCTCAGCCCGACCACCGTAACCTATCGCAATATTCAGGAGGAATCTGTCATGCTGCTCTGTGAGGGCCTCTGTCCGCTCAATTTCCCTGATCATCTCGTCAGAGAGGTTCTGACGCTGACCAATTACCTTAATTCGCACTCTTTCCCGCTTGATAACTGGATCAATCTGGTAATGACGTAACTTATGAAGAATCAGATCCATAAGGTAATCGACCTCGTCATCTGGCCTCTTAAAATTTTCGGTCGAAAATCCGTAAAGGGTGACAACGCGAATATCAAGACGCCAACACCACCTCAGAAAATCTTCAAGCTTATCAGAGCCGGCATTGTGTCCTTCGTTAGAGTCCATACCTTTAAATTTAGCAAACCTCCTATTGCCATCAACAATGAGGCCTATATGGTGCGGACGTGGTCCGTCCTTGATCTGCGACCAAAGTAAAGGCTCATATAGTTTGTATATTAGAGCTGGGATATTCATTTGAAAGGCAGGATATAACCCTTATGAAAAGATATCACCTGAAAACGGTATTACAAAAACTCGTTCTTAAACAGGATGAATGGACCCAAAGCTACCGAGAGGTCGCACACAAATAATCTCAGCAAGCTACCAATTTAGTTATTCAAGCGAGTAACGTGAAACGGGATACAGATAGTAGTTGCCCCAAAAAATGTGAAGGCTTTTCTAATCCAAACAGAAAGTGATCAAAATCTCTACCACTCACCATAACGTCATTAAATTCAAACCGGCGCTCATGAAGGATAAACTTAAAGATTAGCGGCAACGCAATAACAAATTAACATAACTCCAAGCGCGGCGAGATCCACCAGCCTGCTTATCGCAAGCCATAGTAAAGCCCAACTAAACATACCTGCAGCAACAGGCTAAGACCGAGTTTCTTGGATGTCTCACCATAAGCATTCAAAGCTTTCGATTATTACCCTCGCGATTCCTCCATCTGATCGAACATAAGATTATTACTCGAAGTACATTGCAATAATGCTTTTTCTTATTATAATGGCCCGACCAAATTGGTCAGACCAGATAGGTCCTACCAATAAGGTCAGACCATGGTTTTGGCATTGAGAAATTTTACGGGATAGATGAGCACAAAGGCCTGCGGCTGTGCTTAGCCTTTTGGGGAACTGAAATAGCTTGATTAAAGCTTATCAGGTATCTGAAAGGGCTATGCGAGTCCTTAACGTACGCTAAGAAGTTACAAACATGAACATATGTGCCGGTTGTTTAGTCCTGCTTAGTTACCCGACTTGAAGATTATGGAAGAGATAGTGTCTACCGCCACTTCAAAAGTTGATGAAATACTCGTAGTACTCCGCACCGAGATCTTACGCGGACAGTACCGATCAGGCGAACGCTTGCCGTCCGAGAGAGATCTCTCTGCACGTTTTGAGAGTAATCGCGGCGCAATTCGCGAAGTCATCAAGAAACTCGAGCAACTGGGTTTAATTGAGGTGAATCCTGGTGGTGTAAGAGTGTTGCCAATAGAGGCTGCCACACTGGAAATAGTACCTCATCTAATGGATCTAGGAACGATTGACCAGCGCCAGCTTATCGCGCAGGTACTTGATGTCCTGGGAACCTTGATGGCGCTTTCTGTAAATTCTGCGCTCGCTCTATCGACTCAAGCACAACGCGAAGACATTGCCATAGCAGTCGACTCCCTCATCAGTTCTATAGATAAGAATGATGAAAAACAGCATCGAGAAAGTTTCGAACTACTTGGTGAGAAGATGCTAGACATTCATGGCAATTTAATACTCCGCTTAATCGGAAATGGCATAAGAACACAATTCATAGCACATATACGACACGAAAATCTTAATCCGAATATCGATCTAAATCGTATCAAAGGTTCGTTAGCGGATCTTAGGAAAGCTATTCTAGTGAACAACAGCACCGACGCGTCGTTCGCGATATCACACCACTTTAAGCTAATGAAAGACGCAATATTAACTCTGCCGACTGACAAATCAAACCTGACAGGGGATGGCGAGAATGCGTAATACGCTTAAAACACTTGTGACTTTTGCCGTCCTCTTTTTCGCCGTCATCGTCGCATACGGAATCGTTAAAACCGCGCCAGAACCAGCACAGGTCATACCCAAGGAAGTCGCCATCAGTGTGCGGGTACTACCTGCCGAAAAACACAAAATTCAGCTAGAAGTGACTTCCCAGGGGAGCGTCGAACCTCAACAACAAAGCGAACTCATCCCTGAAGTCAATGGCCGAGTTAAATGGGTATCACCCGCCCTTGTCGCTGGAGGCTATTTTAAAAAAGAAGAAATTCTGCTGCGCATTGAGGACAGTGACTACCGCTCCGCCGTCGCACGAGGACAGGCGGCACTTAGCAGAGCCAGAGCTGAGGAAGAGCTTGCCCGATTTGAGCTCCGTCGAATGGAACAATTAGTAAAAAACAAACTTACCAGTCAATCCAGTCTCGAATCAGGGCTACGCAATCATCGCATTGCAAAAGCCACCCTCCAGGATACTGCGTTAGCTCTGGAGCAGGCGCGTCGCGACCTGTGGAGAACGGAAATCCGCGCGCCCTACGACGGCCTTGTAAGGAACGAACGGGTCGATATAGGCCAATACGTAACGAGAGGACAAACAATCGCTTCTGTTTACGCTAGTGGCTCCGTCGAGATAAGACTCCCGGTGGCTGACCGACAACTAGCTTACCTAAATATACCATTGGGCTATCGCGGCGAAATCTCGGACCAACACCGTTCAAAAGTTATCCTCTCTACAGAATATGGCGGCCAACTCTACGAATGGCATGGTCACCTCGTCAGAACGGAGGCTGAAATAGACTCCCGCAGTAGGATGGTAACAGCAGTAGTGAGGGTACTGGCTGAAGATAACCCAGGACAACCGAATCTACCAATCGGCCTCTTCGTGAAGGCCAACATTAAAGGCCGCTGGGTGGAAAACATTATCACGCTACCACGAGCCGCGCTAAGGCACCAAGATCAGGTATTGGTCGTCGACAACGAAAACCGTTTGAGTTACCGGTTTATTAAGGTTCTACGCCACCAAAAGGACGACATACTTGTCTCAGAGGGACTAGAAGACGGCGAACTGGTCAATATCTCCCCCATCCAAACTGTAATTGAAGGCATGCAGGTTGAACCGACAACGGTTCAATTTCGGGGCTAAGCATGTCTGAGAACAGAGCTATCGCATGGTTCACTGATAATCCAGTAGCCGCGAATCTCATGATGCTTATTTTTGTTCTGGGCGGCCTCATATCCCTAGCTTCAATGCATAAAGAAGAATTTCCGACGATCGACCCTGGCGTAATCAGAGTACAGGTACCCTATCTTGGGGCAGCACCCGAAGAAGTTGAGCAGGGCGTTTGCATACGCATTGAAGAGGCCATCGAGGGCGTCGATGGCATGGATCGCTTCTTCAGCATCTCAAACGAAGGCATGTGCACAGTGATGATCGAGGTATTACAGAATGTTGATGTCACGCGCGTTCTGAACGATGTCAAAGGCCAGGTCGATGCTATTTCCACCTTCCCTGCTGAAACGGAGAAGCCTGTCGTATCGGCTATACTCTTCCGAGGTCAGACCATATCTTTCGCGCTTTACGGAAAAACAGACGAGACCACTCTCAAGATCATTGCTGAAGAAATGCGCGATGAGATCTCGGCCCTTCCAGGAATTTCCCAGGTCAGCGTCAATTATGTAAGACCGTGGGAAATTTCAATAGAAGTATCAGAACAAATATTGCGTCAATACAACCTAACCATGAGTCAGGTCGCGGACGCAATTAGACGATCTTCTCTTGACCTGCCTGGCGGCTCGATAAAAACACAAGGCGGTGAAATACTTCTACGATCAAAGGGACAAGCCTACAGCGGGCGAGAATTTGAAAACATCGTTATTGTCACTCAGCGCGATGGCACGAATGTAACGCTTGGGGATATTGCTTCCGTGAGGGACGGCTTTCAGGAAGGCTTTCTGAAAGCGAAGTTTGACGGAGAACCTGCTGTGTCTGTTTCGATCTATCGTATAGGAAAAGAAGACACCCTTACCTCAGCAGCTACTGTCAAAGAATATTTAGCACGTAAACAACCATCATTACCGCAAGGAGTAAAAACTGCGATCTGGATCGATGAGTCTGTGCCATTAAGTCGACGCATCGATCGGCTAACGATGAATGCCTACGCTGGCCTCGTGCTTGTATTAGTTATACTCGCGCTTTTCCTCAGATTTAAAGTGGCTCTTTGGGTCGCGGCTGGCATTCCGATTGCGATACTCGGCGCGATATGGGTATTCCCTGCAGCAGGCTTAAACATCAGTTCACTGAGCATCCTGTCCTTCATCCTGGTGCTTGGAATTGTCGTCGACGACGCCATCGTTGTCGGTGAACGGATTTATAGCCACGAGTCGATCGAACCAACCCGAAGAGAGGCAGCTATCGCTGGCACTTCAGAGGTTATCGTGCCCGTTGTGTTCGGTGTATTGACCACAATTGCTGCTTTCCTTCCAATTCTCCTTCTAGATGGTCGGATGGGTAGCTTTTTCTCAATTATCGGCTGGGTCGTCTTAGTATGTCTGATATTCAGCATTATTGAATGTATGTTTATACTACCAGCTCATCTTTCGCACAGAAAAACCGAGAATTATTTTCTGCACCAAGCTCCCGTAGTCACGAAGTGGGTAGCGTTCCAGAGCATTTTTTCCAACGCACTCGAACATTTTGCCAACCATCGCTATCGACCTTTCCTCGAAAAAACCTTGGAGTGGCGTTGGGTGACTTGGGCCGTCGCAACATTCATACTAGTCGCTTCCGTTGCTTTAATCATAAGTGGCCGCGTTGTCTTCCAATTTTTCCCTGCGGTTGAAGGTGATCGGATTTACGTCACTCTGACCATGCCCGAAGGAATTAACGTCGAATATACCGAAGCAGCCGCGAGGCGAATAGCGTTGGCGGGCTATGAAACTATCCGCGAGGTAGAGGAAGCTGTCGGGACACCTGACGGAGATACTATTCTGAAACACGTTCTGGAATCGATCGGTGTAGACGCTGCAAGAGGTTCAGGTCCGTCCTTTAAAACTGCAGGGGGAAGCCACCTGGCAGAAGTTGTCATGGATCTCGAACCTTACGAAAAACGACCTGATTGGAACACTAATAAAATTGCCGATCTATGGCGTGAGAAAGTAGGATCCGTCACTGACGCCGTTCAGCTTGAGTTTACGACCTCGCTGTTCAACGCGGGCGAAGCACTTGGGCTGAAACTTAAAGGGCGAGATATAGAGCAACTTAAAAGTGCGGCGGCAGCTATTCGTCAGGAGTTTGCATTGTATCCCGGCGTAATAGACCTAAACGACAGCTTCAGGGCGGGGAAGCAAGAGATTAAACTGGACATACTCCCGGAGGCTAAACCACTTGGACTTACGCTCAACGATCTGGCGAGGCAAGTTCGCCAAGCATTTTACGGTGAGGAAGCGCAGCGTATACAACGAGGCACTGATGACGTCAGAGTAATGGTTCGGTACCCAGAAGAGGAACGTCGCTCACTTGGCGATCTGGAAAATATGCGTATTCGGACCAACGACAACATTGAAGTGCCGTTCTCAACGGTCGCCCGAGTCACCTACGGTACTGGATACAGTTCGATAAACCGCGAGGAACAACAGCGGATAATAGACGTACGCGGTGACGTCAATCGGGCGGTCGTAACACCAGAGGAAGTCATGGCTGCTGTCGAACGCGCAATCTGCACTGCAGGAACATCATTCAACGACCCTAACAATCGGTGCTACAACCCAGATTTCCCAGGCGTCACTGTAATGCTATCCGGAGAACAAGAAGAACGCGCACGGTCCCTTAGCAGCATGGTAAACACAGTTCCGCTGGCACTGCTCATAATCTTCGCTTTGCTAGCAATTCCATTAAAAAGCTACCTACAACCTCTAGTCATCATGAGCGTTATTCCATTCGGTGCAGTAGGCGCTATAGTAGGACACTTCATAATGGGGTGGGACCTGATCTTCTTCTCGCTGCTCGGTATCATTGCTTTGTCAGGTGTCGTGGTGAATGCATCGCTCGTACTGGTGGACTACATTAACCGTCAGAGACGGCAGGGCGTAGATATCTTCGAGGCCGTTGCGAACGCAGGCGTCGTCCGATTTCGGCCGATCATCCTCACATCGGTGACCACGTTCGTTGGCCTCATACCTCTAATGACTGATACTGATCCAGAAACCTTCATGTTCATACCGATGGCAATTTCTTTAGCCTTTGGAGTGCTCTTCGCCACCGCCATTACACTATTCCTCGTACCATCTTTGTATCTAATGCTGGAGGACTGGTTGCAATTCTGGAGCAGAGATACTGGCAATAGCTTAACTCCCAGTTCAGCCGTAAAGCCAGTGAATCCTGCAGCTTCGACACCGACTGAAACTGCAACATAAGCACATCCTTTCTAGCATTACGAGTAGCTATCAGAATCGATAATAGCGTTTACTCACACAGATTAATCAATTGCTAGTTTAGCAACACTTTATCAACCGCAGCATTCACGTGCTCGCCCATAAGTAACAGACTGTTTGATAACTCCTGAGAGCGGCTTGCGGATTAGTCCGTCGATTGGGCAAAGGCCGCATTGTAAAAACTGAGTACAAAAAACTCAGAGAGAATCATAAAAGTAATTCGAATCTTTGGAAATTTAGGCCCTAACTCAAGTAACACAAGATTGATTAAGCCCACGCAATTTAGCAAAACGTCTGACCAACCTAGCCAATAGTCATTTAATTTTTTCTATATGGTCTTTACTTTCGAACTGATATCCGTGGTAACTCGCTATCGCTAGTCCTGCCGCAACGCTAGTGAAAGGATCGTGCTCAATAACCTTACCAGAGAAACGATGCTCAAGCATATTTCTTACCGCAACGATCTGAGAGGAGCCTCCTGTCCGAATCACTACATCGATATCTCTCTCATGCATCTCCGCTGAGACTAAGGTTTTTGTAATCAACTCATCCATCTGTTCAAGCATTGGGGTTAGCAGTCTTTCTAAAATTGTTCTGGTAAGTTCTATTGATAAATCGAGTTCAGGTATGTCAATCAAAGTACTTTCAATTACAGAAAGGTTCGCTTTGGCTTTTCTTATAGCCTGAAACACAAGATAGCTGTAATTATGAGTGATAAGTTCCTGCAGCCGCTGAAATTTTTCCTTGGCCTCACCGCCCTCACGTATCCGATCGGCAACCTTCGATCGGTATTGATTCTGATTCAAGATATAGGTAACAGCCCAGTTAAGGAGTTTGTCCTCAAATTCCTCGAAAGGGAATTCACTTTCGATCTCAACCCCATCTTTCACACGGCACCACCTCTCACCCTTTCCTAGTAGAGGAAAAAGTAATTCTCGAAAAATCATCTGATCAATATGGTCGCCGCCTAACGGTAATCCAGCTGTCGTCAATACATTGAAGTTGTCACCAGAATATTCAAGCACGCAAAGATCCAGGGTCCCTCCCCCGAAATCAACCGTCAGGACACAACCCTTGTCTCCTGGCTTTTTGTCGAAGAGATAACTGACCGTAGCAGCAACAGGCTCTGGATAGAAAGATAATTGCTTTATGCCAGCATGACTCGAAGCTTCTGAGAGACGGTCAAAGGCCAGTTTATTGTTCTGACCCTCAAACCTTATTGGGTGCCCGAAATGCAGGCCTCCAAGACGCTCTGGTAAAACACCCTCAATACTAAGCCTTATGCGCAATAGAACCGGTGTAATCAATGCCACAAGCCTAAAAGGATGCTCAAAAACTAGTAAACGCCTTATTCCAGGGTCACCCAGTAATCTCTTTACACCACGAAACAACCTGCCGGGCATCCCACGATCAACCCAAGGTTGTCCATATACATTAGAGGTTTCGCTCTCTGCTTGAGCGTCAGGATCACCAGCCCTTGCATTGTTTGTTAGTAGCGTTGACTTGGCAATGACTTCAGGCGTCAGTTCAACTATTCGATCGCGATTTTCATCAATGTAACGGGTAACTGCATTAGCGCCAGTCAAAGTTTTTAGTTCACGGTCCAGGTGAGTAGCGGTAGGCATGACAAGCTCGTCATCCTCAAGCGAAACGAGATGCACCTTCTCTCCGTCATACCAGGCTGCCGCGCTATTAGAGGTACCAAAATCAAGTCCGACGCCGATCATAATCAAATAATTAGGTTAGCTGGTCCTCAAGAAGTTTTGCACTGTGCTTTCAATTAACATTGAAAAATAGAGGCCGGTCAGTAGAAACGGGATATTGACTTATTCGCCTATTTCTAAAGTTTCGAGCAACTTGCCTGTACTGGCAAGAACACGATATCGCGCAAGTAACTCCAGATAATAGCCCGATACTTGAGCAATCTTCGCACGGAGTAATTCGTTTTGAATATCCAAAAGATCAAGCAAGGTGCGCTTACCGAGATTCAGTTGCTCGCGATAAACGACGAGCACCTCTTCAGTCGCACTTACGTGAGCCGCCAAGAACTCCTGACGCATTTGTATGTCCTGAAGCTCATTCCAAATGAGTGTAACGTCCTCCTCAACTAACCGCTTCGTACTATTCAACAACTCTCTTGCAGCAAACTCGCGGGCCTCGGCTTCATTAAGACGCGCCCGGTCTGCACCACCGCGGTATATATTGTAGGTCATTCGGATAACAGCCGACTCATCATCATTGGCTCCAATAGAACCATCCGTATCGTTATTTCGAGTTGCCCCCAGTTCCAGATCGAACCTCGGGTAAAAAACCCCCTTAGCCTGCTTCCTGCCCGCTTCAGCTGCGGCCAACTCTGACTCTGCAGCCTTTATACCAGGGTTATTTCGCTGTGCCAGCATCATAGCTTCTTCCAAAGTGGCCGGCAGGCCATTTACAGCCTTGGGCACTTTCAGGTCTCGAGGATACTCACCTACGACTCTGTAAAATTCAGCAGTGCCATTAGAAGCTTCGCGCTCCGATAGCAGTAGATTGGATTTCGACTGCGCCCTTCGGCCCCGAGTCTGAACAACATCCACTTTAGTACCTACGCCACTTTCAAAACGCTGGAAAATCTTATCTAGGGTATCGTCATGGTGCGCAAGGTTTTCTTTAGCAAGCTCGACAATGGAATCGCGGCGAAGCGATTCAAGATATACCTGTATTGCTCTGAGTCCTATATTCTCTCGTGTGCTAAACAGTCGCGCCGCAGCTGCGTCCGAGAGCGCAGCCTGCTGCCGAACTAGGTTTATGGTCGAACCACCGTCAAAAATAAGTTGTGTAAGACGTAAAGATTGTTCTTCTCTAGTCAGACGAAGATCATCGAGCCCCAAAGCTCGGGTAGTTGTGTTGTTAGAGTTCTCTTTGCCGCTTGCAAACACGAAATCAATCGACGGGAAAAAGGCACCTCTCGCCTGCTGCTCAAGCTGCTTTGCTGCCTCTGAGGAGTAAGACTGAGCCAACACATCCGGGTTAGTCCGCAACGTCAGCCTGATAGCCTCATCTAAGGTCTGAGCTGAAGAAATTGACGCTATTGAGAAAATAGCGATAAGGCATAAGTACCGTTGAATAAACACAATTGCGTCTCTTTCAATTAATTTTGCTGCCAATGTTACACTCAACTACTGCAGGGTCATACCAGCAGATTCATAACTTCCAACAATCATAAAAGCAGACCACACATATGGATACCCCCAATTGGGCGAGTCAAGCATTTCGATTTGAACCTGACGTAGCGCTTCTCTCGCAGGCATCCCATTAACAATAAGGCCATACAAATCGGTCATTAATGCCTGGGTACCAGCATCACTGACCTCCCAAAGCGAGCTAATCACTTCGGCGACCCCAGCCTCTTGGAAAGATCGTCGAAGGCCGTATACGCCTTCTCCTTCATGAATCTCACCCAGTCCCGTTTCACACGCTGACAGGACAACCAGCCTCGTGCCCGATAGATTCAAACGCAGAACTTCAAGGGCAGTCAAAACCCCATCATTATCGGTATCAACATCTCCGAGAAAAGGAGCGTTGCTGTTTACTCCAGCAAACGCCAAACCTGATCGCAACAACGGGTTATCGCCGGGCGGTGGCACCTGGACTTCACTAGAACGCTGCATCTTCAATAGTCTTTTCCGCAATTTTTCATCGGCTTCAAGAAAGAATCCATGCGTTGCCATGTGAAGCACCTCGGGTACTGCACTGATTTCTGAGAGGACTTTTTCTTGGGCAGATTTACCGATATACATCTCGCCGCTTGCGGCACTGGCTATAACCTGATCCGTTATAATTTGACCCTCTCGCTCAGCTCCAGGCAGTGGCGCAAACTTGAGCCCCCGCAAGCCCCCTCCAAAACCTCTAATTCCCTGTTGCAATGCAGCAGATCGTCGGCCTTCGGCCAAAGCCCGCTCTTTAGGAGTCATTATTTGGTCTGCGTTGTAGTCAGGGCCTGCTAGAACAATGTAACCACCACTAGCTGGTTCAAATTGTGTTTGTAAAAGATCTCGCCCAGATGTGAGCATATGTAAATCAGTTGTTTCTATGAGATAACGTTCTTCACCATTGATCAACGCGTTAAACGGCAAGATATTTAGCACACCATCAGGAATCAGATAGACATAGTCAATGCCCTCAATCGATCTAGCTATGGGGCCCCAAATTAACTCGTAAGCAATTTGCCCTAGCTCAAGAAGTTCATCTTCATCTGCGAGATCATCCTGAATGATCTCGCGATAATCTATTACGATATTTTCAATTTCGGCACTATCAGAAAACTCTACGATGTCATATTGGATAACACCTGCCGAGTTGATGATAACACCAGCAAGAACTTTTCCCTGGTCTCCATCATCATACATAAGAAAGTCAACAAGCGCCGAGTTCGGGCGCAATGACTGCGCGACTTTTTCAACAGATACATCAGCTATTGTAGATCTATATCGAAGGCTAGCCCGGCCAAGAGTACTCTGGAGTTCGTTAACTTGTAATTCAAGCTCGTAAAGGGCTTCCGGATGCCTACCTTTGGTTTCAGGTGTTGGACCTGACAGGGTCAACGCAGCGAGTTGTTTTCGGACAGCTGCTAGCTCCGTGGCTGCAGCTTTCATAATTTGGTTATTTGATAACTGCGCAATCTGCTCAATTTCTGACGCTATCTTCAAAAGTAGCCCTTTACGCTGGAGACTGGCTCCGATAGCTTTCTTACCTACATCTGGATCATCTGACCGAATCAGATTCGCTAGATATTCATGCAGTTCCGGGCGATGTAACCTAATGTAACCTTCTCTTGCGTTTTCACCTGTCACCCATAGCATTCTGTCTAGAAAACGGCTTCGCCGAACTAAACCAATCTCCCGAATATTAACCGCTGCATCAATATCACCCAGAGCCTCATGAGCTCTGGCAAGGTTATTCAAAGCCTCAAAGGTGTAAGGGTGTTCCTCCCCCAACTCGTTCTCAGCAAGCTTTAACGCCAACTTGAGTTGCTGAACAGCTAGCCTTAACTGTCCCTGTTCGAGATAAACTGATCCAAGATCAATCTCGGATCGAATCGTGTCTATGTGTTTTTCTCCAAGATGCAGTCGCCTTGCAACTAAGGAGTTGTAGATCTGCTGCTCAGCCTCACTCAATTTCCCTTGCTTCTGATATGCTCGGCCCAGGTTATTGCGAACTTTCAATACATCCTGATGGTTTTGACCCAAAAGGATCGTCCATCGTTCCGCTAATTCCTCAAACATGGAGCTAGCGACTTCAAAATCCGCCATCAACATATAGAGATACGCTAAATTGTTCTGTATCGCTAGAGAGGCCGCGTGATCCTCCCCGAACTGGTCGACAAGGTGCTTGTAACTTGTCAAATATAAAGGTTCCGCTTCCCTGAAGTTGCCCTGACTTTCATGTAAAAGAGCCAGATTGTTTCTCGTTGACGCAGTCTGTGAACTCGATTGTCCGAACGTTGCCTCCATGCCTGATAAAGTTTGCTTCAACAGGGGTTCCGCTTGATCATAAAGACCCAGCTGCTCGTAGATGTTGCCTAGATTGTTCATCGCAACCAAAGTGGAAGGATGTTTGTCACCAGCCAACTCCAGGAACGCAGCAAGAGCTTTTTTAAAAATAGATTCTGCCTCGCTTAATCGGCTCTGCCGTTGATATATCCCACCTAGCTCAAGCAGGGTGTTATAATAGTCTATTGGCCTATGTGACCAAGCGCCCTCTCCATAAGTAACGACATCCTTAATCAGCGTAGCCGCTTCACTTAACTGACCCTCACTCACCAAAACACGAGCCAGATAGTTTTTACCTATGTACGATTGATCAACAAGACCCATCTGCCGCGAGAGATTTATGAGATCAGACAACATTTCTTTCGCGACTTGATAGTCGCCTCTTCGAGAACGCAGGTCAGCCAAGGTCATTAGCACTCTAACCGCCATTGCATTTAGGACTCCCGAAGATTTTTCAATATTCGCTACTACTAAGCTAAGCGTCGCTTCAGCCTCGTTTAGTCGACCTGATTCACTTAGCAAATTTGCAAGATAAATATGACAATGCAGGGCCGACGGATGATAGAGGGATAAGCTTTCATCCACTAATGGGCATAATTCCTGCTGCGCCTCTAGGGCGTACAAGTAATTCCCCTGCAACTGGAGAATCTCAACGCGCGCCTGCATTGCTTCCAGAGTAGACAAATGATTCGAACCGAAAGCGGCGCCATAATTAGCAATGACAAGCTCCTGAAGTGCTATAGCATCTGCAAGTTCTCCCTTTACCTTATATAGCTCAATCAATAAGCCAATAATTATTTGTGTTTCGGCATGGGTATCTCCTAAGCCATCGATCGACAGGGCCAATGCTTCGTTAAGAAAGGAGTCCGCCGACTCAAATTCGCCAAGCCCTATTCCCAAAGCTCCGGCATCGCGATACCACTGAAGAGTTAACCAATGACTCTTGCCAAAGCTTTCTTCAGAATAAAGAAGGCTACTCTCAGCAAGTCCCATGGCTGTAGTTAGTTGGCCTTCTTCAACAAGCCGCTCAAATTCTGACTGTAATTCCAACCAGAGAAGGTAGTCCTGTTCCTTTGCTTTAGGGATCCAACTAAAACGCTCTAAAACTTCGATAACCCAGTCAGGCTTAGCGGATGCAAATACAGTAATCTCCGATAACAGATCTTTGACTCTTTTAAATTCTGCGCTAGAAACCGCGTTATTTATCTCTTCAACAAGCAATCCCTGCTCTGCTTCGTTCTTGAAATGGGGTAATTCTTTCGAATTGACTTCGATAAATACCGTGAAGCTAAGCAGAAGAGTTATCAGTATTTTTTCCCTCATGGCTACAATTTTATCACGGCGACCTTACAACAATCCCCTTCAGCTTCTAAAAGCAATAACCTTGAGAAATGAGCGAATAAGTCCTTAAAGTCTGTTTATCTACACTAGAGACGACTCATGTCAATCTTGCTATTTGGATCGTCGATGCTACATTGCTCTCCCCTAACTAAAAAAAAATGATGGAAAACGAACAACCAAAGCGCTGCGGTGTGTTAGCACACTGGCTAGGACGTTTAGTTCTCAAACTTGCTGGTTGGCGTATAAGAGGTGAACCACCCCTAACTAAGAACTGCTTAATCATAGCCGCACCACATACTAGTAATTGGGATCTGATCCTCCTTCTTGCCGCAGCCTTCTCTTTCCATATATCAATTAACTACATGATTAAAAGCACTGTTTTCTGGTGGCCCCTCGGTCCTATCTTGCAGTATCTAGGTGGTATCCCAGTGAACCGTGCGGCTTCTAACAATCTGGTTAACCAAATGGTTGAACAGATTAAGGTCGGTGATGGAACTAATCTTGTCGTTCCTGCATCCGGAACACGATCATATACAGACTATTGGAAGTCGGGTTTTTATCACATTGCTAAAAACGCGAAAATTCCTCTTGTGTGTGGCTACTTAGATTATGCAAAAAAAGAGGCCGGACTTGGTCCTGTCTTTCTCCCAACAGAACTTAAAGCCGACATGAATAGGCTTAGGAAGTTTTATGGCCCCATTTCCGCAAGATACCCCGAAATGAAAAGCCGTATCCGCCTAAAAGAAGAGGATTTACAAAATTAGTCGAACACAATAACACTACGCGCTACGTTACCTGCTTTCATATCCTCAAACGCGCTATTAATGTCAGATAAGCCAATCCGCTTCGAAACCATCTCGTCTAAATGAAGCTTTCCGTCTAGGTAAAAATCAACAAAGCGGGGCATATCGACGCGGAAGCGGTTCGAACCCATCATTGAGCCTTGTATTTTTTTTTCCTGGAGAAAAGCCGAACCAGTTAGTTCTATTTTTACACCAGCTGGAATCATACCGATGATGGTCGCTGCGCCACCGGGTCTTAACATCCGAAAAGCCTGTTCTGCGGTCTGTTTTAAACCAATTGCTTCGAAGGAGTAATGTACGCCGCCGTTACTTAGATCTTTCACAGCCTCTACGGCATCAACGCTGGATGCATCGACCACGTCAGTCGCACCAAATGTCTTAGCCATATCGAGCTTGCTGCTCATCATATCAACGGCAATTACCCGACCGGCTCCAGCCAAAGCCGCGCCGTTTATTGCGGATAGACCCACACCACCACAACCGATAACAGCCACGGTACTACCAGGTTCGACGCCAGCCGTGTGGAATACGGAACCGACACCAGTCGTCACACCACAGCCAATGAGTGCTGCCCGATCGAGCGGCATATCCTCACGAACCTTTACGATGGCATGTTCATGAACGAGCATTTGCTCAGCGAACGAAGAAAGGTCCGCAAATTGCGTCATTTCTTCCCCAAGCTGTGCCAGACGGGGTTCTTCATCCTTTCCCCGTCTTGTTTCAGGACTATCACAAAGACTCATATGACCTGTCACGCAATGTTCGCAATGGCCACAGAAAACAGACAGACAGGTAATAACATGATCGCCAGGTTTTACATAATTGACATCCGCACCCACTTGTTCAACCACGCCGGCTGATTCATGTCCCATAACGATTGGCATACGAGTCGGATACAGGCCATCCACAAAATGCAAATCACTGTGACAGACACCGGCGGCGGCAGTTCGTATTAACACTTCTCTCGGTCCAGGCTTCGAGATCTGAACCTCTTCAATTTCGAGCGGTTTACCCACCTCCCTAAGAACAGCTGCTTTCATGGAAAACTCCTCTTCGTCAAACATGCTCTATCTGATAATAAACCATGGCCTGGCACAAAATAAAAGCAAAGAAGACGATGCTGAAACTATGGTAGCAATAGTAGGAGTCGCAGGTAGGCTAACCCAACTGCCAAGCCTAAACGCCAGATCTAAGGCTCAGCAACTTGACCGAGTCATAAGATTTGAACCTTGTGGTAATTTTTGAGGATTAAAAATTGTGACCACGAAAGACGGACGATGTCAGGCTATACTTTGCTAAAGTGTAAACTTTTGCTCATGATTAAATTTATCTACAAACTCTCATCGCATCGAATCGGTACGTTGAATGCGATAAGTTTTACCATAGCCGCTTTATCTGATGACATGAGTAACATTGAATGAGTAGCGATATAATTATCATCGGGGCTAGTCGAGGACCCGGCAGACAGCTATTTGATCAACTCAAACTGACCGGTAGACCAGTCGTAGGAATTGCTAGGAAGCAACGGGGTCTGGTTGTCAGCGCTTCGGCTAAATTCGTCACATGTGATGCATCAAATTCACAAGCACTCGCGGCATTGATAGGACAGGGGAATACTCTGGTCAATACTAGTCGGCCGGAGTTCCTAACCAACCTGCTAAAACACAAGCCATCAGTGGCCAGACTGGTCACCCTAGGTTCAACTCGCGTCTTCACTCGCTTTCCTGATCAAAAATGCAAAAACTTAAACGCTATGAAGCAAGCAATATCGACACAAAACATACCCACAACTATATTACATCCGACCATGATTTACGGTTCAGAAGGACTAAACAACATTGAAAGGATTGTTAAAGTCGCAAGGTTATCGCCACTAATTCCCCTGCCTGCAAGCGGTAATACTCTCATTCAACCCGTCCACGTCAATGATGTCGTTGCCTGTATACTTGCCTGCCTGGAAAAGGCTGACACAATAGGTCAAACACTAATTGTGGCAGGGAGGGCACCTATAACCTATCGCGAGTTTGTTGAAACATGCATCGAATTCACTGGCAACCGATGCCGTGTTGTATCTTTACCTTACTTTATGCTGTCAATTATCGGCATGCTTACAAACATAATTCCAGGGATACCCAGTATCAGTCAAAATGAGATACGGCGCTTGCTTGAAGACAAGGCCTTCGATGTCATAAAGCTTGAGCAGCAGATGGGAATAAGGCCTCGCTCAGTGCGCGAAGGACTGAGACAAGTACTGACTTAATCTGCTGATGTCGATTGGACACGACCAAATGCTTGGTCCAATTGACCACGAATACTATCGGGTACAGGATCGCCATTTATAGCAGAAATATTTTTTTCTAAGTGTTCTGGATTACCAGTGCCTGTTAACACAACTGAGACCCCAGTCTCATATCTGCAATATCGATATGCTATATCAGTTATAGACTCACCGGATTCGCGCAAAAAACCAACAGGATCTGATAGGTCTACGATCTCTGGATCGACTTCACCTAAACCCGCGAGTTGAACAACTATTTCCCGTAATCTCTCGGCATTAGATAACGCACGCCGAACAGCGTGCATCACCAGGACAGCAACATCATGTTCAATTGAAAGTTGCAAAACCTGTTTGCGGGCTGTCTGATTCAAAAAATTAAAGCCAACCATAACCACATCAAAGCAGCCAATCGGAATCGCTCGAGAGAGCATTTCATGCTGAGGCTCCTGTCCGAAACTTTCGGTGATTCCAATATGCCGAATTTTGCCTAAGGCTTTCTGGCGTTCAAGCTCAGGAATATATTCATCAAGGCAGTAGTCCAGCTGTTTCTCAGTCACACCATGAAGACTGAATACATCAATATAATCTGATTGGATTCGTTTTATGCTCTTCTCAAGCGAAGCAACCAGGTCTACCACGGATATATAGGTTCCATCTTTGTTCGTGAAAAGCGATTTACTGCTGACAACAACCTCGCTCCGTCTACTGGCTATAGCACGACCCACAACCTCCTCTGTACCATAGACACGTGCGGTATCCAGGAAATTCACTCCTTTCGCAAGCGCCTGACGCACAAGGCGTTCGGCCGACCGCTCATCACCACCAGTTGCGAGCCCGAGACGGCTACTACCACCGCATCCCAGTCCCGCAGGACTGACCTGAAGTTCAGTTCGGCCAAATCGTACGCGCTGCAAAATACTTTCCTCTCACTTGGCTTACATAAAACTGATAAAGCCTAATCCACACACACCGATTTAACAAACTTCTGAAATTGATCAACTCCATACTTAAATCCCAAAGAAAATCGACCCAGAATTTCATACGAACCCCAAGCCTGTATGTTTGCAGACGCAGATGCTGGTCTCCGGCCCACTTTCGCAAAGATTCGACTCCGCGGAGTCAGCTCGATGGAAGCATCGATCTAGAACGCTAAGCTTTGCTCAGTCTGATTTATTCTTCACTTTTTCGGGTACATTTCTTTACCGGCTTATTATCAACCTAAGCGCGAACAAAGAGGACAAACGTCAAATTCGTTGCTAGCTTTTTTGTTAACGTTCACTCTATCTCTTTAAGCAAATAGTTAAGTGTTCTTGTATTCTATTCCTACGAAAATAGCCCCAGACTTACGGCATGAAAGATCCCGACAACATTCCTTCCAACCCTTCGACCTCAGATAAGCCAGCAATAGACGAATTGATACAGAAACGGATCCGACGCAGAACAGTTGTCGGCGGATTACTTTCTGCCACAGGAATGTTGGTTACCGGATGCTATTTTGACTCCTCTGGGAGTGGATACTCTCAAACCTTTTCTGAAATCTCGCGCGGGCTAGATGATAAGCACCATATCCCCGAGGGGTATAAGTCAAACATTGTAATAAAATGGGGTGACCACCTTTTCGATAGCACTGCAGAGTTTGACCCATATGCGCAATCAGAGGCGGAGCAATTGAATCGCTTCGGTTTCAACAATGATTACATCGGTTTTCTACCGTTGAACCACTCAGGAACCCGAGGTCTACTGTTCATCAATCATGAATACACGTCGCCATGGCTTATGTTTCCCAATGTTGCAAAAGGATTTCCGGATTCCATGACTTACGAGCTAGCAAAGATAGAAATGGCCGCCCAAGGAGGCTCTATCGTCGAGGTAAGACTAGAAAGGGAGGTTTGGCATCCAGTCATTGGTTCAAAATACAACCGCAGGATTACGCCTCACAAAACCCCCATGCAGATCACTGGTCCAGCTTCTGGGCATAAGCGATTACAGACTAGTAGCGATATCACGGGTTCAATAGTGGCAGGTACCATGAACAACTGTGCCGGTGGCGTAACACCCTGGGGCACTTGGCTTATGGCGGAAGAAAACTTCAATCTATATTTTCTGGGCAATCTCGACGACGACCATCCTGAGGCAAGAAATCACAAACGCTATGGCCTGTCGCGGGCTCTGGTTAATTGGGGCTTGTACGAGAAGCGCTTTAACATCGAAGAAGAACCTACCGAACCCAACCGATTTGGCTGGATAGTTGAAGTGGACCCCCTAAACTCAAACGCCATGCCTAAAAAAAGGACTGCCCTAGGGCGCTTCAAACATGAAGGTGCAGAAACCGTCCTGGCACCTGATGGACGAGTTGTGGTCTATATGGGAGACGACCAACGTTTCGACTATGTCTACAAGTTCATATCGAAATCACCTTATGAAAGTAAAGAAATGAACGAAAATCTGCTGGATGAAGGCACCCTTTACGTCGCCAGATTCAACGAAGATGGTACTCTCGATTGGTTGCCCCTAATCTTTGGGCAAGGCCCATTAACTATTGAAAATGACTTTGATTCGCAGGCAGAGGTGCTAATAGAAACCCGTCGAGCAGCTGATCTCTTAGGGGCAACACCTATGGACCGACCAGAAGACATTCAACCAGATGCAACAACTGGTAGGGCCTGGGTTATGCTAACTAACAATGACCGCCGAACGAAAAAACAAACCGACAAAGCTAACCCACGCGCTGATAACCAGACTGGACACATTATAGAGATAATAGAACCCAACAAAGACTTTGCTGCTACTAGATCTCGCTGGGAGATTCTTGTCAAATGCGGCGATCCATCAGACGAATCTAATGCTAGTTGGCATGTGACTACTACTGAAAATGGTTGGTTCGGCAGCCCCGACAATGCGGAGGTTGATGAACAAGGGCGCCTTTGGGTATCGACCGACGGCAACCAAGATACCGGAGCAGCCGACGGTATATGGATGATCGAAACTAACGGTTACGAGCGTGGTAAAAGCAAAGCGTTCTTTCGTGCACCTTTGGGGGCCGAGGTATCAGGGCCACAATTCAGCCCAGACTTTCGGACCTTATTCCTAGCCGTACAACACCCAGGGGATACTGAGGGTTCGAATTTTGAGAATCCTGCAACCCGTTGGCCCGACTTTGATCAACAACTGCCTCCAAGACCGAGTATTATCGCGGTACGCCGCGATGACAATCAGAAAATTGGGACCTAGAGCATTGCAGCTACCAATCAGTGCAACTGCCCCTCAAAGCTGTTTACTGAACGGCTCTCATTTCTCTAAAATAAAAAGCCCAAACCTCATCACTAACAATTCGGCTTTGAGACAAAGAGAAAAGAAGACTTATGGTCGCACTTTTCATATTAAATCTAGGTAATAGCAGAATATTGTTTTGCCAATTGGCTATACAAAAACTGTTTATGTGATAGTGAAGGACGGAAGACTTTAAAAGACCCAAAGACGCGATGTCTATTCGACTTTGCCGCTTAGCTTGCTCACATTTTTATCGTACCCAACGTCCCAGCCGAACAACTTTATGTTAAAAGCAATTAGAAGCCTGTCCTTGCAATGCCTGCTACTCTGCTCAACATTCGCAGTAGCTACGCCAGCATTCGTCGAAGCGCTTGAAAAAGCACCATTCATCAGCACAACTCCTAGTAGCAATCCTGAGGAGTGGCTATTAGCACATATAGACGTAGAAACAACTGGGCTGGTGGCTGGTTATCATGAAATAGTTGATATTGGAATCATCATGACGGATTTGAAGGGCAAGGAACTTGACCGCATATTTCTTCGCATTATGCCAGATCACCCTGAACGAACTCAGCCTGGGGCGGTTGCGGTCAACGGCTTTTCAGTTGAGCGCTGGCAGAGTCAAGGTTCCATCAGCTCAGCAACTGCTGTCAATAAGCTTTTCGACTTTCATCGGCGCTCTGCCCGAGAAAAACATGTGATTCTTGTCGGATACAATGCTTGGTTTGATATCACCTTCCTAGACGAAATGTTTCGTCGACAAGGCAAGTCTTGGCGGGAACTCTATTATTATTTCGTGCTTGACCTACCTTCAATGGCCTGGTCACTAGGACTGCAAGACCTTAATGGCCGAGATATTTCAAACATACTAGGCATAACACCTGAAACCACCGATCCACTTGAACACACGGGAATGACTGGCGCAGAATTTAATGCAAGGGTATATCGGGCGATGTTGCAACCCCAAAAAAAATAAAGATAGAACCAAGGGTCACGGGCCAATAAATAGGACTAATGCGGCCTTTGAAACCCCGCCACTTTTAACCCAAAGTGATGGGTCATAGGCCAAATGCACTAAAAAATTTCAGTAACTTCAGCGCCCATTCAAAGGAAATATGGTGGAGCTAGGCGGGATCGAACCGCCGACCTTTTGACTGCCAGTCAAACGCTCTCCCAGCTGAGCTATAGCCCCACATGGGCGACGACGCGCGAATCTTAGCCGAAGATCCAAATCCAATCAAATTCATGAGACAACGGCGCTCGACCTTAGTTCGATCCCCACTGATCCGACTCAGTCGGGGGCTTCACCCAATTAGATTTCGGAGGTTCGTATTGATTTGACCTATGCCCCTTATTCATTAGCTCCGGAAAGAGTGCTGGATGCAATTGTGCGCACTCGTGCCCTCGATTGTCACAACAAACTCCGAGACCTTGATTAAATGGGAGGTCAAAACACCGAAGATTAGCACTAGAAGCTATCCTTCTTTCCTGAGCATTCGACATGTCGTAGTGACTAACACAGACAAAAGCACTCCTTTCCGGTTTTTGGAGTTTGCCCTGGATGGGAAGCATATGGTTCTTTAGGTCCACCCAATACCTCGTCAGATCGTTTACTAGTGCATTGCAAGATGTTGCAGCACCACCCTTGACGGCGACCTGGGATTCTGCGGTCGGCAATAACAACAACGTCAGTGTGAAGATCGTAGGCCTCCCGTTTTTGCAACTCCGAGCTATGTAAGCAACAAAATTAGTCAGAACTGTTCACCTCAAAACCACGCCGAATTAATTCATGCCTGCAGATCTTCCAGACACCATCAACACGCCGCATATCAGTCTTGTAACTTGCCCACAGGGTCACGGTTGTATCTGGATCGCCCTTTGGGTAGTGCAAAGCCTGAAGATTACTAACTGTTTTCGCGTAATCACCATCGACCGTAGCAATCATCGGACTGAAAAGATGTTGAGTAGAGTCATATTGATCAATAGCGTTCTTCCACCAAGGGAAAAACTCGTCCATGCCATGCATATCTTTAGGGGTAAGCCCGAGCACGTGAACATCCTCAGTGAAGAGCACTCGATAGCCCTCATAATCTTTATCATCCACCGCAATAGCATAGCGAGTCATCACATCCTGCAGAGCGATTCGATCTTCAATATTTTCGGTCATGTTTGTTCCGGATCTCGAGTTTCAAGTCCTCGCCTAGCTCGTTCTTTATTCATTCTTTCGGAGTCGGAACTCAGCGGAGGAGTTTTCTCTTCATCGCTCAAGAGGCCCATACGATCCTTCTGAGACTTTTCCGCATCGAAAGAAATCCATTTTTCAGGTGCTACCGAGATAATGGTCCGCAGGGGAGAATCAAGCAAATCATAAAAAGCATCTTCACCTTCCTTAGAATTTGGCGAGACTTTCTTCGAAAGCGCCCTATAAAACCACTCCTTGATTGAGTCGTCATCATGGAAAGTCGCACGCCCTTTCAAAGTAACCGCACCCCTCGGGCATGCAGGATCTTGGGAGGTCGCACCACTGACTGTTACAGAAACGCGGTTATCACGCCTGATCGCCGAAGCTCTATGTCTATGCGCTGCAAAAGTGATCCAAACTTTACCTTCATGCCAGACAAAGGAGTGTACAACTCCAACAGGCCATCCGTCGTTTGTCCCCCACATCAATACGCACTCGGGAGCGCGGTTCATCAGTTCATCCTTTTGTGACTCACTGTGCCCATAAATCGAGACAATTTCGTGGTCGTGTGCAGCCATAATTTTTATTAACCCCGTCTGAAATTCGTTTATCTACTTCGTTAATTTTCGATTTAGTGCTTCGACCAACTAAAAATTCATGGTTCTCGAACCTGCCACCGGAGGGTCTTCAGGCGGACCAGCAAAACATTGAGCAATCGCCATCCACTGTTCGGCACTCTCTCCCTTGACCTCAAGATTAACATCTTTAATGTTTCTGCCCTGCGTAACAACATGACAGAACTCAGCGGCGTCGCCTGCGATCATGTTCGCTTCATCAGGATCATTAAACGCCCATACCTCGCCGCTCGGACTTATAAGACTGACGTAAGGCGCTGGCCCCGGCGGTTCCATACCTCGATTAGCAAAGGTCCAACCGTAAGTACGAACACCAATAACTGCTATGTTCTTAAGCCGATCTGTATTGACTCTCGTTTTACCAAACATATCAAATATGTCCTGACCATGAGACCAAGTTTCCATCTGCCTGGCAGTTGTAAACATCATGACACCCATATCCGGACCAAACCAGGGCACCCGACGCTTTGGATCACTATCGCCTAAGAGGTCACACATCTCTAGAAAGTAAGACCACCAGGAGTCGAGCAGCAGTCCTCCCTCCTCAGTCGGATTCATGGTCAACTCCACAAGTTTTGGATCAGCTTTTGCCTTTTTAAAGCCCTCCGAATCTTTGAGGGAGAGTACGGCCATTTTGTCCGAGCCATGTAAGTGTTGGACGACATGGTTAACAGTCCAGTTCTTAAAAGGCGTCGGTCTTGACCATTCATCCGGTTTAAGGTCGTCAAGGACTTGCTTTAGCGCCTTACCTTCTTCCAGAAGGTCAGCAGCCTGATCGAACATTTCTTTACTCCTGTTTCCTCTCTAAAGGTCAGAGTTGACGATATTCCTTTTCGAAACTTTTTGCTTGTTTTTTTGACACACCACCAAGAATATTCAGCGCGTGCCGAATTCTTGCCCTGGTTAGATCTGGCCCTACGATCGCCATCGAATCGAACAGGGGTGGGGCAGCGGATTTACCCGAAAAGGCAATAAAAACAGGCCCCAAGAGTTCTCGAATCTTTATGCCTAAAGACTTCGCCAGTTCCGAAAACACCTCTTCCAGAACATCGCGATGCCAGTCGTTTTGTGATTCCAAACGCCAGAGGACGAACTGGAGATATTTTTTAACATCATTTGGCTCAAGTTTTTTTAACTCAAAGCTCTTCTCAGAAATATCCGGCATACCCTCTGCAAAGAAACTGATCATTGGCGCCAGTTCCGAAAACACATCGACTCTGTCTTTTACTAGAGGAATAATTTTTCGTAAATTTTCGCGATTATAGGCCCACTCAATTAGGCAATCGGCAAAGGCTTCTTCAGTAAGTGTCTCTCTTAACCAACGACCATTTAACCATCTAAGCTTGTCGACGTCGAAAATTGGCGCACCAAGAGAAATTCGGGAAATATCGAAATGAGATATCATCTCTGCGATCGAAAACTTCTCCTCTCCGTTCGGCATACTCCATCCGAGCATGCCGAGGTAATTTAATGTTGCTTCGGGCAAAAAGCCCATTGCTTTGTAGAAACCGATGCTGGTCGGGTTCTTCCGTTTGCTTAGCTTGCTCTTGTCCGGATTACGTAGAAGCGGCATGTGGAAAAGTCGAGGCATCTGCCAACCTAAGTAGTCATAAAGCAGCATATGTTTAGGCGCAGAGTTGATCCATTCTTCACCGCGAATAATGTCAGTGATCTGCATAAGATGATCATCGACCACAACCGCCAGATGATAGGTCGGTAGCCCATCGGCTTTCATCAGAACTTGCATGTCGACCTGGCTCCACGCTATTCTGATTTCTCCACGCAGCGCGTCCTGAACAACACACTCTCCTCCATCGGGAACCTTCATTCGCACGACCGAGGCCTCGCCTGACGCAAGCCTGGCTGCTACTTCATCATCGGTCAATGAAAGACAATGCCCATCATATCGAGTTGTTTCCCCAGCAGACATCTGAGCTGAACGAACTTCGTCCAGTCTCTCCCGGCTGCAGAAGCAGTGAAAAGCATGACCATCGGATAACAAACGATCGACATGTTCCGCGTAAATTTCTGAGCGCTCACTCTGCCGATACGGGCCATAAGGCCCACCCTTATCAGGACCTTCATCCCAGTCAAGACCCAGCCATCTAAGTGAGTCCAAAATAATATCTTCAGATTGCTTACTCGACCTTTCTGCGTCGGTATCTTCGATACGCAAAATAAACTCGCCACCATGCTTACGCGCATGGCAGTAACTGAACAACGCCATATAGGCAGTCCCAACATGGGGGTCTCCCGTCGGAGACGGTGCAACTCGGGTTCTGACTTTCATGAATTCTATGCGAGTGGAACAAGCAAGATGTTACACTATTGACCTGCAAAGATTAATCAAAGCGATCGCTCTACATGCTGCACAAAATCAGTGTTGCTCCAATGATGGGCTGCACGGACCGTCACTGTCGCGTCTTACTCAGAGCACTTTCACCATCGTGCATGTTGTACTCTGAGATGATCACTACTAGTGCTCTGATACGCGGCGACAAACAACGTCTATTAATGCACAGCAACGATTCTCCCTGCGCAGTGCAGTTAGGTGGCAGCGACCCTAAATCACTCTCTATTGCGGCAAAAATGATCGAAGATGCAGGCTATCAGGAGGTCAATCTGAACTGCGGTTGTCCCAGCGATAGAGTCCAACAGGCCGGCATCGGAGCATGCCTGATGGCAGAACCTGAGCTGGTTGCGGAGTGCTACTCGGCGATGGCTTCAAGCGTTTCAATTCCTGTAACCATTAAATCTCGCATAGGTATAGATGATCAGGACAGTTTTGAATTTTTCGCTGACTTTATAACTAAAAATTACGAGGCAGGTTGCAGAATCTTTCATATACATGCCCGCAAGGCCATGTTGAAGGGATTATCCCCAAAAGAGAACAGAGAAATTCCTCCGTTGAAGTACGACTATGTCAATCAAATAGCTCGACAATTTTCTGACGCAGCATTCTCATTGAATGGCGGCATAAAAAACATCGGTAGCACACTAGCCCTTCTGGAGCAGTTTGACGGTGTAATGCTAGGCCGCGCTCCTTATGCCAATCCTTACCTGCTGAATGAACTGGATCAAGCTATTTATAAGACGCAGCCTGTTAACCGCTTTGAAGTAATGTATGAGTATTTCGATTATGCCTGTCAAGAGCACACTGCCGGTACTCACATTAAACATCTTGCGAAACATCTTCTCGGCCTATTTACAGGGCTCAATGGAGCACGGGCATTTAGACGACACCTATCGACAAACATGTTTGACGATAGGGCTACCCCTAACGTCATCTTGGAAGCCGGGAAACTAGTCAGCCAGGATATCAAGGATACATTCAAATGATAAACCGTCTGTTTAATTTGTTTGAAAACATCGCCAAAGAAGCTGGATCAGCCGATCCAGAAAACAACGAAAATATCGTCCTCGCGGCAACCGCGCTAATGTTAGAAGTCGCTCGCTCTGATCAAATGAAACAAAGCGTAGAGCTAACGACGATTGAGAAGGTACTTACGGGAACCTTTGAGATAGCATCTGAACGCACCCAAGAGCTGATGACCCTCGCCGCTGAAAAAGTTGAAGCCGCACATGACCTTTATCAGTTTACGCAAGTAATCAATGATATTTTTGATTACAACCAGAAAAAAAAATTGATATTGGCAATGTGGCAAGTCGCTTTCGCCGACGGCCAGATCGAAGCAATCGAAGATCATATTATCAGGCGCATAGCAGGTTTGGTGCACGTGGCACATAATGATTTCATTCAATTGAAGATAGAGGCCAGGGAGACTAGAAAGGAAACTCCTTACAGATAACTGGTCGTTGTCTGCTCTTCCTGAAGTTTACTTACGAGGTCCCTGAATTTTTCTTCGTTGTCTGTAGCAAGACCCATAAGCGTTCTATGAGCCTCTAGAACCTCATTCAGTAAATGCGTTTCCGAAACAACTTGTTCCGGCAGTTCCTCAAAGCCTGCACTGTCTGTTAAAGGCTGACTGGTAATAATCGCTACCTCCTGCATGGACATACTCTCCAACAAACGCGATATGTCACCTCTTGGTGAAACAATACTGAGAGTCAGAGCAAAACTCTCTCGACTAATGATTCCCAATTTAGCAATCAATCCAAGCGCGGTGCTGTCTATCGCAACCGTTTCCGAGAGATCGACGACAATTCCACAACAATTATCCAGCTTTCTCATCTTTAACAAAAAGTTGGAGATCAGCGGACTCTGGCTAAGTCGAACATCACCGACGAACTTTAGTATGTGGAAGTCCGCCTGTTCAGCGTAAAAAATCTGACTCATTTAAGCAGCGCTCGCGACTCTAAATACAGCTATATCATCAGGTAATGGAGACCTATCAAGAATACCCAGCCTCTCAACCATTGCATCAAGTTCCATTTCAATATTTGAACTTACCATCTCCAATAATTTTGCTTCCTTCTCTTCAAGAGAGGAATCGGGCAGCACGTCGAACACACCATCTGAGAACATAAACAGACAGAACCTTTCCGGCAAGGCTATTTCCTTTGAGCTATACGTGGCCTGCTCAAAGAGGCCCAGAGGCTGGCCACCGATATCAAGAACTTCTGCGCCCCGCTGATAACACAGAATGGATGCGGGGAAATGTGCTGCATTGCTATATACCAGACGGTTACGCCGCTGATCGATGATTCCAAAAAACATAGTCACATGATGCTCAATCTGCCATTGCAGCAATTCCTTGTTAAACCACGTCAGAATCTTTGCAGTCGATGATAAATCAGTCAGCTCTGCTGAAAGCCGGCGGGAAATACTTTTCAGCAAAACCGTAATAAACGCACTAGAAGCACCATGGCCTGAAACATCCGCGATACAGAATGCAACGCGACCGTCTACTAACTCGAAATAGTCAATAAAATCACCGCTCATAAACATTGATGGGTACAACTTATGATCAAAAGTAAGACCTCCAATAGTCGAAGGCGATCGAGGCAGCATAGCTTGCTGGACTAAAAAACCTGAGCGTTGATCTTTTTCTAATTGAGCATAAAGGGTTGCCGTTTCATGCTCATCTTGAGTTTTGAATAACTGACGTGCGTGTTCTAAGTTCTTGTTGATGACAAAAGCAAGAAATTCTTTCTCATTGCCCTGGAAGTAAATGTAATCTGAAGCGCCTGCTGCTAGATAGACTGACAATGTTTCTGACATGATGTCATTGCCCAGCACTACGACGGGAGTCGTCGGGAACTTAGCAACAATGGTTGACGTCAAATACAGAGTGTCGTTCCCGACCTGATTGACCAACAAGATAAGATCCGGAAGAAAATGATTTATAGACGCGAGAGCGGATTCATAACCTGTAGTTTCAAAGTCGGTAAAGTCGCCCTCCGCCAGGCTGAGCCTTATCTTAACGGCTGCCGCGGGAGCGGAAACGATCAATATCCGGGGTCTATCGCTGCCCATATTTTTGACAGAAAACCTTATCCCACTGCACTGGGACAAAAAAACCGCGCGTATTGTGGACCTAATCTACTTATATGACAATTGTTTGCAATGAATACTTTAAAAGTCCTCGAACGCGTCGCTAAACGGATCCTCATTTATCTCGCCATCTAATTCAAGATATCTGCGCCTTTGCAGGTAAGCATCCCTAAAAAAGAGATAACGATCCCCAAAAATTGCATCCTCAGTTACAAGTAGATTGGCTCTATCATGAACGAATCGGGACACATATAGAACATTGCGATTAGCAACCGGATTTAAATATCTTAAAGGATCCAGCCGATTGTTAATTGCTCGACCGAAGATATCACGCAGACTGCTAGGTCCAAGAAAAGGAATAACAAGATATGGCCCCCTTGGAACACCCCACTTGGCAAGTGTTTGAGAGAAATCTTCATTCTCATTGGGCAGCGACAAGTTACTGGCAGGATCTAAGAATCCGCCGAGTCCGATTGTTGTATTTATTACGACCCTCAACGTACTAAATAGAAAAACTCTGGGTTTTCCCTGGAGGAATCCGTTAACTGCATCACCTACGTCGGCAAAGTTACCATAGAACCGATCGAGCGATCTTTCTAACGGGCCAGACAGATTATGACTATAGCCACTCGCGATCGGCCCCGCGAAGCGTTCATCAATTATTTGATTCAGCGCATGTGACTTTCTATTAGCACCTTCAAAAGGGTCCGCAACGTCTTGTCCGAATGCATTCGGAGATAATGCACAAACGAGCAATGTCAACAAAAGCCAATTCATCGGCGAAGCCCCATTAAGCTTTCCCATTCCCGAGCGAGCCTTTTATCTGAAACCCTCGTATTAGTCCCAACTGATTGCGCGAAGAGAGACACTCTGTACTCTTCCAGCATCCAACGAAAATCAGCTAACCTGATCTGGTTATCCTCATCTAGCTCCAGGTATCGATTCTGCCATTCTCGAACAAGCAACATAGATGCACGATCCTTGAGGGGGTTTATTCGCTCTAACCGGTAACTGATCGCCTTGAGATACCTTGGATAATGATGTAATTGATTCAAGGCAATACCTTCGGGAAAATCCTGAGGAAATAAGCGCTCTAATTGGCCTAGAATGTCATCAGCGATGTCGGTGTAAGCCAGCGCTTTCGCAGCCGACTCCAAGCCAAAAGCATGTTCAAGAGACTTGGCAGAGATAAAAGCAATCTGCTCCATATTCTCGAAAAGAAGTTCCCTTTTATTCAAGGCTTCCTCAAACGCTGCACGAGACCGGATGTCTGCTCCTTCTAGAAAAGTCATACGAAAGGCCGATCTGACAATGCCATTTTTCAAGGCAGTTCCTGAGCCACGTGTTGCAAAGTAGAGAGCAAACTTGTCAAAGTCCGGAATATTCTTTTCAAGATATCTGACCTGATCTCGCAACCTCAGCATCAACAGCCTCAGTATTCCAAGCTCGGAACGTCGGTTGGCCAGGGATTTTGTTTCTACTAGCTTTATGCCAACCGTCTCACCCTCGTCTACAATCGCAGGATAGAGTATGACTTTGACTCCGCCTTGCAGAATTTCAACGGCTTCTGGCAAATCTTCGAACAACCAATCAGTTGCGCCAGACATCTCCAATATATGCTCCGAACGTTTCTGTAACTCTCTGTTAATCTTCTCTCCGAGACTTTCAACGAGACTTGTGAGGTTCCTACCAGCAGCGACTACAGTCCCTCGCTCATCTACAACACGGATATTAATACTAAGATGTCGGTCAAGTACTTCCGGCTGAAAATCATCAGCAGAAACACGCGTACCGGAAGTTCTGAAAAGACGGTCAGCAAGAGCGACCGTCAGCGGCTTACCGTCATACTCAAAGCTTTCTAGCACCTTATCAACATATTCCGGAGCCGGAACAAAACGTTTGCGGAGTGACTTAGGTAACGATCTAATTAACGCCAGACATTTTTCCCGGAGCAATCCAGGTACCAACCAATCCAACTGCGCCTTAGGAATCTGCCCAAGCAAGATAAGCGGTATATCAATGTTGATCCCATCTTCAGTTTCGCCAGGCTCAAACTTATATCGTAGAGGCAATTGGGTCGAACCGATCTTCAGACTGTCGGGATAAAGGGCCTCGGAAAGCTCAGCCTCTCGCCGCATCAGTTCAGTACGTGTCAATTGCAGCCGCTTGGCATTATTAGTTGACTGATTAACAAATGCCGCAAGTTCCAGCTCGCTGCAAATCTTCCTGGGGATAACCTCATCATAAAAATCATACAACACACGACTTTCAACTAGGATGTCACGTTTACGCGATTTTGACTCCATGGTCTCGATATCCCGAATGATTCGGCGGTTGTGAGCGAAAAACTTCAACCGGGTTTTGAGCTTTCCCTCTACGAGCCCCTTCTGGAGAAAGATCTCTCTAGCCCCCTGTGAATCAACATTACCAAAATCTATTCGCCGATTGTTTATTATAACCAGACCGAAGAGCGTGACTTCCTCACGTGCAACCACATAACCTTTACTATGGTCGAATTCGGGCTCATGGTAACTGCGCTGCACGAGATGTCCCGCCAAAGTCTCTATCCAACGGCTATCAACTTCCGCGACCGTGCGGGCATACAATCGTGTGGTCTCGATTAATTCCGCAGACATTATCCACTTAGGCTTTCTTAGAAATTGGGAAGAACCGGGGAAAATAAACTGTAACCTGTTACGAGCACCAGTGTACTTGTTTTCACCACTGCGCTGTGAAACGTGTCCAAGCAATCCTGTTAATATCGCGCGATGAGTGGGTGCATAGTCTGCCGGCCGAATATTGACTTTTAAGCCAACTTCTTTACAGACCAGCAACAACTGCCGACGAATTTCTCGCCATTCACGCATTCGAGCAAACGACAGAAAATTATCGCGGCAATAAGCACGTAATTGACTTTGACTAAGGAGCTGCCTCTGCTCCTCGTAGCTATGCCAAAGGTTGATCATCGTCAAGAAATCAGACTTTTCATTCCAATAACGCCGATGCTTTTCGTCGGACGCTTTCTGATACTCATAGGGCCGCTCTCGTGGGTCTTGCACAGAAAGTCCGCTGACGACGATCAGTACCTCCGACAAACATCCGATGTCACCCGCCGCCAACAGCATCCGAGCAAAACGCAAATCTACTGGAAAGCGCGAGAGCCGCTTGCCTAGCCTTGTAATTCGACGATGTCGATCGACCGCACCGAGTTCAAAAAGTAAGGCATAACCATCGTTAATCTGTTTCTGGTCAGGACGTTGAACAAAAGGAAATTTCTGAATATCACCTAGTTTCAAATTCAACATCTTAAGAATCACTGCAGCAAGATTAGTCCTCATTATTTCGGGTGTGGTGTATTTCGGTCGACTTTCGTAGTCGTCCTCCGCATAAAGGCGGAAGCAAACACCGGCTGCGGTTCTGCCACAACGCCCCATTCGCTGATTAGCACTTGCTTGAGAAATAGCTTCGATTGGCAGCTGTTGGACTTTTGACCGCAGACTGTAACGACTGAGACGTGCTAAACCAGGATCAATAACATATCGAATACCGGGCACAGTCAGGGATGTCTCTGCCACATTAGTCGCCAAAACGATGCGACGGCCTCTGTGATCGGCAAAAATACGATTTTGCTCAGCAACACCTAACCGTGAATAGAGAGGTAAAACTTCATAACCTTTGGGGCCTTTACGTTTAATCGCTTTCGCCGTATCTCGAATTTCACGCTCTCCAGGAAGAAAGACTAAAACATCTCCATTGGGTAAACCTTCAATTTCATCCAAAACGTCTAGAATCACCCGAGTGTCCGGCTCGTCCTCTTCCAACTCTTCGGTTATTGGTCGGTAGTGCACCTCCACAGGGTACGTTCTACCACTGACTTCGACCACTGGGGCGCCATTGAAGTGCCTGGAAAAACGCTCCACATCAATAGTTGCCGATGTGATCACAACTTTTAAGTCGGGCCGCTTAGGTAATATGCGTTTTATATAGCCAAGCAGGAAATCGATATTCAGGCTCCGTTCATGAGCCTCATCAATAATCAACGTATCGTAGCGTTCGAGAAATCTGTCGTTCTGGGTTTCAGCTAGCAGCACACCGTCGGTCATTACCTTTATTAATGTTATCGGCTGAGTAACGTCCTGAAATCGCATTTGATAGCCAACTTCATTCCCCAGATTGACTTTCAATTCTTCTGCCAATCGATAAGCTATTGTTCGGGCTGCCACCCTCCTGGGCTGAGTGTGACCAATAGTACCGAATAGACCGAGGCCGGCATCAAGACAGATCTTAGGTAATTGAGTGGTTTTACCAGACCCAGTTTCCCCTGCAATAATAACCACCTGATTCGTCAAGAGTTTCTGAAGTATAGTCTCGACGCTTTTCGAAATCGGCAGATTTTCGGGATAGCTAACTACTGGTCGAGTGGCCTTGCGCCTTGCTACATGCTCCTCCGATTTTTCAATCGCCCGCGTAACCCTGAGGCGTTCTTTTTTTTTCTTCAAATCGCGCCACAGGCCAAAACGATCAGCGATCATGCAGCTATCGATTCGACTTTCGAGAGATTTATAAGTTGGACTGTTCATCGACGGGTTGCACATTTATGTTTAGCAATTATAGCGACTCTGAAAAAGTACGGTGATAATTGCTGACATTTGTGTATTCGCTTGCTTTCAATAAAAAAACGAAGCGCTGAGTAAACTCAATTTTAAGGACTGAGGAACTTGAAAATCGTGGGCTACTTGGAGAGGTAGTTCATACCTTCTTCAATACCAGCAATCGTCAGCGGATACATCTGATCCTCAACAAGCTTTTGGACTAACGAAACAGACGTTGAGTACTCCCAAGTATCCTGAGGTGTAGGATTAATCCAGATGACCTTATCAAAGGTATCGAGCAATCGCTGCATCCATATAGCACCTGCTTCCTCATTCCAGTGCTCAACACTTCCGCCGGCGTGCGTAATTTCGTAAGGGGCCATGGTAGCGTCACCGACAAAAATGACCTTATAGTCATGTGTGTACTTGTGAAGAACATCAAATGTGTCAATACGTTCATTCATGCGTCGGTTATGCTGTTTCCACACGCCATCGTAAATAAAATTATGGAAGTAGTAGGTTTCAAGATGCTTAAATTCGCTTCTCGCAGCCGAGAAAAGTTCCTCACAAACCTTTACATGGGCATCCATTGAGCCACCATTGTCGAGCAGCAAAAGAACCTTAACCGTATTCCGACGCTCAGGTCTCATAATGATATCAAGCAGTCCACCGTTCTTCGCGGTCTTACTTATGGTGTTATCTATATCAAATTCATCTTCTGCACCCTGACGCGCAAGCTTGCGCAATCGCCTCAGAGAAATTTTTAGGCCACGTGTGCCGAGCTCGACGTTGTCATCGTAAGCTTTATAATCGCGCTTATCCCACTGGCGCTTGCCACGTCGCTTTTTACCTTTGCGATCATTACCCTCTTCGCCACGACCATTCTCGCCTTTGCCTTCCTTATCTTTCTCTTTTCCTTCTCCGCGGGCAGCTTCCTCTACTTCACGCTTAAAAGCCTCTATGAGTTTTTCAAGACCTCCTAAGGATTGAATTTTTTCAAGCTCCTCGGGTGTAAGGCTCTTTTCGAACTCCCGCCGCAGATACTCGTCGGGAATCAAAGACGCTAGCAGGCTTGACAGATCTTCAAGCCCTTTGAAGTAGGTGCTAAATGCACGATCAAACTTGTCATAGTGACGCTCGTCTTTAACCAGCGCCATGCGAGACATATAGTAAAACTCATCTATATCTGCATAGACCAATCTAGCCTTAAGAATCTCTAAAAGATGAAGCAGTTCCGTAATCGATACAGGGATACGAGCTTTTTTTAACGCAAAGAAAAAGTTAATCAGCATAAGGGGTTAGCTGCCTCCACTTGAGCCTTGCCGTCGATTCATGAACGCCAGCCGTTCGAGCAGTTGAACATCCTGTTCGTTCTTAACCAGTGCGCCATATAATGGGGGGATCGCTTTGGAGGTATCACGATTAGTAAGAATTTCATCCGGGATATCGTCCGCCATAAGTAACTTAAGCCAGTCTATGAGTTCAGAAGTAGATGGCTTCTTTTTCAGACCTGGAACCTTTCGAACATCAAAAAAGATTTCCATGGCCTCTTTGACCAAATCTTGCTTGATGGCAGGGTGATGAACTTCAACAATATCCGCCATCGTGTCCCTGTCAGGGAACTGGATATAATGGAAGAAACAGCGCCTCAAGAACGCATCAGGAAGTTCCTTTTCATTATTACTGGTAATGACCACGACAGGACGCTGTTTCGCCTTAACTGTCTCGCCCGTCTCGTAAACATGAAATTCCATTCGATCAAGTTCAAGCAAAAGATCATTTGGAAACTCGATATCAGCTTTATCTATCTCATCGATGAGCAACACGACTTTTTCGTCGGCCGTAAACGCCTCCCACAGTTTACCCTTCTCGATATAATTGTTGATGTCGTGGACTCGGTCATCGCCCAACTGAGAGTCTCTCAGACGAGACACAGCGTCATACTCATAAAGCCCTTGTTGAGCCTTCGTGGTCGATTTGATGTGCCATGGAATCAGCTGCATACCTAGCGAACTAGCAATTTCTTCAGCCAGCATCGTCTTACCAGTGCCGGGCTCACCTTTTATAAGTAAAGGTCTTTCTAGATCCACCGCTGCGTTGACCGCCATCTGTAGTTCTTCAGTCGCGATATAGGTCGATGTGCTGGAAAATTTCATTGAATCAAATCCACAAACGTAAAAGTCCCGCAATATAACGGTTGGCTGGCAAATATACCAGCCAATTCCAAGGAACTATGAAGGTGTCTTAATCGTCGTGATTCCGAACGAATAGCCTTTTTCCTAGAAGCCACACAAGCATTATTGCAGTAACGCTGAGCAGGCATATTGCACTTGATAGCCCATTATCGGTACTTCCCAAGAAGAGATCCATGACAACAACCACAATAGCCGGTGCAGCATGTTCCTGAGCCTCGCTCACGTACCAGGGCGTAAATATAAATACCAAAGCCATTCCCCTAACTAGGTCACGCCATCCGGCATTTTTCACGCCTGAAGTCAAACGCCACCATGCGAGCGAAAAGACACTGCCGCTCAAAAAGTAGATCAACCACGCCAAGTGGTATTGGTAAAGATTAACGAAATCATCCATGGAAAGAATCCGAAAGTTCTACCCATTGGATGATTTGTTCATCCAATGCATCCGGATGCACAAATTCCTCTGACAGACATTTATCCTTGATCGAAATATTTGCTGTATGTACCGTCTCTCGACTGCCTGAAATGAGGTAATGCCATTCAGGAAGATCGCGCCCGCTCGCTACCAGTCGGTAGGCACAGGTTTTGGGTAACCATTTGAAATTTCGTGCGCCCGATGGCGTCAGCTGAACACAATTAGGTACAATTTTCGATCTGTCTCGATAGCGGCTGCAGCGACATACTTCCTGATTAAGGTAGCGACAGGCCACTCCTGTATAATGAATTTCATCCGTTTCTTCATCTTCAAGCTTAATGAGGCAACATCGAGCGCACCCATCGCACAATGCCTCCCATTCGTCATCGGTCATTTCTTCTAATGACTTCACACGCCAGAATTCTTCAGACAAAACGCTTATCCGCTGGAGGTAACTGCAGATGATAACCCTGCTCAAGCAGATTTTTAACCACAAGCTCTGGGTCTTCTTTGGCAAGCACTCGGTCTGGAGAAATAACAACACTTAGCGCCTTCTCCGGCTGCCCGAATTGCAAGAGCAAGTCCTGGGGAACGCTTACCATACCCTCTCCGGCTTTAACAAATAGGTAGAGATGCTCTTTAGTAGAGCTTCTATAGACATCGCACTCTATTTCTAAGCAATTCATTCTGCCAAGGCCTCAATAAGATCCCCGCCGACAGCCGCTGAACGCCAGCCAAGTAACCCTTCCGGCAACTGGGGAACTCCCAACCCCTCCGAGCTGCGGATAAGTTTTTCTAAATGACGACGTTTAGTAAGTAGTTCGGGAGAAATCGAGAGTTCTTCGGCTTTATCATTCACAATTTTTTTTAAGCGTTTAAGTGTCGCTCTATTTAATGATGCAGCATCTCGATCAATCTCGCGCGGCAAGTCATCATCACCAATTTCATCAGCCTCTCTCATTACCCGAAGCAGATCATCTCCGTATTTTCTTAATTGACGCTGACTCAATTCACTCGCTTGCTGCAAGCTGCGGCGATCAGAAAAATTATGGCGGACAATATTCATCAGCGCCTTTTGATCGGCAATTCGATTTCGCGGTTTATTTTCTTTTCGAGCCATTTCTTCGCGCCATGCGCACAATGCACGCAATCGATTCAATTGTCTTCGCTCAAGCTGCCACAGACCTTTTAGTTTTTTATAGGCAAGCTGCGGATCAATCATAGTTGGAATATCTTGACCGAGAGAGGCCGATTCCTCTAGCAACCAAGCCCGTTTCCCGGTTGCAGCTAACTCTTCTTCTTGCAGAGTGCAAATGTGGAGTAAATGAACAACATCAAGAGCAGCGTACTGGAGCTGCTCTTTACTTAGAGGGCGCGCAAGCCAATCTGAACGCGTCTGGTCTTTTGGCAGATCGATACCAAGCCAGTGCTGAACGAGCCTTTGATAACTCATAGAAAATCCCACTCCCAGCATGGCGGCAGCAACTTGAGTATCAAACAGCGGCTCGGGGACACAACCAAATGAATACTGAAAGACTTCCAGATCTTCCGAACATGCGTGGAATACCTTAATGATATCTTTGTTCTGAAAAATTACTTTCAGACTTGAAAGTTCAACGACCGCCAAAGGATCAATCAGAAAACAGTCATCTATGGTCGCGATCTGAATCAAACCAACTATCGGATAGTAAGTGTTAAAACGCGCAAATTCGGTATCAACCGCGATTACACTGGCCTTACTGCAAGTGTCTACGACCGCCTGGAGTTGGGCAATCGTCTCAACATACTGGAAACGTTCATTCATCACTGCTTATTCGCCAAGTAGACTCTTACGTCCTTGAATCGCATGGCTTAGAGTGCCCCCGTCCACAAATTCGAGTTCCCCCCCGAGGGGTATACCCTGGGCTAGTCTGGAGATGCTTACTGGGAAGGATTTCAAAGATTCGGAGACATAGTATGCCGTAGCCTCGCCTTCAACTGTTGACGAAACCGCCAGAATGACCTCGCTGACCTCTTTGGAGCATCGCTCTATCAACTTATCGACACCAATCTCTTCGGGGCCGCGGCCTTCGATGGGTGAAAGAGTTCCCATCAGGACAAAATAATAACCGCGATAGCTGCCAGACCGCTCTATAGCGATGACATCTGCGGGAGTTTCCACTACACAGAGCAAACTTGCGTCCCGCCCTTTGTCCTCGCATATATGGCACTGCCTGGCATCAGTCAGATTGTGACATGACTCGCAACGACGAATTTTCTCGATCGCTTCTAAAAGCAGAGTAGCCAGCCGACGGCCACCGTCAGGATCTCTCTCTAGGAGATAAAGCAACATGCGTTGAGCGCTCTTTGGCCCAACACCAGGGAGGCAACGAAAGGCCTCCGTAACATCTTCGATTAACTTAGGTCGACTCATATCAAAAAAAAGGAAACTTAAAACCGGGTGGAAGAGGGATACCAGCCGTAAGACTCGACATTTTTTCCTGCTGAGCCTGCTCAGCTTTTCGAACTGCATCATTCATTGCAGCAGCAATCAAATCTTCCAATACAGTCTTGTTTTCCGACATCAAAGTGTCTTCTATCAGTACCTGTCTGACATCATGTCGACCTGTCATCCTTATCTTAACAAGCCCAGCGCCAGACTCGCCAGTCACTTCCATATTGGCGATTTCGGATTGTATCTTCTGAACCTTCTCCTGCATCTCCTGCGCTTTCTGCATGATGCCGCCAAATCCTTCTCCGAGTCCGCTACTCATCACAAGTCTCCTGTTTTCAAAGGCGAGATACTGTCGGCATCGATTCGCCCATCAAAATTTTCCAAAAGCTGCTGAACACGCTTGTCGTTCTCAATTTCTGTCACCGCCTTTATTTGCTTTTCCTGTCGCTCTCTGTCTGCCCTCGCTGCTGGTGTTTCTATTTCTGTATCACCAACTTCGATATCTACTTTGATTGTCTTACCGTAGAGTTCGCTCAAACTATTCGCTATACGGTCCTCGTGAGAAGCGTTCCAGAGACTGGCATGGTGTTCCGCCAATTTCAGCAAACAACCATCCTCACTTACAGCGCACAGCAGACAATTAGCAGCCAGAGTTCGAGTAACGCCGCCTAGATTCAAAAGCGAGAGAATTTGAGACCAATTATCTGGGTGAAGTGCTGGCATTACCATGGGATCAACATTAGACGCCGCAAATGAAATCCGATCATTGCTGTCTAGCCTTCTAGAGGAGACGGCTAAATTTGATTCCTCGCTAATATCTGAAGATTGGTAGCCAGGCTCCAAATTTACTGCTGGTAATGCTTCTTTTTTTTGCCCTGTAGCCTCAATTGTTTCTGACACGACTTGCTCTGCTGAGGGAGTTAATAACCCCAGGGTCTCTGATTCGTCGATTTGAACTGGTTGACTGTCGCCATTAATAGCAGACATCAATTCCACTAGTGGCACTCTTTTCTCCCCCTTCTCCAGGGGATCGGCCAGTTTGCGATTAACGCTTTCAGACCTTTCTTTCACGTCTTCGGTCGTCTTTGACTCGCCTAGTTTGACTTCAACGGTTTGTGCTTGCGAGCCTTTCGGTTCGCTTGATGCAACGTCAAAAGGTCCACCTTGATTAGCAGAAACGTGATGATTATTCTCCGGTCCGGAAAAAGCAGAGCCAAGGCTAGAAGGACAGAAAGACATCATGCGGAGCAGCACCATTTCGAATCCTATTCGAGGAGTCGGTGCGAGAGGCAAATCCCGTTGCCCGATAAGGCCTATTTGATAAAGTAACTGAACCTGCTCACGTGACAAGTGTTCAGCAGCTTTAAGAACCTCTTTTTGATCGCCCTGAGAGTTATCTATTGAAGCTGGAACCGCTTGCGAAACAGCTACTCGGTGTAGTGTTCCTAATAGATCATCCAAGAGTAAAGCAAAGTCTGGAGAATAGTCTGATAGTTGGGCGATAGCAGAGAATAAATTTTCACCATTACCCATAGAAATATCGTTAAGTAGGCCAAAGACTACCTTGGTATCGATGCTACCTAACATCGCAGAGACGGTATCTTCCCGAACCTCATTATCCCCGTAAGATATGGCTTGATCAGTTAGACTGAGGGCATCTCGCATACTTCCATCCGCTGCATGCCCAAGGAGCCATAACGCTGCCTCATCGAAAGTTAAAGATTCCTGATCGAGGACTGTCCCCAAATATTTAACGATCTGTTGTGGTGAGAGACTCTTTAGATTGAACTGAAGACATCGCGACAAAACCGTTATCGGTAGTTTTTTCGGATCAGTTGTCGCAAACAAAAATTTCACATGCTCTGGAGGCTCCTCAAGCGTCTTCAACATAGCGTTGAAACTGCTCCGCGACAGCATGTGGACTTCATCAATTAGGTAAATCTTAAAACGACTTACACTTGGCATATATTGGACGTTATCTAGTAATTCGCGCATATCATCAACTCCGGTGCGCGATGCCGCATCAACCTCTATCAGATCAACGCTTCGTCCTTCTGAAATCTCCCCACAACTGCTGCAGGTACCGCAGGGCTGGGAAGTGATACCGGTTTCACAATTCAAGCAACGCGCAAGGATTCGAGCAATGGTTGTTTTACCAACACCCCGTGTACCTGTAAAAAGATAGGCATGGTGCAGCCGTTCTTGATCCAGTGCATTAATGAGAGCCCTAAGGACGTGCTCCTGACCTTCCAGCTTATTAAAATTTGTTGGACGATATTTCCTAGCGAGAACTTGATAACTCATGCGACGATTGTACGGACTCGCGCTCGTGATTCCTAGAATGACAGCGTTATCATATGACAGTTTTAAACTGACGTGATTACATGAAAAAAGTAATAAGCATTGGTCACCGCGGGGCGAAGGGCTATAAACCGGAAAATACTTTACCTTCTTTCAAGCACGCGATGGATCTCGGCTGCGACTGGCTTGAGCTAGATGTGTATTTCGTTTCGGGCGAACTTCTTGTTATACATGACAAAAGCGTAGACCGGACAACTAATGGCAAGGGCAACGTTGAAGATTTACCCCTTGACTATCTTCGGTCTTTGGATGCCGGCGATGGGGCACCGATTCCGACTCTCAATGAAGTGCTTTGCTTAGTAAACAACCAATGCGGTGTAAATGTGGAACTTAAGGGGAAAAATACAGCACAACCCGTCAGCGAGGTTCTTGCTAATTATGATTGGCCCCTAGAAAAATTTCTCCTGTCCTCGTTCAATCACAAAGAATTAGCAAAAAGCGATCCGCTTTATCGTAGAGGAGCACTATTCGAGGCACCAGCAACCAATCTATGGAAACGAGCGGAAGAACTAAGAGCATGGTCGGTAAATTTTTATTTACCTAACGTAACACCTGAACTGGTGCGAGAAGCACAACAAAGAGGCTATAAAGTACTGGTTTACACTGTTAACGAACTGGCTGAAATTCAACACATGCTTAACTTGGGTGTTGACGGCATATTCAGCGATTATCCTGATAGAGTTAATCAGGTACGTGGCTACAAAAGATAGTACGACCTATCGGAAAGCAAATGAGCCTCTTTCAAAGAAACCTAATTTTCATACTGATATTTCCTTCCTGCTTCTCTCATGCCGAGGTTGACGAACTTACAAAACTTATTGCAGAACGACTAGATCACATGAAAGCTGTCGCCGCGTACAAATGGCAGCATGGTCTAACTGTCGAAGACCTTCGACGTGAAGGTATAGTTATCGAGGCGGGAATCGCCGCAGCATTATCCAAGGGTATTAAGATACCTAGCAGTAAACGCTTCTTTGAAAGTCAAATAGAAGCTGCAAAAGTTATTCAGTCTTGCTGGTTTTCGCGCTGGAAAAATACGAATAAAACAGAATACTACCCCCCGACATCGGTAACTGATCTAAGTAGTGTGATTCGGCCAAAGTTAATCAAGTTGGGTGATCGTATCGCCTCAGAATTATCGGTCATCACGACCGATGTAAACAATTTTATCAATCATCTTGCTATCGACTGCCTAACTAATGATGCGAAGAAGTCGATCTTTACTGCCATTAGAAACATCGAAATTTACTCATCGAGGCTCGATCAAATTAACGATAGCGGAGTTTTAAGGATAGGTACTACTGGTGACTATGCGCCCTTCTCTTTTAGTGACGACGGCAGCAAATTCCAGGGAATCGATATCGATCTCGCCAGAAACCTAGCAACCTACCTGGGCAGCCAACCAACATTCATCCAGACCAGTTGGCCGACGCTGATACAGGACTTTCAGCATGGTAAATTTGATATCGGAATGAGCGGCATTTCAATAACACCAGAACGTAAAGAATTCGCTCTATTTTCGGATCCCTACCATGTCGGCGGGAAAACTCCGATCGCTCATTGTAACGATATCGAATCATACCAAACGCTGAAGCAGATCGATCGAGCCGGGGTGCGCGTGATCGTCAATCCAGGTGGTACCAATGAGAAGTTTCTGGATTCACACATACGCGAGGCGACTAAGGTGCTTCATCTTGATAATCGTGAGATTTTTGAATTAATCGCTGACGGCACAGCAGATTTAATGATAACCGACAAAATTGAAGTCGCTCTGCAATCAAGAAGGCATCCTAAACTCTGCGGACTAAGGAACGAGAAGACATTCACTTACCAGGAAAAAGGATATCTGATACCCAAGGAAGCGGAGTTACTCAAAAAGGTCAATAGTTGGCTGCGCAAAAACAAGGCAAACGGCAGATTAGATAGGATTTTTACCCGTCATCTGAAAGTATCATAGAAATATAGCCTATCTTTTTTAAGTTCGAGTCAACACACACTTGGTCAGACATCATCGTAAACTAGCCTTGATTCCCAAACCATAGTCGGGACTTCTTCTCCAAGGATGAAAGCTCGCATCATCGCATTTACTTCATCCGGAGCATCTTGCTGAACCCAGTGTGAGATGCGCGGCAAATAGCGAAGTGTCAAATCAGAGACCCACTGATCAGTGTCTATGGTAGTCTCAATGGTTAACGCCGAATCATCTTCACCCCATACCATCAAGGTTGGAACCTCAATCAACGGAGTTCCGAGATCACGCTGCCGCCGGCCCCCGCCACCCCTGATCAAGGCGCGATAGTAGTTAATCATGCCTCTTAACCCGTCGGGTCGACGGCCATTATCCCTATACAACTGCAAGACCTCATCTGAAAAATTACCAGGCGCAGCACTGCTGCTAAGCATCAGATTACCAAGATCACCTCTACCTATAACCCACTCCGCCAATCTCGGAATCTGGAAAAAAAAGGCATACCAAGAACGCAGCAATTGCCTCCAACCCATGGCACTCTGCATCGCTGCTGGATGCGGCACATTGCAAATAATCAACCGTTCAAGGTTGCGAATTCGACGTATCGCGAAATACCAAGCTATCATAGCGCCCCAATCGTGAGCAATCAGGGTAACCCTAGAGCAATTCGATGCATCAACCAGGCTTGCGACGTCCGCCATAAGAGTTTCAATACTATAGTCTTCAAGATTCTGCGGTATCGTAGAATTGCCATAACCTCTGAGGTTAGGTGCCCAAACTTTCATACCTAATTCAGCAAGCATTGGCATCTGAAATCGCCAGGATATCGCGTGCTCAGGGAAACCGTGGAGACAAAGCGCAAGCCGATCACTCTCCTGGTCACCGCACTGATCAACCTCAAGAATGATGCCATTGATATCCAATTGCTGGGTCTGGATTTCTGGATAGATATCGCTAGTTTTTTTCATAGTGTCTTTTTTAGATCGGAACTCGAATCTATAATTATCCAACCTTTTGTTCCAGGCTGCTATCTTGAATCCAGTAGGTCTATATATATCCGCAAATACACCATCAGACCATAAACTCTTAAACAGGCTCGTCTCTATTGGCATGAATCAGGTTTTTTCAGAGCAAAATGTCAACCTAGACCGATGCACAGTCCAACGCGTCACTAAATACCATCCTCCGCAGATCGTTGAAGAAAGAGAAGACGTCGCAATCATTTCCGAAGTATCCCCACGCGGCGCATGCCTTGCAGGCAAGCAAGGTCTTCCTATTGTCTCTTCTGCGGCAACAACTCCTGGGGGCTATCAAGCACTGGCAGCAAACTGGGAGCTATATGAAAGGTACGCTGTCAAACACAACAAATTAGCCGACAGGAGGAATTGGTCTTTGGTGGCACCTATGCACATCGCGGAAACCCGTGAGACCGCCAGAACCGAAGTCGCAACCAAGCTACCCCAATGGTTAGAGAAGCATAATAATCTCCAAGGTCTACTACGGGGGTTTTCGAACCCAGTTGATGCTCTGACAAAGCACCAATTTGCTGTGATAGGCAATCATGAGGACGCATTAGAGCAGGTTAGCCGCCTGTCAAAGATAACAGGAGGATTCGGCAATCTTCTGTTGCTAGTACACGATTGGGCTGATCACGACTCGATCTACCGATCAATGGAGCTCTGCTTATCAGCATTAACTAACGCACCTAGCTGGCGCCACTGACTTCATGATTTAAAGCTAAAATCAGCTAAGTCCCCTAAATGACGCTCGTACACCTATTGTAAAACGATCTGAATTCGGGCAGAAAGAGAGATCAATAAACAAGCGAGGCTAATGATCATGAAAATGCATGGTGGCAAACTTGCAGCACGCGCACTAAAAGAAGCCGGTGTCGAATGCGTCTTTACCTTAAGTGGTGGTCACGTCATGGCCATATACGATGGTTGCCTCGACGAAGGTATTCAGGTGGTTGACGTCAGGCACGAGCAAGCAGCGGTACACGCGGCTGATGCCTGGAGTCGATTGAATCCAGGAAAAATCGGCTGTGCGGTGCTAACCGCAGGTCCTGGTGTGACTGATGGTGTGACCGGAGTTGCGAATGCCTGGCGAGCTAATAGCCCAATACTAGTTATTGGAGGACAGGGTCCTTTCAACAATCTCCGACGTGGCTCTCTTCAGGAAATGGATCATGTTGGTTTGATGAAACCCATCACTAAATGGGCCGACGCTTGCTACGACACAGCGAGGATCCCAGACTATATAGAATTAGGGATTAGGCACGCTGTGTCCGGTAATCCTGGACCCGCATTTTTGGAAATCCCAATGGATATATTAAGTGGCGAGGCCGATACAGAACATGTCCGCTTCCCTACCATGCGACCGGTGGCGCCAGAGCTAACACCGGCACAAAGCAATATTGACGAAGCGCTCGCGATTCTCAGATCAGCGGAACGGCCAGTTATGCTAGCCGGGACCAGCGTCAAGTGGTCGAACGCCGCAAGTCAGATACAGAGTTTTATCGAAAAAACCAAGGTGCCTACATTTGTCAACGGTATGGGCAGAGGCATGGTTAAACCAGGAACACCGGAGCTCCTAAATCGAGTTCGTAAGGAAGCCATGCAACAATGCGACGTCTTCATTTGCGCGGGCGTCCTCCTAGACTTTCGTCTCGGATTCGGTCGGTCTATCCCTCAAGATGCGAAGATAATACAACTAGATATTGAAAACGAATTGATTGGAACCAATCGTTCAGCAGACGCCTATGTCGTCGGCAACCTAGCTCAAAGCTTTGATGCAATGTCGGCTTCCCTACAATCAAGCCCCATTGATTTTTCCGAGTGGAGAGATCAGCTGAGTGTCAGAGAGGACGAGCTTGAGGCTGAATTTGCTTCCCAGTTAGATTCCGAAGAAGTTCCCATCGATCCGTTGCGACTATGTCGAGAAATAAAAGATTTTGTAGCTGACAAAGATGTCATTCTGATCGGTGACGGTGGCGACATTGTAGCTCAAGCATCCAAAGTACTTCCGGTGCCAGCCGAAAACTGCTGGATGGATCCTGGACCACTCGGAACTCTAGGTGTAGGCATGCCTTTCGCCTTGGCGGCACAACTATCGAAGCCAGAGAAGCGTGTTTTGATCATATATGGGGACGGTAGTTTTGGTCTAAATGGGTTTGAGTACGATACCGCTGTACGTTTCAACCTGCCTATTGTGGGCATCGTCGGAGTGGACGCTGCTTGGGGGCAGATGGCGAGGCCTCAAGCAGCTGTTTATGGTGCTAACCGGCTGGTCGCAACAAAGCTCAACTACACTCGTTACGATAAAATCGTAGAAGCAATGGGTGGGCACGGTGAATATTGCGAACGTCCCGAGGAAATTGGACCAGCCCTCGAACGTGCCTTCGCATCAGGAAAACCCGCACTGGTAAATGTCGTCATGCGCCAAGATATAGATAGCGGCATGAAGGGTTCAACCTACGTTTAAGCTAACCGGCCAATTATGAGGCTAGATCAAAAATCTTGCCTGGATTCAAAATACCCTTTGGGTCCAAGGCAAGCTTCATGCGTTTCATCAAATCTATTTCCTCGGATGATCTGGAAACACCTAACCAAGGCTTCTTTTCTAATCCCACTCCATGCTCGGCTGAGACAGATCCTGATATCGCAGCCAGCGGCTCATAAACACAAGCTTCTACATCATGCCTAAGACTATTATCACCCTCTCCGGGACAGATGAGGAAATGCAAGTTTCCATCACCCATGTGGCCAACGATATAATTCACCATACGTGGGAATCGTTCTTCTAAGCCCCGATTTACCTCGTTGACATAATCGATCATATGCGAAATGCGCAAACTGACATCAAATGTAAAGTTCGGCTTAAATTGATTAAGCTGACCTACATCATCCCTTATGGCCCAAAGCTCCATGCGCTGTGCCTCTGACTGCGCGATAACCGCATCAACTACAATCTCGCTCTCCCAGGCGCCGGCAAGTATATTTTCCATCCGCTCGGAATCGCAGCCAATAGCCTCAACCAGAACGTAAAAAGGATAATCCTGAGGCATAGGGGCAGAGTTCTGCGCCGGCTCTGTGGTAACCAATCGGTAATAATTGTTCCACATCAGCTCAAAAGCCGACAAGGTTCCTCCAAGCTCAGAATCAAGATACTTAAGCAAAACCGGAAGTTTTTCAAACTCATCTACTGCAACCATGAGCGTTGCTCTCTCGCGAGGGGCCTCGCGAAGTCGCAATACTGCTCGGGTAACAATGCCCAAACTACCTTCAGACCCGATGAAAAGCTGCTTGAGGTCGTAACCTGCGTTATTTTTTATCATTTGATTCATAGATGAGACAATGGTCCCGTCCGCAAGGACAGCTTCAACGCCCAACACCATGTCTCGCGTCATACCATAACGAATAACTCTATTACCGCCAGCATTCGTTGAAATATTGCCACCAATAGTACAGCTGCCTCGACCGCCTAAATCAAGCGGATACATAAGATCCTTCTTTTCAGCTTGTTCCTGCAGCGTCTGCAGCACAACGCCGCTCTGCACCACGGCAGTTCGGTCGACGACGTTGATTTCTTCAATTTGGTTCATCAATTCGAGAGAAATAACAATGTCATCAGGCGCAGTAACGGCACTCATTACTAGCCCCGTCAGTCCTCCATGGGCTACAACAGATTGATCATTATGATGGCAAATCTTTAACGCGCGGCTCACATCTTCTGTGCTCCTCGGTCTAATGATAGCTTTTGCCTTTACACCGGATCGAGCAAAAAAACCAGATTGACGGGAACTCACATCCTCGCCAGTCAAAACCATCTCTTCACCAAATTCCTTTATTAATATGTCTATTATGTCTGTCATGTATCCGCCTCCTCACTAACGAGCATTGTACATCGAGTCCACCGGGAAAAATTGCCGCAATAACGAGCATTGCTATCACATCAAAATCTTATCGAATCCTGAGTTTTTCTCGACGATGTCGACTAGAATGCACCCCATGGACTCATCTAAATTCCGAACATCTGATCGCTTTACTGAACTTAAAGGTAGTATCAACTTTCGAGACTTTGGAGGTTATCCAACAGAGGATGGCAAGTTCGTCAAAAAAGGCCTGCTTTTCCGCTGTGGAGCGCTCACAGATATTCCTAAGAGCGCGTATTCAGACTTTTCTGAGCTAAACATTGGCGTCATATGTGATCTACGGAGTCATGCGGAGGCTGAGGAGATGCCTACACCGGACGCTCCTCCATTTTCTTGTCGCGTTCACATACCGATCTGGCCTGGCAGCTCAGCTCAATTCAGAGAGTCACTAAACGAGCAGAGACCAACAGCCAGCGATTTTATCAAATTCATGCAGAACGTTACCCGCGATATAGCCCGAGACCATGTGGATGCTTACAAAGAGCTGGCCAACCATTTGCTGGCTACCGATCAGGCCTTTCTTCTGCACTGCTCAGCTGGCAAGGATCGCACGGGTTTCGGGGCCGCGATCATTCTTAAAACTCTTGGGGTTAACCAGGAACTAATTTTCGAGGACTACTTGATTAGCAACCAGGCCGCTGAACTGAAACAGAGCATGAAAGTCAGAATGCTTGAACAAGCCAAGGCTCAGGGGGCGGAAACCCTGCCCGACGATCAGGTAATCGATATACTGGCCAGCGTCAGAAGAGAATATCTCGAGGGAGCTTTTCAAGAACTCTACTCCCACTACGGCAGCATTGAGGGGTACTTGGAAGCCATAGGTCTTGATGGCTCTGCACAGGAACATCTGCGCGATCGACTACTAGACTAGCTATACAATCCCAGCATCGCCAATGCTAATCCTCAATGATTCAGAAATTACTCAGTGTCAGCGGAAGAAACTATGTCGATGTCTCTTTGAATAATTTGTTTCCATGCATGCGAAACAATCAACGGTGTTCGGTACCCTCCACTAGGCTTGTGGTAGAGGCCTGGTGTGAAAGTATCTTTCTCATAGAGCATAAGTTCGATACGCGGCTACACCGCTAGATTAATCCACGTCGAGGTTTCATGGAGACAAGCGATCTCCCGCTATATGTCCTCACCATGCGCACGTGCGCGATCAAGACGACTGGCCTCATCCCTTGGCAAGTTGCGCCAGGCCAAAGTCAGGAAAATCAGCGTAACCCCGAAAATCAGGAGTGAGGTGGAAATTGCCGTCTGAAGGGATTCCGCAGAATTCATGCCCGTTGCGCCATACATATCTGACAGCTGACCCATGAAATAAGGACCCAGAGCAAGTCCAATCATGGTATTGATTAAAATATAATACGCACCCGCGATTGCCCGCATCCTCGGCAGCACAAGGTCCGTCGCCGTCGAGGGTGGGATCCCCGGCCATGCAGCACTAAACAAATGATGTGCGAAATTAAGAATAAACGCTGTCATCAGACTCTCCGTATAAATCATCCAAATAACCAGCGGAGCTGTACCGAAAATCGCAAGGTACCCGACAACGAGCCTGCCTGCCGGGTGCTTTTGTTTAGCCCAATCACCAATCACACCACCAAGCGTTACACCAATCAGACCACCTAATGCATTTCCGAGACCGATATACATGCCTACTTCCGTTGCACTCGTATCATGAAGACGGAGTAACAGTGGAGCCGTCCAGAATCCAACGCCGTAAGTCACAAAAGATATAGTCGGGAAGGCAATCATCGTGTAAATCATGGCCTTCGAACCAAAAATCATAGCGTAGGTAGCAGGATCTCTTGCTCTGAGAGATTGTGCCCATGAAAATGTTACATAAACACCAATTCCCAACGCGATCCACTGCGTGACACTGCCCGTCATCCAGATCAGAACAGCAGCAGCCAGGCAAATCAATGTTGCGCCCGCAAGGTTTCTTGAAATAGATGCACCCAACTGACGCAATACAAACAAATTTACGATAGGCAATATGGCAGATAGTTCAGATTTAAGAACTGAAAATGGAGCCGGATGTTCTTCCGTTACCAGACCTTCGCTGACACCGCGTTTCGGCTCTTTGAGTGTTCTAACCCAAACCGCCATAAGCATGCCTGGGACTCCAACCGCCAGAAATGCCGCCTGCCAGCCTTTGATCCCGAGGGGTGCTGCAGTCGGCTCCGGGTACCAATTGCTCCACGTTTCCATAATGAAACCGCCAAGGAAGAGTCCAATACCACCACCGATGTAAACACCACTTGAATATATCGCCAGAACTGTAGCTCTCAGCTTGGGGTGGTAGTAATCCGACAACATGGAGTAAGCCGCTGGCGAAGCACTAGCTTCGCCTATGCCAACACCGATTCGAAATGTCGCTAGCATGCCAAAGGATTTGGCAAATCCGGATAAGGCTGTCATCAGGCTCCAAAAAAGCAATCCGACTGAAATCAGGCTCCGGCGCACCCAAACATCAGCAAAGCGAGCAAGCGGTATTCCAAAAACCGCATAAAAGACGGCAAACACCGTCCCGTAAAGGAATCCCATCTGGGCATCAGTAACACCTAAATCAGCTTGTATTTCCTCAGAAAGGATAGAAAGGATGTTTCGATCAATGAAATTAAAGACGTATACGATGACAAGGACAATTAAGACGTAATGGGCGTAACCCCCTCCAACTTTCGTAACTCGATCTTTGTCTTTCACAACTTCCCCTTATTAACCTGAGTGATTGCTGCGCAGCCCAATGGCTTTATCTACAGGCTAAGACAGTCACTTAAACGCTATAGAACTCTGAACCTTTACTCGCTTCTTTGATCCGCTTCAAATAACAGCTCTCACGCCCGCGTTTACAAGGGTTAGTTCGGTTTGGCGTTATACCAGATAGGAGAACTCCAAGCTCTATCCTGAATGGTATTGTGCATATCAGCCCGAGCTTTAACTCCCGCCCGAATTGCATCCCAAGTACTCCAACGACATTTTGGATTTTCCAGGACGCGCACGTAATAAAAAGCTTTAAGTTCTCTATCAAAGTCAGGGTCTCTCCAAAATGCTTTTAGCTCCCCTGCTCCTTTGCCAGCCTCCATAGCGCAAGTAGAAAGGTCAACCCGCGCACCATTATCAGGACAGCGATGTGTTTCGGAATCAACTACACCACCATCGGAACAAGCAATATCGTAGACCATTTCTTTACCATCACCACCGTCGACCCAACCTTTAACGATCTGAAGGCGTTGGAGTGAAGCGCTATCTGCATCCCGTGACGCCCAAACGAAAAACTCAGGCGCACCCTCTTCCTGTGGGCCGAGATCGCCACCCATTGTCACCCCTTGAGCATACGCTTTCCTAATACTATCAGCGCTGTCAGCCAAATCGTCATCGAAATCATTACTGCCAAAAAACCGAACTTTTATGTGCGGACCACTTGTACTGAATGTCTCTTTGCGACGGAAAGCATCATAGATATCTGATCGCGTGTTGGATTCTGCCCAAACTGCCGCCAGGCCCGAAGCACCCCAATATTGGGACGCCGCATTGGCGTAAACGCGACCATCGGCAGTTAAAGCGGGCGCTGCACCTGCCAAAGGGTCATTTTCCGTGACATCCGACAAATTTGGATCCATCAAAGGGACTGAACCCCGTTGTTCCCCTGTGATATCAGTGATGCCTGTTTTACTCCAATAGTTATCTTCCTCAAACGAGCCCGCTGCATTGTGAGTATCTGAGGAACCGATCACACCAAATTTATATGGGTTAAAGCCATCACGTTCTTCCAGCACCAAGCCTCTGATATACGCATCTCTTACATAGCTACCCTCTGGCTGACTCGCTAGATTGCTGGCAATTCGAATAGGCATAATTTCGAAATCAGCCCACTCGTCATTAGGGGATAACAAGGGATGTGTGTCGGACGTACCTTTCACTTGGGTGTTTTCGACCAAGGGTTCGTTACGCATACGCAAATCGGCATAGTCTGAATCTTGAGCGGAGCCGTCTGACTTAGTCAGCTCAAACATCCAGCCATTTGACCCATTGGAATTATGCGGAATCGCCAGTGACTCGATACCCAGTGAGCGCTGTTGATCCATCCAACGCCAGAGGTCTTCAGGGTTCATCGAGTCAAGCCTTGAGTAAGGAAGGCTTGGAGCCTTATCATCTCTAAAAATGACATTCCGATGGAGATTCTCAAACGCCGGTCCACTGGCGGTATATTCGTAGCCAATGAACGTTGTGAAAACTCCAGGATCATTGTGGCGTGCCGCAGCGGCGATAATGTCTTGCCATGCTGATCTGGCTGAAGTGGAGTCATCAAGAGGGTCTTCCATATCGGGATTAGTAGACATTTGCATGAGGTGTTGGATAGCAGCTGTGAATGCAGCCCTGGAATCCGCTGGTGTCTCAATATTGCGCGCCACCCCCCCGATCTCAAGCTTACTGAGACGGCCACTGCCCTCTGCAGCCTCACGAATTGCACCTAGATAGAAAGCGTGGTCAGTCACGGCGAGAAAGTCCAGTGGTTTCTTCATTTTCATTTGGAAACCACTAGAGTGACTTATCATTTCCCCTTTACCAAATCGGTAGGCATCATCTGGAGATGCTCTAGTACCCATCAAATATGCATCAAAGGAATAACGAGTATGAATATGTAAATCGCCAAAATAAGCATTTTTCAGCAGATCTCGAGCAACTACGGGACTGTCTACAGACATCGATCCACGGAGTGGTGATTCTTTGGCCTGCTCCGGCTTTGAACAGGACGTGATGCTAACCACAAGCGTCGCTCCCAACAAAGCAAACAATGACATCCTCATTCCTTCTCCAATTTTTCTTGTTTTTAGCTCTTCTTACCTTACCTTACTGAGGGGACGACGACATCCCTGCAAAGCAGAACATTTGAAGACTTTATCGTATGTGCTGTTAAGATAAAAAGATGCCGTCACCTAACATTGAAAAAATTCAAGCTCTTCGTGGTCATGAATTTCCTGGCGGTTACTACACGATTGCGCACTGGGAAAATTTTCTGTTAACAGAATGCACCGGAGGCGAGCCGCTGCCAGGAGACCTCGCTCACCCCGTAGCTTTATTTCACGTTCCGATCCTGGGCGCGGGCACTAGCATTGCAGAAATGTTTGACTTAGGGCAGGCAGAAGATGGGGTTTCCATAGGAATAGAGAGCTATGAATGGGAATTTCATCAATCGCTCAAAGAGGAGGTGGAATATTTTGTTAGCGGCAGAATAATTACAGCGGAGCGCTTATTCGAAAACAATAGAACATTTGACCGTCTGCAATTCAGGTTTGATCTGACCCTTCAAAATGAACCTGTTGCAACGACCACCGTCACCTGGCGATATAGAAGAACAACATGATGTGCGATGTCGGTGATGAGATACCTCCTTGGACCATGCCTCGGGTACTACCAGAGCGTATGCGCACCATGGCTGCCATTCTTCGGGATCCTTATCCTGTGCACTGGGACAGGCGAGTCGTCTCAGCGATGGGGCTAGGTGACAGAACAATCAATCAAGGACCACTAGGTTTGAGCTATATGATCAATATGCTCCACGCGTGGGCCGGACATGAATCCATTAAGCGCCTAACGATGACATTTCCATTGCCCGTGTTTGAAAACGATCAGGTGATCGCTCGAGGTCTTGTTACCGCTATACGGCAAGAAAAAGGCTTGACCTATGCAGATTGCGACATCTGGCTAGAACGCGGCAATGACCGACCATTAGAAGGAGCCGCTACTGTCTTAACCCGAAATTGATCTAAAGACCTTTACTATTATCTCGCCCTGCTATACGAGAAGTCGACATTTGAGTTTCAGGGTCTGGGACATTACTAACCCAATTACATAGCTGCGGATCAGACTCTCGTATTTCTCCAGAGAGGAAAACACCTTCAGAAGTGAATCGACCTACCAGGTCTCCACGAGACACCTGAATCGTACCGTCATCCATCAACTCATAAAAGGACTCGGTATCGAAAGGATGTTTCATGCTCATGATTCACCTACCCATTCTGTTAGTTTGTGATTCAACCACCGCACCTTCGCTTCTTGGTAACCTGACAATGTAACACTGGATTTGTAACTTGATTCCAACCCCATTTGAACTTTAGGCATATTAAACACATCTTGGTCGAAGACTCGGCCCAAGAAACCAAGTACTGTGGACCATTTCACATCATCATCTATCCAGTGAATTTTTGCGGCGGGTGGTCTTTCCCCTTGGAAAGGCATCAACTGATAGCATTCCATGATGGCGCTGCGATGGTCGTTGCCGTTGGGCCTAAAACGATAAACAATCTTGTTGAAGGCACCCCATGGATGAAAATTCGGCCATTGGGTGTAGTCTATACTGTCCACAATCTCAGCATCGCAGTATTGATCAACCCTATCACCAGCTTCTGCTCTCAGCCCTTCCCTGCTCATGGCCGCTAAGTAGGCTCTTGCATTCATGCCTTCGGGTATCGGAGGTAACTCAGCTTCTGGTGGCAAGTCCATCATAGCACGGAGAACATCTTCGTCGCTTCGATCATCTTCAAGCAGCGGGCTAGGCGTACCACCGGGGGTGATAACACGCGCGCAGTTTTCCCAAACATCCACTTGGCTATTAGTGTCGCCCAAACTCGGAAGAATTTGAGGGTGAGTTGCGTTGACATGATAAGCTTCGCAGAAGGCCTCTTGGGCAATTTTCCAGTTGCAGGGTACGACTCTTGCGATATGCGCCTGGATATAAAGCGAACCCAAATCCCAGCGCTCGAACTGATCCGCAAGATCTTTAATAAAGGGCTCAAAAGGCTCACAGTTCTGATCGGGGTTAATAAAAACAAAACCAGCCCAAGTAGCGAGAGGAATCTCAGGCAGGGAAAATTCTTCGTCTTCAATCTGAGGAAAATCCCACCTTGCCGGGACATCTTTTAGACAACCGTCCAGTTCCCAAGCGAAGCCATGAAAAGCGCAGCGGAGTTCCGATGCCCGGCCATCAAATTCTTTCAACATGCGCCCGCGGTGCAGACATGCGTTAGGATAGCATTTGAGAGTTCCAACGGACTGGCGGACGATTAAGAAAGATCTGCCGGCAATGTCATAGCGGATGTGATCACCAACTTCAGGTATTTCTTCCTCTCGACAGGCAAATTGCCAGACTTTCATCCATAGTTTTTCAACTTCTTTGTCATGATAGTCCGCGGAAATATAACGGTCTTTCAGAAAATCTTCGGTGCCAAGGTCTTTTGGCGATTGCAGTCTGAGAACCTCTGGAACTTCATGTGTATCCTGATCCAGCAGGTCTTGATAGGTTAGCCCGGGTGATCGGGCCATCGTGTCGGGATCGAGCTCTTTAAACATTTCGGCCATTTACATTGCCTCCTAAAATACCGTCAGTACTGACTGTTTTATACTGATAATCTACACCAATTCGTTCTTAATCGAAATCAAAGTTCACTTGGATTAGGCATATCGGTGGCCTTTGATGCGCTCGTCATCTTAGATGGGTCTAAACGCTGATCAGCAGATATCGCCTCGAAGTTTATATGTAACTCAGTTAAGGCGCGAAGAGAGAAGTTACGCGCGCACTCAAAACTATTTTGTCCTGAGGTAAATTCCATATCTTCAATGCGATGAACAAGCGCGTGAAAAGCCCAGTAAAGTTCGCGTCTTGCCAATGGCGCGCCAATGCAATGATGGACACCCGAACCGAAGCCAAGATGTCGGCCGGGCTTAGCGCGTTCCAAGTCTATCTGGTCAGGATCATCGAATTCGCGCTCATCCCGATTGGCTGCTGCAAAACGAACATTCACCATCGCCCCCTCAGGGATGGTAATGCCATGGATTTCAACATCTCTCGCGGCTCTTCGAAAAAGTCCCTGAACTGGCGACTCGAGCCTAACAACTTCTTCGCAAAAGGTTCGTAGATATTTTTCTGGATCAGACTTTAATTTCCGCCAAATCCCTCTGTTTTCTATCAATAATTTAACGCCGTAAGCAATAGCATTAGTAGTTGTCTCAGATCCCCCTACAAAAGTATCCGCCATCATCTCTGCGTGCAGCTCGTTGTCAGTTAAGGGTCTGCCCCATTCGGGAATAACACGATTGACCATGTCAGATAGCAGCGTATCGTCAGGTTGTTTTCGCAATCGCTCAAAGATCCGCTGAAAATAATGCTGCGCTTCGATTTCCATCTCCACAGACCAGCGTTCTTCCTCCTCACTCTGCATCATGCCTAAACGCTGCACCCAAGCGTCCGTCCATGCCTTAATCTGCCAGATATCCTCTTCCGGCACACCCATTTGCTGACCAATAACTATCAGAGGTAACGGCACCGCCATTTCCTTAACCCAATCGCAACTTCCCTTATCAACGAACGTATCAACGAGCTTATAAGCAGTATCTCTGACAAATGGATCTAAACCGTTTATTTTTCGTGGGTTGAATGCCTCGTTGAACATGGCCCGCATTTGCTTGTGGTTGGGGTCATCTCGCCCGGCGAGTGTTGCTCCGGGAACCCAACCCTTCTCCTCATAAAGTTGCATCATTCGCACAGCACGTTCGTTATCGATACGCTCACGACTACTGCCTCCCGCACGCATATCATTTGAAAAATTCGAGGGATTTAACAACACGCCCCTCAGATCGTCGAAACGAGTTATCACATAAAAACCTGTGATGGGATCAATCCAAACAGGCTCTTCATCCCGCAGCAGCCGGTATGCATGGTAAGGGCAGTTCTGCAAGCCATGATCAAGAAAATTAATATCACTGGTTACGGCTGGCGTTACAGGTACGTATGGTTCTTTTTTGGTCGTCATCCTAATTATCTCGTTTCAAACTGATTGTGTCGTCGGCTTAAATGTTTTTGTGTTTCAGATCTATTGGATGCCAGCTCAACCTGGGACTAAATATTCAGAAATCCGGCAGGCGTCACCCTAATCTACTGAACTTTTATTAAATAAAGGTTATTAGTCATGACCAAAAAAACCTCTGAGGTCTATATTGCCGGAACCGCCACGATATAATCATCTTCAAGGCCTGCAATAAGATCGAGGCGGATTTAAAATGCCACTACACATGTCTCAATACCAAGAGCTTGAGGTAGTCAAATTAGCTACTCTCACTCTAAGTAATGTTAGCATCGCCATCTATCGCTGCATCAACTTCCTCTCTTGCAGCGTCCTTATCACTAAACCAAAGCGCGTTGATTTGGGTAAAATTGCTGACATCGCGAGGCAAGGTCGTATCAGGGTAAATAGCACCAACAGGACAGGCTGGTTCGCAGACACCGCAATCGGTACATGCAGCAGGCTCTATGTAACACATACGATCTTTATCTTCGAAAAAGATGCAGTCGACCGGGCAGACTTCAATACAGGATTGGTCCATCACGTCAATGCAGGCACTTGCTATCACATAGGTCACTGATTGCGCCCTCAGAATATTCCCGGTAGTCTAATTTAGATTTTTGATACTGACCACATTTTCCTGGGGCCACTATGACACTGGAAGAATTTCTCGAAAAAGAAAGCATCAAAGAACTAAGGATAATGTACAGCCACTATTTTGATGGGAAGATGATTGAAGACTTGGTTGACCTATTTACAGATGATGCGATCTGTGAATTTGGTCCTAATTACGGAGGTGACTGGGTTGGCAAGGAAGCCATTCATGAAAATTTTTCCCGATTTCTGGGCGGTGACAGCCCTGCCTATGAGGTGATGCACTCTGTAACAAACCCCTGGATAAGGCTACTCGACAGTACTACAGCTAATGGGCGTTGGTATCTGCATGACCTCAGAACTAGTGAAGGTGCCGACAACCCCCTTATCCTTTACGGTATCTACGATGATATCTACAAAAAGGTGTTTGGGAAGTGGAGGATCCACCGAACACGTATTGACTTCCTTTGGCCACAAAGAGAGTTTTACGGTCTTCGAGAGATATGAACACAGATTTTTTTAAACAGCTCGCAGAAAGTAAAGAAGGAGCTGAAAAATTTCCTTTCATGCCCGAGGGGCAGGCCTTCGATATGGGAGCAGATGTTGATGGCAAACCATTGTTTGACCCTAGAATATTGGATTCAGCTGAATTTTTTCGAAACCCCTACCCCTATTATCGAATATTAAGAGACCACTATCCGGTATTCCACGATAGGCTTCACAATTGCTACTGGGTAACTCGGTACGAAGATATCACCGACTGCTACTTCGATGATGAGGGCTTTAATACAATACCCAAAGGATCTTCGAGCGGGGTGTTAGGCAATACACAACTTGAATTATCAGGCGTAGAGCATAGGCGAAGACGAAATCTCTATGGTCAGCACCTGGTTGGCAAATCGCTACTGCTTAGAATACCAGCCATTGAGCGTCTGGCTGAGGAGATGATTGAAGACTGGAGTCGCCTCGCATTAGGCGATGAACCCTACGTTAATGACACCGAAAGCAAACGTCTCGTTGAACTTGGTAGAGCTTTCGCCAATGAATTCCCCATTCGCGTTGTCTGCGAGGTGCTAGGTTTTCCTAAAGAAGCTCAACCCCAATTCTATTACTGGTACAACTCAATGATGAGTGGTCTTGGCGGATCTGAGACACATCGGGTGGGCGTTGAAGCCAGACAGGATTTAGAAGACTACATCCAGGGCATTGTCGAAGAGCGCCGTCACTCACCTACCTATCTCTACGACAGCGCTGGCAATCCGATAGGGAAAGACATAATTAGCAAACTGTGCGAAACAAAAGTTGACGGAGCTGTACTCTCCACAGAGGAGGTAACATCTAATATTGCTTTGATCGTAGGAGGCGGCGGCGAAACGACTCGGGGAGCGATACTCAATATGTGGACATTGCTATTGCGTCACCCCGATCAGTTTTTAGCTGTTCAGAAAGACAATAGTCTCTGGGACAACGTTTTTCATGAAACTCTGCGGCATTCTTCTTCTATAGGAGGCCAACCACGCCACAATACATTCGATGTCGAAATGCATGGTGTAAAGATACCAGCGGGATCACTCATACAAATGGTCGATTTTTCAGCTAATCACGACGAGCGAATATTCGATGACCCTGAACGTTTCGACATCTTTCGACAAGACCTTTACAGCGGTAAATTACTGCGCAGTGGCTATAGAAAAGAAGGCAAATGCAGCCATATGGCTTTTGGCGTAGGCCCTCACCTATGCCCTGGCGCGTGGATTTCGCATCAGGAGGCAATTGTCGGCTCGGAGATTTTGTTAAAAAAAATGCAGAACCCTAAAATTAAAGAAGATCTAATGCCACGGGATATCGATGGCAATAAACCAGCGCCGATGGGAATTACTTCCGTGAGGGAACTCTGGCTAGAGTTTGATATCTCGTGACGACTGGAGCAATCGGCAAAAATGGCGTAAGGATTGACCGAAACTCCGAAAAGACTGCCGCTTACCGAACCTACGAGGTTTACCAGCGAGAGCGTGTCGGCGAAAGCACTGAAAAAATCAAACCAAGGCAATTAATTTCAGATAGTTATCAAGCCAACCCCTACCCCTTACTTGAAATACTGAGAGAGAACTATCCTTGCTATCGAGACTGGTTGTCCAATAGCTACTGGATTACCCAATATGATGATGTCACCTCGATTCTAGCTGACGAGGCTAATTTTGAAACTCGCAGCAAAGCATCGGCGTACGGTGTCGCGGAATCCGGCACCAATCTGAGAGATGAACAAGCCCTTGTCGAGATTGAAGAACGCGTTTTTGATGAACAAACAAGAAAGATCAGCCAGAAACTGATCGGCAATATGGCTTTATCCGAACGACCTGACCTCGTTACAGACTTCGCAGCTCAGTTACCCCTTGAATTGCTCAAAGCGCAACTAGCGCTACCCTATGAGAACATGGAGTGGTTCACGGAAGCTTATTGGCGCATGCAACGCGGCACATCTTGGTTGCCGCAACTAAGGAAAGAAGGAAAACGAGCGATTGCTGAGTTAGATACTTTTTTTAATGAACTCATCGCTCAACGTCTGTCAGACCCTGCCGACGACCTAATTTCAGCCATGCTAAAGATTAAAGGAAACGATTTAACTGCCCGTGATGTGACATTAACCCTCCTAGAGGGAGATCATGAAACCTTACACGGAGGACTTGCTAATCTCTGGTACCTCCTACTCAGTCAGCCAGAACGACTTACCGAGGTCAGTAACAATACCAGATTAATGAAACTCGCCTGGCTTGAAACTTTGCGGCATTCGACACCAGTGCTTACAGCAGCGAGATTTACGAGACATGAAGTCGAGAGGTTTGGACGGCTTCTACCCCAAGGAGCTAGACTTCTTTGTTCAGCTGCCGCTGCCAACCGCGATCCTAGGGTATTCAAGGAACCTGACTGTTTTATTATCGACCGAAAAGACCTGTGTCAGCGGGAACCAAGAGGCCATTATCGAGCCGATGGGCTGGCCAGCGGCATCGCCTGGGGACTCGGCAAACCTTCAAAACATCCCGCGGTCCCTGAAGACAGACCTCGTTCACGTTACGCGATTATCAGAGATGCAGCAGTTTCGGCGTCATTGGCGATCATTGATGAAGTAGACCTGATCAAGCTAACCGCAAACACGAGCCCAACTATGGGCGCACTATCCGTGGGCGAAATGCACAGTTGCTGGCGGTTACCCGTTACCCTCGCCTGATTACCAAGGGTGAATATCTCCGTTCCATTTATAAAAGTTACCCGAATCTTCCGCAGATAGATTACCAATTACACTTCTTATGCCTGAGGCACTTTCCTCAGGGGTGATTTCTGCATTAGGGCCACCCATATCAGTCTGGACGTATCCTGGATGCATCACCGAAACAATAATAGGGTCTTCCTTCCAATCAATGGAGAGGATCTTGGCCGCTTTACCAACAGCCGCCTTGGTGGTTGAGTAGATATACATCCCACCAAAGGGCCAAGTAGATGCGCCCAATTGGCTGGAGAGAATCATTAGATTACCTGCACCTGAAGCCACGAGATTAGGTTTAAAGGCTCGCGCAACCATAATCGGACCAATGGTATTAGCGCTGAAAGCCTCATGCCATGCCTCTAGATCGAGATCATCAATAGACTGACGCATTCCACCAACGACGCCAGCGACTACAATCACGGTATCTATTGCCACATCACCGATCCGTTCTGCCGCTGCATTAACCGACTCGGACTGCGCTACATCAAGCTGTTCGATAGTTACATTACTATGACTTGAAGCAAGTTCCTCTAATAGAGAAGCCGCGCTGGTATCCCTCGCACAGGCAATAACATTGTCTCCCTGCACTGCATACTGACGAACCAATTCGAGACCTATGCCACGGGTTGCACCCACTATCATGACTGTTGCCATTTTGTCTTCCTTATCTTCTTTTATTTGGACTAATGTTTTTTGATAAACGAATATCTTACTTTTTACGGTCAGCCGGCTTTCGATTCAACCCAGCGTCGCGCGTGCTCTGACGACACCCATGTCACGGCATTCTCGATAAACCTTGAGAAATCTGGGTTCTCAAACGCCGAGGGACCATCACCCAGGTCCGTTACTACAACAGGGGAACGCCTACAAGAGTGGGCCCAGGCTATCAGGTCGCTACCTTGAGGATGCTGCCAGTTTTGCTGTTCTTCCTCAGGAGCTAGAGGAGGTGGGGTAAAATTGGCTGTTGAAAAATCATAATCAGCTCGCAAAAGTGGGGTAACAGCAGATTCAAAATGAGGTGTTTTTAGATAAAGCTCGTCCGCAATCTCAAAACCTGTCTCCAGGCCCGCCAAAACAGGATGATCACCCTGAGAGATTAATTTTACCGAGGCATTGGGAAGAGGACCATGTCCACCTCTGTAGCCTGAACCCGGCACTTGCTTACCATCGAGTTCACCTGCTCGAAGCATAGCTGAACTTTGCGTTATTTCTCGCCATAACGGCCAGAGCGGCCAGCTGAAAGTCGCATGGTTCAATAGGACCAACCCTTTACCTGCATCAAGAAGCTTCTCGATCGCATCAACGTAGAAAGATGGCGGTTGTCCGGTATTGTTCGCGCCATCATGCACCAATCCTGCATCAGGTATACCTGACATGTCATAAAAGAGTACTGCATCATAAGAAGCGACGTTCTCTGGTTGAAGAATCACCTGAGCAGCAGGTTGCTCCACCAACGTCGTAACTACATCACTCATTTCCGCAAACATCGTTAAAAAAGAATCATGGGAAAAGGCATGTCCCTTGCTTACAATGAGTAAATTGACTGACATATGTTCTCCTTAGCGCCACGCAAGTGGCAATGTTTTTCTTCCCCAGAGAAAAAATGGTCCGATTCTCTCTCCGTTATTAACTAGCCTCAGGTTGGGCAGTTTTTCGAGTAAGAGCCGCAGTGCGACCTCAGCTTCCAGTCTAGCTGTGGTTGCCCCCAAACAAAAATGTAAGCCAAGGCCGAAAGACATGTGGCGTGCCGATGGTCGTGTCAAATCAAATAGGTCCGGTTCCTTGAAAACACTAGGGTCACGATTCGCCGCGGCATAATGGATATAAACTTTACTACCGGCTGGTATTATCTGACCATGCAGCTTAACCTCTCGCGTCGTACTACGATAGAGACCGAGAACCGGTGGGTCGTACCGCAAACTTTCCTCAACTGCCTGCGGTATCAACGTCGGTTCTTTTTTTAACATCTCCCAACGGGCAGGTTGTTCCAGTAATCGCCATAAAAGATTGGTGATAAGCGATGTCGTCGTTTCATTGCCACCTACAAGAAGCTGATTGAGCACGGACAATGCATCAACCTCTGACGCGTAGTTACCAGACTCGTCACGGGCACCAGCTATAACCGCTAGTAAATCTTCAGTTTGATCACCGCCGTCCTGAATAAGAGCACGTTTACCTCGGAAGTGATTGAGCATATACGATTGAAAGGCTTGCTGATCGTCGATAAACACGGCTGGGTCAGCTGCGCCCATGGCAGCCACTTGAATGTCCGACCAATATTTAAACTGCTCCAGATCATCATCTGGCACACCCAGCAACTGAGCGATAATCGTCACCGGCAATGGAAATGCAAGATCGTCGTGCGCATCGAAATTCCCATCACCTTCCAAAATATTGTCTATCAGGTGGTGAGTTAGATTGATAACCGGCTTTCGCAGGCCTTCGACCGCAACAGGCGTAAACCAACCCTGCAGCAATTTTCGAAAAAAAGTATGCTGGGGCGGATCACAAAGCATACCTGCCGGTTCTGTGAAACGTGGCCCTTGGCCGAACTGACTAGAGAACGTGTCAACATCTCGTAATGCGTTAGCAACATCCTCGTATCGTGACAAGGTGTAGAAAGCTGGATTGAATTCGTCACAGTAATGCACGGGACATTGCTGAAGCAGATGTCTTACTCCACTTGCCGGGTTCTCTAGGGTTTCAGAGGAAAAAGGGCTCCAGCTCACAAGCTAACCTGTTATCCGCTTGTGCAATGGCGGTTGTTCACCAATCGTTACAGGCTCACCGACGAATGCACCAATGTTTTCACCTGTTCGGCCACTAAGCATCAAGTCCATCATCTGGTCGGCAATAGCCTTTGGTTGCAATACTTTCTCCAGAAGATCGACTGGTAGATCTCCGCTCGGGAATAGATTTCGCAACATTGGTGTATCTACCGCTCCCATGCAAAGACCATTAACAGTAATACCGAAAGCTTCGAGCCTTTTTGCCCATGCGTCTGTAAAGCCATTCAAAGCCCACTTCGATGCACTATATAGGTCTGTGTCAGGCGGGTTTGTACCATCACTCTTTGCTGGCAATACATAATAAGACGAAATATTTATGATATGTCCCCCACAAAGCTTCATGTGGGGAATCGTTGCCCTGGACAACAACATCACGCCTAGGAGATTTGTCCCCATAATCTCATCCCAATCGTCAAGCGAGGTTTGCCAATCACTTGTTACTGGCGTCGATTTCCATTTGCCCGCATTGTTTACTAGGACACCTATCTGCCCTAGCTGAGATGCAGTTTTTACTACGGCCTGGACATCCAGTCGTTGCGACTGATCAGCAATCAGCTTCGCCGTCACTGGCAAATCCATAACAGACTCATCAATATCGAAAGCGACTACACAGTAGTTAGCTTCCATTAGACGCAACGAAAAAGCTCGGCCCAGCCCTTGAGCTGCGCCACTAACGATGGCAACGCGAGTGGACGCTTTTGGGTTAATCGAGGTCACGATATAACCTTTACTTGTTCAGCACGCACATATCGGTGATCGTTTGGCGCTTCGAGGGCAACCGGTCGGCCAATGCAAAAATTGATGTTTTGAGCATTCCTCCCGGAAGGCCCCTCTTCCAGGAGTTCAATTAAAACGCGAGCGTTGTCTTCAGCACGCATCCAGCTATCCACCTCCTCCTGAGGAGGGTTATGACCGTGAAAAGAACGCAACATCCAAGAATCGGTGGCCCCCATACAAAATGCGTTTACCCTAATGCCATGGGGTGCAAGTGATTTAGCCCACGCGTATAGTAATCCGTTCAACCCCCATTTCGCAGCATCGTAAAGGTCCATTGCGTCGCCACCTCCCGTGGGTCTGGGCGATTCACCCCAAGGACAGCTTTCAAGGTCAGGACAAACATGATCCGGGGTTCCGCAGGTCACCATATGATCCGTCGCAATGTTAACTATGTCGCCACCCCGAGCCTGCGCCAGCATGATAGGTATCACCGCCCGACCAAAAAGATATTCGCCCTTAAGATTAGTACCAACGATCGACTCATAGTCTGCTATAGATTTGTCGAGATCATCATCTGCTGTGCTTGCTCCCCAAACTCCAGCATTGTTGATCAAGATATCAATACCACCCAAATATTCACACGCACCATCAACAACACTTTTAACATGCTTCGGGTCAGATACATCGCCTTGACTGGTCAAAACCTTCACACCGTCATCGGCTAGTAATTCAGGCAACTCCATAACTTCGTCTCTTACGTCGCAAACGGCGAGATTTACACCCGCCTCTGCCAAAGCTACGGCGTATGCTCTACCTAACCCGACGGCCGCTCCGGTAACTACGGCTACTTTATTTTTTAGTATCGACATGCCAGAGATCAAAAACCCCCATGATCATTAAAAACTCATCCAACGAACCCCTAACCACGTTAAGCTCTCCGCTTAGCGCAGCCGCCTCAGGTGAGATTTTTCCGGACAATAACCTGGCCCAGGAATCATGACCCAGCTCAATATTAATACTTGAATTTGAGCCATCCGTAGGCACCGCGACCTGATTGCGAAGTGTTAAGCCAGCGCTGCTACCATCATCAAATTTAAAGCACAAATCACCTTGCAAACCTTTAGCTTTGTCTGGGTCCAGCAGTACGCGTAGAAGCTTAACGAAAGCTGCGGGTTCTCCAGCCATAACTTCAGAGTAACCGAAGCGATGTTGGCGAAAACGCGTAAGATCAATTAAGCCATCTAGCTCCATTGCTCTCGTTACACACCAATTTCGAATATTCGCTGAGGTTGTTCGCTGACCAACATCTCTTAGCGCAGTGGCTAGGCGATGTTTATCACTTGGGTCATCATTAACTTTGACCAGCCAATCGGACAACTCAATCGCCCATCGATAGTCTTCTGACTGAATCGCCTCTTCAAAAGCTTGGCGAACCTGTTCGACTCCACCGAAACCTTTGACCAGCTTCTGTGCCCTCTCCAAAGGAACCTGAGGAAATAGCTTAGAGGGATCGTCATCGAACCAACCAAAGAGCCCCGCGTGTATCTGACGTACATGGTGTTCCACAACACCGTAAAATTGCCGTGTAAAGTAAGTTCGCTCGAACCTCTCAGGTAAGCTTAGATCGACAGCAAGCTCATCAAGCGTCAAGCCTTTATTTATACCGCGGACGGTCTGATCCCAAATGTAGCGAATTGAATCCGCGTAGTCTTCGATAACCCCAGCTATTTCTTTCCTGCCTTCCAAAGGAGGGCCATGCGCTGCTATTAATTGAACTGCTGGCAAAGATGCAAGGTGGTCGAGCCCCTCTAGAAGAATGCGCGGATCACGAAACTCTTCGCCACGAATTGCAAAAATATTGAAGAGCGCAGGCCAAACAAGGTTGTTTACGCAGACTCCCAATTCTGGAAACCAGATTGTTATAGAGTCGGTTGCGTCGCTGGGCGCAGGGGTCATTTCTACGGCCAATCCCGCGATCTGATCTGAAAATGGTTCTGTAAAAGTAATATTTGGTGCAATGTAGCCGGGAGAGAACGGCGAATGTTCAGGATTCCGGTAAAAGCGTCCCAAACCGACATTCACCTGTCCATCTTCACCCTCTTCCGGCAAAAAAATGGCGAATTGCTGAACAAGTCCTCGACTAGACCTAGGTCCCACCTCGCCGCCAAAGCGTGCCAGATTAGCCGGAATACCTGCGTGACCATATATGGGTAGCGACTCGACGTCTCTTTCATCCAATAGCGCCTTGGTGCCGTTGACATAGTGAAAGTGGCTATAGATGCAGGCTACGATCGGCAGATCAGTTACTTCCCTTAAAGCAGCAAGCGCAGCGCGCATTTCCTCTATGCTTTCGCCTGTATCAATCGCGATGATACCCCCAGGGCCACGAATGAAAGTCTGATTAGACAAGCCATTGCCAACATAGCACCAAGCGTCAGGACCGCAGCTATAGAAACACTTTTCTAATCTTGAGGAATGCTCTATAAGGTCAGGATGTGCCTTCTGACCGGCTTTACCGCGCGCAGGCTCTGTAAGGGCAAAAGAATCGCTGCTTAATTTATTCAATCGACGCTAAACCTCCGTGCTATCTCAGATCGTAACTCTTCGCACTTGGACTCCCAAACACGCTCTAGCGCAGGCGTCCATTGGCTGCCCATTACTTCGCGGACTGAATCGATAACCGCGCTAAAAAACCCTTCGTACATATGCGGTTCAACATTGTAAGCCGTTTCATGGTTACTAACTTCCCAGTTAAGGTAATCATTTTCAGACTCATAGTCATTTACCATCAGCAACCGATAAACCTCTTCCATCATCTTACCCAAAACCTGAGCGTCAAGGTGCGACATGACCTCTTCAGCACTTGGGCATCGCATAAAATATTTTTCGTAAATAACGGACGTAACATCACCAGCTCGTTCGGCTACTAACGAAAGGCTCTCGGCAATAAAATCATCCTTAGAAGACATAATGATCCTTAGATCTTGCATCAAAAGCATTGTAGACGACACATATATGCTTCTTCGATAAACTCGATTTAGTTAACAAGGAGTAAAGTCTTGTTATGGCAAATATCGGGAGCTGGGTCCAACTTTAGCGCCTTTATCATGCAGATACGTTCCTCGATATCTATTCCGACAGCGGCGCCTTATCACTTGACAGCCATTTATCGAGCGTCTGATGAAAATGACGGATCTTAGTCTCCTGGTAACTAGCAAAAATCGTATGACCTTTGGGATGAGAATGCAGACCTTTCTGTACCTGACGATGATTAACGAAATCCTGGTTGAAGATTTTAGCTAGAGAACTCCCTATTTCCGGCGCGTCACAATAGTCATCATCGACACCCAAGTAGGTGCACTTCGCAGCCTCCGGCATTGGGACACCTTCTGGTAGCGGCACCATGTACATGACTTCATGCAGACTTTCTTCTGGATTCGACCCATTAGGGCGGAACCGATAAAAGATTGGATTAAAGTCACCCCAGGGACTGATATTAGGGAAGACAGAATAATAAATCGCGTCAACTAAATCAGCATCAGAAATTTTTTCGACCCCTTCTCCAAACTGAGGCCGCAATGCCTCGCGACGTGCTGAAGCCACTTCGTCTCGATAAGCGTGAGGCGACTCCGTTGAATATTCCATCGGAGTATCTTCCTCTCCCTCGCAAATGGCACCACCAACCCATGAGCACATCTGAATGTCCGCAGACTTCACCTCACCGTCGATATATTCAGCATACTGATCAAAAATTCCTGTACGTCCATCCTGTAACGTTACCTCAACGCGATTTTCTCCGAGCCGCCTATAAACATGTCCGCTGATCATGTGCCTTAGGCTCGTGAAAGCTTTCTTGTCCGGATAAGAAGACATGTCCGGATTAACTAAACCCGTGTGAGGACTAGGCGGCCCAGACGCGGAGATCGCGCGCGATAAATTTCCAAACACATCGTATTTCGAATTAACATCGCTAAAGTAACCGAGTAGTTCTGGATGGGTGGCCACTACATGGTAGGACTCCATAAACGCCTCCTGGGCAACCTTCCAGTTACACGGTAAAACTTTGATCAAGTGCGCAGCTTTGAAACGTCGTTCAAAGGGAATACCAAAGTGACGATCAATATCACCTAAAAAGTTTTCGAGGGGCTCACATTCAGAATCCGGATTAATGAAGACGAACCCTCCCCAATGTCCTACCCTAATTTCCGGCAACCCATACTCTTCTGCTTTAACAGAGGGAAAGTCCCAATGGCCTGGGATCTCTTTTAACGAACCGTCTAGATTCCAAGACCAGCCATGAAATGGGCAGCGAAATACTTTCAGTTCACGTCGATGGCTATCGCAAAGCGTTCTCCCGCGGTGAAGACAAGCATTAGGAAACGCTTTGACTTCGTTTTCGGACACCCTTACTACAATGAAGGAGAGCTCCGCGATATCGTATACATACGTATCGCCCACATTCGCTATATCGGACTCGTGACAAGCCATTTGCCAAACTCGCTTCCATAAACGTTCAACTTCTAATTCATGCTGTTCCCTTGAGAAATATTTCTCTACAGGCACTCGAGTCACTCCAGGAGCAAGCGGCGAATTTTCCAAGTAGACAGCTGGTGGCGGGACCGTATCATTCCTTAAAATGTCATCGTAAGAAATACCATCAGATCGATCGTGTCCAGTTTGGGTTTCAACCATGGTTTATTTACTCTTAAATAAAACCAGCATATCTGACGGTTTTAGGTATTCGCAAGCAGTTCTGGAAAAGCTAGCGCCAACACGATCCCAAGACTCAATGACCTGCAAATAGCTAAAAGCTCACTGCTCTGAGTAATAGAGAGATCCTGTCAGTGAAACCTCGAAGTAAGACGCTATCTATGCCCTCTTACCTTTGCATATCGTTTTCGTCATCCTAAAAGCAATATAAATAACTGACCATGAGGTCCTTGCTTTCGGGGCAGTCAATTTTTCAGCATGGGCAACTGCCTTCGCAGACTTGGCTAGAGTTTTCACTTCGGCCATAGCATTAACTCTAAACTCTTGATCTTATTCTTCACGATTCATGCAGGTGCTGCTCTGTATCATCACCTTGATTAAAACGGTGATGTAAAGAGAAGTATGTTGTCCTTCTGAAAAATCGATTAATTCGATCGAGTTATTCAGTCAAGATTCTGTGGCAGGCGATAATGTTGAATAATGTCTCAACAAACTTTTCTTTTGCGTTGTAAGATGGCTGAGTTATTTTGAGGACACTTTCATCTATGACTGAGTACACCCCACCTAAAGTCTGGACCTGGGATCAGGAAAGCGGCGGTCGTTTTGCCAATATAAATCGCCCGATAGCAGGCCCAACCCATGACAAAGAATTACCAGTCGGCGAACATCCGCTTCAATTGCACTCCCTTGGAACACCAAATGGAGTCAAGGTAACTGTACTTTTGGAGGAACTTTTGGAAGTGGGCTGCGATGCCGAATACGATGCCTGGCTAATCAATATTGGAGAGGGGCAGCAATTTGGAAGCGGCTTTGTAGACATTAACCCAAACTCAAAGATTCCTGCGCTGTTAGATAGAAGTACAGACCCCGCTACACGAGTCTTTGAAAGCGGTGCGATCCTCATTTATCTGGCAGAGAAATTCGGGCATTTCATTCCGTCCAAAGCATCGGAAAAAGCGGAATGTCTGTCTTGGCTAATGTGGCAGATGGGAAGTGCTCCTTACCTAGGGGGTGGATTCGGTCACTTCTACGCCTACGCTCCTGAGAAATGGGAATACCCGATTAATCGTTATGCCATGGAAGTAAAGCGCCAACTTGATGTACTGGAGCGAAACTTAATTGATCGCGATTATCTCTGTGGCGACAACTATAATATTGCTGATATGGCGAACTATGCCTGGTATGGCGCCCTTGTGCTCCACAACATCTATGACGCGAGCGAATTTTTAGATGTAGATTCATACAAAAATGTTGCTCGCTGGGCGAAAGCTATCGAAGCGAGACCAGCGGTTGATCGGGGTCGTCGTGTCAATCGACCCTGGGGGCCTGAAGAAACCCGTGTCCCAGAACGACACAGCGCTGCGGATTTCGATTAACGTTCGAATTCATGATTAGCAGTTCGGCGGCAAGCTCTGTTCAAATTTAGAGCTTGCCGCTGTGCAACCACAAGCCTATATAAGCGTTAAAACACCATTCTTCCGAGACTCTCAGCAACACAGACGGGTTTATCACTGCCTTCGGCTTCGACAACTATTTCCGTCATGGTTTCAATCATATCGCCCTTTATCTCAACGCGTCGCAAAGTGTTAGTCGAACGAATCTTACTGCCCACGGGCACCGGTGACGGAAAACGTATGCGGTCGAAACCGTAGTTAATACCGAGTTTCTGGCCTTCAATGGCCGGACCCTCGTTACGAAGTGCGACGGGCAGGTGTCCCATTACCGCCAGAGTCAGATTCCCATGTGCAATCGGCGCACCAAAGGGACTTTCATTAGTCGCTCGTTCCACATCAACATGTATCCACTGATGGTCCATAGAGACATCGGCGTAATCGTCGACTCGCTCCTGAGTAATTTCAAACCATTCACTTTGCGAGGTCATTTCTCCGACCCGACCCTGCATGATTTCGTATGCTTTCTGCAAAGCTTCTGACATAACTGCCTCCATCTCTTCAATTAATCATCAGTAATAATGTTGCCAAAATAAATCACCCAACAGCAGTAGGTCAACGTCGTGTGGGATATAATCGCGCCACTTCTGACACCGGCTCCAGACACACAAAGACTTTGATAAATCAGGCCAAAAGCAAATACCTTTGGTATATGGGAGGCATAGCCACCTATGTCGTGCCCCAGGGCATACAAACCATCCTGCTCCCTTGGCTGGTTGCTGTAAAGCTGCAGGAGTCAGCCGATCGACTTGGTATCGTCCAGATGATGACCCAGCTGCCAGGCTTGTTCCTTATCCTTTTAGGCGGATTAATGGCCGACCGTTTGGATGCACGCAAAATTCTTACCGGGTTGCACGCTGCTGCAGCCATTCCAGCTGCGGTCGTCGCCCTTTTTCTCCATACAGGAGAACTTACCTATTCATTATTGATTGTTTATGCATTGTCAATGGGTGTGATCAACGCCTTTGTGCTGCCTGCTCGAGATGGCATCTTAAACAGAATAGCGGGCGAGCAATTACAGCGCACCGTAACGGTAGCAATGGGTTTGACCTTTGGCGCCCAATTGTTCGGTTTTACGGCTGCTCGCGCCGCAGATAGCTACGGAGCAATCCCTTTACTTTTATTACAAAGCTTTATCTTGTTAAGCGGGGTAATCGCCGCTTGGCGATTAGGACCGATGCCCCCTCGACCAGTCGAAGATTCAGCAGGACCTAAACTGGCACAGTTGACCCGTGGTATTTCCGTTGTCTGGAATTCCAACATCATGCGGCCTGCGATGCTAATGCTAACGTGCATGAGTTTTTTCTACGGCGGTACATTTATGGTACTGAACCCACTCATCGTTAGAGATATCTATGACGGAACAGCAATAGAAATTTCGTTACTCTACAGCGTTTTTGTCTTTGGCACGGTGACCTCGACAGTCCTTTTGGTTATGGCCGGCGGTATACGTCGGCAGGGACGTGCACTGCTTCTGGCGATTATTGGAGGAGGGCTAAGTTTAAGCATCGGCTTGCTAGAGCCGCCATTTTGGGGCTTTCTTACTTCCATTTTTCTCTGGGGAATAGGCGGCGGCGTCGCAATGAGTATGTCAAGAACTATCATGCAGGAGAATGCACCAGACGATATGAGAGCCAGAGTCCTAGCTGTCTTCACACTGTCCAACACCGGCGGCATGCCAATCGGAGCTCTAGCCCTTGGCTACTTCACTGAATTTTTCGGAATCCTAAGTGCCTTAGCTTTTGTTATCTTGGGTGTCTGGGTTTCATCAGCGCTACTGTGGCGCTTCTCAAATTTATCGCGGATAGGAAGCTGAAGGAGGCGGTCCTGCACTCGTGAAACGAGTACCCGGAGGGTCTTGAGCCCAAGCGGCAGACTCGCCCCAATTATCACCATAAACCAATTCGGACATCGGCCTTCGGCGGACAGGGCCATGATGACCCACAGGCTTGCCTAATGATATCGTGCAGCCAATAAAAACTTCCTCAGGAATACCGAGCAATTCTTTGAGCTCCTGCTCCACCAGCCCCTGAAACCCTGTAATAACACCTCCGTAACCAAGTGCTCTCGCAGCCAGCAAAAGGTTCTGTACTGCTGGGTAAAGCGAAGCGCCTTCCATCGGCGTGGGTTCCCTGTATCGCACGAGGCAAGGAAGAATCAACGCAGGCACCCGTTCAAAGTTATCGACATAAGCATCCATGGTTCTTGCCATTCGAGCTTTGGGAGAGCGTTCATCTTGACCGGATCTCTGATCATATTGATCGGTTTTACGTTTGCCCTCCCAGATCGATCTCGCCCCACGGGCAATAAGTGTTTTGGCCCTAGAAGCAACCTCGGAATCGGTGAGCACGATAAAGCGAAAGGGCTGTCGGTTAGAACCGCTAGGAGCACGGGTAGCTGCAAAGAGAATATCTCGTAGGGCGGCATCTGGGACCGATTCATCTCGGTACCGCCTTATCGCCCTCGTGGTAACTAAGCCTTCCAGCAGACCGACCCGATCTTCGGCAATTTCAGTCTTATTCAACACTGTCACGTTCTCCTAATCTTCCTAACAAAAGCTTGACTAAACGATTATCCAATCAATATACGATGAGCAACCACAAGAGGACTCACAGCATCTATCTAATTGGAAGGGAAACTTTTTTTCAGGATGTGCGGATCAGAGGCCCGACATTTGAAAAACTTCAGCCCACTCTTCCAAAGCCTCTTCGTGGCCATGTACTAGCTGAATCGTTAACTGGCTGTATCCGGCATCCTTAAGGCGTCCAACTTCGTCAACGAGCTCATTACGAGTACCGCTCATGGATGTTGCTCTTACAATATCAGGATTCAGATGGGTTTCTTCAGGCCGAACAAACATTAAGTGACCACGATGATTTTGCAGATACTTAGCATCAGCGGGCTCGTAAGCCTGATGTATCTCAAGATAACTTTCTAAAAGTTCTGCTAAAGGCCCTTCCGGCTTTAAACTGTCGAACATCCCTGCAGTATCGGCTGCACCATGACAAATTACCGCTGTGTAAGGACCTGCCTCAGCCATAACTTTCAGATCATCAACGGCACTATCTCCTGTCATCACCGAGCCCATTGAAAACAATACTGAGTTAAGTCTTTGACTATCTCTATCAGCCTTCCGCCAAGCTAATTGCATATCAGAGATACCCTGAACGGCCCCGTCGCCTGCACCAAAATTTAGCCAACCCGCGTTCAGTTCCGCTGTCATTTTTTGTCCTTTGGGACCAAATGCCGAAACCCACAACGGAATCTCATCTTCTATATTGATCAACCCTAGATCCGGATTCAAAAAACGGATCTTCCGGTTTTTACCTTCAAAGTCCCACTCAATAGTCTCTCCTCGGATCAACGATTGAACTCGTTCGATATACCTCCGCGTCTGTACAAGTGGTATGGCGTTAAGACCCATTGTTCTTCGCGCTGTAAAGCCAGTGCCAACTCCAAAGTCAATTCTTCCAGGCGCCAATTTATTCAGTGAGGCAAAGGCATTGGCCGTGACAGGTTCAATTCTATTAGTAGGCACCAATACTCCTGTCCCAAGTCGAATTCTTTCGGTATTAGCTGCAGCAAGTGTCATACAGATAAAAACATCAGGATTCAGTAATTGCGTGTCATAAAACCAGGCCGAACTGAAGCCCAGTTCTTCAGCCCGCTTAGTCCATTTCCATGAATCCAACTCTGAGGCAAACGCAACTCCATACTCCATAATTTTCTCCTATAGCCCATCCAGATAGTCACCCAGATAACGGGCAAATTCATTGCTCTTGCCGAGATCCAATAAATGCTGATAGGCACGAGGATAATGCTTTCCAATATCAGCGGAAATCGGCGGCAGTCCGAGCGCTTCCAGAGATCGACTCATATACCTCTCTCTAAGAAATTGGGAAAAGTCACAGACGAAACAGATGTCAGCAATAGTCAGCACATCCGTAGCTATAAATGACTCCTCAGCCAGCGCTTGCTCTATACCATCTAGGAAAAACTCGTAGGCCGCCGACATTCGGTTATAAGTTTCTCTTGTCATCGATTTTATGCCAAGCAGATAAACCTGAGCCTCCCGCGCAAAAACAAGGCAAGCATCAAGGAAACTGTCAATCCGAGATGCTTCCGTCCCATCCCGACCGTATAAAGCATGGGATTCCTGACTTGCCCTCACGACCGAACGCAGAATGCTGTTAGATTCAAAAATCCCTGTCTGACCATCAGCGCTAAAGGCTGCCGGAACCGTCCCATAGGGATGAGCCCTAAGAAACGCATCCGTTTTGTAGAGTGTCCCCGAAAACCCCCGTCGGCTGACTCTCGCATTGGAATTATCAGCGGACTTTTCACTTTCACGCAGCTCTCGAGCGTCAAAATCCCAGAGCCAATTACCCAGTTTGGCAGGTTTGTCTCCAACCACTTCGACTTCTACACCGCAAAGGTCAGCGGCAATAAGGGACTTCCAGACTCTGGGGTTTGGTAAATATGAAAAAATTCGTATATCAGCCATGGTCACCAAGTCTCCCCAAAGGGACGGATAATTGACTCTGCAGACCAGGCACTTTTAGGCTGATGAGCAATTCGGTAGCACTCAGCGGCGATATCCTCTGGCCGACAGAAGAATTCATCTGGCTTTCCTGGGAAAGCCTTTCGAGTCCACTCTAGGTCAATTACCGCATCAATAGCTACATAAGCCGCATGAATTCCCTTCGGGCCAGCCTCTCTCGCAATGCTCTCGAGCAGCATGCGCTGCGCTGCTTTAGTTGGAGAAAAACCGGCAAATTTTGCCCGACCACGGTAGGCTGACGTATTACCTGTGCAGATGATGGCACCAAACCCCTGCGCCATCATATCGTCTGTCACCAGGCGAGCCAGGTGCAATAGAGCAACCGTATTGACTTCAAAGTTTTTCACAAAGCGAATTGGGTCGATTTCCATATACGTACCACGCTCAGCACCGACCGCGTTATGGACAACAACCTGCGGAGGGCCTAAGTCTGCTTTGATACTGCTGTGAACTTCTGCCAAGGCAGAAGTGTCGCTGACGTCACAGACGTAAGGACTGGCTTCTGAAACCTCGCTATCAAGAGCAAGCAGTCTCTCTTCGTTTCTTGCCAGCATCGCAACGCGATAGCCGCCTGACGCAAATTCCCTGACCAGAGCCGAACCGGTACCTGGACCAACCCCTGTTATTAGACATACTTTTTTGCTCATTATATTTATCCTGAGTGCACCAACGACATTATGCCGCTAATGTGCTTTCAAGATGCAAAATATTCACTTATCTTTAAGCAATATGGACTACAAAAAACTTTCTCTTGAAGACGCTGCTGTGCAAGGCATGGCGGTGGCCAGTCATGCGGCATCGAGACCAAACGATATTGCCGTTAGAGACATGCTAGGAGGCCAGATAACCTGGCAGGAGCTAAACTCGGCCGCAAATAAGCTCGCGAACTTTTTTTTAAGGCTTGGCCTCCAACACGATGATGGAGTCGCGTTACTCTGCAGCAATCGTATGGAATTCGCCATTGTCTTAGCCGCAACCCAGCGTACTGGAATGCGAATAACTCCAATCAACTGGCACCTAACCGAAGAGGAAGTTTCCTACATCGTAGACAACTCTGACGCCAAAGTTTTTATCGCCGAAGCGAAATACAAAGCATCCGCAGAATTCACCGCCAAAGAAAATAGAGAACTTCTCTCCTGCCTCTCGATTGGCGGCGAAATATCGAATTTCAGCGACTTTCATGCATCCATAGCTGTTTTTGATGCCAGCAACTTGACTAACCCAACGCGCGGCGGCGCGATGCTCTACACATCTGGAACGACTGGCAGACCCAAAGGGGTATATGTCAGGCAACGGCCGCCCACCCTACCAGCACCCGAGCGAGGCTTGGGCAAAAGCTCAGTTACGTTATGTTTAGGCCCGGCCTACCATGCAGCTCCGCTTGCCATTGATGTACTGTTAACGATCGTATCGGGCGGTGAGCTTGTTTTCATGGATCGGTTTGATCCTGAATATGCGCTCGAACTGATTGACAATTACAAAGTCACGCATTGCCATATGGTTGCGACGATGTTTCACCGACTGCTGCATCTCGACCAGTCCGTAAAAGACAAGTACGACATCTCTTCTTTGCAACTGATTATCCATGGTGCCGCGCCGTGTCCGGTTCACGTTAAAAAAGCCATGATCAACTGGGTTGGCCCTATACTGCTCGAATACTACGCAGCAACAGAGGGTGGCGGGGGTTTCCTAATCGGCTCAGAAGAATGGTTGAAGAAGCCAGGTAGCGTCGGCTGTCCAGGTCCAGAATTTGACAACAAAATTCTCGATGACGAAGGTAAGGAGGTTACACAAGGTAAAGTCGGTACCATCTATATGCGGGCACCAGAAACAGGCCGATTTCACTACTACAAAGACGAAAGTAAAACCTCTTCATCATACCGAGGTGATTATTTTACTCTTGGCGACATGGGTTATTTTGATGAGGATGGCTATCTCTTTCTTACTGGTCGCACCGCTGAACTGATCATATCCGGAGGTGTCAATATTTACCCGCAGGAAGTAGACAGCGCTCTGATGCAACATCCTGCTGTTCACGAAGTCTGCACTATCGGCGTACCGAACGATGAGTGGGGAGAAGAGGTTAAGTCTGTCATTCAATTGAGTTCAGAGATTACCCCTTCCCAGGAGCTAGTGGATGACTTAATGACTTTTGTCAGGAAAAATATAGCTGGTTATAAGTGCCCCCGCTCCATCGATTTTGCGGACGAACTCCCACGTTTACCGACAGGTAAAATTCAGCGCAGACTCGTTAGAAAACCCTATTGGGCCGATCGGGAAAAATCGATCTGATCAAGACCGCCGGCGTAACCTAACGGGTAACTGGGTGTAACCTTTAACAAAAGAGGAAAAAGTTCGGGATGGTTCACCTACAACCTCTATTTTTTCGAATCGAGCCAGTATTTCTTCCCAAAGAATTTTCAACTGCAGTTCCGCAAGTCGATTACCCATGCAACGATGGATGCCAAAACCAAAAGAAAGATGCTGTCGGACATTCGCACGTTCAATATCGATCGCATCCGCATTGGAAAACACCTCCTCATCTCGATTGCCCGAAACATACCACATCAACAATTGATCACCCGACTTAATCTGTTTGCCTCCGACTTCACAGTCGAGATTGGCTGTCCTGCGCATATAGGACAAGGGAGTCTGCCAGCGTATAACTTCGGCAACCATCTGAGGGATAAGCTTAGGATTAACAATAAGCTTGTCATATTGTTCAGGGAATTGGTTTAACCCATACACACTGCCTGACATAGTATTCCTCGTGGTGTCATTGCCCCCCACGATCAGTAGTAACAGGTTACCAAGATGTTCAATCGGCTCTAGATCTTTGGTTGCCTCACCTTGGACGAGCATAGAGACAAGATCATGGCCAGGATTCTTTCGTCTCTCTTCAAAAAGCTCCGCAAAATATGTCACGCAAGCAATAAATTCATCCCGCTTTTCTTGCTGCGTTTCAACAACGCCCCCAGGCTCCGGTATTGCAAATACGACATCAGACCACCTGGTCAAGTTTCTACGATCTTCAAGTGGAAAACCAAACAATGTAGCGAGCATCAGTGTCGTTAATTCGATAGAGACTTCTTCAACCCAATTAAACTCCTCACCTTCAGGTAATGCATCCAAGACAGAGCAAGTGCGTTCTCGAATCAATGGCTCGAGATTTACCAATCCACTCGGAGCAACAATCTCGGTGACAGTCTTACGCTCAATATCGTGACTCGGAGGGTCTTGTGAAATAAAAGGCGATTTTGATCCACTGAACGCGGACTGAGGCAGATCTGTACCGATCTTAAAACCCAGCGTAATGCCATTTGCAGACGAGAACCTTTGCCAATCAGTATCGACGTCCTTGATGTCACGATACTTTGTAAGAGACCAATAACGTCCCGCAGTCTCAATTTCGTTTAAGTGGACAGGATCTTCGGCCCGCAGGCGTTCAAATACAGATTGCCAACGATTGTCGGCAAAGAGATGAGCATTAAGAGGGTTGATATCCTCGAGCGCCATGGCATACGGATCTGGTGTATTGGCTCCCTTGGCCGCCTGTTCCTGCTCAGGTGTCTTGTAATTTCTTTCCGAAACGATCTCGCTCATGACGTCCTTAACTGTTACTCCTCGTTTTGACAGCCACACTTATGGCATGGATTAATTCAGGCCTCGCAGTGTATCAAATTCATTTCCTCTAGCCGAGAAACTGCACGGTTTCTTCCAACGGCGCACGTTCTGTTCGAGTAGCGTTTGCGGGCACTTGCGGATCTTCGTAACCAAAGCTAATGCCGTATAGGATTTTAATCTCTGAAGGTAGACCGAATGTCTCCCTAACGAAATCGGGGTAATTGCGAAGCGTACCTTGCGAACATGAAGAAATGCCATAAGTTGTCATAGCCAACATCAATGTTTGAGCATACATTCCGACATCTGAAATCGACTGTGGCCCAAAAATTTCGTGAATACCAAGAAAAGCGGCGTGCGGCGCGTCAAAAAATTCATAATTTCTCCGCTGTGCTGCACTTCTACCCTCTCGATCTTCCCAATCAATATCCATAGCGCCATACAAAGCTCGGGCACAAGCTCGCTTTCGGTCCTGCCAGGGTGCCCCAGTGCGACCATCCGGAATATGATCAGTCTGTATTTTTACGCCGGCATCGAATCTATCCAGGAAGCCTTGCCTCAATGCCTCGCACACCTCGCCAGAGGCGACACATACATGCCAGGGCTGCACGTTAGTACCTGAAGGAGACCACCGAGCGGTATCAAACACAGCTTTGAGAATATCATCAGGTACGCGACGATCCAGAAACCCTCTTACCGAGCGGCGCTCGCGCACCAGTGAGGCAAAATTTTCTATTTTAAAACTATTGTCATCCACGAAAACCAACCTTGATGTCATACTTAAGCAGCATGATTTTAATGACCATAACGAAGAAATAAACGAGGAATACTTTTTTCATGAATAATTCTCTAAAGATGTCGCTAGCAGAACGGGAGGCATTTCTTGCAGACATACATGTTGGGGTAGTTAGCATTGGCCGCGAGGACAAAGCACCACTAACCGTGCCTATATGGTACGACTATGCGCTGGGCGGAAAAGTTTGGATGATTACCGGCGCTAGTTCGCTAAAAGCAGCAGTATTGGCTTCAACTGACCAAATCAGTCTCGTTGCTCAGACCGAGGCTCCACCATATAAGTACGTCTCTGTTTCAGGCAAATACACAACTCGTGACGTTGCCGAGGGGGAATTAGAGGCGATGGCTATACGCTATCTTGGAGAAGATCAGGGACACGCATACGCAAAAGCGGCTAGTACTGGCAACGACTTTGTTGTCGAGTTTGAACCAACGTCGTGGCTGACAGTCGACTACAGTAAAATGTGATATTTAGAGACATCAAAGAATATATCTTATACCGTCAAAATTCGTTGCCTAGTTAAGGAACAGCCAAGAGACCCCAAATGCTCAGTATCCGTTGGCAATAACACTTGGCCTAACTAGGGAACGAGCGCTGAACGTCAGAAAAGCTTTTACCAAATGCTTTGGGCTGGTCAATTAAAGAGCGGTACTTCGCTTGAATCTCTCTTTGAGCAGTCTATGCAAATTGAATTTCAGTTTCGACACATCTGGCAGAAAAATGACCTGATAATGTGGGACAATCGGATCGTTCTAAACTTTGTAGTGCAAGATCACGCAGACGAACCAACGCATATACAACGGCTTCAGGTCGAAAGACCAACGCCTATTTTATCTTGACAAACCGAGGATCTCATCATGAAAACCTTACCGCAGTTACTGGATGAGCAAGCGGCTGTAAGGAAAGACCACCCAGCGCTGGTACTTCCTGAAAAGACATATACTTACACTGAGTTTCGAGATCGCGCGAATCTGATCGCTAAGGGGCTCATGGCGCTCGGGGTGAACCATGGAGACCGGGTTGGTTACTTTTTTCTCGACTGTCCCGACTCTTTACCTGTGCTTTATGGAATCTTGAAAACCGGTGCGATCGCAGTGCCTGTTAACAACCGATTCAAGAGTTATGAACTCGGCAAGGTCCTCGCGCAATGTGGACTTAGTGTTCTTTTTACGTCTCCACCAAGATCAGACGATGCGACTGATCTAGTCAAACTGCTGAAAGAAGTGCTTCCTGAATTACCCGGTCTGAAAACAGTTATCAGTATCGACCCATTGAACGATGAGGGCTTCCTGTCCTGGCAATCATTTTGCGATGGCGCCGCTGACATTTCGGCGGAGGTTCTTAAAGAAAGACAGACAAGCATTAATATAAAAGATACTGCCGTGATCAAGTACACCTCGGGTACAACAGGTGCGCCAAAAGGAGCGATGTTAAGTCACGGAGCAATCGTTAATGCCGCCGAGGGCTCCGCAGCTGTACACCTTAAACTCACTGAGAGTGACAGAGTCTGGACGGCGCTGCCATTGTTCCACATTGGCGGAGTCGCTTTTGGTACGGCCTGCATTTCTGTCGGCTGCACATTTATACATCCAGGATACTTTGATCCAGGGGTGTCGGTTGAACAGATCATTGAACACAAGATCACTGTCGCCATGCCGGCCTTCGAGACCATATGGTTACCGGTCGTCGACCATCCCAGATGGAGTGATGTCGACCTAACCACTTTACGTATGGTTGAAGCCGTGGGCACTGAAGCCAGACTGCTTGACATTCAAAGTCGTCATCCAGATGCTGTCGTCGTAAGCTGTTTCGGCATGACAGAGGCCTGCGGCTTTCTTTCATTAGCATTGCCATCTGATCCTGTTGATACACGCATCAACACAGGTGGACACCCACTGCCTGGTATGGAAGCCAGAATATGCGATCCCGAAACCGGTCAGGTGTTACCGCCGGGCGGAATCGGGGAAATCTGCTTCAAAGGACCTAACACCTTCGACGGTTACTATCTTGAACCGGAACTTACAGCATCGTGTTTCGATGACGAAGGTTACTTCAAGACCGGCGATCTCGGCCACATGGATGAAGATGGACGAGTCACCTATCGCAATCGAATCAAGGATATGCTTAAGGTTGGTGGTGAAAATGTCGCGGCAGCGGAAGTCGAGGACTATCTAATAGGTCATCCTGCTGTACTCATAGCGCAGGTCGTCGCTGCACCAGATGCGAAGTATGTCGAGGTGCCGGCTGCGTTTCTTCAGTTAAAGCCAGACCAGACCACGACAGAAACTGAGATCATCGAGTTCTGTCGAGGTAATATCGCAACATTTCGTGTACCGCGATACGTACGTTTCGTCGATGAATGGCCAATGTCTGGCACCAAAATCAAGAAGTTCGAACTACGTCAACGTATCGCGGATGAGATCGCAGCAAGTGGAAAGACAGAAGCCGAAAATATCAGGTCCAGTTAATGTTCAATATTGCCCAAAAAAATAACATTAGTTAATGGCGGCACAAGAGGTTCTAACATGGGCCTCTTTCAAGGAAGCAACTCGATAGTACGCATAACTTGCACATCTCGTAACCAACTACTTAAAAAGCAGGAAACATCATGAGCGACCAATATCCTACCCCCGAGTACCTCCAGGGCGACGGTGACTATACCGTCATCATAATAGATAACCCCGCACCTAAAGTGCGTCGTATCACACTTAACAGGCCGGAGAAACGAAACGCTCTAAACCACGCGTTACGAGGAGAGCTCTTACACGCACTCAAAACTGGTGACATGGATGCAGATGTTCATGTTCAGATAATTCGTGGTGCTGGCTCCAGTTTCTCTGCCGGATACGATCTAGGTGGGGGCAATGTTGGAATGGATTTACCATTTTTCTCAGCCCAAGGAGAGGGTCAATGGCCGCGTCACGTTACAGAAGGCTGGATGAGCATTTGGGATCTGTCTAAGCCAGTTATTGCTCAAGTCCATGGGTATTGTCTGGCTGGTGGCAGCGAATTGGCGACAGGATGCGATCTTGTCTACATGGCAGAGGATGCGCAAATGGGCTATCCAGCCGTCAGATTTGGCGTGCCCGACATGCATTTCCATGCCTGGCTGGTCGGCATGCGTAAAGGTATGGAGATGATGCTGACAGGAGATTCAATCAGTGGTATCGAGGCAGAAAAAAGAGGTTGGGCCACAACCGCTGTGCCCGCAGAAAACCTGGAAGCCCATACGTTACATATGGCAAAACGAATCGCTAAATTACCGTTAGATGTCATGCGATTGAATAAACGGACAATCCACCGACAGATGGAAGTTATGGGGTTCAGAAATGGCGTACGCGCGGGCACAGAACTTTGCGCCCTAGGAGTACACACCGACTCAATGGCAGCGTTTATAGGCAAATCAGGACCGGATGGCGAAGGTCTGAAAGCCGCATTACAGGAGCGAGATAAAAAATTTGGCGACTACAGAACCGAGGAGAAGTGAAGAACCCACTACCTTCCAGGCAATCGACCGAATAACTTCGATCCATTAATATCAGCTTAAACAATCCCTCGATATCAGACTCCAACTACATAGGTATTAAAAAATGGAGCCTTGACAATGTAAGGATCTAGGAGTCTTCCAGAACCGCTGGTCTATGCTATTTTTCTCGACAAAAAAGCTCTAGAAAAAAATGTTGTTTTACTAACGGTGTAAATTAACGTTAACCTTCGACGACAGTAAGACACTATTAATCGAGTGCTAACCCATTGGTTCAGCAAGTCAAAAAGTTGTATATCTAATGAATTCCTACGCTTCAATAATCCTTGGCGGTAGCGATCGTAACGTCGAATTTCTTGGTGCTTATATCGCTTGGCTTATAAACGCGAGAATGTTCGTGGAAGCAATCGAACGTATCTCAGGTGAGGCGATCACTCGTGTCCGTATGCAAAGTGCGACAGGCGCCGACTTTTTGGCGACAGAACTCCATGGCGAATTAGAGGCTTCTCATCTGACAGAAAACGGCAGGGATTTTACAGAACATTATTTTCTTTCAGGTTTTTATAAACAAGATTTCCTGAAGGTAGAGTTTACAGGAGAGAATGAATGGCTTCGTTATGCGGAACTGGCCCCATTGATCTCTGCCGCTTATCGCGACTACCAAGCGAGCAAAAAACCCTCGCTTGGTAAGAAACTAGCAAAAGTTCTAAAATTTCCTGGCAAACGTTAACTACGAGATCTCATAAGTTTAACGAGCCAAGAGCATGTCGACCGCGGGTGGCCACGAGAAACCTGAGCATAGCGATAATGCATCCGGACAGGCGAAGATGTCATGGACTTCGACAATAACAAGAAGACCCGACCAATACATCAGAACGAGCTGCGGCGCGGTCCAGTTGCAGCTTAAGGTGTTTACTCTCTGTCGTTTCGCCTCGACGGACTAGACATTCATGCAAACCATGCAACGCCCAAACGTTATTGGGGTGCTGATGTATCCGGGCAAGATCATCCGATAAACCCAAGTCCGCTCGATAGAGTTTTTCAGCCTCCTCCAGTTGACCTTGCTCCATTAATAGTGCTGCCAGTGCGTGACGGGGTGGCTGCATCCACCCCCAAGGCTCATCATAGACAAGGCTGTCACTCAATGCCGCGGCTTCACGTAAGTGATCAAGACCTAAAAACACCTCCCCTCCTTTATAGGAGCATTCGCCCTGAGCCATTTCAGCGGCGATATTCAATATTTCAGTTGCAGGGTTATTGAACATAAACCGCGATTTTTTCAGATCGACGACTTCTTTAGCCTCAAAAAAATACGTAAGTTCATCTTTCGCTTTATCGATCCGACCGAGATTAGCAAGGGCGATAACCCGTCCGTAGTGAATCAGCGCTGTCGTGAAACAAAACAGTTCCTTGTCTTCTGGAAGCTCTTGTTCAAGTAGCTCATACCACATTCCGAATCTCACTCTCACATGGGTGACCATACCCCAAAAAGCCTCAAACAAATCAGGCATGTATGCGACTACAGACTCCGGTAAAAGGCTCTGAAGTTCTTGCGCAGCTGCCAGTGCCACCTCGCGCTGGGCCAAAAACATGGCGCCATACGCTTCAAAATGCACGTTGTGAATTCTATAGACCGTGTAAAAATTTTTTGCTCCACGGAGCGCGGCAAATTTACGATCGACAAGACCAGCCTGATGGTTACGATGCACAACATTCTGATACTCACCGCATAATACATTGATGTGAGTTGCCATATGCACCAAATGTCCCGAGTCTGGCACAAGTGTTGCCAGACTATCCCCATGAGCTAATGCAACTTCAGGCGTTGGTGACATTTCCATGAGATGGATATACATGTGGAGAAGACCCGGATGCGTCCAGGCCGCGGGATGGTTTTCAAAGGCCGTTTCTAGCACTTCCCGAGCTTCTATAGTAGACGCACCCGACTGAGGCTGTCCGGTAGAGACATTCCAAAGTTGCCAAGGCGTTCTACCCATCAATGACTCGGCAAAAAGACTTACGACATCAAGATCTTCTGGATTCGACAGGTAAATCGGCCTCAACGCTTCGACAAATCCGTCATTGAAAGGTCCAAAGTCCTCAGTATCCGCATCCGCCGGATAGCGACTTTTCAAGGCAATTAAGAGCTGCCGTTCAACGTCTGTGCCAACTTCCAGCGCCAATCCATTACTGATCGCCTGATGCGCAGTTTCGAGAGTAGACACCCGTTCAGCCGGCTCAAACATATCCCAGATCTTGTTGTAATTTGGGCCAATGGCATAGGCAACTCCCCAATAAGCCATGACGCAGCTCGAGTCGGCCTCAATGGCTTTGTTGAAACAAATAATTGCTTCGTCATGATTAAATCCGTAGATCCAGGTAAGCCCTCGATCGAACCAGCGCTGAGCTTCTTCAGAGACCGTTGTTATCTCGCGATGGCCTTCGCCGAGGTCAAAGTATTTTGTCGACATCAATTTCCTTCCTGGTTTTCACGAACCTATATGTAAACTTGCAAGCAACCATTCATGTATAGATAGAAGCATCAAAGGGGTTCGTTTTCGATGCGGGTTAACCAATAGTCAACATCGACCGAATTCTCGCCAAGCAAATAACGCCAGAAACGAATCCTGTTCAATAACTCCAGACGACCAGTATCGGCTTCGAACCATTTTTCTGGTCTCATCAAAATTTTATGGATAGGATGCTGTTTATAAGATCCGGTCCAAAAAATCGGTGCTTGTTTCTCAACATCTTCGCTCAAATCACTGAGATCCCAGAGCCTTATTTGTCGTTCGGTTGGACACAAACGAATCTTAAACATGTAACGGGGCTCATTACTAAAATTAGCACCACCCCCATGCCAAATCCCCATGTGCATAAACAATAAAGTACCCGCTTTGCAGACCACATGTTTCTGTCCCAGGATATTCTGGTAACGACCAATAGCTGCCTCGCTGACTATTCTCAAATGGCTACCTGGGACAAATCTCGTCCCGCCCATCTCTGGGGTTACGTCGTGGGGAAAATACATGATCTGCACATCAAAAGCAGACCTTGGATCTATGGTTGAATCCTGATGAGTGTGTTGCGCTTTAGGGATATCCTCATCAAAAAAAACGGGCGGTAAAGTTACATGCAGGAAGTGATGGTCGAAAACCGGTTGATGGCCGACGAGGGATTGGATAACACCCGAGACCAGCGGAAGGTTCAGTAAACGGTCTATCGCACTACCTTCCTGATAAGCATTTGCAAGCGGTCTGCCCGCATTAACTAGCGGCACACCTCCGCTAGTAAACAAATGGTTGTAAAAGGACTCAGGCGAACCATTTTCTGGAACCTCGCCAACCTCAGCGAGAAACTGTTGGTTGATTTCTTCAGGAATCGCTTCGTCAAAACGGAGGAACCCTCGCGCCACAAATAGCGCCATCTGTTCCGAATTCAGCAAGGTCATGATTCGACCTCTGCAAGCTTTTCAAAGAAAAATTCATATTTGAGGTAGTCCGTTCGAAATTCTGTGCCGGGCGAATGCGAAGTCAGTGGGCTCGCCTGGATCAGCCTCCAACCATCTTTCAGTGCATCCAAGCCTGTGTCGTATGGAGATTCATCCTGGTCGCCCGACATATGGGACTGCTCTCCCGTACCATCGTAATGCGCCCAAGCTATTACGCTAGTATCGAGGGCGGAAGTTTTGAGATAGAGAACTAAAATTTGCTGCCTAATCATCGCAAAAAAATAAAAAATAGAAAACCAAGCCAATATATACTCTAGATCGACGCATCACTAATTTTTGACTCAGCTTCATAGCAAAATTTCAGTGATTCAAGTCACAGCTTGATGCCTGCCGGCATTGATCACAGGATTGCTGTATTAACATATGCTCCACACCACATCTTGTTGGAGATAGACAAGACGAAAGGCTATAAAAAGGCCGTATCAAAAAACTATCCGCAGGTATTTAAGCCGGTAAAACAGCAGGTTAAGTATTATGATCCACAGAAACGGGGTGTACTATGAATACCGCTCCAGCGATAGTGCACCTAAAGACGCTCAGTCGATGGAAAAGCAGGGCTATGTTGTAATTGAAGCGGTCTTTACTACTGAAGAGATATCAGCACTGGAACGCGATGTCGACAGAGTCTTTCGAGAACAGGCACCGTCAGGACGAACGCTGTCCAGGACTTTAGACGAAGATGAAGAGTTTCGTTATGAAATGCTCAACATCAGCGCCATTGCACAACAGGCCGTCGCTCATCCCCGGATTTTAGAAATCATCGAGCCACTGATCGGTCAAGATTGCCACATTATCGCTAATACTGCCTGGCGTAATGAGCCCAAAACAGAATGGGCACTAAGCGGCGGGGCCTGGCACATCGATGCTGGCCCCCATGTACCGCTACCCAACAACGCCGAGTGGCCCGCAGATATTCCGCATCCTATATTTGCTATCGGAGCTCACATCTTCCTTAAGGATTGTAATATCGAAGACGGCCCGACAGCCGTTATACCATATAGCCATCTGTCTGGCCGGTTTCCTCCAGCCAGACAATATAAGGATGACGGTCTCACCTGGCGTGGTAATAGTTCTATTCCGCTGATTGCAAAAGCCGGCGACGTGGCAATGTTTGTTTCAGACATCTGGCATCGACGCTTACCAGCCAAAGCCAGAGACCAAGGCCGCTATTTTCTTCAGGTGCATTACGGAAGGAGGGATATTGCCCAACGTCTAAAATCAACCGCTGACGTCAATCATCTGTCAGCAGAAGCTGTCCAACGAGCTAATTCTGAACGCAAAAAAACGTTAATTGGACTTCACCCCAACCGTTTCTACGATGGGTAAAAAACTAAAAGGACAATTCAAACCGTCTGATCACTTATAAGTGTTAAATCGCTAGCTAGGAAGTCGCTAACCATTCTGATAGTGCCTGACCGATTTCATTGGGGCTATCCTCCTGAATAAAATGGCTGCCTGCGACAGTAACTTCTGTCTGATTAGGGAAAGTGCGGCACAGTTCCCTCATATCGCCTGTCAGTATCGCGCCCGGCTGGGCATTGATGAAAAGCTTCCTAACATCACTAGTTTGCAGCCATACTCCGTAATCAGCAGCAATAGCCACTACATCTTTTGGCTCGCCGTCTATAGGTATCTGACGGGGCCAAGTCAGTGTCGGACGACGATCTTCGCCGGTATTTGCAAATGGGCGTCGGTAGACAGCCATCTCCTCCGGTGTTAATCCACGGAGCACCGAGCCCGGTAAAACTCTTTCGACGAATATATTCTTCTCTAACACCATTTCTTCACCAGCGGCAGAACGAAAACCCTGAAAAACTGGCGTCGCATCCTTTGAAAACTGATCCCAAGTGGGAATGGGTGCGACAATCGCTTCCATATAACAGATCCCGGTAACTGCTTCGCGATGCTGATTCGCCCAATGAAAACCCAGCGCAGAGCCCCAGTCATGGATTACCAGCGTGACTCTTTCAGTTATCCCCAAGGCTTCCAACGCGGCACTGAAGTATTCGTAGTGCTCAACGAAGGTGTAACGATCCGGCCCGGAATTTTCCAATTTTTCCGAGTCGCCCATGCCTATCAGGTCCAGCGCAATACAGCGTCCCTGCTCTGCCACATGGGGCATGATATTCCGCCAAAGGTAGGAGGAAGTAGGATTACCATGCTGAAAGACAATTGGATCGCCTTCACCTATTTCAACGTAAGCCATTTTCTTACCCAGCACTTCTACTGTTTGCTTTGGATGTTCAGATGCGCTCATGATTAACTCGTCGATTTTCTAAGACTTGAACCTTATCAAATCAACCCCCTTCAAAACCAATGATATAGCTCCAAAAACCTTTGCCTCACAATGGGATCTACGCTATCAAAACAGGCCTTGTGTATCATTCTTACTTCAATGATCCAGTAATCGTAGGCGTGTAAAATAGCAACAAACGTTTAATCAAATTTCTACAAATCATGGCTAAACAATGGTTCATATCGGCACTCTTCTGCTTGTTGCTCGCCGGCCTATCGTCGCTACTTAACTTTCACGAAAGGCTGGCACTTCCACAACTGGCCTCACTCTGGATAGGCTACCTATATGTAATGCTAATTCACTTGGCACCGGCAATTATCTACCTGCTTCTTTTTAAAATTACTCCTCGTTTCAGAGACAGAATTCTATTGAGCTTCCTACCCACGGCAGGTTGGTGGTTCAGCGAACTATTGATGCGATTAAGATGGCACACGTTAGCCGAGGCAGTTTGGCTGGTTGTTTCGCCTTTTTTCTTCTTTCAACTAGCATTAATACTTGCGGCGCTGGGTATCGTTCATGTCTTAGTTCTTGTTCTCAACAAACAGAAACCAAGGTTTCTTAGCGGACTCGCTTACGCTACTCTGGTTTTAGCCACAGCACTTTCTGCGCCTGCTTCAATTGAGCCATTCCTCATCGGCTATCAGTCAACCTTCCAGTCCAACTTACTTCCTCGACCTCAAGATCTCCCTGGCCGTTTGAACATGACGAATACCGATAGCCAATCTCAGAACCCTCCGAATATTGTCTTTATTCTATCTGACGACCATCGTCATGACTTTACCGGCTATATGGGCCACCCATTCATCGAAACACCGAACATCGACGAGTTGGCATCTGAAGGCATAATCTTTGATCGAGCCTACGTTAGCACCTCACTGTGCTCTCCCTCCCGAGCAACTTATCTGACAGGCGTCTCCCCGTACAAACACGGCGTCTGGAACAACTTCACACCCTGGTCGGAGGAAAATCGAACTTTTTTTGAATATCTCAAGGCAGTGGGCTACAGCACCGCGTTTATAGGCAAATGGCATATGCCGGGCAATACGCTGCCAAACATCGCCGGTCTCGATCACTTCATATCCTTTACCAATATTGGAGGTCAGGGCACGTATGAATGGAACCCCATGATTGTCAATGGTACTGAGACGCCCTCTCGAACACGCTATATAGCAACTGAATTAACCGATTATGCGATCGAGTGGCTCGAGCAACAAACATCTCCTTTTGTTCTGTACTTGTCTCATAAAAGCGTTCACGCGAACTTTCAACCAGATACTCCAGATATTGGCATTTACAAGAGGCAGCAAGTAAATCTTCCGGAAGGCGCCCATGTTTGGAGTGCGCACACAAAAAATCAGTACGTGCATCTGAATAATGCACCCCTGGATGAATCAATAAGACGGTATGGTGAAGCTATTCATTCTCTTGACCGCGAAATAGGTCGACTGCTTGCCAGTCTGAGATCTATGAACCTGGCCGACAATACTATCGTTATCTACACCAGCGACAATGGCTACCAGTGGGGCGAGCATGAGCTGATAGATAAACGTTGGGCCTACGAGACTTCAATACGAGTGCCTTTTGTTGTTCGACTGCCCGAGAACCGTTACGGGGCTACAATAAACAGCAGCCTGGTCGCTAATTTGGATGTCGCTCCAACTTTGCTAGATGCCGCCGGAGTGCGGGTGCCGGGGTACATGGAGGGAGGGAGTCTGCTCAGGCTGCTGAGTGATGAGAAAAAAAACTGGCGAGAAACATTTTTCTATAGCTATTTTTTTGAACCCCCCTATCCGACACCCACGTCTTTTGCGCTCATAACCGAGAGATACAAACTAATTGAAACCAATTGGCGAGGCTATGAACTTTACGACCTCTGGAACGACCCTGAGGAAAAAAACAACCTCGCGAACGATACAGCATTTACTCAAACACATCACAAGCTTGTTAAACTGTTGACAGTGGAGAAAGAGCGAAGTTCGATAAGTTCACACTGAGCTTAGATATCCTGTACAGCAAGATAAAATCCGAACCGAAATCTCTCAACACATATCCTGAGAAAGTCTAGGGAGCTAGGCTAAGCTCCTCTGATACAACCGCCGCAGCAGATACGTCTCCTGCAGAGGGCCCAATAATCGCGGGGAAAAGGTCCTGTTTAGCAGGAATCACATGCCCGGAACCGTGCAAGGTATAAAGGTCCACAGTAAAACCTTTTTTTCCTGTCCAGCGACTTAACTTAACTCTGGTGTCACGATCACCGTCAGCTTCTGGCAACTCATTTATTTCGGGGCCAGAGGCAACGGCCAATTCAGCCCAATACTCGGCTGAAGCTATGCTTGACAGGACCGATCCGCGACTTGCATCCCCCATAACTTCAACCACTCCTCCCTCATAAGGGTTTATTCGATCCTCGGTGCCATTCATGATGTTGACATGAACAGCCTGGCCCGTAGGAAGGCAACCCATGTCTTCCTCTCTTGACAGACTCGCACTGACCGCGGTTATACCTGAAACTAAGTCCGGAGCCTCTAATCCCAATCGATAGACCATATGTCCACCATTGGAATGACCTATCGCATGAACGTGACTGATGCGGAACGATAACTCCGTTTCTACATAACGAACCAGTTCGCGCAGAAAACCGATGTCATCAATGTTTAGCTGGTTAGCGCTGTATGACGCATTAGCTCGACAGTCGTTCCAGTGATTTTCAAAACCCGTTGGGTACGCCACGAGAAAACCAACCCGATCTGCATGAAGATCGAATTCATTAACCACGCTTCTACGAATTTGCTCACCACTACCCATGGAGCCATGAAGAACAAGCAACAAGGGAATCTCTTCATTCAACTTGTCGGGTTTATAAAGTAAAAATGATCGCTGCAACCCAGACCACTCGAATTCATATCGAGTTAATTGACCCGATAACTCGGGCTCCACTTTGGCCGGCACGTAGCCGTACAAATAATAGAGACCGAACAAAGCAATCCCTGACAAAGCCAACATCGCCAAGAGGAATTGCAGGACAACTTTCATTTAAACACCTTTTTCTTCAAGGGATCACAGAGTTAATATCTCGGCAGTATAAGGGAAAAACGGTAAATCTTACTTGAGCGATTCCACACATAATCTCTTGCAAAGTATGACGGTCGAGGAGAAAGCTCGACTATCCTCCGGCCGCGATTTTTGGCATCTACAAGGCATAGAGCGACTAAATCTGCCTAGCATCATGGTTACAGACGGACCGCACGGATTACGAAAGCAAAATGGAAGTGCCGACCATGTCGGGCTGAGCGACAGCGTGCCTGCAACCTGTTTTCCCACGGCATCCGGTCTCGCGGCAACCTGGAATGTTGATCTAATTGAAAAGGTTGGCACTGCCCTTGGTCAAGAATGTCTGGCTGAGCAAGTCAGTGTATTGCTTGGACCGGGTGTCAACTTAAAGCGTCATCCACTAGGCGGTAGAAACTTTGAATATTTCTCCGAAGACCCATACTTGACTGCAAAAATCGCTGCCGCTTGGATCACGGGTTTACAGTCAAAAAACGTGGGCGCCAGTTTGAAACATTATGCACTAAACAATCATGAGCGAGGCCGCATGGTGGTAGATGTCGTAACTGATGAAAGAACACTGCGGGAACTCTATTTGCCAGCCTTCGAGTATTGTGTGGAGAAAACAAATCCTTGGACAATCATGTGCGCCTACAACAAATTCCGAGGCGTCTATCTATCCGAACACCAATATCTGCTAAAAACCATCCTTAGAGATGAGTGGGGGTTTAACGGAGCAGTTGTGACTGATTGGGGGGCAAATCATGATCGGATCAAAGGCATAAAGAATGGTCAGTCGTTAGAAATGCCGGGAAGCGGTGAAGGAAATACGCAGCAGATTATTTCGGCCATCGATGACGGTTATCTAACAGAAGAGCAACTAAACAATTCCATTCAACCGGTTGTAGAACTGATAACAAAATCTACCGACGCCATCGACTATAACGCCACATTCGACTTAACCGCTAATCACGAGCTCGCACGATCCGTTGCGGCAGAAGCTATCGTCCTTCTTAAAAATGTTAATGACATTTTACCTCTCGACCGATCGTCAAGAGTCCTCGTTATAGGCAGATTGGCGACCGATACTCGCTATCAGGGTAGCGGTAGTTCTCAAATAATACCTACCCAACTAGAACAACCTCTGGAAGAAATCAGAAAATTAGCTATAACACCGGGCTCGGTTGAATTCGCGGAAGGGTATACTCTTTCGGGCACACATAACCCGGATTTGCTTAATCAGGCCATGGAAATGGCCATGGTTGCGGACCGTATAATTGTCATAGTTGGTCTAACACCAGATTTCGAGTCAGAGGGCTTTGACCGAAGCCATTTAAGACTACCTGATAATCAGTTGCAATTGATCGACGCCCTTGAAGCGGTCCATAGCAAAACAGCGGTGATCCTGCAAAACGGAGCACCAGTAGAGTTACCATTCCGTCACACTGTGTCGGCTATTATTGAAGCCTACCTAGGAGGGCAGGCAGGAGCTTCAGCCCTAGCTCAGATTATTTTCGGCGAGCTAAACCCGAGCGGCAAACTCGCAGAGTCATTTCCTAATGCGGTTACGGACATACCTAGCGACCGTTGGTTTCCTGGCAACTACCGTCAATCGCAATACCGAGAAGGCATCTGGGTTGGCTATCGGTACTTCGACACCGCTGGAATAGAAGTCGCCTACCCGTTCGGTCATGGGCTCTCGTACACTACATTTGACTACTCAGATTTAGAGATAAGGGCGACAGATGTCCCTTTCGGAAAGCATAGCGAACTAACGATCACTTTTGTCATCACGAATACTGGCGAGAAAGCAGGCGCTGAAACCGCACAAATTTATGTCGGGCAACAAAACTCTTCCGTTCCAAGACCAAAAAACGAGCTCAAGGGTTTCCACAAAGTTTTTCTAAAACCAGGTGAGAGTAAAAAGATTGCTATTAATCTCGATTACCGAGCGTTCGCTTTCTGGTCGACAGAAATAGGAGATTGGGTGAGCGAGAGCGATACCTATTCTATAAGTGTGAATGCCTCCGTTGCCGACCCACGCCTGACTGAAGAAATTCAGCTAACAACAAACCACCCAATCGCCCAACGAAATTCAGCTATCGAACCCTATTACCTTCCAAGGACACTCGATTTCGATGACTTCGCATTTACGAGTCTGTTGGGACATCCTATTCCTAGCGCACTGCCCACGCGACCCTTCCAATGGAATTCCACACTCGAGGAAATAAAGTCAAACTGGCTGGGTCGTCTTATTTATATTGCAACAATAAAGCTAATCGCCAAATCTCTCAGCAACGGACGCACCCGACGTAATGATTCTGAGTTGCAGTTGGTAAAGGCCCTAGTAGCCAATATGCCCCTAAGAGCCTTCGTCGCCATGAGCAAAGGTAAACTGAGCAGTAACCTTTTAAACCGCATTATTCATGCCATGAACAATGACTGGCATAAAGTGATATCAGGAGAAGATGCGCGCAGCGATTAAACGAAGAACATGCGAAGGTATCGTTTTAATACACCAGCCTATTCTTGCCAACGGTCGCAGGAGCGGCTTACTCAGAACTACGCAGTAAAATTGGCGTTACGTAACGATCATAATAATCGGCAAACCGACCATAGGTGAAGTTCCGGGCATCCTCGGAGATACCATCACCGAACATGTCGAAGGCATGAAAACAACCAGGATACTCTTTAAACGCCACCTCAATGCCCGCATCGCGAAGTGCGCCAACATACTCAACGGTTTCTCGGTAAAAAGGTTCCAAATCACCAACTAAAGTAATCGTCGGTGGAAAACCTTTATAGTCGGTATTTCTGGCCGGCGCCGCGTAAGCGTTTATTTCAGAACCGTTAGCTCGTATATCAGCCAGGTATGATCCCCAGCCCAAAGCATTCAATCCGGTATCCCAAACCGGGGAATCCATACGTCTTTCAATATCTTCAGGCTGCAGGTCATCTATCATTGGGTAGATAGGCATCTGAAAGGCGACATCAAAATCCTGATTATCTCGAGCCTTCAGAGTAACTGCGGCCGCCAATCCACCACCGGCACTATGTCCTGCAATTATGACTCGTCGCTTGTAAATGCGAAGTTCTTCTGCATGATTATTAGCCCATTTCAATGAATCGTAACAATCGTCAAAGCCTGCCGGAAAAGCTCCGGCTTCGGCTTTGCGGTAGTCTGGCGCAATAACGACGCACGGCCGGGTCGTGATAAATTGCTCAATGATAGCAGCGCTCTGTTCCGGAAAACCGACGAGATAACCTCCGCCATGGATATAAAGCATAACTGGTAAAGGATAGTCGATTCCTACAGGTCGATATATTCGCAATCGCAGCTTTTTTTTACCAGCACCTGAGTCAATGTATTTCTCAGCACAGTCCAAACTCTCAATGTCTTTACCCTGCATCGCTACCCTAGCTAGCCAGTCACTACCCCGCCGGAACAATCGACTCTTCATCAGAGAAGCAATAACACTCATCGTCCGAAAAGACCCACGCAGGTCCGGATGGACCATCTCTTTTGTAATCTTCATAAAAGCGCAATTTTGGTAAATTTGTATCCAGCCAGATTGATGGTGTCAGTCAATGAGATGAAAACCAGCGATTCGGGCCCAGCGATAGTCGCACTTAATACCCTTAACCGCGAGGAATAATCACTGCTGCCACAGAACTCCCGCGTCATGAAGTTGCCCGATACTAGCACTTTCGTAACCTGCCTCCTCCAGAATCTCCACATTATGCTGACCAGCTAGAGGTGGTCCGCCTAGTTCACCCGGGTGTCCTGCGAAAGTCACTAGGGGACCATGCCTCAGATAGCGGCCATGCAGCGGATGTTCGGCTGCGCTTAAAAAGCCATTGGCTGCCACCTGTTCATCCTGAAGCCAAAAGTCAGCAGGCGCGGCACGATCAGCCTGGACGCAGGCAACACCCTCTGCAGTCAGAAGTTGCTGCCATTCAAAAGCGTTTCTTGTACTGAATATTCCCGTCAACCGACCAGCAACAGCTTGTTCATCCATTGGTGGAAGAAGCTCGTCTCTCGTGATGCCGATATCCAAGCTTCCCAGCACAGCAATGAAGACGTCGATGTCCCTGGCAGAAATTAGACCAAGGAATATCCAACGATTATCACCACAACGATACAGTCGATAGGTTGGCGAAAGACCTTGTAAGTCCGCATCGGGCAAATACCGACCCGGTTTACCCGGGTAATCAAGAAAATCGTCCGCATTGGCATAAGCATTAGCGCAAAGCATGTCGACCAAGATATGTTGCCCTTCTCCAGTCTGAACGCGCGCATGCAGACCCAGCATGACGGAGCTAGCAACAACCACCCCGGTATTAGGATCCGGATTCAGTTCGTTAGCGCGCATCAATCGCGCCGTCCAGCGTCGCAGACCTTCGATAGACTGCAACGAATCCGGTATACGTTCACCCAATTGGTAGAGTACCCCACCCATTGCTGCGCCTGGCACAGGATGTGTACTCGGCCTGTGCGCACTCGGGCCATCGGGTCCGTAGCCATTACTTTGCAAATAAACGATACCGGGATTGATTTTCCGCAAGTCGGCATAAGCTATACCAAGCCTTTCCGAAACACCAGGTCGGTAGTTGTGCACCAGCACATCAGCTTGGGAGGCAAGCTGCCGGACGATATCCCGACCGTCATCGGTCTTCAGGTCAAGACTAATACTCCGTTTACCGGCATTGACTCGACTGGCGCCAAGACCAGAAAGCAGACCCCTGAAGGGGTCTCCTCCCACCTGCTCCACTTTGATCACATCTGCGCCCATGTCTGCAAGCATCGATACACCAATCGGTGCGGCGATAATAGTCGAAAGATCGAGGACTTTTATTCCCGCCAACGGTTTCTGCACTCGTTCTCCTATGGTAGATGCAGGTCTTGCTGATGCCAGCCATCGACTGACGCAGTCATCAGCCTCAATAGCGGATTCAGCGATAACAGCGGGTGTTGCGCTTAGCCTTGCCAACGGGCCCAGTTGCACTCCGCCCGCACGTGTGACTACATGACCGTTAGCCACGATATCCGGGTCAGTAAGCGCTTCATGAGTAGTCTGATAAACCGAGGCGACAATACCTCCATCACTAACAAAGTCAGCTAACCATTCAGCCGCAGGACGTTCCTGTAACCTGAGCAGCATTCGCTCTCGGAAGGCTTCATGTTTCTTCGGGTCCGTGAACAGCAACTGTCCGGGCTCGTAGTCAGGATCAGCCAGAATATCCACGAGGCCAGTCGCAATCAGAAATGCATCAAAAAGATGAGGCAAGAGATTGCCAAACTGGAGCCATCGGCCGTCACCTGACTGCGCAGGGTGATAAAATAGACTAGCTGGGGGTGGTTTAGGGGTTACGCCCAAGAGGGGTAGCAGCTCTTTATAATTCTCCGCAAACTGTTTCCCAATCAAGCCACCCATTTCGTAGGGCAGCATGCCCTGCAGAATACTGGTTTCGACTAACTGGCCTCTGCCAGACTTCAATTGTTCCAATCTGGCTGCAAGAATACCGCTGACAGCGGCCTGGGTGGCCACATGGACCCCCACCTGAAGCGCTGAAAAAACGGGTCCCTCTCTATCAGTCAGCCCCTGAAACAACATCATTCGGCCAGCGTAGGCCGCAACGACGTGTTCGTACCCTGGCAACTCTGACAAAGCACCATGTTGTCCGAAACCCGAGACATGACAGTAAACCAGATGATCGTAATCAGCGTGCAAAGCTTCGGCATCGAATTTCCAGCGCTTCAGTAAACTCGGACGCCAGTTCGTTAGGAGCACATCCGCGCAGGCGATCAAATCACGCAAGGTATCCCGGTTGTCCTGCTCAGTAAGGTCAAGAACCAGGTCATGTTTACCACGCGCCCACATGGGAGCAGCATTAAGTCTATCGAGAGGACGGTCTCGCGGTGGCAGAATACGCAGCACTTCCGCTCCAAAGTCCGCAAGTATCATCCCTGCTATCCCTGGGACAGGGCCGGTACCCCACTCTATCACCCTGAGCCCGGACAACGCATCAGGCATGATCCAATCTCGTCAGATAACGACTTTCAAGGTCCTCTCGATTCAAGTATGCACCAGCCATCTTCCGCCTACCTTTGTATGCCGTTCGTCCATGTAAAACCCTCCAGTTATCGAATACCAGGGCTTCTCCCGCAGCAAGAGTATAGCGCCACTGATTGGCGCGATCGTTAAACATGCTGTCGACGACACGAATCCCCTGATACATACGCAGCATCTGTTCGTCGGGTAATCGCATAATGTCTCGATCATAGTTATTGAAACAAACCTGACACACTCGACCATCTTTGACTCGAAACACCGGATGATCGGCTCTGAGCAGCACACCGTCACCCTTGTATATACCAGTAATCGGAATTTCACACAGATCATTAAAGACATCCGATTGATCACGGCAAAGCGCTGCCGCGACATGAAAACCATCAACCAGAATAGATTCTGCGCCCGAGGCTACATTCTCAAGACAGAGAAGTATCTGTATACCCGGAGGATCAAAGCTAAACGACCCATCGGTGTGAGGTCGCAGTCCCTCTGTGGAGTACGCCGAATCATCCCTCGCCGCGTCCGCCTCAAAGGACCAGACATCACCAAAAATAGTCTGTCTTATATAACCAAGCCTTTCGGCAATTTCAGTTACCGCGGCAGGCTCTTTCGGACAGCCTGAAATAATGGCCATGCCGTAACGTCTGATCGACTCGAGCAGGAAACCCTGCCGGTCTCTCAGTGTCGAATAAGCCATCTTAGGAGCTTCAAGATCAGCGCCCCAAGTCTCAACGACCTCCTGTACGGATGGCTGATCGAAACCATATTGATGCAGAAAACTCACAGGATAACTGACCTCGTCGGTCATATCGGGCCACTTGATGCAGACGCCAGCACTCTGCAGACGAGCCGATTCTGGCCGGATCTCCGGATCCAGCCCCGCCGTATATACCCGGCGCTGATGGCTCCTGGCGTCAAAATTCTTTGCATCCCTAGCGTTATCACGTAACCAGATAAAATTGAAACGAGAAATCTCGCCGGACCGCCAAAGCAATCGAAGCTCGTCATCAACTTCCAAAGTTTCCAGCCTGTCTTTCTTGAACTCCTCGGTCACTGAATCACTCAACCTGCGTCTCTAAGTCTTAATGCCATCAGGCGAGCTGAGATCTGCGCCCGTCTGCCGCGGCAGCTAGATCATAACTCGGATAGCTTATAAATCGTGAGGCCGGAGCAATCAGTCGCCCAAGGAAAGAGGCGGCGGCAACAACTCTCACCAAATTTTCGGCGGGAACGCTTTCTTCATGAGTACTTCATCTATTCATTGAAAAATAGTAATGTCCAAACCAATAATTTAGGCACCCAAAACTATCTATTTTCAACTTATTTTAAGACATTTTGACTATGCCTGTTCTTAGCATGGAAGAAGAGTTCGCACTCAAAGACAAAGTGATAGACGGACGATCTTGTCGGGATTTCGCTGACAATTACCAGTGCCTCGCCGAACTCTATCATTGCTTCAATGATTACGCTGATAATGAACTGGTTGTCTACGAAGGCGAACGGTTAACTTACCGGGCCGCAGCCAGCCTCGCCGCCGGGTTGGCAGTAAATCTTAGCAATCTGCATGGCATCAAGCACGGGGACAGAATCGCACTCGTTTTACCCAATTCTTCGGACTGGATTATCGCCTTCATCGCTATCACCAGCATCGGCGCCACCCCTGCACTGATCAACGCAAGATCCTCAGAGGAAGAACTCGAACACTGTATCAGTACAACCCACTGCGTTTTTGCGTTCTGCGATCGGCCACTAACGGTCGATATTCCTGCCATCGGACATCGGGAGACCTGGGGTGAACTGGCTCAGGACGGTTCGCTCTCGATGACAGTACGTAAGGGCGGCGACGAAGCGCTGTTAATGTTTACCAGCGGTACCACCGGCAAACCGAAAGCGGCGATCCTTACACACCAGGGCCTAATGTCCTCACTCAAGACCATCGCTTTCTCGAGCGCTATTATCGCTAGCCAAATGGCAGAACAATACGGCGTCGACTACGAGACAATGGTTTCGATGCGACCACCTCCTGTAACACTGTTAATGTTTCCACTCTTTCATGTCAGCGGCTGCCATGCAACGCTGCTGAGCGCGTTCCGTCAGGGAGGCAAGCTAGTTCTGATGAAACACTGGGACGCTGAGGGGGCTCTGCGGCTTATGACTGACGAGAAAGTCACCGGATTACCCGGGGTGCCAACCATGCACTGGGATATCCTCCGACTCGAAAATTTCCAGGACTATGACTTAACCAGCCTGACCAGCCTTTCAATCGCTGGTCAAGCAACAACTCCGGTACTTTTGGAGGCTGTAAGAGAAGCATTTCCCAGCGCGATTCTTGGCACCGGTTACGGAATGACCGAGTGCAATGGGACCGTCACCCTAACGATCGGAGATTCGTATATTAACAATCCGACATCCGTCGGCAAACTAGTTGCTACGTCTGAAGGGGAAATAAGGGACGCCGATGGCAAGGTTCTGAATACCGGAGAAGTCGGCGAATTGCATGTCAGAAGTCCTTCCTTGATGGCCGGTTACGCCAATGCCGATAACTCAGGGATATTCGATTCAGACGGCTGGCTGGCGACCGGGGACAGAGGTTATTTCGACGAAGAAGGCAACCTTTACATAGTTGGTCGAAAAAGCGATATGGTCATTTCCGGAGGTGAAAATATCTATTGTGCCGAAGTAGAACAGGCCTTTGACCGGCATGCCTCTGTCGACGAGTGCGCGGCGTTTGGTGAGGAGGATGAAAGACTCGGTGAGCGCCTCGTGATTGTCGTTAAGACCCTAAACGAGGTTTCCCGGGAAAAGCTACTCGAGCATTGCGGGGCTCTAATCACCCGCTATAAAGTACCTAGAGAGATCTACTTCTCGAAGGAACCATTACCGAGAAACGCTTCAGGCAAGGTCATCAAACCTAAGCTGAAGGAAATGTTCTCTCGCTGACAGTTCACATCAGCCTTCACCAGGCAATCTTTCAACCTTCCGTGAGTCCCAGAGCCAATCCACCATCAACTTCCAACACTGTGCCGGTTACCCACTCTGCCATCAGAAAGTAGCTGATAGCTTCCGCCACTTCCTCTACCTCGCCGATTCGGCCCAGGGCATGCAAATCAGCCATACCCTGCAAACGAGCAAATGCTCCTTCATCATCGAGTAATCCAGCCCGCTGATTAAGTTCAGTAAATACTGCCCCTGGGGCCACACAATTTACCCGGATTCTTTTTGCACCCAGTTCAGCTGCGAGCGATCGGGTCAACGCCTCTATCGCGCCCTTGGTCGCTGCATAAGGCGAGGCTCCGGGGAAAGCCCGACGATTGTGAATGGAACCGAGAAACACGACCGCCCCAGCCGTAAGTGCAAGCGCATCTTCACAAAGAGCCGCAAGCATTAGACCAGCCACGACATTGCCATGGAATAGCTTGAGTAGTTCTTCTTCCTGCAATGTCCCCAAGGCACCCCTATACATATTGCCCGCATTATTCACCAGCCCATGCAGGCCATCTCCGTGAGTTATAGCTTTCTGCACAATCCGTTCACGATCCTTGGACAAGGTAACATCACCAGGTACGGCATTACATGTGTCGCCAAGCGATTATGCGACCCGTACAAGCCTGTCCTCGCGACGACCACAAATTGTTACCCGCGCACCCCGCTCTACGAGATAGCGTGCTGTCCCTGCGCCGATCCCAGAACCACCGCCTGTTACCAGAACAGACATTTGTTTAAGTGACTTCAAGATCAATCCCTCGGCAAATGCATGAGAACGCTATTGATTACCCCGCCATCAACAGCGACAGTTTCTCCAGAAATATAGTCCGCATCGTCAGAAGCCAAAAATAGCACTGCCTTAACAACATCTTCCTCCGAGCCCAGCCTGCCTATCGGTACCGCTGATGAGCGCCTCTCCCTGACAACAGGATCTCCGTAAAAGGGTGCAGACATCCCCGCGTCGATAAAGCCTGGAGCGACTGCATTAACTCGAATCCCATAAGCCCCCCACTCCAGAGACATATGCTGGGTAAGTGAAATAACACCACCTTTCGCTGCAGCGTAGGCCCCACTGTTTGGACTGGGATGCATGCCAACAATCGATGCGATGTTAACGATGCAGCCACCACCGTCGTCACGCATGATTCGAGCGGCTGCCTGGGCAGCGACAAACACTGCGTTCAGATTCGTCTCGATAACGAGGCGAAAGTCGTCTGGCTCATGGTCTATAAGTGGACCGGTCCGGAGGATGCCGGCATTGTTGACCAGCACATCAATATCACCAAACTGCTCGAACTGCCGCGCAATCAGCTCAGCGTTCGTCACGTCGCAGACCAGGGGCTCTCCGTGACTGAGTTGAGCCGCGGTTGCTTCAGCATGTTCACGGGCAATATCGAGAACGCCGACGCGATACCCAGCCAGATCAGCGCCCTGAGCGATGGCTCGACCGATACCATTAGCGGCCCCTGTCACAATCATCGATTTCATACTCGAGCCTCCAAGGCAATTGGGTAAACACTGAAATTGTTTCGCGTAGTGCCTGGGTCTGGTTCCGGCGGAGAGTTGGCGACCCATTTCGCCCCATTTTTCAGCAGATCTTCGATCATCGATCCGACTATGCCCATCTGAACCTCTGTCCCGACAACCGACTGCTTCGGGACAACGCCGCCGTCTAGATCACGTCCTAGGCAGGCATGAATACCATGTCCGAAGGAGAGACCATAGGGTCGCACTGAACGTGGTAGCGGCCTTTCTGGGATAAACTCAACTGCGTCAGCGCCGAAAACCAACGGATCTCGATTGGCCTTCTCCAGGTTGACGGCTACGAGATCTCCACCTACCAATGATCGCCCGCCGATTTCCGCAGGTTGACTAGCACGTCGTAAAGACACGGGCGACGCAGGATGCAATCTGAGTGATTCGTGGACACACCGCTGTAGCAGAGCCCGGTCATTTAACAGGATCGACCGGCGTCCATCTGACCCTTGACACCAAGTCAGAATTTCATGCATCGCATGCACTGTCGAATTGGCCGTGCTGTGAGCACCTGCCTGCAGGTAGAAGGCAATCTCACGAAGCAGCACATCAGCGGGAAGAGGCGGGTCCACCTGAAGATGTGTGCTGAGCACATCATTAGGCAGTTCAGCGCCAGCCTCGATAATAGCCTGGCGGCGTTGGATCGAGGGACGCAGAAATTTCATTTCCAGCAATTGGAGGTTACTAACAGCCTCACTGTTTATCGCCTCACGATCCAGTGTTGAGTGCTCTATTGTCGCGGCCGCGCTGAACGCCTTTATAAGCTTCACAAGCATATCCGTTTCTGTGACAGAATCGCCCTGACGATCGATACCGGCAAAGTCTGCGGTCAGGTTCATGACGACACGATAAACCATTTCAACCAAATCTATCTGGCCGGCTTTAGTGGCGTGTTGGAGAATGGGCGCGAAAACCTGCGGAAAAACCTGTTGCTCATAATCGCGCAAAAAGTACCGATCAAAGACCCGGTACTCAACCTGCCGCCGCTGGAGATGCTCATCCCCTTCCAGCGTGAGCAGGACATCAGCCATAATCACAGGACTTTTTTCATACAGAGCCTGAACCATAAGCGGGTTTTTTAAGACCTCGACAGCCGTCTTGTAGTCAGTCACTTCCAGCATCAGCGGCGAAAACACACCGGATATCTTAACCAGGTCTCCCGATCTATAGATTCATCGAGTTCCGGCTGCTCTTCCGGATGATTCTGAACACCCGCTTCAAGCAGAGCATGCGCGATCCAGGCCACAGTTCCGTACTGATGGGATTCATCAGGCATATTACCTGCCCTAACAAGGTTACCTGCGGCCAAGTTCTTACCAAGGCAAGCATGTGTCCCGATACCAAAGGTAATCCCTGTTTCAGGAACGCTATTTGCGATCGTTCGACTAGGGTTGAAGCTAGAGGCATCAGGCCCGAAGATCGACTCATCCCTGTTCGCCTGACGAAGGTTAATAATAACGATATCGCCAACCTGAGCGGTCTGACCATCAGGCAATGTAACCTCAGACACGCAACGACGTTTTGATACAGGACTGGAAGGATGCAGACGAAAGCTTTCATGGATGAAGCGTTGCGTCATGGCCCGATCAGCGATCAACCGCTCTCTTGCCCCGTTTTGCAGTTCACACCAGCTGAGCAGGTGGTGCATAGCGTGTCCCAATGAATGTACTGACGTGTGAGCACCCGCTAAGAAATAAAATGCTGTTTCACGGACCACCATATCGCGAACAAGATTAAGCTTGTCCTCGTCCGCCAGCAGCACCGTCAATACATCCATCGGCAACTGATCTTCACCCAGCTCACCGTTCCTGACCTGTTCTATTAGGTTCTGACGCCTCTCTGACGACGGAGTAAAGAAGCGCCGGTCGAACTCCTCCAAGGTATCTCTGACCGCCTGAGTCTTTGCTTCAAGATCCTTGTCTCTTGCCTGACCCAGGGTGGCAGCAACACCAAACATCCGCAGCATCGCTACCATATCATCGAATTCTTCGCGGGTATTCTGCTGAGGGTCAATACCAGCGAACTTCAAGGCGAGGAAGACCATGAAGTGATACCCCAGATCAACAATGTCCTCTACTTCTAAGTCAACAGTCGACATCACATCATCAAACACCGCAGGAATAACTTCGTGTTCAAAGTGACGAAAAAAGTGCCGTCTGAAAACTCGCATTTCCGCATTGCGCCTCAGGCGGTGCTCTTCTCCATGCAACGTCACCAATACGCGATCCATCAGAATTGCACCCTCGTCATAGAGGGCCTGTTTCAGGTCCGGCAATTTCAGGGCCTGCTCGCAATCACGGTACGCCGTTAATTCCAGAGTCTTCATTTTATGTCCTCACGGCGCAGAATGCCCTTGCCATAATGGCTAACCCGCCAACCGGGCGGATCATCTCTCGGACTAGGCGCTGGTAATTCGAGCAGTTCTCCATTAAGAATAACGCGTTCAATGTGACCGGGCTCGGCCAGCAGCGTGATATCCTGATCAACAGCTCCACGTACGACAATCACATCAGCTAAAAGCCCCTCGGTCAGCGCTCCTGTCTCGCCATACATGCAAAGACCCCGAGCCGCTTCCGAAGTTGCTGCCTTGATTGCTTCAATCGTCGAAAACCCCAATTCCCGGACAAACACTTCAAGTTCTCGGTAGTGCCATTCACCGTATGGCGTCAGTGAAAATCCGCTTTCTGTACCGCACAACAGCGGCACGCCGGCCTCATGGGCCCTTCTCAACATACTTGCACTGTCTTTAATTTCCTTTCTGAAGAGTTCCTGGAGTTCCGGAGACGCCTGGATGCTCGCACCGTAGTCGGCAAGATTGGCCTGAAAAGTGAACGTCGGCACAATCGGCACCTGTTTCTCAACGACCGCCGACAGTGCTTCCTCGTCCATGTGTGTAGCGTGAAGAATCATGTCGAAACCGGCAAGCGCACTGTCACGAACACTGCTCGCACCGCGACAGTGTCCGATCACGGGCACGCCAAGCTCATGCGCGGTTTCAGTGACAAGCTTAAGCTCCGCCAAACTCCAGACCTGCTGTTCTCCAACTGTCTTCTGACGAGGCGTAAGACCCGTCACATGAACCTTAATCCAGTCAACACCGCGCTTTATCTGACGCCGTACTTCCCTAACAATATCATCGCGATCACCAACCACTTTGCCGTAACCGATTAATCCCTCTTCAGGTATCAAGCGTCCCGCCGTGCCGCCTGCTGCAGTTAACAGAGCGTTACCTCCGGTGGCCATCCTGGGTCCGGGAACTATCCCTGCCTCAATCGCATCGCGCAGATCAACGCCCACCTCGAACAGGCTATCTGCATCAAGAAATCCTGTTACACCAGCCCGGAGTAACTTGACGACATTGGCCGCGGCTATGATGGCAGCAAGGCCCTCGCGATTCCGATGAAAAAAAAGTTCATCATTGGAACTCGGTTCGTCAAAGCTAATATGGCAATGGGTATCGATGAGCCCTGGCATGACAGTGCAGCCCGCAGCATCGATCACCCGAGTAGTGTCTGCAGTGGTAAGATTTTCCCCCACGCGGTCGATCCGGTTGCCGGTAATCAGCAAATCAGCAATACGCGGCTCATTGCCGAGACCATCAATAACTTGTCCCGACCTTATCAATATCTTTTCCGACATGATTCAGGACCTCAGCGTGAAACCGTAGCGGTCCAGCGGAAACTGGCGAACCCGGCGACCGGTAGCCGCAAACAAGGCGTTTGCGAGAGCCGGCGCTGCCGGTGTAGTCGCCTGTTCCCCAACGCCCGTCGGTGCTTCATGGCTATTAAGGATATGAACCTCGACGTCGGGCATCTGATTGAGTCGCAATGGGCGATAATCATGAAAATTGCTCTGCACCACAGCGCCTTGTTCGATATCAATGGCACCATAGGCCGCTGCGTTTAAACCCAGCATAACCCCCCCTTGGATCTGCGATTCGATACCGATAGGATTGACTGCAAAACCACAATCAACGACGCAGACAATGCGGTCGATAGTATATACACCATCTTCAGCTACCGTTACTTCGACAACTTGGGCAATTGGCGACACGGAGTAGATTCTCGCTGCCACACCTCGACCCCTGCCCTCCAATAGCGGCTCCTGCCAGCCGGAAACACGTTTGAGGGTCTGCAGCACTCGATGCATTCGAGGATGCTCACGTGTCAAATGCAGACGAAGATCCAGCGGGTCTTTACCTCCATGATGAGCCAGTTCATCCAGAAAACACTCATAGGCAATCCCCGTATGGCTATGTCCGACTGAACGCCATTCCTGCGGCACAACACCAACCTTTGGCGGGTTATGACTCTCTACCCGATGATGCGGTATCTGGTATGACGTCCCGTAAGGGAAAACGCCAAAGGGCTCCTGCAGGCAACCGTCCAGGGAGTAAATATCCATGCCTCTCACCATGTACGCTGGGTCATGCTTGGTGTGTTGCATAATTGACTGACCGACAACCGTCTGGTGCCAGGCCATCGGATAGCCAGCATTATCCAATGCCCCTCGAAGACGATGAACAAACAGCGGACGATAGTGGCCACCCCTGATATCTTCTTCTCTAGACCAGATGATCTGCACTGGTTGGCCTTCGCCATTAGCTGCTTGGACCGCGTCAGTCACATAGTCGGCTGACTTGCTGGCCCTACGGCCAAAACTACCACCCATCAATGTTCGATTGATGGTCACCGAACTTTCTGGCAATCCCAGCAACTTCGCAACCACCGTTCTGTCGTTGCTTTGGTACTGAGTACCCGTCCAGACTTGACAATGATCAGCCTCGACGATTGCTGTACAGTTCATCGGCTCCATAGTCGCGTGAGCAAGGTACGGCATCTCATAAACCGCCTCGTAGGAATGCGCGCTCTCGGCTAATACTCGCCTGGCATCACCGATATCTTCCGCAACCATGCCTGGCTGCTGACTTAACTCGCGATACTCGCTGACAAAGCCCGTCGTCGACAAACGATCCAAATGGCGATTATCCCAAGTAACCTCAACCAGTTCCGCACCTTTCCTTGCAGTCCAATAGTCTCTCGCCAGGACCACCACCCCCGCGTCGATTGCTTTCACTTTAACGACGCCACGCAACCTTCGAGCGGCGCCGGCTTCAAAACTGACAACATGGGCTCCATATACCGGCGGACGCTTCACCACTCCATAGAGCATGCCAGGCAACCTGACATCGACACCATAGATTGCGGAGCCATCGAGTTTTTCTCTCGCCTCGATGCGTCGCGTCGGCTTGCCCAGGATTCGATAATCAGCAGGATCCTTCAAGGTTACTTCAATTGGAGGGCTTAGTTTAAGATCTCGAATCACTGGTATCAGGTCGCCATAGGCTATACGGCGGCCATCAGCTGCATATACATGGCTGGCAGCAGTAGTCAGTCGACTAACATCAGTCTCCCAATGCCTTGCTGCAGCTTCAAGTAGAAGCGATCGGGTTCTAGCTCCAGCAAGACGCATCGGCATGAACGAGCTAGCCGTAGAGACACTACCCGCTGTCAGATACTCACCGAACAAAGGGCTGTAATATTCAGGCTCAGTCGGCGCAGCCTCAAGGCTGATTAGTTCCCAATCAAGATCTAGTTCCTCCGCGACCATCATCGATAGACTGGTGTATGCGCCATTACCAAATTCGGCGTGATTCATCAGGAGAGTTACGGAATTATCCGGCGCCAACCTGACAAAGGCATCGGTCACCAGTTGATCGCCATGACCCACCCTTCTCGATGCCGAAACCCCAGGCACCTGAACACCGATCAGCAGAAAGCCTGCACTGATAGCGGATTGCTTCAAGAATGCGCGACGCCTCATATTGACTTCATCTTCTGTCACGATTCGTGCCCGTCGTTTATCCTCACGGCAGCAAGATTGATGGCTTCTCGAATCCTTTGGTAGGTGCCACAACGACAGATGTGACCCGACATAGCTTTGTTGATAGCTTCTTCATCAGGTCGCGGTTGCTTTCTAAGCAAGGCGTTGGCAGCCATGATCTGGCCAGTCTGACAATAACCGCATTGCGCAACATCCCGCTCTATCCAGGCTTGCTGTACCTCAACCATGGGCGCTTCTTGACTAACCTTCTCAATCGTTTCAACCTTGGAGGAACCGAGAGCAGAAACAGGCAGGTTGCACGACCGTCTGGGCTGACCATCTACATAGACCGTGCAGGCTCCACAGAGACCCATTCCACAACCGTACTTGGTACCTGTAAGCGCGAGGTGGTCACGCAGCACCCATAAAAGCGGAGTATCGGCACTGACGGAGACCGATTCAGTCTTCCCGTTAACAAACAATTCCCACTTCATGACTCAACTTCTGCTATCGTTACGATCCTCTTTCAACATTCTAACTTGAAATCAGTCCAACAGTGAAAATGCGTTCAAATCTTATACTCACAGGCGGTATTAACCACGACTTTGTAGACACAGCGCATGCAATCGCCGACGTTCTCGCCGACGCCCAATTTCGATCTACCGTTATCGATGACCTATCAGAGGGTTTCGAATTGTTGGCGAGCACTAAATTTGATCTCATAACCCTGTTTGCACTTCGCTGGAGAATGCTCGACGATGACAAATATATCCCGGATCGGGCACGATGGGCCTACGAGATCAGTGAGAGAGACCGACATACTCTTGCTAAGCATGTAGCCAATGGCGGCGGCTTACTTGGCCTGCATACGGCTGCCATCTGTTTTGATACCTGGCCAGAATGGCCGGAACTCCTTGGTGCTGCCTGGGTGTGGCGACAAACCTTTCACCCACCACCAGCCGAGCTGCTAGTCCGCGTAGTTGGAGATCATGCTCTTACCCGCGGTCTGAAGGACTTCCTTGTTGTAGACGAGCTATATCACAATCTGTGGTCTTCACCGACCAGCATACCTTTACTGTTTGCAGATAGTGCAGAGGATGGCTCGAAACAGCAAATCGCCTTTGCAAGCGCAACATCAACAGGCAGGGTTGTTTACAATGCTCTGGGGCACGATCGAGACTCGGTCACCACTGAAGGTCATGCCAGGTTTCTGCAGCGAGCTGCTAACTGGTGCACACTGACCTAGCGTTCTCTATCGGCTACGCCGAAGACCAGCAATAGATTGCCCGCTTCATGGTTGTAGAGTCCATAACCTGAATTTATCACCAAATGACCATAAGCTATTACCGGTCCTGCACCACTGATACTGCCACCATTGCCCATGATCCCATTAATTGCCAAGATCTCTGGCGTTGAGTCAAACTCCCAGAGCTTCTTTCCTGAGTCGCGGTCGTAGGCTCGGATGAAACCATCTAGGTGACCCGCGAATACAGCACCCGACAAAGCCGTAACCGGAGCACTAACACCAGGATCGCAGAACTCTCTGTTCGGATGGCAGATATTTTCCTGAACATGACTCCAAAGAAGCTCGCCAGTTAGCGTGTTAATAGCATGGACACCTGGTCGAGCCAGATCGGGGTCCAAAAAGTCACCATTTCGAGTGTTGTTCATATCATTGATGGGCACGTAAAGTACGGATTCGCCCCACGCCATACCCCAGTGCACCCCACCTTGTATACTGCCTCGTCCAATCTTACGCGACCAAATCAGCTCACCTTCATTGTCAGGATCCAACGCATAAACAGTACCGTTTTTATGACCAGCCAAGAGCAGTTCACTATTGTCTTCATGACGTACCAAAAGAATACTTGAACCATGATCAAAATCAGGACCATCCTCTTCGGGACAGTTCGGATTGTCCTCCATCATACATGCAACATTCCATGCGTCACCCGCTGTTGACTGTCGGGTCCATGCTCTGGAGCCATCACCCATATTAATGGCTAGAATGGCATCGGAATTACCCTCAGCAGGCGAAGAATAATTCTCGCCCGTACCGATGTAGACCAATCTCCTTTCTATGTCGACGGTCGGACTGCTCCAGCTCGGTGCACCCGAAGGTGCCAGGACCGGCGTGCCTAAAGATGATTTGCCGACCTCTTTCGGTTCGTCAGGAATCGTATAGTGACGCCATTGAAGCAAACCGGTCTCACTATCAATAGCCACGAGACTGCCACGAAAGCTACAACAAGGATAGCTCGGGTTGGCGGCCGGGATTACTTCAAGAGATGAGACAGGGACATAGAGAGTGCCATCGTGATAGGCCGGCGTACCTGTTAGAGTCGCATTCGAATGGTCGTCAACTTTAAACTGCCACACGAGCTCACCGGTTAAGGCATTGACCGCATACAACTTCGCCAGAATATCACCAAAGAAAGCTAGGGGAGGGTTAGTAGAGCCAGTGCTCAGAACAACCGCCGTCCTTACCTCAGCGGAAGCCTTAAACTGCCAATGCATACACCCCGTTTCCAGATCCATTGCATAGACCGTTCCTTCAGGGCTGCCAAAAAATAAAGATTGATGGCCAATAGCTGGTTGGGAACGCGCTCGAAAAGCATCGGGAAACGCGAAAGACCACTTCAATTCCAACCGGCTGATTTCACTCGCTGCTAGCTCTGCAACGTCAGCCGGAGAAAAACGGTTCGTATCATGGCCCCAATTGACGGCGGCCACTTTACCCGGCCTTAACGGCTGCTTAGCACCACAGTAATGGGGCTCCGGCACTTCAGTGACTTCCGCCAAATTCTGTCGCGCCAGATACTCTGCGATCGCAATTTTTTCGGTCGAGGTGAGTCCGGCAGCCTGAGAACGCATTAAACCCTGTTCAAGGCTTCTAAGGATGACAGTCGCTGGCAACATTTCTATCCAGTTGAATGCAGGGGCCTTAGGGACAGTGCCGTCATGGCAGCTACTGCAATGCTCCTGGTACAACTTGTTTCCCGCGTGAGCAGCACGATCAAAATCTGCTGCTCCGGTCTGCATTTCATCAGTTGAACCGAGAGTTTCAGGCCGCTCTATCTGGAGATGACAGGCAGCCAGACAAAAGGCTAGACCAGCTAAAAGGAATAATCGAAAAATCCTCACGTCTCACCCTCCACTAGTAACTGGTGAACACCGCTCTAACTATCTCATTCGGCTGCGCCGAAAAGCAACAAACGTTAGAATCAATAAGAAATAGCCTGTTCCAGCGTCACCCAGCGCCCATCTTGCACCTGAGACAAGACGGATTCAGTCGCACCACTATGTTTTTCAGGTCCAAATGACACTCGATATCCAAAGATGTCGGTATAATCGGTAATACTTTCGACAGCTTTTACCAAAGACTCAGTGGTCAGCTCTGGTCCCGCCTTTTGCAACGCGAGCACAGCCAAATCCGCTCCTCGGTATCCCTCCATCGCAGCTAGACCGGGTTCTTCTCCATAGAGCTCAATATACCGGTCCCACCAAGTTCGCACTTCGGGTGTCATTTCATCGTCCGCATAAAGACGAGCCATATGAACGAAAGAATAAAACCCTTCGCCACTTTCCTGATCCGCTATAACCTGAGCATAAACAGCATTATTACCGATCCAATCAACTCCTTCCCAACCCATCTTACGCGCGGCTTCCAGGACAAGAATTGTGTCACGATGAATAGTGCCCATCAGAATAAAATCGCAATCTGCATTTTTTAGCCGAAGAATAGCCGCCGTGAACTCAGAATCAGTTGGCTTATGGGCAGAGACTTCTGCAATGCTAAGCCCCATAGCTTCAGCCTGGTCATGAGCGCCTTCAAGTATTTCTACCCCATAATCAGTATCCTGATAGATGACGCATGGCGTGGACCGACCTTTCTCCTCGACAAAGTACTTAACAGCCGCGCGAACCTCATCATAATAGATTCCTCGCTGCGTGAACTTCAAAGGATGGAAAGGTTCGACCATCTGCCGCCCGCCACTAATCGGAAACAGATTTAGAACCCCGCTTTCAAACAACATAGGCATGATGGCATTATTAAGTGGAGTGCCTACACCCATTAAGTTTGCGATAACCTCATCGCGGTTAACCAGCTTATTGGCCGCGGACATCGCTTTAGGCACTTGGTAGGACGTATCCTCAACGACGTACCGAATTTGACGACCATGGACACCGCCCTTCGCATTAACTTCGTCAAAACGCATCCGCGCCGCGTTAGTCGCTCCAACACCCCAAATAGCCGTTGGGCCAGAGAGATCGGTAGCCACTCCAAGTACCACCTCTTTATCGGATACCCCTCTGCTGGACGAACCCGATTCGCTCACCGTCGAAGAGTCTCCACCGCAAGCCGTTAGTCCCAAGAACACCCCCAACATTACTGAAAGCGTCATCAATCTTTTCCACAATCGAATTAACATGCGTTCCTCCTAATACATCTCATTGATGAGATCGGTATATTTTTCATTAACGACCTTGCGCTTCAGCTTCATAGTCGGTGTCAGTTCCTCGTCTTCCGGATCAAGCAACTGGTCGATCAATCGGAACTTCTTGATGGTCTCAACTCTCGCGAACTTCGTGTTGACTCCCTCAATTTCAGACCAAATCAGATCCTGCACTGCCTGGGTGTGGCACAAACTGGTGTAGTTGGTGAAGGGCACATCATTATCTTGAGCAAAATTCTCCACGTTTTCGTAGTCAATCATGACAAGACATGTCAAAAAAGGCCGCTTGTCGCCTACCACGACCGCATCGGAGATAAAGGGCGAAAACTTTAACTGATTCTCTATCTCGCTCGGCGTTATATTCTTACCTCCCGCTGTAATAATAATATCTTTCATTCGATCAACAATATAAATGTAACCATCCTCGTCAATCCGACCAACATCACCGGTATGCAACCAGTTTTGTACAAAGGTATCAGCCGTTTTCTCAGGCTTGTTCCAATAACCCAAGATAACGCCAGGGCCTTTAATCAATATTTCCCCTTGGTCTGACAAAGTCACTTCCATTGGTTCAATTGCCCTGCCGACCGAACCAATTCGGTTAGCGCCCGGTATATTTGCAGTCGCTATACCTGAGCACTCCGTCTGGCCATATACCTCATACATGGGCTTACCCAAAGCCCAGAACCAGTCAATAAGATCGGGGGCAATCGGCGCAGCTGCCGTCGATAGCCATCGGCAGCTATCTATCCCTAGGAGAACTCGAATATTTTTCAACACAAAAAAATCAGCGATTTTGTGAACCAGCTTTAGCCCCAAGGGGACTGGTTTATCAATTTTTCGAAAATCAGCTGCTCTGCCACCAATACCAATAGCCCATTGGTAAGCCATTCGGCCGATGACAGTGGCTTCTTTAAGCTTGATAGCAACGGAAGAATATTGCTTTTCCCAAACTCTTGGCACGGCAAAATGTATTGTGGGGGATATTTCCTGCTGGTCACTGGAAGCCGTCTCCACCCCTTCGACCAAATTAACCACAGAACAAGACTCCATGGACATGAAGATATAGAACATGCGGCCTGCTACATGCGCCAAGGGTAAAAACCCAAGCTGCTCATCCTCCGGATAGACGCCATAAACCTTTTGCAAGGTATTTGCCATAAATAGCATATTGGACTGACTGATCATCGCCCCTTTCGGCGGGCCTGTAGTGCCTGAGGTATAAGTCAGCACCATCAGATCGTCTGGCTGTGCTAACTGCACCTCCTCAAGCCAGAGCGCGGGGTTAGATTCGGCATGCTGCTTACCAAGATCTATCAGCGCCTCAAAACTCACACACTGTTCGTCCGAGAAATTTCTCAGGCCTTCCATATCAAATATAATGATTTTCTCGAGCGTCGGGGTGCGCTCACGAACTTCAAGGACCTTGTCGAGCTGCTCTTCATCCTCTGCGAAATAAAACCGGGTACCGCTATCGTTAATCAAGTATTCCACCTGATTTGCTGCATCAGTAGGGTAAACACCATTGGTTACGCCACCAACACCAATGACTCCCATGTCCGCAAACATCCATTCTTTATTGATCTCGGATGCTATAGAGACGCGATCACCGCGTTCCAGCCCAAGTGCTTTCAGCCCATGCCCGATGTAACGAGCTTGGTCTCCATAGTCCTGCCACGTATACTCGTTCCAGATCCCAAAGTCTTTCTCTCGCAACGCCACTTTATCTGGAAAGTGAGTGACGCGATGCCAGAATAACTGCGAAATCGTTGTACACCCATGGGCGACTACCTCCGCCATGTTGCCTCCTAACGCCAGGTCTTGCGCTGTTTCCAGCGCCGACGGCCACGAACTCCTTCGTCTTTCATTCCAAGGTAGAACTCCTTGATGTCCTGGGCATCTTGCAATCGTTCACAAGTGTCTTCCATAACAATACGACCTATTTCCATCACATAACCAAAATCACCCACATCGAGCGCCATCTTGGCATTCTGCTCTACCAGAAGAACAGTTACTCCCTGTTCCTTATTGAGGCGGACGATGATTTCACTGATCTCTTGAACCAGTCGCGGTGACAGACCCAAAGATGGTTCGTCAAGTAGCATTAATTTAGGCCGGAGCATGAGCGCCCTTCCGATAGCCAACATCTGCTGCTGACCACCGCTCAAGTTGACCGCCTGAGATCTAATCAATTCTTTGAGAACGGGAAAGTAGTCGTAAACCATATCGATATCAGACTGAACATCATTGTCGCGACGCGCGAAAGCCCCCATCCACAGGTTTTCGTCTACGCTGAGAAACGGAAAAACCTCTCGGCCTTCTGGTACATGAGCAATGCCGGCGCGAGCAATGGCATCTGGATCTTGACCTTGTATCTCGAACCCCTTGTAAGTCACGCTGCCCTTTAGGGGTTCCATTGCTCCACTAATGGTCTTAAGGACAGTCGTCTTACCTGCTCCGTTCGCACCCAGGAGAGAAACGATGTGTCCCTCGGGCACGATCATACTGACCCCTCTGATAGCCATTACAGGACCGTAGTATGTCTCAACGTTCTTGAGTTCAAGGATGTTTGTCATTTAGTCACCGAGATAAGCTCGCAACACCTCGGGATGAGACTGCACTTCTTTCGGGGAACCGATCGTAATTAGTTTTCCGTCCGCTAGCGCCATCACTCGGTCGGAGGCAATGCTGACAAGGTTCATGTCATGTTCAACCATTATGATGGTAATACCCAGCTCCTCATTAATATCTTCGATCCAGAAAGACAGATCCTCAGTTTCTTCCGGATTCAAACCTGATGATGGTTCATCGAGCAATAATAACTTTGGCTTGAGACAGAGTGCCCGCGCTATCTCAACCATCTTCCTAACACCATAAGGAAGATTTGCGATCACCTGGTGACGATAGCTTTGTAAATCCAGCAGATCAATAACATCCTCTACCGCCTCTCGGAAAGCTAACTCCTGACGTTTCACTGACGGCAGAAACAGCAAATCGCTCAGAGGATTAGATGTCCGATGAATGTGGCAGCCAATTAACAGATTATTAAGCACGGTCTCCTGCTCGAACAACTCTGTGTTTTGGAACGTCCTTGCGATGCCTAGTTCTGCAATCCGATAAGTAGGCACTCGCGTTATTTCATCCCCATCGAAATAGACCTGACCCTGAGTCGCATCGTAGATGCGCGAGACGAGGTTAAAAATCGTGGTCTTACCAGCGCCATTCGGCCCGACGATACTGAAAACCTCTCCCAAATCGACGCAGAACGATACTTTCTGAACTGCTTTGACACCACCGAAGTGCACCGACAAATCAACGGCTTGCAACAAGCTCAATGTAAACGCTCCGTCCGCAGAAAGGACTTTTGTCGCTTGTAAGTAGCTTTACGGTAGAGAGGAAATTCCTCAAAAAATAGGCGTATCTTCAACCAACGACCATAAATGCCAAGAGGTTCGTAGATAAGAAAAAGAATAAGAATCATCCCGAAAATAGCAGGCTCAAGGCCAGGAATTTGGGCTATAACGGGTGGAACGACATCTCGGAAAATCGCTATGGCCTGAGGCAAGAGACCAATAAAAACGGCGCCGAACATAACACCATGCAACGAACCTAGCCCGCCAACAACCACCATAAGAAGCAGCTGAATGGATGTAATGATGGTAAACGCATCTGGTGCTAAATAATTCAGTCGATGGGCAAATAGCGCGCCCGCTAGACCTGTTAATGCGGCTGATAGTGCAAATGCTAGCGTCTTAGTTCTAGCCAAGTTAATACCCATACTCTCTGCACTAGTTTCGGAATCTCGAACAGCTGTCATCGCGCGTCCTGTAGGGCTGCGCAGGAGATTCATGACAAGCACTAAACATCCTATGAGTAAAACCAAACACATGAAGTAAAACGCCATAGGCTCGCTGAGATTAACTCCTAGCATATTGGCTTTGGGTACAGGCATACCACGAAAACCACCCGTCACCGATTCCCAGTGCACCAGAACCTGTTCTACGATAACCGCGAAGGCAAGAGTTGCGACAGCAAGATAAATCCCGGTCATTCGAAGCGCTGGAATGCCTACTAGTCCGCCAATAAAAGCGCTGAACAAAACAGCGCTGATCAGCCCGACAGGCAAGGGCAGCCCAAGATTAAGAAGATAAGCATGCGTGTAGGCGCCAATTGCCAGGAAAGCCGCGTGTCCCAGACTGACTAAACCAGTAAAGCCAACCAAAATCATTAGACCTAGTCCAGCTATCGCGTAGATGAACACCAGCGCAAATTCTCCAAGAAGGAATCGGTCAAGCCATAAAGGACCTGAAAATATCGCTAACAGTAATAGGCTGTACCAGAACAGGTAACCTCTATGCGGAACCAGTTGGATATCCTGAAAATAATCTGTCTTTCGAACAAACCGCATTAGACTTTCTTTTTTTGCATAGAAGCAAAGAGACCCTGTGGCCGGATCAACAACATAACCAGCAATAGAACATAAGCGCTAGTATCAGAGAATCCTGGGGGCAGATAGAGACCCGCAAATTGCTCGACGATACCCACTAATAATCCACCAATAATCGCCCCTGGCATACTACCGAACCCACCCACGATTGCGGCGGCAAAAGCTTTGATACCTACAAAGCCTATAAGAGGATCAACCAGCGAGACAGGCGCAGTTAAAATACCGGCAATGGCTGCAATACCCGCAGAAATCGCCCAAACAAGTGAGTACATCGCCTTTACAGGTATACCTACATAAAAAGCAGCAAGTTGATTCTGTGACGCGGCCTGCATCGCTATACCGACGCGGGAAAACTTGAAGAAAATCCACATCAGGAAGCAAAGCAGCGCTGTGCCTAGGATAATGGCAAGATTTTCATAGCCAATGAAAGAATCACCCAGCCTGATAACTTCACCGGAATAAGGTGTCGCTAGGGCTTTAGGCTCGTTACCCCAAATAGCGCCTGCAACAGCCCTCAAGACAAAACCTAGTCCAATGGTTAACATCAACACCGCAAAATGAGGTTCACCAATCATGGGTCTCAAGAGAATTCTTTCTAAAACAACGCCAACTAAAGCCATAACAGCGATCGCGGCAGGCACTGCCCAATAATAAGGCCAGTCCCAGATGCTAATGAAAGTGATCGCAACGTATGCCCCGAGCATCATGATGTCTCCCTGAGCGAAGTTGACCATCTCAGTCGCCTTGTAAACCAATACGAAACCCAAGGCAATTAAGCCATAGACACAGCCCTGAGAAATTCCACTGATTAGGAGCTGAATAACTTCCACAAAAAACTTCAACAGACGAAACAGGTGCCGATTTTGCCACAAATTGCCGATCGGGTCAGAATTCCTGCAATGCCATCGCCTCAAAATGAAAAAGGAACAGCAAAAAAGCTATCGAATTAATAGCGATAGCAATGGCGCAAATGTATGCCTGAGGAACCTTTGGTGCTACACCTTCGTTAACCCTGAATAATCTAATCGAGTTGCCAGTTTTTCGCGCAATTCTCGATAGCCGATCAACTTGATACCCTCATCGACAATAAATTGCCGTGTTTCTGTCTGGCTCCAAAAGAGATAATCAGCATGTCGCGAGTCATGCGTGTCGGCAATCGCACGAAGTTCGTCGCCATTAACTGCAGGATGGAACAGCAAGTGAGTCAACCCTGGTCTAATGCTCCGAATTTTCTCTTGATAAAATACATTTTTGTCATCCAGATCAACCAACGTATCGATAATAATTTCATCCAAAATCGGCACCCTGGCTGCATCAACTTTCTCTAATATTGCAACGAACTCATCCGCCCTATCGCCCATCGCCAATGCTTCAAGCCGCTCACGCGTAACACGCGGAAGAAAAGCGGGCACGCCATATTCTTCGGCCAAAGATAGATAAATTGCCAGGAATTTTGGATGCACGACAGAGCCCATATGCGTATCAATATGGGTGACGTCGATACCTGCTGCCAGAGCGGTATCGATTTGCGCCCGCATTTCTGCCTCAGCAGCGTCTGCCATTACATGACGGATAGCATCTTCTCGGCTTTGCCAGAGGTATCCTTGTTTATCAAGGAGACCCGTGGCAGGGTCGCGTGTACTGAGTGGTGGCCAACGAAATGTCGGATATTCGGCGGTCAATGTGAGATGGACGCCAACATCAAATTCCGAATGCTCCAAACAAATTTCGGTGGCTTCTCTGAACCAAGGAGCATTTACAATTATAGATGCGCAACTTGAGGCGCCCGAGGCAAGGCAGGCCTCACTCGCCATGTTTGCTGCGTGGCAGAAGCCCATATCGTCTATGTGAGTAATCAGAACTCTATCGGTAGCAGCAAACCCTAACTTTTTTAGAAAGGGATTCATGTGTTTACTCGACGATAGCGCATAACCTATAACGCAACGAGATGATCCAGTGAACGGTGGATGGATTTAAGTTAAGGAAGTCTATCACGCAGCTTCAAATTGCTTTTTCAAACCGGCATATCGTTCTACCATAGGCAATACTTCATCGGCAGCGGCTGGAGGTAACGCAAAGACGATTCGATCAAAGCGCTTAGAAAGGCAACGCTCAACAGCCGCAGGATCCGGTCCAACCCCAAAGACAGTGAAATTCGGGGAACCCGAACGCCCCGCAGCCTTCCATGCCTCGTGAGTCAAGCGCATACTCTCCGAATAATCAGTAGCCCCACTGGCAGCGGCTCGCGCCTCGTCCTGATATATTGGGAACCAGCCATCACAGTATTCAGCAATCCGCTTGTACATGTATTTTGATGAAGCGCCCATCAGGATTGGAGGCCCCCCCTCTTGTTTAGGCTTGGGGTAAGACCATAAAGGATCAAAATCTACATAGTCTCCGTGGAACTCGGCCGCTTCATCTGTCCAGATAGCCTTCATCGCAAGAATACGTTCCCGTAAAACCTTCCAACGATCCGCAAAAAGGGTACCGTGGTTTTCCATTTCCTCTGCATTCCAGCCTGCACCTACACCGAGAATCAATCGGCCATCACTCATATGATCAAGCGTCGCAACTTGCTTGGCCATAAGAATAGGATCACGTTCCGTGACCAATGCTATACCTGTACCTACCTTTAATGTACTGGTAACTGCAGCAGCCGCTGCCAGACCGACAAAGGGGTCATGAGTATGCCAGTACTCTTTTGGCAATTCGGCTCCCCCTGGCCAAGGCGACAGTCGACTGGCGGGGATGTGCGTATGTTCTGGAAAAAATAACGATTCGAAACCATTATGCTCACAAGCCCGCGCCAACTCGGCAGGAGCTATAGCATAATCAGCAGGGAACATAACTAAGCCAAAATCAGTCAATCAACTCTCCTCTACACCAATCTCTTGGAATGATAGATAAAACTACGTTGGCTCAGCACCAAATACAATCATTTTCGAACTATCCAGCCCCGCGGCTGCACAACCCTTCCGATAGCTTTCCAAAACAGCTTTGGCATCGACAATTCCGAGGATACTGCCGCCTTCGTCAACATTAACGTTGCACCCATAAATCGCAAACCAGACTTCAGTTTCTTCCTCGATGTCATCACACACCAATAATGTGTGAATAGAATGGGAGGGCTCATAGAGGTATGAACCTGCTCGGTTGACATAATCAGGATATTCCTTGTAATACCAACCACCTGACTTAGTCACAGCAAAAACTGGCCCGGTATGATAGTGAGTCTGAACTGCGTAACCCGGTTGCCAGCGCGTTTTCAGTATCCAGAGCCCCTGGTTAAGATCGATGTGTAAAACCTTTAGTTGAGAACCATCTTCGGACTCCAACCATGGCAAATCATCTTCACCGACGTGCAAGGCTTCGGTGGCTTCATTCATGGGAATTCTGAAACCTTCCTGAATACCACTACCCAGGTCTTTAGCTTCGGACATACGCTTCAATCTCCTTTCAGAAAAACAGAATGTTTTATTCGCGAATGGACTGTCAGACTGCAAACACGAGATAACAAAAGAGGAACCCCACGACAAAGCCTGCAGGTCCAAGACTTGTAATTCCATACCTTGCAGCTATCCAACCATCCGCTTTGAGCTGCCATTTAAGGTAACGATCCAACCCAACATAGTTTTCAGAAGCTAGGTAGTCCGTGATTTTGTTGTCGGCCATTATCGTTCTCTATTTTGCGACAACTGACAGACTACACAACCACACCCGCCATGACTAGCTGACCATGAAACTCGAAACCATTTATCAAGTGCCATAAGACACCCACGCTTCACTATGATCCCGCATAATTTCTGTCATATTTACCCACATACTTTGGAATAACTATATGTCAGCTAAGCGAAAAACTACCAAAACAAAGCGATTAAGAAGAACTAATTATTTTTACTTGGAAGCAATGCCGATAAGAACTCTTCATGAGCTGCAACTCGCGCAGGATCTGCCTCACCAAAAGAATTCAGGATCTCCTCTGCTCTGACTTCCATTGCTTCTTTCATCTCCGGATGTGGCAACAGATAGAACTGTCCAGTTTTTATCCCGTGCACCACCAGCTCAGCCACCTCACTTGCTTCAATTCCGGTGTTCATAGCCACGTTCATAATTTCTGAATGTGCCTTGGCTGCTTCCTCGGCGGCCTCATCCGTCACATCAAATTCGGTTGGCCTGGTACGTTCACTATCCAGTATTTTTGTACGCACCATGCCCGGACAAAGAACTGAAACTCCAATACCATGCGGCTCCAAATCAGCCCGAAGCGCTTCACTCATGCCAACCACGGCAAACTTGCTACTATTATAGACCCCTAGTCCAGGAGAGGTTGTTAGACCAGCCATCGAGGCAGTATTAACAATATGCCCACCCTCCCCATGCGTCTGCATTTGCTTAATGAAGTTCTGCAAGCCGTTCACAACGCCCCCGACATTAACACCCATAACCCAATCCCAGTCTTCATAAGTCACCTGATCCATTGAAGCTCCACGATAGACACCGGCATTGTTACACAGGACATGTATTGCACCGAGTTGTTCTCCGACCTCGGTCGCCACCTCAGCATAACGATCTCGATCTGTGACATCTAGCTGCAGGGCAACGACTTTTGCATTAGCGCCATCAAGAGCCTGCGCAGCCTCGTCAAGCGCTTGTCGATCGACATCCACGATCGCTACATTCATGCCCTCGTTAAGTAATGCCTTTGCGATAGCAAATCCGATACCGCTAGCACCACCTGTAATAAAAGCATTCTTACCTGCTAAATCGTCCATTGGCTCTCCCCGTTTGTTAATGACTCAGTCTATCCCAGTTTCAGTGCCTCGCAAGCTTTGCTACCTGACATACCGCCATAAAAATTCGCTAAGATAAGTGAGGAGGCAACATGATAATGAGGAAACCAAAGTGAACAGACCGAACAGTATTGATAGATTGCGCAGATCTATGCATTTCGTGCCTGGCGCAAACGAAAAAATGTTGCATAAATCCATTGCAACAAAGGCAGACTCGTTGATTCTGGACCTTGAAGATGCGGTGACACCCGACCGGAAGGGCGAGGCGCGATCAATCATCAACAACTGGCTTGGCTCTGTCGATTTTAATGGCAAAGAACGCTGTGTCAGGATCAATTCGCTTGATACTCCGTGGGCTCTGCATGACATTGAGACAACGATGCAGAATGCTCCTGATGCCTATGTCGTGCCAAAGGTATCTAGCCTCGACGAACTAATGTTCATCAGCAACGCAATCAGTCGATGCGAAGAAAAGTTTGGCCATCCTTCGATGTGTGTTGCATTGATCTTGGTTTCAATGGAAACCCCGAAAGGGGCACTACAGGTTTCAACTTTCACCGAATGCGAACGAGTAGTCGCAATGACTTGGGGCGCGGAGGATTTAGCCACCTCACTCGGCGCCCAAACAAATCGAGGCCCAGACAATCGCTACCTTCCACCTTTTGAGTATTGCCGAACAATGACCCTCTTAAGCGCCGTTGCAGGGGGCGTCCAGCCCATAGATACGGTCTATGTCGACTTCAATGATCCCGAGGGTTTAAAACAGGAATGTCAATTCGCCGCTAAAATGGGTTTTACTGGCAAACTGACTATTCACCCAAGCCAGATCGATATGGTCAACGCTGCTTTCTCTCCAAGCGCGGCCGAACTAGAGGAGGCAAGACGCCTTATCGATGCATTCGCTGAGGCTGAAGCAGAAGGCCGTATCGCTTTCAGTTTTAAGGGCAAGATGGTCGACGTACCTCACTTGAACCGTGCCCGAAAAATGGTTGAACGCGCCAGCCTCTTTGAGATCGAATGAGGATAAGGAAGATGGACGGTTTTCCTCACCAAATCTATAACGACGGAGCTTGCGGCAACATCAATGAACTGACCCTTTGGCTAGCTGGCCAGTTACCTTACATTGAAGCTGAACTTCGGACTCATGGCGCCGTGCTCTTTCGTGATTTTCCTGTCAAAAGCGCTCTTGACTTTGATGCGTTTTCTGCAACTTTTGGCTACGAGGACTTCACTTACGACGAATCATTCTCAAACGCAGTGCGTGTCAACTTGACGCCACGTGTCTTCACTGCTAATGAATCCCCTGCTGATCGAGAAATCTTTCTTCACCATGAACTAGCACAAACTCCGTTTTATCCCAGCAAGATATTCTTCTGCTGCCTGTCCGCGCCAGAATCTGGAGGTGAAACACCTCTGTGTCGGTCGGATCTTCTGTTTGCTGAATTTAAGCGTCAGTATCCGGAATGGACCGATCTGCTCGCAGAATTAGGACTTCGTTACACAATCCAGATGCCAGAAACTGATAATCTCGAATCTGGCCAGGGGCGAAGCTGGCGCAACACCCTGTCGGTAAACAGTGAGGCACAAGCAGAGGAAAAGCTAGCTCGGCTGGGTTACGAATGGCGGTGGCGGAAGGATCAAACCTTGAGTGCTACGACGCCTGTCATGCCGGCAATACGAGCGCTATCAGACGGCTCCGCCAGCTTTTTCAATCAAGTCATCGCTGTTTCACGCGGCTGGCAGAGGGGGACAGGAACACCGACACCACTGACGTTTGGTGACGGCACAAAGATAGACGATTCAATCCTTGAAGCACTTATCGCGGTTAGCCATACCTTCTCGACTGCACTGCAGTGGCAAGCTGGAGACGTCGCACTTGTTGACAATTTCCGTGTTATGCATGGTCGTTATCCTTACGCTGGCAAGTCGCCTCGTCAGATAATTGTTAACCTAGCAAGGTAACTAGCGGATACTCAGTTGACACGCGCATCAGGCCATAACCGCAAAAAATTTTCCGAGTAGAATTTTTCTTTAACGGGTTCATCAGCGTCGGCGAGGAACTTCTCAAACCGAGCTATTGGATCCCGCGTTCCTTCAACATGAGGATAATCACTGGAAAACAAGTAGAGCTCGGCATTGGACTGCTCTATCAGGTTAGTAACATTCTCATGCGGAAACGGCGTGAAACCCATCTGCTCTGTCAACTGTTGGGAAGGTGGCCTGTCAAACCTTACGGACTCATCGACCTTGCCATAGATTTTCGCAACCCAGTCCAGTCGTCGCAGCATTTCGGGAACCCAACCCGCTCCAAGCTCAACAGATGCACCATGCAATTTCGGGTGTCGATGAAATACACCATCCAGAACCATCATAGAAATAAAAGTCTCCGGAGGCTGGTGCAATAATGCTGCATCTTTGGTTCTCACATTTTCACCGCCCCCCATCCAATCTTTAGTGGGTGCACGGCCATTGTTGCTCCAGGCCTTTAGGGTTTGTAACGGTGAACCTCCGACATGAATGACAAAGGGTATGCCTGATTCTGCGAGCAACGACCAGAACGCCTCGAGATCAATGTGACCAGGAGAGATATCAATTGGGGCCCGGTGGGGCACCCATATCGCTTCCATGCCCTCCTTTAAAGCCATTTCTAGCTCTCTGATGGCTAAAGAAGGATCATCCAAGGGTACGATTCCCACGCCCATCAAGCGATCATCATCAGAGCAAAAGTCAGCCATATGTCGATTGTGAGCACGAGTAGCCCCGTAGCGAAGCTTCAAGGGCTTCTTGGAACTCGGGTGGAACGGGAAAGCGACACTATGCGTGGCAAACACCAATTGTTTCTTAAAGCCAAGTAAATCCATCGCGGTTGTACGGTCTATTTTATCAAAAGCACCGAGAGCTTGAATTTCTTTCGATCTCTCAATCAAATGATCGCCAAGAGCAATCTGAGTAGCTACGTGCTCTTCACTATGTCGACCGCCCTGATTCATAATGACAGCAACTTCCTCATCTGTTACAAGCGAAGCGCTATAAGACACTTCAGGAATGTCCTCCCTGATATCCGGATCAGCATATTTTTTCAGGAAATCCGGCAACTCCATAATGTGGCTGTCAGCATCATAAAAAGCACGATAACTTGGAGCGTAGGTCATTTTTTTGTTCCTTTAATCATGAATTCAGCGTACCCACTCTGTGCATCGATTTTTTCCTGAACACTCATCGCCTGGGTAGATGAATAATAAACGTCCCTAGACCCTACTTCCACATCCGTTACACCCGCATTTTTTGTACTCTAGAGTTTCAGGTACATACGCATCCTATACAGGTTCTATCATGCGTCATGCTTAGGACCAATCTGTTCAAACACCCAGACTCGCCCCGTCCGTTTGTTGAGTGAGTCGCTCTGTTGACGCTCTGGTCTTGTCTCATTTAATCGATTCAACACTGCTCCAGCAGTGTCGGCTTCGGCTTCATATGCGGCCAGATACGGCAACGGGCAGGGTTCACCCACTTCATCTATCAATTTGAACCTTTGTGCTGAAAGCCAGCCAGTTGATGCAATAACTTCATCAAGATGGGTATTCTCATAATAATCATTAAACCGATCTTCATTGCCGTCTGTAGGTTCCGTTAGAACCAGAACCAGATAACGATTACTCATATATTCTCTCGCTCTAAATGGTGACAATTTTCACAGGTTCTATTCTACATGGCTTCGAAGGTCGCCAAACCATTGAGCCTCATAACGTTATTATCAAGTTATATTCACTTCTCATCCTTCGATCATTATCAATAACTTGCCTAAATCTAATTAGAGACCGGGTGGCTAAGCAGCTAAATCAAATCTTAGATTTCGCGACCACGAAATGTTCAAGGTGAAATAATTGATTTTCAGAAAGAGCTCTTCCAACTGGAGCAAAGTACCGCGAGTTAAGATCCTTCAAAGTGACGTTTTCTTTTAATGCATAACCATTTTGCGAAAGAATGCTTTCTATTTCTTCAGCACCGTAGAATGATATCCAAGGTTCACCTACCTTCGCCGATCCATATGTTATTAATTTGACTCTTTTCTCAGCGTTTGGATAGCCCTTCCCAAAGCAAGCCTCTGGGTTTTTAGTTAGAAGTTCGTTGACATACGATACAAAAAAAATAGAACTGACTCTTTGAGTTAGCGTAGCGACTTCTTCGATCGTTGAAATGAAAGCCTTTTTAGTGATGTACTGCGAGACCCCCTCGAGTGTAAAAATAGAGGATTTACTTTGATCAAATCCTGCAACCGTAAGTTGTTGAGTTAACGACTGGCTAACAAAATCAACGGCCACATAACTGATATTTTCTGAATTAGGTAATTCTTCGGGTAGTTTAGCGCGCTTTCTAGCCTGGACTTCAGGTTGATCCACCTCAAAAATCTTAAGTGAAGACGGAAGCTCAAGCCGATGAGCTCGGGAGTCATACCCCGCTCCTAGAATGACATATTGCTCAATTCCACTGGCAGCACTTTTTTCAATTAGATCATCGATAAAGCGCGTACGCGAAATAAGATGTTCATGAAAACCGGGTGCAATTTTTTCACCCAACCATATATTGAACTTATGTCCCATAAGTTTGATAAAACTAGCGCCTAATACAAACCTATCGGCATAAGGATCGTTTATGACCCGTTCATCAGGTTTGGCGATCGTTTCTATCAAGCGTTGCTTGGCTACCCCCTGAGCGGTACCGTCTTTTCTAAAAATTGATTCACTCATAGCTGCCTTCATTCTCACTCAAAACCCAGTATGCCTCAAACCAAAAGTCTATCGTGAGTTCAGAAAGACTTTTCACTCTCCACAAATTTTTTCCAAACGCCAAACGGCTCCCATATTTTGTTGAGATCACTTCGTGCAACTCGTTTATCTACACCAAGTACACAAACCCGATAACGATACATAAAAGCAGAAACTCGCATATTGGCAGCACAATGCACCCAAAGCTGCTCGTTCGCATTTTCGACCATATGTTGAGCAAAACATTGATAATCTTGGTCAGTCGGATTCTCAAAATCCACCGGTATGTGGATATAACGAACGCCCATGGAGTCAAGAATTGAGCGCTCGGCGACCAAAGCGTTTTCAAGCTTACTTAAGGGTGCCAGGTTAATCACGGTGCGGTATCCCGCCGATATAATTGAAGCTAGTTGCCGCTCATTAGGCTGACCTGAAGTTGCTATGTTTTGAGATAACTTAAGGAAGTTAAAGACGTTCTCCGGCTTGTCGCCCGTCATCCTGATCCCCGTAATCCTTTCCATCGCCTGACCTATAAAACCTGAAACAGTTTTGAACGTATTCAACATACGAGTATCCTGCTCTACTTGATGGGGCTACTTATAACATAGACGTTACGGAAGCTACGGCATGACTATCTGGGTTGACGCAGACGCGACACCTGTTGCTATCAAAGAAATTATTTTTCGTGCAGCAGAGAGAACGCACACACACACGACGCTAGTTGCGAATAGTTATCTGCGTGTTCCTCCATCAAAATTCATTAACTTTATGCAGGTCCAAAAAGGATTCGACGTCGCAGACAATGAGATCGTTCGACGTGTAGTAGCTGAGGACCTAGTGATAACCGCTGACATACCGTTGGCAGCCGAAGTGGTTGAGCTGGGAGCAGCAGCATTGAACCCACGCGGCGAGCGATATACGAGCGAAAATGTTCGTCAGAGACTTAACATGCGAGATTTCATGGACACTATGCGTTCATCTGGCATTCAAACGGGCGGACCACCACCCCTTTCCAAAACAGACAGGCAGAACTTTGCCAACGAGTTGGACCGTTATCTCGCTCAACAAGGCAAATGATCAGACTTAGATCGCACCAATGCATCCATAGCCCACCCTGCCCTCGCTGAATCATCTCCGATCCAAGTTTGCACTCCGTGCACGAGGTGGCAACAGACTATTAACGCACCAGATAGTCTCCCACTTCACTCTCCCGCCAGCCATATCGGACAGCTTTCACCGCCACACGATCGCCAGGCAGCAAAGTGACTCTACCGGTGTAGTTATGCCAAGGGCCTCCATTTACGCTATAACCGATGGATGCACCCGGCGTATCAACCGTGATGAGGCCGTCAGCAAGATCTAGGACGGGAGTGGCCGTTACCGCAGAGTCCCCCATCGGATGCATGCGGGCTACCATGTCCTGTTCGGACAATTCACTCATATCACCAATTTCTCCGAAATGAGACGCAAGTTGATCAGCTAAACGCTGACGAACTCCCGCAAACTCAAGATCATCTGATAAATTTTGTAATTCAAAGGGATCAAGAAGCAGGTCGAAGAGTTGTTCCTCTCCTGTAGGTAGATACCACAACCGCTGGGCCTCGTTTAGTTCGCCGGATTCATACTTCTCGCGCATTTCCTGAACCATGGGAATATTGTCTCGATAGGCTAGCAAGTGCCCAGTAGCTTTCTTTGGGTACCAGCTTCGAATGTATTTGTATCGATGATCTCGAACCGCCCGACGCCGGTCGACAAAAGTATCGATTCTATCTCGCGATGCGTAAATATAGCTACGCGGTTCATCATTGATGAAATCATTACCCTGCATATGATCCGGGACAGGCACACCGGCCAGCACCATTATAGTTGGCGCGAGATCGATAAAGCTGACCAGCCTAGTCTCTACCGCTCCCTGGCCTCTAAGATCGGGCCAACGTATGATCATTGGTACCTTAATGCCGCTGTCATAAAGTTCTCGCTTGGCCCTTGGCAAACCGTCACCATGATCTGTAGTCCAAATTATGATGGTCTCGTCGAGAAGCCCTTCTAACTCCAGCCGATCAATCAATTTACCTACCTGCAAATCCATTACATGGATGTTGTTGTAGTGCCGTGCAATGTCTGTGCGCGCCGTTTCAGTATCCGCGTAATACGGTTCAAGAACTATGTCTCCCGACTCTACGACCTCGACATCCGCAGTTGGACCCGACACGAAGCGAAACACCTGGGATAAAAAGTGGCCCCAGTTGTTTGGCCAATATCCCAGAGGAGGAAAGAGCCCGCTCTCATGCGTCACGGCAAAATTGATTAGACCGAAAAATGGTTGTCCATCTGATCGAGCTGACCAATCCGAATCCCTGCCCTCTTCATTCCAAATTGTAAACGGCCCAGTCTCAGAAAAAACGCCGCTAAACTGATAGTCAAGCTTCGTATCCGTAAAGGTAAAATAACCTGCTTGCCGAAGATATTCGGGAAACGCTTTAACAAAGGCGGGTGGAACAGATTTGTATGCTCCCTCAGGACGCGTCGAGGCGCGCATATGTTGAGCACCTATAGAAACCTGATGCATGCCCGTAATGAATGCCGCACGACTGGGCGCGCAGACCCCTGCAGTCGCAAAGACGTTGGTGTACCTGACTCCTTCAGCGGCAAGCCTGTCTAAATTTGGCGTTACTGCAACCGAGTCTCCAAAACTCCCAACGCGACTGCTCATATCCTCTGCCATGAGAACTAGGATGTTCGGCCTTTCGTCCGCTAAAACTGTTACCTCAAACAAAAGCGGTGCTATCAACAATCGGAGAAAATTTCCCGTAAGCTTTGTCCTATTCATCTGCGCTGTTTTTTCAATTAAGCCTATGTTTAATCATGTTTTTTATCACTAATGTTTCTACCAGTTACAAAACAAACTTCCTCTAGCAGCGGTTACAAAAAGAGGTCCATACTTCAGCCACTCTTTTAGAAAGGGATGAGGAGCCAGATCAACCGATCTGAAGGATTTATGCAAGCCTGTCTAGAAATTCAGCAACAGCCGAAGTAAAAATATCGTTCCGATCACCCGCAACCATATGCGCAGCATCAGTGACATTGACATATTCAGCATGTGGACAGGTCGCCAAAAATTCGTCAGCACCGGCTTGACTTAGCACATCGGATAACCCTCCTCTGACGAGCAACGTCGGCAGCCGGCTTCTACTAAGTTCCTTAGCGGCGGTTTCAAGGCGCTCCCACCTGGTATCCACCTCCACGAAGGGCCGATCACCGATCCAATCAGGATCCCAATGCCAGCGCAGCCGATCATTTTCATCTAACCGAACATTTTTCTTTAGTCCGTCCAATTGTCTCGGTCGTTTTCGATGCGGTTGATAAGAGGCTACTGCATCAGCCACCTGCTCTAGTGAATCAAAACCATCAGGATTCTGGCGCATAAACGCCAAAATTTTCTGTGCGCCCTCAGCCTCAATCCTTGGTGCCATATCAACCAATATAAGGGCTCGAGCATTAACCTTACCATCACCAATCGAACACAGGCTGACACCACCACCCATCGAAGCTCCAACCAGAACAGGGTTAGGATCGCCCAGGTACTCAACGACCGCAGCCAAATCATCTACCATGCCGTCCTGCTCATAATCGCCGTCAGGCGACCAATCAGAGTCGCCATGGCCGCGAGCATCGAGACTAAAGGCGCGAAACCCAGCCTCTGCGAGAGCTTCTCCCGTACCTTTCCAAGCATGACGCGTCTGACCACCGCCATGTAAGAGCAGCACCAAAGGGTCACACTCACGGCCCCAATAGTCGGCAGCTATTTTTATACCGTTGGAACCAGGTAGCATTACATCTGGTTCCGGTGTACCCGGTAATCTTCTTCTTAAACCCATAAAACGAGACATCCGTTACAAATTACTATTGCCATCAGATACCAGAACTCTGTACGCCTCGACTTGCTCTGGTTATCCTGACGGCAACATTCAATCACAAATAAGGTACAACATGACACTCGTCACACCCAAGACACGAGAAGAGCTGCCTGACATGGAACCAATCTTCAATATGGTGGAAACGAGTATGGGGTTTGTGCCAACAAGTATGCTGACTATGGCTCATTGGCCAGAACTCCTGCAGACCTTTGGCGCTTTTGCAGGAAATGTACTGAATGATGGGGAGCTTGAACCAGGATTAAAGCAGCTGATCGCTTTTGTTATCAGTAACGCTGCCGGTTGTCGCTACTGTCAAGCCCATACGTCCCACAGCGCCGCGAAAAGGGGCGTCAGCATCGAAAAAATCAAAGCTGCTTTCGAATTCGAAAGCAGCGACCTTTTCGATGAAGCGGAGCGTGCCGCTTTAAGAGTCGCTCTCCATGCTGGCTTGGTACCAAACGCTGTAAGCCCTGATCACATGGCAGAGTTAAACAAACACTTTACAGCTCGCGAAAGTGTAGAAATTGTAGCAGTAATTTCACTATTCGGTTATCTAAACCGTTGGAACGACACCATGGCCAGCACGTTAGAAGATGTGCCAGTCAGTTTCGCCTCAGAGAATCTACCAACATGGGATATCGGCAAGCATGGTTAAGGTCGATTAACGAAGGTCCCCTGAGCACTATCGCGAGGCACGAAAGTCGGTTCATCTCTGAAGTTTTCTTCTACCCAGGCCAACGCTGCTGTCTCATCCAATTCAGGGTCCCAAACCTTAGCTTGGGGTTGGTCTACATGCCATGGAGTATCCCAAAAAACCTCAATACCATTGCCCTCAGGGTCGCCAAAGTATAGCGACAGCGTATTGCCATGCGACAGCGGCAGAACATTGACATCTTTCGCTGACAAGCTGGCGTGCAATTCCTTAACTTCCTCAAATGAGTCCACACGGAACGCCATGTGATTGAGCGACGCCCCTGCCTCACTTTCCTTCCTCCCATTGACAACTGCTAATTGGTGATGCTCGCCCTCCTGCTGGCTCATAAAGACAATTTCCTGAGGAGAACCAGGCGCAAGGGGACCACGATCTACAATGGAGAAACCCAGAGCTTCCGTATAGAACTCAAGTAACCTATCTTTATCAATAGCATTTAATACCGTATGCGACCATTTCAGTTGCATGAATCGTTCCTCCTCGCAGCTAAGCGATAACATGTAGTTTCCGAGCCAGTTGGCGAATTAGATCGTCCAGAGACAGTTTATCCGTCGTGTGTCCAAAAACAATTCGATCCGGCCGCACAATTGCGGTTTCATATTGCTCGAACAAGCGATCGAAGTGTCCTTTGACGACTGAGAGCTTGCTTATACTTACCATCGATATCCCAAGTTGATCAACTAATGCTTGGGTATCATTGGCTAAAACTGGCATCCTTGCAGAACTAGTAACGATCGCAATACCAGCTCCCAGCAGCTCATCTAATCGGATATGCTTACCGGAAGCATTTTCAACGATCGGCTGCGAAAACAAGTAGCCCGTAGAACCTTGGCCACCAACCTGATCGAGCACGACAGCGCCTTCTCGAATTGGCGGCTGCTCTCGGCCCTGCCCATAACCCGATGACTTCAAGCGAGTCTGTTCCTCTGGCAAAGCTAACCCGCTTCGCTGGCAGCGCTCAACTTCAGCTAAATGTTCCATCAATTTTCCAATTTCGACAGCCCACTCAACTAGATCATGAGCATGCGCATTACGCTCACTATAATAAGTATCTAGCAACGCGTCTTGCGCCTGCCCCCTAACAACCATCGGTAATTTCCACGCGAGATTAATAACGTCCCGCATACCAATGTTCATTCCCTGACCCAAAAATGGGGGTGTCTGATGAGCGGCATCACCCGCAATAAAGATGTTGCCATCGCGCCACTTGGCAGCGATGGCTGCGTGAAACTGGTAGACAGCGGCCCGCCGGATCTCATAGGTGTCGCGAGGTGTCCAGGGATCAATCAATGACATGATCGTTTCTGTCTCAAGCATCTGTTCAGCTGTTTCCCCGGGAAGAAGTTTGAACTCCCATCGACGATAAGGATCTTTGGTGCAGACATAGGTCGATATTCGATCAGGATCACAGACCTGCAGGGTATCATTCCCAAGGGTGTGTCGTTTTTTCGTCGTTACATCGACGACCAACCAGTCGTGATCGTAACCAAGATCCAGCCAATCAATCCCGAGCGCTTTTCGAGTCTCGCTCGCTGCGCCATCGCACGCGACAGTATACCTGGCAACAACAACTTCATCGCCGCCGAAAGTAATCGAGACACAATCATCATCGCTTCGCGCGTCGTGAACATCGACGCCTACATAGGCCGTGACGAGGGGATGAGTGACTGCCTGTTGCCGGAGATAATTCTCAAATTCGGGCTGATCAAACATAGACATGGGCTGCCAACCATTGCTGCCGAAACTGCTTGCCTCAACTCCAAACATCCACTGACGCATAGAATTCGCAAACCCTGCACGATCACCTGGTCTAACCGGCTGCATCAACGCCTCTACGGCTTTGCCTCGGCCACTACTCTGAAAGGCCCGGATAATTTCACCGTCCAGGTTAACCGCTCTCGGTAGCCGGTAAACCTCGGTATCGCGCTCAAAAGCAACAACCTTAAGGCCGGCTTCAGCAAATAAGATAGCCGCAGCGCAACCAACTGGCCCAAGACCGATAAGAGCCACATCATAATTCCACATTGCGTCATCTTAACGCCTTCAAGCGCAGTGTTGTTACTTTATGCCGATTTATGACTGCCTAAGGCAATGAACCTAGAGCGCGGCGATTAAATCCTCTAGAGGACGCACCAATTTCAGAGCTTACTACGACTTATCAAATCGGAAGCTTTAAAACTCGCGCACAAACTTCTACCAGATTTAGGTATGCTTGAAGCCAGTTAAACGAAGGAAAACCTGATGAAATTAGCGACGTTTACAACCAATGAGAATCCCTCTCCACGTGTTGGAGTTGTTAAGGAAAATACAATTCTTGACTTGTCGACAGTGGGCATTACCGGCAACATGAAAGACGTCATTCAAGGCGGGGTTAACGTCGTAGAATTAGAGAATCTATCCGCCGATGCCGTGCACGTATCATTGACCGAAATCAACTTACAGGCACCGGTCACAAATCCAGGTAAAATTCTGGCGATTGGTTTGAACTACGCTGATCATGTTGAAGAATCACGAATGGACAAACCCGAACATCAGATGTGGTTCAATAAGCAGCACAACTGCATCAACGGACCCTTCGCGAACATTAACCTACCCGCAGTTTCCGACAAGCTGGACTATGAAGCTGAGCTATGTCTTGTTATTGGTAGACGTTGCAAGCATGTCCCTCGGGATCGGGCCCATGAAGTAATAGCTGGCTATTTTTGCGGCAACGATGTCAGTGTTCGTGATTGGCAGTTAAGATCGCCGACTTTCCAAATTGGTAAATCCTTCGATACCCATGGTCCCACTGGTCCTTGGCTGGTAACTCCCGATGAGGTTGGCAACCCCCACAGTCTGGATATCAAATGTCTTGTAAACGGGGAAATCAAACAACAATCAAACACTAAGCATCTCATTTTTGATTGCTTTGACGCTATTGAGCACCTAACCCAGGCTTATGTGCTCGATGTCGGCGACATCCTATTCATGGGAACACCCGGTGGCGTTGGTGTCGCCATGCAACCGGCCTCCTTTATGAAAGCCGGCGACATTGTTCGTGTCGAGATTGAAAAGCTCGGCCACATCGAAAATACCGTGGTTCCGGAACAAGCCTTGACGGTTATCGAATAGCGACTTTTTTGCTGGCCGCAGTTCTGCGACAATTCCTGTTTTCAACAACCAGGCGCTTGCGCCAATAACGAGGGAACTAGAGTAATGCTCAAACCTGGAACAAGACTAAAAAGTGCTGTGTGTGATGCCGAAATTATGGTCATCAAAGCCGGCTCCAGCGACGATTTGACTTGCGGCGGCGTGGCCCTTGGTGAAGCACCTGAGCGTACCGACGGCGCCGAGGACAAGATGCACGGTTGCCTGATAGGCAAGCGCTACGTTAACCAGGAGGAATCGGTTGAGGTCCTTTGCGTGAAGAGTGGTGATGGATCACTATATTACGATGGCGAAGAGCTTATGACTAAGGACACAAAGAAGCTGCCTTCGTCGGATTAATCATGAACATTTCGCTATTTCTTCAAATGGCAGCAGATGCCTGTCCAGATCGGCCTGCGGTCACGCATAACGGTAACAACTACACTTACGGGCAGTTGTTCAATGCCGCAAAGCACGCGGCGCAGATTTTCGAAAAGACAGGCTGTCAGTATGTATCCCTGCTGGATGAATCAAGCCCGGCAGTACCAATTGCACTCATGGGAGCCGCAATGGCCGGCATACCCTACGTGCCCCTGAACTATAGGCTCAGTAAAGAGCAGCTCCTGCCACTCTTTGAAAGAATTAGCCCTGCTTATCTAATTACTGGGAAGCGCGATGATAATTATGACTTTGAAGACTGGATTGTAGAGGAGTCCAACGATTTCCTTCACAAGTGCCTTAAAGCGGAACACAGCGATTACTTCAAGGACGTTGACCCTAACGAAGTTGCTGTCCAGCTGTTTACAAGCGGTACGACAGGGACCCCAAAGGCAGCCCTACTGAGACACGAACATCTGGTTTCATACATTCTAGGCTCTGTCGAGTTTATGGGAGCTATGGAAGAAGAAGCTGCGCTCGTTTCGGTTCCACCCTATCATATCGCAGGCATCTCGGCCGTAATGAGCAATATTTATGCCTGCCGACAGGTAGTTCAGCTACCAAATTTCAACGCCAGCGAGTGGCTGAAACTCTGCCAAGATCATTCAGTTACAAGTGCCTTTCTAGTGCCAACCATGTTGACACGGATCATCGAAGAACTTAACGAAAATCAAACCCTGGAGTCTCTACAGTCCATTGCTTATGGCGGCGGGAAAATGCCTGTGCCAGTTATCCAGAAAGCCTTGAGCCGATTCCCCGACGTTAGTTTTACAAATGCTTACGGTCTTACCGAGACTAGCTCAACGATAACATTACTTGGACCGGACGATCACCGCGATGCCCATCGGTCCGACAATGAATCAGTCAAGGCACGCCTTGGATCGGTCGGAAAGGCGTTGCCGTCTGTTGAAATTGAAATTCGTGACGAAGAGGGCAAGCCTCTCGAGGCAAATGAACCTGGAGAAATCTATGTTCGGGGTCCACAAGTCTCTGGTGAGTATGAGGGACGCAGCGTCCTGGACAATGAAGGATGGTTTCCAACTAGAGACGCAGGTTACCTCGATAATGAGGGCTATCTTTTCCTTTCTGGTCGCGCGGATGACGTCATCGTCAGGGGCGGCGAGAACATGTCTCCAGGGGAAATCGAGGACCTCTTACACGAGCATCCTGCTATTAAAGATGCTGCCGCTGTGGGAATACCCTCCGAAGAATGGGGCGAAACAGTGGGTCTCGCCGTGGTCCTGAATAGTGGTCACGAGGTTTCTGACGATGCGATCTGCTCTCTTATTCGGGATCACCTTCGTTCATCGAGAGTCCCGGAAATCGTGCGTTTCGTCGATGAGTTACCTTACAATGAAACCGGTAAGTTACTAAGGCGTGTGATCAAAGAGTGGTTTTAATGTTAGTGAGGTGAAGCCTCGCTGGGCCTAAGTTTCATAAGGTAGTGACCAACGAACCATTCTTCCCCATTGTTCCAAGCGAATAGTTCCTGACACGCCATCACGAACATACGCCAACGGTGGTATTGACGTTTGATCGGCTCGGGGTTGTCCTCAGTTTTTAGATCCTGTAAGACCGCGCCGCGCAACCTATCGAGATTCTGCAACCAGTCTCGGCATGTCAGCGCATAATGCTTGCCATTAACCTGCCACCTATCATCAAGAACAAGATGCTCCTCGAACTTTAGAGGCAAATCCCATGAGGGCATGGTGCCCCCAGTAAAGAAATGTCTCGCCATCCAATCACTATCCGATTCGTTACTAAAAAAGTACGGCGAATCCCGATGACAGAAAATATGGAAAAACAATCGTCCATCCGCTTTCAACCAACTTGCTGTCAGCTCGAACAAACGACAGTAGTTACGCAGGTGTTCAAACATCTCTATCGATACTACCCTATCAAAGGTTAGCGTTGTCTCAAACTCGTTAATATCGGTAGTAATGACCTCGATATTAGTCAACCCTTGCTCTCTGGCCCTAGCTTCAATGAACTCACGTTGACTATTAGAATTACTGACGGCAACTATCCGGCTATCCGGGTAACGCTGGGCCATATAAAGCGTCAATGAACCCCACCCACATCCCAATTCAAGAATGTCCATTCCGTTTGCCAGCCCGGCTCTATCGGCGGTCAGATTGAGCATTGCCAACTCAGCTGTATCAAGAGGCAAAGATTCTTGTTCATACAGGCTGCAGCTATACTTCAACCGTTGCCCGAGCATTAACTTGAAAAAACCGGCGGGCACCTCATAGTGCTGATCATTGGCTGAATCTGTTTGGACCGCTAAAGGCCCCTCGCTCATCTGGCGAACCAGATCAGCGAGATCCGAATTAGCCTGATTCTTCAGGCGACTTCTGAGCAGCATTTTAATTCCCTGACGTATTATAAGGTCGGGAACCAAACCTGCCTCCGCAATAGCAATGGCTGCTTTCATACTAAGTCTCGCCGATACTTGGGCTTGTGGAACTGTAGATGCGTACAGCCAATCGCCCTCTCCATGAACCCCCCCTCGCAGTATGCTAAGTAGTAATCCCACATTCTTATAAAATGATCATCAAATCCTAATTCGCGAATTTGCGGGACAGCGGCCCAAAATGCTTCACGCCACATATGCAATGTCATGGCATAGTGTTCCGTTAAGTCCTCTAAACCATAGCTGCGTAAATCAGTTGAGCGTGTAGCCTCTGTTACTAGAGAGGTAACTGAGGGTAAAGCCCCGCCAGGGAATATATAACGTTGAATGAAGTCTACTGACCGACTGGCCATATCATAGTGCTGATCCGCTATGGTAATCGACTGGAGCAACATCGTCCCATTTGGTTTCAACAACGACGCACACTTCTGCAGGTAAGTAGGCATGTGATCGAGGCCTACGGCCTCAATCATCTCGACCGAGACCAATTTATCGTAAGAACCAGAGAGTTCACGATAGTCCTGCTTTAACACTGTAATTTGATCGACAAGCCCTGCTTCTTTTACCATGTCTAGAGCATGCACATATTGCTCGTTTGAAATGGTAGTGGTAGTTACTCGACAACCGTAATTTTGAGCTGCGTAAATCGCAAGGCCACCCCAGCCGGTACCGATTTCGACAAGATGGTCGTCTTTGGTTAGCTCTAGCTTTTTACAAATAATTGCCATTTTATTAATGGAAGCCTGTTCCATCGTATCGGAACAACTTGTAAATACGCCCGACGAGTACATCATGGTCGGATCGAGGAACAGCCGAAAAAACTCGTTGCCAAGATCATAGTGTTCAGCAATGTTTTTTCGGCTACCAGCCAACGTATCGCGACGCACCCTATGGAAAAATTTTAATCCAAGCTTGCTGAGCCAGGACATTTTACCCTGCATTTCTTCCAATACTTGCCTGTTCTGCAGGAACAAACGAATCACGCCGGTAAGGTCATCCGTCGTCCAATCACCATCCATATATGCTTCTGCAGCCCCGACAGCTCCGCCGCGCATGATTTTGTGAAACATGCTTCGGTCGTGAACTGTGACAGTACAGTGCAAGCCATTTTCGCATTGACCGAACTTCTGGCTGCTGCCTACATCAATCAGGGTGAGAGTCCCGATCTTAATTTGGCTAAACAACTTGAACGCCAATCGTGTGAGAAAGTCTCCTGAACTGCACTTTGAATCAACTGCCCTCGGCGAATAGCCAGGTACCACACTTTCCTTCATAAAATTCCTTTACTTGAATGATGAGACGTGGAGGCCCGTCGGCTCGGATGAGGGTAAAAACGTGCCTTCTTTAACCACAAACGAAACGCCTGATAATAGATTCTTGCAGCAGTCATCAGGGGTTGCCAACCATATGCGAACAGAACCTTACTGACCATCGTGGAAGTTAGAGGCAGGACTTGTAAATCTAGTGACGCACTAAATTTAGGTTTACCGGAGTTGAGTACATTGATACCAACTAGTATCTCTTGGTCGGGAGCAGGCAGATCAAATTCATACTCTAATGTCATCGGCATAAACGGGGACACGTGTAACTCTTTAGGATGAACAACAGACGAAGCACTTTGATGCCAAGTTAGAACATATACGTGGCGCTCGCCCCACGGCGTATTGTGCACTTCAACTACAACGTAACCTACAGCTCCTTCTGCCTCTGGGTAACAATAAAAAAGGCTTATGGGGTTCATGCTGACACCCATTTGCCGCAGAGTTGTGAGCGCGAACACTTTGCCTGAATAAGGCACACCAGTTTTTTCGCTCACGATGATCCTAACTTTTTCCAATAAGGAACCCTCGCCGGGCAAATAATCCTCTCTGTAGAACGAGAATAGGTTAATCCTTTCTTGAGAAATAAGAGAACTCGAGGCACAAAACTCATCAATCTCATCGAGATCAATCCAGGCATAACAAACACGATAATCGAACCCGTGAAAGGGCTCACCTCGATGATGAGCCACCTTTCCAACATAAAATCGACTCAACATACTTCAACACCTAACTGTTCGCAGACTCGTAAAGCACTTACGACACCATCTTCATGGAAACCATTTCGCCAATATGCTCCGGCGTAGTATGTACGACGCTTTCCCGAAATTTGACCCCACGCTTTCTGCGCACTCAACATATAATTATCGTAAAACGGATGTTCATAGCGCATAACAGCCAGAACCTCATCGTTATCAATAACCCCAGAGTCATTCAAGGTCACGAACAAAGGAGTTTCTGAGGGAAGGTGCTGGAGACGGTTCATGAAATAAGTCAAAGCTGCTTGTCCAGAATCCCAATTAAGGTGGTAGTTCCAACTAGCCCAAGCTAGCGGACGGCGCGGCATAATTCGCTGGTCGGTATGCAACTTTGCCTCATTTGAAGTGAACTTCATTAAACTCAAAATACCTTGTTCCTCTGGGCTCGGATCCTCCAACATTTCTAAAGCCTCGGGACTGTGTACGGCGATAACGACATAATCAAATGACTCAGTGGTTTCTGGAGTCACCACTTGGACCGAATGTTCCTTCCTTTCCAAGCGGATGACCGGGGTTGAACTCCTTACGTCTGGGAGCTCAGCGACGATTTTTCTAACGTAAGCAACCGAACCGCCCTTGACCACCTGCCACTGCGGTCGATTCCGCAAATCGAGCAAACCATGATGATCAAAAAAAGAGACAAGGGCACTTATAGGAAACTCGGTTATTAAATTTGTACCGGTCGACCAGATAGCTGCTGCCATCGGCAAGAGGTATTGATTACAGAATTCCTCACCGTATTGGTACTTTTTTAGATAGGAGCCAGTATCTAGAAGTAAGTCCGTACCACCGATTTTTCTGGCCTCGCGATTAAACCGAAGTATATCTTTGATCATCATCAGAAAGGCAGGTCGGACTATGTTCTTTCTATCTGCGAAGAGAGTATTGAGGTTGTGCCCGTTGTATTCGAAATCCCTTCCGCTAACACTAAAGCTCATTTCGGTCGGCGTTGCTTGAACATCTAAGGAATCTAGTAGTTTGATGAAATTGGGATAAGTCCGATCGTTAAACACAATAAACCCCGAGTCCACGTTTAACCGGTTGTCGTGGATCTCAAGTTCATGCGTGTGACTATGTCCGCCAATTCTATCTTCAGCTTCGAATAGTACGACATCATAGTTACGACGCAGGTAATAAGCTGCGGTCAATCCAGATATGCCACTACCGACAACTGCTATCCGTTTTTTCAACGTCCTGTTTACCCTAACTAACAATCGAATGCTTTTTCATACTGAAAAGCAATCTAAACTACTCATTTTCTTTCACGACGCGACAAAAAAAGCCGTTTTATGAAAATTCTACCATTCTGGGGCGGGTAAATTATCGCATTCACCCGAGTAATCGCTACAAAAATCGAGTTAAAAAACATTGAACTAAGGGGGTATTTTCTCGTATAAATCACACTAGTAGGTAAAAAGGTATTAAAACTCAATAACTGGGGGTAGAAATGGAAAAACTTTTTCTTGATAGCGCTGACTATGTAGGCGTCAGTTTTTGGCTTGTCTCGATCGGTATGATCGCCGCAACAGTCTTTTTTCTTTATGAAGGAGCATTCGTTAAGAAAAAGTGGCGTCTCTCACTGCTGGTAGTTGGCCTCGTTACGCTTGTCGCGGCGGTGCACTACGATTACATGCGCGACTTTTGGGTCGTGAAAGAAGCTACGCCTAACATCTATCGTTACATCGATTGGTTGATTACGGTGCCGTTGCAGATGATCGAATTTTACATCATCCTGGTCGCAGCAGGAGCTGCTATCGGTTCCTCGTCATTCTTACGCTTGCTCGTTGGAACCATAGCGATGCTACTCTTTGGATATCTAGGCGAAGCTGGCCTGATGGACGTGACCCTAGCCTTTGTGCTCGGCATGGTTGGATGGGCTGTTATTATTTATGAGATTTTTGCCGGAGCAGCTAGCTCGGCAGCCAAGACGGCAGGAGGCGCAGTAATGTCCGCCTTCAATGCCATGAGGTTGATTGTCCTAGTCGGATGGGCTATTTACCCGTTAGGTTATGTCCTGGGTTACTTGGCCGGCGGCGTTGATTCAGCCACTCTGAATCTCGTTTACAACCTTGCGGATTTCGTGAACAAGATACTCTTCGGGCTAGTAATTTGGCACTTAGCAGTTAACGATTCTTCAGAAAACGCGTAAAACCCTTGAAAAAGTTAGGCCGAGCTCTGCTCGGCCTAACCTTTCGAATACACAAAAAGTAAGCCGAAATCTCTTAAAGCCATTCATAGTTTTTGACGTCGTTCGTTGACTATGTCTGACCACCTTCTCACTTGGATCACTGCATTTACAGTGCTCGTCGTCTTAGGCGCTCTACTTTATCGTTCACAGACAACAGTACCCCAATCTCAAGTTACCAGCCAATTGGCCCCTATCGAGCAGGCCCCACTGCGCAGTACTCAGGTTAAGGCGCGAATTGACAGTTGTCGCCGAGAACAAATCGATGAGAAAACGTTAGTAGAGGGTTATATAGAAAACATCGGAAACGCAGACCTGCGCTACGTAACTCTTGAAATCCAATGGCTCAATAGGATAGGCACAATAATAGAATCTAATGAAATCTATGTGCTGCGCGACGAAACCCTTTCTCCTGGCCAACGGAAAACCTTTATTAATTCGACAAACAATCAGATCGCCACAAGATGCAACGTGAGAAAGGTGGATTGGTGGTAATGACTTGCTCTATAGTCGCAGCATGGAGATGAGGAGATAAACATGATTGATTTTGAAATCCCAGAAGAAACGCGATCGATCCGCAATAAGGTAAGAAAATTCGTACAGGATGAATGTATCCCCGCAGAGGGACGTTGCACTGCCGATAATTTTGAAGAGGTGCGCGACGAATTGAGAGGTAAGGCACGCTCACAAGGATTATGGTGCCCCTTCGTCCCAGAGGAGCATGGAGGAATGGGATTACGTCCACTCGCGAACGCCCTCGTCCAAATGGAGTTAGGAGAGAGCTTCCTGGGCGCGCAAGCACTCAATACTCAAGGTCCAGATGATGCCACAATGTTGACATTGCTAGAACATGGAACAGAGGATCAAAAGGATCGGTTTTTGAAACCATTGCTCAATGGAGAAAAACGGATCTGTTATTCCATGACGGAAAAAGCTGCCGGTGCTGACGCAACTGGAATGCAGACCAAGGCGGAACTCGATGGTGACGAGTGGGTGTTAAACGGCGAAAAATGGTTCAGCTCATCGGCAAGTGTCGCAGACATAGCAGTCGTAATGGCAAAGACAGATCCAGATGCACCAAGACACGAACAGTATTCTACATTCATCGTAGAGCTGCCAAACCCTGGTTATCAAATTCTAAGAAATATTGAGACCATGCAGCCTCACACAGATCTCGGTCTAAAGTTAGGCGGCTCACATTCTGAGATCAATATAGAAAACCTTCGGGTACCTCGCGAGAACATTCTCGGAGGCCGAGGTCAGGGATTTAACATGGGACAGCATCGATTGGCTTATGGGCGCCTGCGTCACGGAATGCACAATGTAGCTATGGCACAGCGTGCCCTTGATTTGGCCGCCGAACACGTGTCTAAACGCGAGACGTTCGGCAAACGCTTAGCTGACCGCCAGGGTGTGAGGTGGATGATGGCTGACTGTGCCGCTGAAATTTATAAGGCGAGGCTTATGCTCTTGCATATCGCCTACAAAGCGGAAAAAGGTATGGACTTAAGGCAGGAAAATGGAATAGCCAAAGTTTTCCTAGCTAACATGGTACATCAAGTCGTCGACACCGCCATTCAATTACACGGCGCATTGGGCTACAGCCACGACACACCACTTGCTAGATGGTACACCGGTATCCGATCGCAACGACTGGTAGATGGACCTGATGAAGTACATCGCTGGAGAACCGGCGCCAATGTTATCAAGGCATTCGAAAAGTATGGCACAACCGCCTCAGCGTGCGGAGGCGAGCTGTTCGAGTAACAAACGCAAGGATCGCTTGAAACGAAATAATCAGAGCATGGCTTGCGACAGATTGGCAATGGACAGTTGTCCGCTCGAGCAAGCCACACCAAAAACGCTCACTAAGCATTTCCTAATGAGAGCGAATGCGCAGCAGCGACTAACGCAGAAACCTAAAGGATAAAGTTACAGCGATGAGCGATCAGGCATCGGTATTGAAAGAGGAAAATTTGCGCGGTCGCATTACAATAAAGAGAGCTGGATACGGTTGAATGAGTAAACTATTCGGGCCTGTAGTCCAACAGGGGTATGTCGTACCCGATATCGAAGCTGCCATCGAACACTGGCTGGCGAGGGGTATTGGCCCTTTTTTCATTGCGGACATTAAGGGTATGTCTGGCGTATATGATGGCGAACAAATCTTCGCAGATATGCGCGCCGGCTTCGCATACTGTGGTGACCAGCAAATAGAGGTCATCACCCCAAAGGGCACCAGTCCATCTATCTACAAGGATTATCTTCAGTCGAATCCAAATGGAGGGCTTCAGCACCTTGCATACTGGGTCGACGATATCGATAAAACACTAAGCGAGGTCGCTGTAGCTGGTCACGAGTTTAAGATCTGGCAGCGATATGGCGAGGCTCCCGAATATAAGGCCCACGCATACATCGACAGCACCGCTTCTCCAGGCGTTATGGTGCAATTAATGGCAGAAAGTGAGTTTTACGATATGTTCTTTGGCCTGATAAAAGACGCAGCTAGCGAATGGGATGGCAAGACTGATCCCCTCAGAATGCTAGATATGTCAGACGGGATGCCTAGGAGTGTTACCTACGTCGGGCCTGACTGATATTCGCAGGTTCTGTTGGTAGGCCAGCCGCCAACCATCCGTCTACGCCGCCTTCCAATGGGTACACTTTCTCTATTCCAAGTCTTTTTAACTTCAGCGCTAACCTAGCGCTCGATGCTTCATTGGGTCAGTTGCAACAAAGTAACACATCGCTGTCTAAAGGAATCTCAGCCGCGTACTCCTCAATTGCCTCCATTGGCACCCGAAATGCATTTGGCAAAATGAAAGGTAAAGCACGCAAATCATAGTCATGGCGTATATCGATAATGTGCATCTGATGGCCCCTTTCCAACCGGTCATTGACTTCGAGCGGTGAGAGTTTGCGCATACGTAAGGATCGCAGAAATTGCTGTCGCACAAAGAATTTGTAGGCAAAGTAACCCAAAATGACAGCGCACACTAGAATGCCCGCAAGCAAACCAAATTCAGCTGCAGCTCTCAAAATTTCCTCGGCTTCCGAATGAAAGACCATACCCAGACCAATGAAAGTTGCTGCCCAAAGCAGCGCACCTAAAGTATCGAGAAGCAAGAAAGCCAGAAATCCTACCCCGGTAAGACCCGACATTGGAGGAGCAAGCGTCTGAAGTCCTGGAACAAATTTACCAATGACTAACGATACAGGACCAAGTTTCCTGAAAACATTTTCCGTGTTTCTTACGCAATAATCAGGCTCCATCGATAAAATACAAAGCAAATGTAGAACCCGCGCGCCCCTCAAACGACCCAACCAGTACCAGAAAAGATCAACCGGTACTGAGCCAAGCAAGACTAGCAATAGTACCAGTGTCAGGCTCATCTCACCCAGACCGATCAGGACTCCCGCTGCAAGCAGCACTGGAATTGCGGGCAAGGGTAACCCTGACTGATCCAGAAACACCCAAATAAAAATCACGATATACCCGTGTTCTATCAAGAAAGGTAAGAATTCAGTCATTAGGGAAAAATCTCTATCAGTTCAGCTATGTTATTCGAAATCGTTGATGGGACAATAACATTCAATTCAGGTGACGCCATCACTCTATTAAACGTCCTGTCGTCCCAGTTAGACTAACGCTCATCTAATTAATGAGGCTGATACTGGTGAGCGTGGCAACAAATGGGAAATCGACCAACCGAGCACTAGCCTGGATTGAACGGACAGGAAACCGACTACCTGACCCCATCATCATTTTTTTCTACCTCATTATCGCACTGATCGGAATATCAGTAATCTGTGCACTCCTTGGTGTCTCGGCGATGCATCCGACACAGATTGATCAATCAGGTAATCCAAAGATAGAACAGGCAGTCAGCCTGCTATCCGCTAGCAACATCCAGCGGCTCTGGATAGATATGCCTCAGACCTTCACACACTTTCACCCGCTGGGTTATGTCCTCGTCGTCATGTTAGGTGCTGGCATTGCTGAACGCAGCGGTTTTTTTGCCAGTGCCATTCGTGCAGTCCTTGCAAATGCTCCAAAGCAGGCTCTAACGCCCTTTGTCGCGATCATCGCTATGCTGTCAAATCATGCCGCCGATGCCGGTTACGTTATCGTGATTCCCATTGCCGCTATTATCTACGCCGCAGCCGGCCGACATCCCATATTGGGCATAGGCGTGGGCTTTGCAGGGGTATCCGGTGGCTTCTCCGCCAACCTAACACCTGGCGGTCTCGATGCACTGCTCTTCGGTATTACGGAATCAGCCTACCAGGCCAGCGGTATCGATGCAGGATGGTCAATGAATATCGCGGGTAATTGGTGGTTCATCATTGCCCTCCTGGTCCTTTATGTCCCCGTTATATGGTGGGTCGCGGACAGAATCATCGAGCCTATGCTCGGGAAATGGAATCCCGCTGATGGAGCAGATACCGACGGCTACCAAGATGTTGATGCGCCCCTCACTGGCGACCAGCGCCGCGGCTTGCGCCATGGTTATCTGGCTTTGCTAGGGGTTGCCCTGTTCTGGACGGCGATGACATTTGGTCCTGGCACACCCCTGCTCAACGATGATCCAGAGATGGCAACTGCACCCTGGTATACCATTGCAGCGCCCTTCTTCCAGTCGCTGGTTGCGGCGTTCTTCGTACTGTTTCTGATGGCTGGATGGGCCTATGGTCGTGCCGCTGGCACGATAAAGAAAACCCAGGACCTTGTGGACATGATGACCGACGCGATGAAGGACATGGCTTACTATCTGGTTTTAGCCTTTTTTGCTGCCCATTTTGTAGCGATGTTTAACTGGTCAAATCTCGGGCTAATTAGCGCAGTGCATGGTGCTGACGCGATCAGAAACAGCGGACTGCCACTCCCCATAGTGCTCGGACTCATCGTACTTTTTGCAGGCTTGCTAAATCTCTTTGTGGGATCAGCCTCAGCAAAGTGGGCACTATTATCTCCAGTGCTTGTCCCGATGCTTATGCTCCTAGGCATCAGCCCAGATGGTGCGACGGCAGCCTATCGAGTTGGTGACAGCGCGACAAATATCATTACGCCAATTATGGTCTATTTCCCTCTTGTATTGGTATTTGCGCAACGCTGGCAAAAAAACTTCGGACTCGGCAGTTTGACTGCAATGATGATCCCCTACTCCATCTGGATGCTTATTTCAGGCACGGTACTTATGATGATCTGGCTATTTCTTGGCTTACCACTTGGACCAGGCGCGCCTGCAAACATTGCGATGCCAGGATAGAGACCCTATACTTCGCGCCTCTTGTCCGCCCATAGCTCAGCTGGATAGAGCACCAGGCTTCGAACCTGGGTGTCGGGAGTTCGAATCTCTCTGGGCGGGCCAT
>MDSZ01086679.1_pt1 | contig 167074 bp, 154 predicted proteins | sample 811201 | NCBI WGS metagenome assembly MDSZ01 (sample SAMN05326647, study PRJNA326480) | marine metagenome | isolation source: seawater | place: Indian Ocean: North | collected 2010
ATGGTTACCGGGACGAGGCGTATTTCTTCCTGAAAATCCGCGCAGCATTCCCCGGTAATCTACGATGAACCTTTTTTTTGCCTGTGGCTTCTGCCTTAATGTTCCTCCCGGCGTCAGCCACCAATGCAGAATAACGAGGAGGTACCGCCATGAGTGATGAGAAGGGCAAGGTGTCGGACAAGGCCAGCGAGATCGCCAAGAACATCTGGCTCGCCGGGGTCGGCGCCTACGGTCGCGCCGTGGACGAGGCCCAGGGCCGGCTGGAGAAGGCCGGCGTGGAGCCGCCGAAGCTGTTCAAGGACCTGGTCAAGGCCGGGGCGGCGCTCGAGGAAGAGGCCCGCGGCGCCAGCCAGAGTGCGCGGCAGTCGGTCGAGGACCGTATCACCCGGGTGCGCGACAACTTCAACCTGCAGCGGCCGGTGCGCGGCGAGGACCTGCTCGCGCTGCACGAGAAGATCGACCGGCTCACCAACAAGGTAGACGCCCTCGCCGATGCGCTGGCCGCCAGCGGCACCGTGAAGGCGCCGAAGAAGAAAGCCGCGGCCCGCAAGAAGAGCCCCGCGCGCAGCACCGCGGCCCGCAAGGCAACGACCCGCAAGAAAGCGCCGGCGCGCAAGAGCAGCTAGTTTCCTGTCCGGCCCGTGAAGACCCGTGACCGCATCCTGGTCACCAGCCTCGAGCTGTTCAACGAGGCCGGCGAGGCCCACACCACGACCCTGGACATCGCGACGGAGCTGGAGATCAGCCCCGGCAACCTTTACTACCACTTCAAGGGCAAGGACCAGATCATCGCCGAGCTCTTCCACCAGTACGAGGTGGCGCTCGGAGAGACCCTCGCGGCCCCCCTGGAGAAGCCCCTGGACAGCGGCCGCGACGGCGTCGAGAACAACTGGTACTACCTCTACGTGGTGCTGGAAGAGATGTTCCAGTACCGCTTTCTCTACCACAACCTGGACGACCTGCTGCGGCGCTATCCGTCCATCCACAAGGGGTTCCAGCGCCTGCTGCAGCTGAAGCGCGCGGCGCTCTACGCGATCTGCGACAACCTGCTGCAGCGGGAAGTCATCGGCGCTCGCGACCAGCAGCTGGTCGGGCTCGTCGACAACCTCACGCTGACCATCACCTTCTGGTTCAACTACGAGCGGCTCCTGCACCCCTCGCGGCCGCAGATGGTGACCATCCACCAGGGCGTGCTGCAGCTGCTGACGATGATCGCCCCCTATCTCGGCGAGCGGGAACTGGCCTTTTACCGCGACTGCGAGGCCATCTACCGCCAGATGCTGGAAGAGGAGCCCGAACCCGGGCACGCCGGCCGGTAAGGTCCTCAGCAGCCCAGCTTGTGGATCAGCAGGGCGTCGTCGGCGACGAAGACGAGCCGCGCCCGCCGGGCCCCGGCCCACCAGCGCCAGCTGTCGACGCTGAAGAAGCACACGTGCGTGGGGTCGTTCCGGTAATGCCAGCGATCGAAGGCCGCACGGTCCCGCACGTGCTTGGTCATGATGCCGAGAACGCCGCCCACGCGCAGCCGCGCCCAGAGCCGCGCCAGCTCGAGCCCGGGCCGGTGCAGGTGTTCGACCACCTCCGTGGCGGTGATGAAATCGCGCTGCCCGCGGGCCAGCGACGCCCGGTCCGGCGCGTAGAAGGGGTCGTAGAGATCGACCCGGTGCCCGGCCTCGCGCAGCATGGCCGCAAGTGCCGGCCCCGGCCCGCAGCCGAAATCCAGCCCCGACTGCGCGGGCGGCAGGGCGGCGAGCAGCGGCGTGGCGAGACGGCCCAGGAAGCGCCGGTAGCCGGCGTCGCCCGGGTGGTTCTCGTGGCGGTCGTACTCGGCCCGCTCTTCCGCCGCCGAGGGCCGCCAGGGCGCGGGTACGAACACCAGCGCGCAGCGCTCACAGCGCCGGTAGGGACGCCGCCGGTCCTCGCTGAACGGGCTGCTGGCGGACCCGGCACAGAGTGGGCACAGGGTCACGGCCATCTGCTATGCTTCCAGCCCGGACCCGCCCGGAGTCCGCCACCCCCGATAAGACGAAGGAGAAGGCAATGAGCATCAACGTGGGCGATCGCATCCCCGACGGCAAGCTGCAGGTCATGGGTGACAACGGACCGGAAGACGTCACCACGGCGCAGCTTTTCGACGGCAAGAAGGTGGTCCTCTTCGCCGTGCCCGGCGCATTCACCCCCGGGTGCAGCATGACGCACCTGCCCGGCTACGTGGTCAACGCGGACAAGATCAAGGCCAAGGGGGTCGACACGATCGCCTGCATGGCCGTGAACGACGCGTTCGTCATGGACGCCTGGGGCAAGGCACAGAACGCCGACGAGATCCTCATGCTCGGCGACGGCAACGGCGACTTCAACCAGGCCCTCGGCCTCGAGCTCGACGGCCGCGGTTTCGGCCTCGGCATGCGCAGCCAGCGTTTCGCCATGGTCGTCGACGACGGCGTGATCACCCACCTGCAGGTGGAGGAGGGCCCCGGTGTCGAGGTGAGTGCCGCCGAGGCTATCCTCGCGCTCCTCTAGCATTCGCCGCCCTGCCGTGACGGCGGCGCTGCGGGCACCTGGCGCAACACCAGGATGCCCGCGGCGATCGCGAACAGGCAGTAGGCCAGGAAGAACCAGAACCCGCGCTCCAGCTCCGCCTGCATGATCAGCAGGCCGCCGTCGTGCGCGGACGCCTTGCCGGCCAGCCAGGCCACCAGCATCGCCATCACGAAGACGTCCGCCATGGACCACTTGGACAGGGCCCCGTTGCACACCAGCAGCGGCCGCGCAAGCGGTGCCGGTGCCAGCACCGCGGCCGCCTGCAGCAGCAGCTTGCCCACCGGGATGACGACGCTGAAGGTGACGATGAGCACCGCGACCAGGACGTTGCCGCCGTCGGCCAGCTCCCGCGCCATGCCGGCGATGGAGCGGGTGCTGCGGTAGGCCTCGACACGCCCCTCGAGCTGGTCGAGGCCGAGGAAGGCCGAGATCATGTTCAGCACCTGCCGTGACTGCCCCTCGGCCTCGGGGCCCGCGATGAGCTCTATGCCGAGCTCCGCGACCTCGCTCTTTTCCAGCTCCCCGCTGAGGGTCAGCACCGGCTCGGTAATCCCGGGATAGAGCAGACCCAGCGCGATGACGATGGGCAACAGCAGGGCGAGGCGGCGGCCTGTGGACATGGCGCGGGACTCCGGACGGGGGCTGGGGCCCCCATTCTAGTCTACTGATGGCAGCGACTGGCGGTGGCGCCCGACTTCAGCCGAGGGCGACGTAGCAGGCCACGCTGATCACCGCGGCGCCGAGGAAGTTGAGCAGCAGGCCCTCCCGGGCCATGCGGGCGGTGGTGACGAGGCCGGAGCCGTAAACGACGGAGTTCGGTGCCGTGGCGACCGGCAGCATGAAGGCACAGCTCGCGCTCATCGCCGCCGGCACCATCATCAGCTCCGGGGCGATACCGGCGCCCAGCGCGGCCGCCGCGAGCACCGGCATGAGCAGCGAGGTGCTGGCCGTGTTCGAGGTGGCTTCGGTCATGAAGGTCACCCCGAGGCAGATGGCGCCGATGAGCGCGAGCGGCGGCAGCCCGGCGAGACCCGCCAGCCAGCTGCCGAGAAGGTCCGACAACCCCGAGCTGACGAAGCCGCGCGCCAGGCAGATACCGCCGGCGAAAAGCAGCAGCACGCCCCAGGGAATGGAGCTCGCGTGCTCCCAGTCGAGCAGGCGCCCCCCCTTGCCGTCGGGCAGCAGGCACATGACGACGACCGCCAGCAGCGCGACCGACGCATCGTTGGCCTGCGTGAGCCCGAGCCAGCCGCTCCAGCCGCCGAAGGGCTCGCTGCGGGTGATCCACAGCAGCGCGGTCACCGCGAACACGGCGAGCACGCGGCGCTCGGCGATACGCCAGGGGCCGACGGCGGGCAGCTCGACGGCGATGGCGCCGCCGAGGTTGCGGGTCAGGACCAGGGCCATGAGCGGGACCAGCACCAGCACCACCGGGACGGCCCAGCTCATCCAGGTCAGGAAACTCACCGCCTCGCCGGTCGTGTCCGCAAACACCTGCATGAAGATGAGATTCGGCGGCGTGCCGATGGGCGTGCCGACGCCGCCGACGCTGGCCGCATAGGCCATGCCCAGGAGCAGCGGCGGCGCCAGGCGCTCGCGCTCGCGGGCGCCCTCGAGCACCGCCAGGGCCACGGGGAGCAGCATCAGGGTCGTCGCGGTGTTGCTGATCCACATGCTCAGCACCGCCGCGGCGGCCATGAAGCCGAGCACCAGCCGGCGCCCGCTGCTCGCCCCGAACAGGCGGATCATGCCGAGGGCGATGCGCCGGTGCGCACCGGAGGCTTCCATCGAGCGCGACAGCAGGAAGCCACCGAGGAGCAGGAGAATCAGCGGCGAACCGTAGGCCTGGCCGACCTCGGCGGGGGTCAGCACACCGGCCAGGGGCAGCACCGCCAGCGGCAGCAGCGAGGTCACGGGAATCGGCAGCGGCTCGAAGATCCACCAGACGACGCACAGCACCGCCACCGCCGCGACCACGAGCACGGGCACCGGCTGCCCCGCGGCGGCCAGCCAGGCCACGGCGGCGGCGGCGAGCAGCGGCCCGCCGGGCAGGGCCAGGCGCGCAGGGCTGATCACGGGTCCGTCCCGCGAACGGGGAAGATTGCTGCTGTCGTCATGCCGCCCGCTTCCGTGGAAACCGGGCCATGCTGGCCCAGCGGGGGTGGCAAGTAAAGGTCGCCGCCGCTTGGAGTGCGGGGCGACAGGCGGGTAGACTCGGGACATGCCCGCGCCGCTCCCGGAAGAGCTGGTCGACGCCTTCGGCCGGCACATTCGCTACCTCCGCCTGTCCGTCACGGACCGCTGCGATTTTCGCTGCGTCTACTGCATGGCGGAGGAGATGACCTTCCTGCCGCGGCGGGAGGTGCTAAGCCTCGAGGAACTGGAGCGCGTCGCCACGGCCTTCGTCGACCTCGGCGTGCGCAAGCTCCGCCTCACCGGCGGCGAGCCCCTGGTGCGCCGCGGTATCGTCGACCTCGCGCGTCGCCTGGGCCGGCTGCCGGGCCTGGACGAGCTCGTGCTTACCACCAACGGCTCCCGGCTGGCCGAGCTCGCAGCTCCGCTGCGCGACGCCGGCGTGCGCCGGCTGAACATCAGCATCGACAGCCTGCAGCCGGACCGCTTTCGCGCGCTCACGCGCACCGGCGACCTGGGCCGGGTGCTGGCCGGCATCGAGGCGGCGCGCGCCGCGGGCTTCGACCGCATCCGCCTCAATACCGTCGTGCTGCGCGGGCGCAACGACGACGAGGTGATCGACCTGGTGACCTTCGCCCGCGACCGCGGCCTCGATATCGCCTTCATCGAGGAGATGCCTCTCGGGCACATCGACGAGCACAGCCGGGCCGAGGCCTTCATCAGCAGCGCCGACCTGCGCGAGCGCCTGGCCGACCACTTCCGCCTCGAGGCCCTCGGCGACCCGACCGGTGCCGCCGGCCCGGCGCGGCGCTTCCGGATCGCGGGCAGCGACAGCCGGATCGGCTTTATCTCGCCGCACAGCAACAACTTCTGCCACCTGTGCAACCGCGTCCGCGTCACCGTGGAAGGGCGCCTGCTGCTCTGCCTGGGCAACGAGCACTCGCTCGACCTGCGCGAGCTCCTGCGTCGACCGCAGGGCGACCCACTGGCCCTGCATCGCGCCATCGCCGGCGCGATGGCGCGCAAGCCCGAACGCCATCACTTCAGCCACGAGGGCGAGCCGGAAATCGTCCGCTTCATGAGCACGACCGGCGGCTGACCCCCACGAGGAGATTCCGTGCACATCCCCGAATTCAGCGAGCTCGCGTCCGTCGGCGACATCGAGGACGGCTTCGACGGCCTTGGCTATATCTGCAGCGAGAAGATCGCCACGGCGGTGTTTCTCGCCGCCCGCCTCGGCAAGCCGGTGCTCGTCGAAGGACCGCCGGGGGTGGGCAAGACCGAGCTGGCGAAGACCGCGGCGGCGCTCCTCTCCCTGCCCCTGGTGCGGCTGCAGTGCTACGAGGGCCTGGACGAGGCAAAGGCGCTCTACGAATGGAAGTACGGCAAGCAGCTGCTGTACACACAGGTATTGAAGGAGCAGCTGGGCGACCTGCTCCAGGGCGCCCGGGGCCTCGCGGAGTCGGTGCAGCGGCTGCACGAGTTCGGCGACATCTTCTACTCCGAGGATTTCCTCGAGCCACGACCGCTGCTCACCGCCATGCGCCAGGAGCGCGGTGCCGTGCTCCTCATCGATGAGATCGACAAGGCCGACCACGAGTTCGAATCGCTGTTGCTCGAGACGCTCTCCGACTACCAGGTCTCGATCCCGGAGATCGGCACGGTCCGCGCCCGCACCCGGCCCCTCGTTTTCCTCACCAGCAACAACACCCGGGAAATCTCGGACGCCCTCAAGCGGCGCTGCCTGCACCTCTACATCCCCTTCCCGTCCCGGGCGCTGGAAGAGCGCATCGTGCAGAGCCGGGTGCCGGAAGTGACAGCCGCACTGCGCGAGCAGCTCGTCGCCTTCGTCCACTCGCTCCGGGAGCTGGACCTGCGCAAGACACCGGCCATCTCCGAAACCATAGACTGGGCCCGCAGCCTGGTCCTGCTGCACGTCGACGAACTGGGTGAGGATGTGGCCCGCAGCACCCTCAACATCCTGCTCAAGTTCGAGCAGGACATCGAGACCGCCGAGGCGGCCCTCCCGGAGCTGCTGCGCGCGGGGGCCTGAGCCGCGATGGACAGCTCGCTGGTCGGCTTCGTGCGCATCCTGCGCAGCCACGACCTGCGCGTGTCGCCGGCGGAGACGCTCGACGCCCTGGCCGCCGCGGAGGCACTGGGTTACGGCGACCGCGGGCGGCTGCGCATCGGCCTTGCCGCGGCGCTCGCCAAGAGCCGCCGCGAGGAGGAGATCTTCGGCGTTCTCTTCGATCGCTACTTCGATCACAGCGCCGGCGATTTCGCCACCGCCGGCACGCTCGCCGACGACGACGGTCCCGACAGCAGCACGCCGCCGGCAGCCACCGAGGCCGCCGGCGACGGTCAGGGCGGCGGTGGCAGTGGCGAAAGCGGCGACCCGGTACTCGACCGCGCGGCCGCCGGCAGCGAGCGCGTGCGCGATCTCCTCGCCTCGCCGCTCATGCAGGCCCTGCTGGGCGGCCAGCGCGGCGAGCTCAGCGCCCGGCTCCGGCGCGCCGGCAGGGACGCCGGCATCGCCGACATCCGCCTGTTCACGCAGAAGGGGCAGTACACCCGGCGGATTCTCGCCGCCATGGGCGAGGACCAGCTCCGCGGCGCAATCATCGACCTCGAGCGCCGCGGAGACCCCGCCCTCGACCGGCTGCGCAGCTACCGCGACCTGCTACGGGAACAGGTCCGCGATTACGTGGATGCCCAGTACTTGCTGCACGCGGAGGGGCACAACCGGCAGTTCATGGACGACGTGCTGGCAAAGACACGGCTGTCGAACATCGAGCAGCACTACACGGCGCGCGTGCGCGAACTCGTGCAGCGCATGGCGCGCAAGCTCGCCAGCCGCCACAGCCCGAGGCCGAGGCCGCGACGCCGGGGGCGCCTCGACATGGCGCGTACGCTGCGCGCCGGCATCCCGCACGACGGCGTGCTCATGCAGACGCACTGGCGCCAGCGGCGGCGTGACCGTGCCCAGGTGCTCGCCCTCTGCGACGTCAGCGGCTCCGTGGCGGCCTACGCCAAGTTCCTGCTGATCTTTCTCTACAGCCTGCAGGACGTGCTGCCGAGGATGCGCAGCTTCGCCTTCTCCAGCCACCTCGGCGAAGTCAGCGGACTGTTCGAGGAAGAGCCGATCGAGCGCGCGGTGGAACTGGTGAACTGGCGCTACGGCGGCGCGACCGACTACGGCGCCAGCCTGCGGGACTTTTCCCGCCTGGCCCTCAATGACATAAACCGGCATACATCGGTTATCATCCTCGGCGACGCGCGCAATAACCGGGGCGATCCGGAGCTTCCGATCATGCAGAGTATCTACCAGCGCAGTAAACAGGTGATCTGGCTGAACCCGGAGTCGCGGCGCGCCTGGGGGACCGGTGATTCCGAGATGCACCGCTACCTGAGCACCTGCCATCTCGCGGCCGAATGCCACAACCTGCGCCAGCTGGAAAAGGTGGTCGACCAGCTGCTGCGCAGCGTCCACTGATGCCCCACGGCTCGTCGCGATGACGCTGCCCAACGAACACCTGCCGCTCCCCTGCTCTCTCCGGGACCTGGTCAATAGCAATTTCCCGCACGAAGAACCGGGGGCCGACGCCACGGTGCTCGATACGGATGCCCTGGCCGCCCGGGTCAGGGCCGCCTGCGAGGAGGGCGAGACGCCACTGAAGGTGCTGCGCCGCCAGGGCAACGAGAGCGATGGCGGGCTGCCCGCCGCCGCCGATGCGTCGACGATCGAGTGGGTGACCCTCGCCTTCGAGGGTTGGGAGCGGGATTACCCCCTGGAAGGGAGCATGCGCGAAGCCTTGCGCAGGCTGCTGCCCCTGGCCGCGGCCGTGGCGCTGCGTGATGAGCACTTCTTCCAGCCCGGCGAGCACCCGCTGCACCGGCTCCTCGACCAGCTCCAGGCGAGTGCCACCGGCTGGCAGGAACGTCTCGATCGCGCCGGACAGATGCTCGAGCAGCGCGTACAGCGCGGGGTCGAACAGGCGCTCAAGTGGCTCGAGGACCCGGAAACGGACTTCGCCGCGGTCGCCGAGGAACTGGCCGCCGCGACCGAGCGCGACGAGGAGCGTGCCGCGCGCATGGTGCGCCGCCTCGAGGAGACAGAAGAAGCGGCAGCGCGGATGCGCCTGGCGCGGCGCGAGGCCGGGCGCCTCCTGAACCAGGGCCTTGCCAGCTACCCGCTGCCCGCGGCGATCGCGGAGTTCATCAAGGGCGCCTGGTACGACAGCCTCCAGCTCGTCGCGCTGCGCCACGGTACCAGCTCCTCGGAGTGGCGCGAGGCGGGGCGCATTACCGACCAGCTGATGGCGTCCGTGCAACCGGCGGAGGGCAACACGGCCGACCGCAGCAGCGAAGCGCTGCGCAAGCTGTCCGCGGACCTGCGCCAGTGGCTGCTCAGCCTCGAACACGACAGCGCCGCCGCGGACGACGCCATCGGCCTCGTCGAGTACGTCCACCTGCGCATGAGCCATGGCCAGGACCTGGGCCTTGCCACCGCCCGGCCCATCGACATCCCGGGCGAGAAGAACGACGACGAGGACGGGGCGGAGGAGACCCGGGCGCTGGAAACCGGTCAGTGGTTCCTGCTCCGGGACGAGGAGGGGGACCTGCGCGCCCGCCTCAGCCTGCAGCTGGAGGAAGGACACCACCTCCTGTTTACCAACGCGGTCGGCCTCAAGGCCATGGATCTCGGCCGAAGCCAGTTTATCGATGACCTGCGCTCCGGCGCGGCCCGCCACCTCGCGACCGCCGATACCTTCAGCCTTTCCCTGGCGCACGCTGCGGGCATAAACGACGAACACAAGCTGCGCGCCCTGGTCGATCCCAACTACGTGCCGCCGGCGGAGACGGAAGCGGCACCCGGGGAGGAGGACGTGGCCGCGGCCCCCGAGCCGGATCCCGATGACCGGGGAGATGCCGGGGACAGCGACAGGGAAGAAAACGCGCTCGCAGCGGCCGCGAGCAACGCCGACGTCGCCGCTGCCACCGCAACCCGGCAGGCCTACCAAACGCAACCGTCCATGGAGCTCGAACTCGTGAACTCAGATAACAACAGCAGCGGGGATTCACCGGGGTCCGGCGGCGGCGACGGCGAGCAGCCGCCCGGCGGCGGCGGGCGCCGGCGCCGGCTCCCGCCGGGCCCGGAGCTCGACGTACCGATGGGAGCCTGGCTGGGCTTTCACGATGGCGAGACCCCGATCATGGCGAAACTCGTCGTGTTCGACCCGCGCCGCGAGCACTACATCTTCGTGAACCGGCGCGGGATCGCGCTGCGGGAAATCAGCCGCAGCGAACTACTGGAACTGATCGACGACGGCCTCGTGGACATCCTCGAGACCAGGAGCTATTTCCGCGACGAAGTGCAACGCGCCAGGGAGCAGCGAGACGAATAGTCTCGGGAGGATCGGCCATGACCGAAAAGAAAAGCGAAGAACAGACCGCCGGGCAGAACGACGGAAAGCCGGGCCAGCCGCCGGAAAAGCAGCCCGACAAGCGGCGCTACTTCCGGCTGCCGCTGGCGAGCACGGTATTCATCGAGATAGAGTCCCCGCCCCCGGGCGCCGTCGGCCCCGGCAAGATCGTGCGCTGCCACACGCTGGAGGTCTCGCAGCGGGGCCTGCGGGTCGTGCTCGACGAGCGCGTGACCGTGGGCGCCATCCTGCAGGTCGGGGTCGATATCCCCGGCCACACCGACCCCTTCTACCTCGTTGGCCAGGTGCGCTGGCGCATGCGCGCCAAGGACCTGCCCGGCGCGTGGATCGCCGGCTTCGAGATCCTCGAGGCCGAGGGCTCGGACACGGCCCAGTGGGAGGCTGCGCTCGAACTCGTCGACGCGACCGAGGCCGGTTGATGGCGCAGCCGGGGTGCGTCCTGTACTCCCCCGCGCTTCGCCGCTAAACTCCCGCGTTCTCTCGACGAGACCCACAACGAAGGATATCCCGTGACATCGCAGTGGCAGACACAGCTCGAGCGGCTGGCGGCCGGGCAGCCGACCCTGCTCACGGGGATCCGGCGCGGCGTCGAGAAGGAGAGCCTGCGCATCAGCCCCGAGGGAACGCTCGCGCAGACCCCGCACCCGCCCGGGCTCGGCTCCGCCCTGACCCACGGCAGCATCACCACGGACTACTCGGAGGCGCTCCTCGAGTTCATCACACCCGTGAGCACGGGCATCGATGACACCCTCGAGACCCTCGCCGACATCCACAGCTTCGTCTACCGGCAGCTCGGCAACGAGCGGCTCTGGGCCCTCAGCATGCCCTGCATCGTCAGCGGCGACGCCGGTATTCCCGTCGCCCGCTACGGCAGTTCCAACGTCGCGCGCATGAAGACCGTCTATCGCCTGGGCCTCGGCCACCGCTACGGCCGCATGATGCAGGCCATCGCCGGTATCCACTACAACTTCTCGCCGCCGGAGGCCTTCTGGGAGGCGGCGTGGCAAGACGATGGTGCGCCCGGGACGCGCCAGGACTACATCACCCGGCGCTACCTGGGGCTGATCCGCAACTTCCACCGCTGGTCCTGGCTGCTCATCTACCTCTTCGGTGCCTCACCGGCGGTCTGCGCCAGCTTCCTCCGCGGGCGCCAGGGCCACGGCCTCGAGCCCATGGACCCGGAAGGCAACACGCTCTACCGGCCGCACGCCACGTCCCTGCGCATGGGCGGCCTGGGCTACAACAGCGAGGCGCAGCGCGGCCTGGCGGTCTGCTACAACGACCTGGACAGCTACCTGAAGACCCTGAAGGCGGCGATCCTCACGCCGCACCCGGCCTACGCGCAGTTCCCCTGCGGCGAGGGCGGCGACTACCAGCAGCTGAACGACAGCCTGCTGCAGATCGAGAACGAGTTCTACAGCACCATCCGCCCGAAGCGCGTCGCCGCCTCCGGCGAAACGGCACTGACGGCATTGCGCCGCGGCGGCATCGAGTACATCGAGGTGCGCTGCCTCGACGTCAACCCCTTTGCCCCCCTCGGCCTGGACGCGGAAACGATCCGCTTTCTCGACGCCTTCCTGCTGCACTGCCTGGTGGAGGAGAGCCCGCCCTGCTCGCCGGCGGAGCAGCTCGTGCTCGACGAGAACCTCGCCACCGTGGTCGACCGCGGCCGCGAACCGGGGCTTACCCTGGCCGGCGCCGCCGGCCGCCGGCCGCTCGCGGCGCTCGCCGGCGAACGGCTGCAGGGCGTCGCGCGCACCGCAGCGCTGCTCGATGCGGCCCACGGTGACGGCAGTTACCGTGCGGCCGTCGCTGCGCAGGAGGCAAAGGTGAGCGATCCCGCAGCCACGCCCTCGGCACGCATGCTCGCGGAAATGGCCCGCGACGGGCTGCCCTTCTACCGCTTCGGCCTGCGCTACAGCGAGCACTGGGGCCAGTACTTCCGGGAGCGCGCGCCCGCCGAGAGCGCCCTCGCGGCGCTCGAGGCCGAGAGCGAACGCTCCCTGGCTGCCCAGCACGAGCTGGAGGCAGCGGACTCGCTGGACTTCGCCAGCTACCTCGCGGCCTACTACGATCAGTACGCGGCTCTCTGACTCGGGAGATTTCCTGCACCATGCCAGCGCTCCTATCCCCCCGGTCCGTGTTCTTCCTGCTGTTCCTCGGCACGGTGTTCGCCATGCTGTTCGCCGTGCTCTTCCTGCAGCAGCACCTGGGCCTGGCGCCCTGCCCGCTCTGCGTGACCCAGCGCGGCTTCATGATCCTCACCGGCCTGTTCGCGCTGCTCGCGGCGCTGCACAACCCCGGCATCACCGGGCGCCGCGTCTACGCGGGCCTGTGCGTCCTCGCCGCGGGCGGCGGCGCGGCCGTCGCCGGGCGCCACGTCTGGCTGCAGCACCTGCCCGAGGACCAGGTCCCGGCCTGCGGCCCGAGCCTCGGCTACCTGCTCGACACGCTGCCCCTCTCGGAGGCCTTCTCGGTCATCATGATGGGGGACGGCAACTGCGCGGAAACGGTGTGGACCTTCCTCGGCCTCAGCATCCCGGAGCAGACGCTGGCGGGGTTTCTCGTCCTGTGCCTGCTCAGCCTCTGGCAGCTGCTGCGACGCTGAGAAAACCCGCCCCGGGCGGGGCGGGCGGGGGGGATCGGTGTAGCGCGGGGATCAGCCCTCGGTCGAGGCGTCCTCGCCGGAAGCTGCTTCGGCCTGGCTCGGAATGGACAGCAGCTCGACCTCGAAGGTGAGGGCCGCATTCGGGCCGATGACGTTGCCTGCGCCGCCGGCACCGTAGGCCAGCTCCGGCGGGATATAGAGCTTCCACTTCGAACCCACGGGCATGAGCTGGAGGGCTTCCGTCCAGCCGGCGATGACCTGGTCGACGCCGAAAGTCACGGGCTGCCCGCGCTTGTAGGAGGAGTCGAACTCCGTGCCGTCGAGCAGCGTGCCGCGGTAGTGCACCTCGACGCTGTCGCCGGGTCCGGGTACCGGGCCCTCGCCGGCCTCGATGACCTCGTACTGCAGGCCGCTCTCGGTGACGGTGACTTCCTTGCGCGCCCCGTTCTCGGCCATGAAGGTCTCTGCGGCTTCGGCATTGGCCGTGGCCAGCGCCTGCTGGTTGGCTTCCTGCTCGGCCTGGATCTTCTCCTGGAACGCCATCATCTCGGCCTGGATCTCCTCCGGCGTGAGCCGCTGCTCGGTGCCGGTGAAGGCGTCGCGCAGCCCGAGGGCGAAGGCGTCGATATCCATCTCCATGCCGTCGTTCTTCATGTTGCGGCCGAGGCCGAGGGCCACGCCGTAGCTCAGGCGCTTGTTCGGGGTATCGAGGGCCACCGGCTCGCTGCCGGCCGCGCTGTCGCTGCCGCCGGACTGCTGCTGGTTGCAGGCCTGCAGGCCGAGGACGAGGGCGACCGCGGCCACGGGCGTGACAAATCTGTTCATAGCGTGTTTTCCATCGTTTGCGGGGGAAACCGGTACCGGCGCGCGGGCGCCTGCGGGCGCGCAACGCACTGGCGCTGATGCGCCGAATGGTACTACCCGCCGGGGGCCGGTCGCCACCCCCGCAACAGCGCCGCCACCAGCACATCGAGGTGCTCGCGCGACAGCGACGGCTCGACCGCCGCGAGATTCGCGCGCAGGAGTGCAGCCGTGGCCTCGGCAGGCGGTCCGGCGAGCAGCGGCGCCAGGCGCTCGAACTGTGCGCGCTCGGCCTCGAGCTCCAGCACCTTCAGGCGTTCCCGCAACGGCTCGACGCCATCGAGGCCGCGCCAGCGCCGGCGCAGGCCGCGCAGCGGGCGCACCACCTCCGACCGCCAGGGCTCCGCCGCGGCGGCCAGGGCCGGGCCGGCACCCTGCAGGCTGATGCCGTCGCGCGCCCGCAGGGCTGCGGCAAGCAGCAACAGCACGTCCGCACCGGCCTCGTCCTGGGCGGCGAGGCAGGCCTCGGCGACCCCCGGCTCGGCGTAGAGCGCGGTGATGCCGGCCCAGAGCTTTCCGCTGCCAGGGTCACCGGCCAGGTCACCTGTCCCGCTGTCGCTCACCATGCGTTGCGTCCTTCCCGCTCGCCCAGCCGCCTGCCGGCCCAGTAGAATGCTGCCCCCATGGTGATCTTACGTGAACTTTCCCTGCGCCGCGGCGAACGGCTGCTCCTGGACCGGGCGCGGGCAACGCTGACGCACGGCGAACGCATTGCCCTGATCGGTGCCAACGGCAGCGGCAAGAGCAGCCTGTTCGCCCTGCTCCTCGGCGACCTCGGCGCCGACGGCGGCGAGGTCGAGGGCCTCGACGGGCTGCGCCTGGCGCACATGGCGCAGGAAGTCGAGGCCAGCGACCTGCCGGCGGCGGCGTATGTCCTCGCCGGCGACGCCGAGCTCGCCGTTCTCCGCGACCGCCTGCGCGCGCAGGAGGCCGCCGGCGATTTCGACGGCGCCGCGGCGACCCATGCCGCGCTGCAGGACTGCGGCGGCTATAGCGCCGATGCGCGCGTGGAACGGCTGCTTCGCGGCCTCGGCTTCGCCCCCGGGGACGGCGAACGCCCCGTGGCCGCCTTCTCCGGCGGCTGGCGCATCCGCCTCAACCTCGCCCGGGCGCTGATGACGCCGTCGGACCTGCTGCTCCTCGATGAGCCCACGAACCACCTCGACCTCGATGCCAGCCTCTGGCTCCAGGGCTGGCTGGCGGACTACGGCGGCACGCTGCTGCTCATCTCCCACGACCGCGACTTCATCGACGCCACCTGCAACCGCGTGCTCTATCTCGCCGGCGGCAGCCTGGAGGCCTACCGCGGCGGCTACAGCGACTTCGAGCGCCAGCGCGCCGAGCGCCTGGCCACGGAGCAGGCACAGCAGGAGCGGCAGCAGCGACGCGCGGCCGAGATCGAGGCCTTCGTGCGCCGTTTTCGCGCCAAGGCGAGCAAGGCGCGCCAGGCGCAGTCCCGGCTCAAGGCGCTCGAACGCATGGAGCAGGTGGCCGCGGCGCATGTCGATACGCCCTTCCGTTTCCAGTTCCCGCCGGCGCCGCCGCTCACGGACCCGGCCCTCGCCCTCGACCGGGCCCGACTCGGGCACGGCGACCGGGTCGTCCTCGATGGCGTGACCCTGCGCCTGGCGCCCGGCGATCGCGTCGGGCTGCTCGGCCGCAACGGCGCCGGCAAGAGCACGCTGCTCAAGGCGCTGGTCGGACGCCTGCCGCTGCTCGCCGGCGACCGCCAGGCCTCCGACCGTTGCCGGCTCGGCTACTACGACCAGCAGCAGCTTGAGGTCCTCGACCTGGCCGCGAGCCCGGCGCAGCACCTGCAGCGCGCCACTCCCGGGGCCCGGGAACAGGCCATCCTCGATTTCCTCGGCGGCTTCGACTTTCGCGGCGACCGCGCCACAACGCCCATCGCACCGTTCTCCGGCGGCGAGAAGGCGCGCCTGGCCCTCGCACTGGTGCTCTGGCAGGCGCCGAACCTGCTGGTGCTCGACGAGCCCACGAACCACCTGGACCTCGGCATGCGCGAGGCCCTCGCCGAGGCCCTGCAGGGCTACGACGGGACCGTGCTGCTGGTGAGCCACGACCGGCACCTCCTGCGCTCGACCGTGGACCGGCTCTGGCTGGTCGCCGACGGAACGGTCCGTGACTACGACGGCGACCTGGCGGGTTACGAGGCGGCCGTGCTCGCCACTACCGGGCCGGCGCCCCGCGAGCAGCCGGACCCGGCAGCAGCCGCGGCCGGCGAAGACCGCCGCAGCCGACGGCAGGCGGCCGCGGCACGACGGGAGGCGCTGCGCCCGCTGCAGCGTGAAGTGGAGCGGCTGGAACGCGCCCTCGAACGCAGCGGGAAGGACCTCGCCGCCGTGCAGGCGAAGCTCGGTGACGAAGCGCTCTACGCTGCAGCGGCCGGCGACGAGCTGACGGCGCTACTGCGCCGCGAGGGCGAGCTGCGCGGCGAGACCGAGGCGCTGGAAGAGGCCTGGCTTGAGGCCGAGGCGGTGCTCGAGGAAGCCGCCGCGAGGTTCAGCGACACGGGCGGTGACGGTGAGCGTGCAGGAGGCGAAGCTTCGCCCGGCGCGGCCAGCGCTTGATGCGGGCCTCCTGCCGCTGGGCCTCGCTGCGCGAGCCGGCGGCGGTGCTCCAGGCCACCACCACGGGCCGCCGGCCGCGGGTGTAACGCGGCCCGCCGGCGAGTTCACCGTTGTGCTGGCGCAGGCGCCTCGCGAGATCCCGGGTCACGCCCGTGTAGAGTGAACCATCGGCGCAGAGCAACACGTAGACGACCCATGCTGCTGGCGCTGCGCGTTGCGCGGATTGGTCGTTGGCCGGCCCGGTGTTAGCATTAGCCCCGTCAGCCACCTCTGCCCGTTACCCCTACCAGCTGGAGACCCCAATGAGTGAGCACATCGTACACGTGACCGATGCCAGTTTCGATCAGGACGTCCTGGGCGCCGACGTGCCGGTCATCGTCGACTTCTGGGCCGAATGGTGCGGCCCCTGCAAGATGATCGCGCCGATTCTCGACGAGGTCGCGAGCGAGTACGCCGGGCGCCTGAAGGTGTGCAAGGTCGACGTGGATTCCAACCCGGAGATTCCGCCGAAGTTCGGCATCCGCGGCATCCCGACGCTGATCCTGTTCAAGAACGGCGCCGCGGAAGCGACGAAGGTCGGCGCCCTGTCCAAGACACAGCTCGTCGAATTCATCGAAGAAGCGCTCTGATTTCCCCGTCGCGGGGCGCCCGCCGGTGCGCAAAAAAACCGGTAGACGCCCCTAACCCACCATGCTAAATTCATTTTCGTCGCGCACCCCTGCGCAACCATAATAACCCCGAAACCCGACCGGCTGCTCCAATACCCGGGTGCCCGTGGCGCCCCCTAGCCGCCCGCGCGGCCCGGGCCTGTCCTTTCCCTCTCGAATCACACCCCAGAACAAATCTATGAACCTGACCGACCTGAAGACCAAAGCAACGCAAGAGCTCATCGACATTGCCCAGGGCATCGGCCTCGAGAACATGGCCCGGTCCCGGAAGCAGGACATCATCTTCTCCATCCTCAAGAAGCACGCGAAGAGCGGAGAGGACATCTACGGCGACGGGGTGCTGGAGATTCTCCAGGACGGTTTCGGCTTCCTGCGCTCCGCGGACAGCTCCTACCTGGCAGGCCCGGACGACATCTACGTGTCACCGAGCCAGATCCGCCGCTTCAACCTGCGCACCGGTGACACGATCACCGGCAAGATCCGTCCACCGAAGGACAGCGAGCGCTACTTCGCCCTGCTCAAGATCGGCGAGGTCAATTTCGACCGGCCGGAGAACTCCAAGAGCAAGATCCTGTTCGAGAACCTCACGCCGCTGTTCCCGACAGAGCGGCTGACCCTCGAGAAGGGTAACGGCAGCACCGAGGACCTCACCGGGCGCATCATCGACCTCGTCGCCCCGATCGGCAAGGGCCAGCGCGGCCTGCTCGTGGCACCGCCCAAGGCCGGCAAGACGATCATGATGCAGAGCATGGCGCAGGCCATCATGAGCAATAACCCGGAGTGCTACATCATCGTGCTGCTCATCGACGAGCGGCCCGAGGAAGTGACCGAAATGCAGCGCTCCGTCGGCGTGCGCGGCGCCGAGGTGGTCGCGTCCACCTTCGACGAGCCGCCCGCCCGCCACGTGCAGGTGGCCGACATGGTCATCGAGAAGGCCAAGCGCCTCGTCGAGCACAAGCGCGACGTGGTCATCCTCCTCGACTCCATCACCCGCCTCGCCCGCGCCTACAACACGGTGATCCCGAGCTCCGGCAAGGTACTTACCGGCGGTGTCGACGCGCACGCGCTCGAGCGGCCGAAGCGCTTCTTTGGCGCGGCCCGCAACATCGAGGAGGGCGGCAGCCTCTCCATCCTCGCCACGGCGCTCATCGACACCGGTTCGAAGATGGACGAGGTGATCTACGAGGAGTTCAAGGGCACGGGCAACATGGAGCTGCACCTGGATCGGAAGATCTCCGAGAAACGCGTCTACCCGGCCATCAACATCCGCCGCTCCGGCACCCGCCGCGAGGAACTGCTCACCGGAGAAGAGGAACTGCAGCGCATGTGGATCCTGCGCAAGCTGCTCCACGGCATGGAGGACCTCCCCGCCATCGAGTTCCTCATCGACAAGCTCAAGGACACCAAGACCAACGACGAGTTCTTCCTGTCCATGCGCCGCAAGTAAGCGCGCGCAGCTTGCTATACTCCCCGCCCACTTCCGAGAGGGCACGGCATGGCCGCACGCTACGCAGACCTGCGCGATTTCATCGATGCCCTGGAAAAACAGGGTGAGCTGAAGCGCATCGACCTCGAGGTCGACCCCTGCCTGGAAATGACCGAGATCGCCGACCGCACGCTGCGCGCCGGCGGCCCGGCGCTGCTGTTCACGAACCCGAAGGGCTCCTCCGTTCCCGTGCTCGCCAACCTGTTCGGCACCGAGCGCCGGGTCGCCCTCGGCATGGGCGCCGACGACGTCGGCGCCCTGCGCGAGATCGGCGAACTGCTCGCCTACCTGCGCCAGCCCGACCCGCCGGAAAACTTCCGCGACGCCATCGACAAGGCACCGCTGCTCAAGAAAGTCATGGCCATGGGGCCGAAGGTCGTGCGCAACCCGCCCTGCCAGGTGCACGTGCGCGAGGGCGACGCCGTGGATCTCTACGAGCTGCCGATCCAGACCTGCTGGCCCGGCGACGCCGGCCCGCTCGTGACCTGGCCCCTGGTCATTACCCGCGGGCCGCAGAAGAAACGGCAGAACCTCGGTATCTACCGCATGCAGCTCATCGGGCGGAACAAGCTGATCATGCGCTGGCTGTCGCACCGGGGCGGCGCCCTCGACTACCGCGACTGGCAGCAGCAGAACCCGGGTAAGCGCTACCCCGTGGCCATCGCCCTGGGCGCCGACCCGGCCACCACCCTCGGCGCCGTGACGCCGGTGCCGGATACGCTTTCCGAGTACGCCTTCGCGGGCCTCCTGCGCGGCGGCAAGACGGAGCTCGCCGAGTGCGTAACCCCGCTCTGCCGCGAACACGGCCTGCAGGTCCCGGCGAGCGCCGAGTTCGTCCTCGAGGGCTACCTCGAGCCCGGCGAACTCGCGGACGAAGGCCCTTTCGGCGACCACACCGGCTACTACAACGAGGTCGACCGCTTCCCCGTGTTCACCGTGGAGGCGATCACCAGCCGCGAGGCGCCGATCTACCACAGCACCTACACCGGGCGCCCGCCGGACGAGCCGGCCATTCTCGGCGTGGCCCTCAACGAGGGCTTCGTCCCCCTGCTGAAAAAGCAGTTCCCGGAGATCGTCGACTTCTACCTGCCGCCGGAGGGCTGCTCCTATCGCATGGCGGTAGTGACCATGCGCAAGGAATACCCGGGACACGCCAAGCGGGTGATGCTGGGCATCTGGTCTTTCCTGCGCCAGTTCATGTACACGAAGTTCATCGTCGTCACCGACGACGACATCGACGCGCGCAACTGGCAGGACGTGATCTGGGCGATCACCACACGCATGGACCCGCGCCGCGACTGCACCTTCGTCGACAACACGCCGATCGACTACCTCGACTTCGCCTCACCGGTTGCCGGCCTCGGCTCCAAGGTCGGCCTCGACGCCACCAACAAGTGGCCCGGTGAAACGGATCGCGAGTGGGGAGAGCCCATCCGCATGGACGAGGCGACCCGGGAGCGGGTAGACGCAATCTGGGACCGGCTGGGGCTCTAGCAACGCCCCGCTGACCGGGAAGGCGCCGCGGAAGGCGCGACGAGACACTCTGCGAGGGCTGCCGCCCGGGTTCAGTCTTTCTTTTCTTCGACCCGCTCGCCGTCGAGGCGGCGATCCTCGGGGACGAGATCCTCCCGGCCGACCGCATCGGGAAGCGGCAGCTCCGGCAGGGCCTCGCCCTGCAGGGTAATGCCCGTGTTGAAGTACTGGGCGGCCAGGCTCGTCTCCCCGCTCGCGAGCAGCAGCCGGCCGAGCTCCGCGCAGGCCTCTTCCGTGGGGCCCGCCTGGATGCTGCGCTCGAAGTACTGCCGCGCACGCTGCCAGTCCTGCTGGCGGGCGGCGAGGCGGCCGAGGCAGAGGAACAGCTCCGGGTCGTCGCCGTGCTTGCCCAGCCAGTGCTCGGCCTGCGTGAGCTGACGCTTGCTCTTCTCGAGCGCCAGGCGGCCATAACGATTGACCAGCTCCGGGTCCCAGCGCTTCTTCAGCGTGCGCGTGATGAGCTTTGCCGCATCGTCCCCGGCGCCGACCTTCTCCAGCAGTTCCACGTAGCGGTGCAGGAGGACTTCGTCCTGCTGCAGCGCCGGCGGCACGCGGCGCCAGGTGAGCTTGAGGGCCGCGGCCGTGTCGTCACCGAGGTCGAGGGCCGCGCCCTCGAGGAGCCGCAGGTGACACTCGCGCTCGAGGCGGGCGAGCTCCTTGTCCGGCAGCGCGCCCTGGCGCCTGAGCACCGGCAGCAGCTCGGCGAGGCCCTCCCAGTCGCCGAGGCCGAGCAGCGCCTTGCAGCGCAGCCGGGAAACCTGCGGGCTGTTGCTGCGCTGAGCCACCCGCTCGAGGCAGGTGAGGGCCCGGTCGAACTTGCCGCCCTGCAGGGCGAGCTCGGCCTGGGTCAGGTCCACGGCGACGGCGGACTGGACGTCCTCGCGCAGCGCCGCCTCGAGGTCACTGCGCATCTGCTCGGGATCGTCGAGCTGGAAGCTGGCGCGGGCGGCCATCAGGTGATTGAAGACCGGCGACGCGCTGTGCTTCGCACCGCGCTGCAGCGCGCGGCGGGACTTGCGCCAGTCGCCCTCGATGTAGCTGATCAGGCCCCGGTTGGTCAGCCGCGCGGCCTGGCGCCGCTGCCGGGCGGTCGCCCAGAAACGCACCGACCCGGGGCTCGCCAGCAGCCGCGCAATCGTGCCGACGACCGCGTACAGCACCAGGACCAGCACGGCAATCAGCAGCAGTCCGACCCAGAGGCTCGACTCCACGGTGTAGTCGCCGAAAGCGATGAGCAGGTAGCCCGGCTCGCTCTCGATCATCGCCACCAGGCCCACGCCCAGCAGCAGGGCGATGAGCGCGAGGAGGAAGAAGCTGCGCATCAGTCGCCGCTCCGGCCCGCGCGCGCGGCGAGCACGGACTGCATGGCGGCGAGGCTGCCGGTCGCGTCGGGGACGTCGACACTCACGCGCTCGCCGGCGAGGTCCTCGAGCTCGGCAACCATGGCAGCGGCGCCGTCGGGATCGCTGGCTTCGAACTCGCGGACCCAGCCCGCGGCGCGCTCCACGCTCTCCCGGTACAGCCGGCCGTTGCCGGAAAGCAGCGCCACCTGGGCCTGCTCCAGCAGCATGCGCAGGTTCTGGCGCACCAGCCGCTCCCACTGCGGATCCATGAGGACTTCCACCGGCTCGTCCCGGCGGCGTACCACGACGTAGTCGGAAAGCTTGGCGAGGGCGCGCTCGTAGCCCTGGCGCAGCCGGCTCTGCCAGTCTCCCTCACCCTTCGGCGGGGCGTCACCCGCCGGCAGGGAGGGCGTATCGAAGACCTCGAGGCTGTCGATGCGGTCGATGAGGGCGGCGAGGCGCAGGTAGGCGCCCTGCCGGTCGAGCTTCGGTACCGCGCGCACCGCGGCGAGGTCCTCGGCGATGGCCTCGCGGACCGCGTGGAGCGACGGATCGTCGAGCTCGCGCAGCACGCCGTCGGCACTGCGCAGCAGCGCCTGTGCAGAGGCGGTGTCGCCGGTCATGACCAGTCGCTGGTTGGCGAGGCGCAGGAGATAGTTGGTCTCGGCGAGCAGCCAGCTGTCGCGATCACCGGCGCTGACCTGCTGGAACTCCTCCAGCTGGCTGCGCTGGCGGGCGAGCTGGCTGTCGAGGCGCTCGAAGCGTCCCGCGACGGAGTCGCGCAGGCCGGCAACGGCCTTCGCGGTCTCGGCCTGCCCGCTGCGGGCGTCGCGGGCGTCCTCCGCCACGTCCGCCAGCCGGTCGCGAAGCTCGTCATCGGCTGCCTGGAGTTCACCGCGCAGCTGTGTCTCCGCGGCTTTCACCGCCAGCTCGACCTGGCGCTCCAGGGCGGTATTGAGCTGTTCGAGGGTCGCGCTCTCGCGGCCGGACACGGCCTCGAGCCCGGTGAGCCGCTGCAGCACGTCGCTGTCCCGGCGCTGCCCGTCGAGCAGCCCCCAGAAGGCGGCGCCGGCGGCGAGCACGGCGACGGCCAGGGCGAGCTTCGGGATAAGGGGATTGCCCGCCGGCTCGGCCGCGGGTGCCGGCGCTGCTGCCGGTATGGATGCGGGGCCGGCCGCGCTGCGCGCTGCAGCCGTACCCTCGCCCGTGTTACTGCTGCCGTCCGCCGTTACCGCCGGGGCGTCGCCCGCCGGAGCGTGCTGCGCCGCGTCGCCGGCGGCCGCGGCGGGCGCTGACGCGGCGTCAGTCCCGTCGCTGGTGTCGTAGTGCTGCGCGCTGTCGTCGTCGCGGTCTTCGTCTTTCGTCACTCGCTTTCCCCCAGGGCCGACCACCAGCGCTGCGCCGCGGCCAGCATGGCGTCGTCTGCGGCGTTGGCCGCGACCACCGGCTGCTGCCAGCCCGCGGCGACGGCTTCTTCCGCCACCCGCGCCGACGGTACGACCAGCGTAATGTCCGCTAACTTATGCGTTTCCCGGGGCTGAAGCAATGCCGTCAGGTTAGCGAGTGCTTCACCGCTGGAAATGAGTATCAGGCGCACGGCCTCCCGCGCCAGCCGGTCCCGGAGGCCGGCCCCGTCGAGGGCCGGTGCCACGCGCCGGTAGCAGGCCAGCTCATCGACCTCCGCACCGCGGGAGCCTAGCGTCTCGCGCAGGGCCTGCCGTCCCCCCTCCCCCTTGACGATGAGGACCCGGTCGCCGCGCACCGCCACCAGTTCCGGCAGCGCGAGGAGTCCCTCGCTGGTCATGTCGGCACCGGGGGTTCGCACGGCCAGGCCGGCCTCGCGGAGCGCCGACGCCGTACTGTCGCCCACCGCGTAGCAGGCCACGCCCACGGGCCACTGGGGCCAGTAGTCGAACAGCAGCTCGAGGCCGTAGCGCACGGCGTTCCGGCTGATGAAGATGCAGTGCTGGTAGCGATCGAGGTCTGCTACCAGCCGGCGCTGTGCCGGTGCCAGCCCGTCGAGCGGCTCGAGCGCGAGGAGCGGCTGCCGCGTGACCGTGAAACCCGCCGCCTCTAGCCGCTCGCACAGGCTGTCGCCCTGCCCGGCCGGGCGCGTGACCAGGACCGTTGGCGCGGCGCCTGGCGGGGCCACTAGCGGTTGTACACCTCGGCGAGGATGGCCTCGGCGCCCTGGCCGAGGAGATCCTCCGCCACGGCGATACCGAGGGCCTCCGCCTCGGCCGCGGGCGCGCGGCCCTCGGCGCGCAGCACCGTGGTGCCGTCCGGGCGGCCCACGAGGCCTCGCAGCCAGAGTGCGCTGCCGCCGTCCACGTGTTCCGCGTAGGCGGCAATGGGCACCTCGCAGCCGCCCTGCAGGCGCCGGTTCAGGGCCCGCTCGGCCAGCACGCGCTCGGCGGTAGCCCCGTGGTGCAGCGGTTGCAGGAGCTCGAGGGTCGCGCGGTCGTCACTGCGCAGCTCGATGCCCACGGCGCCCTGGCCGCCCGCGGGCAGCGAGTCGGCGACGGGGATGTGGTTGCGGATGCGCTCGCCGAGGCCCAGGCGCAGGAGGCCGGCGCTGGCGAGGATGATCGCGTCGTACTCGCCGTCGTCGAGCTTGCGCAGCCGCGTCTGCACGTTGCCGCGCAGGAAGCGCACCGTGAGATCGGGCCGGCGGGCGCGCAGCTGGCATTCCCGGCGCAGGCTGGAGGTGCCGACCACCGCGCCTGCGGGCAGGTCCTCGACGCGCTCGTAGCGGTTGCTGACGAAGGCGTCCGTGGGCTCCTCCCGCTCGCAGATCACACCGAGGCCGAGGCCCTCGGGAAACTCCATCGGAACGTCCTTCATGGAGTGCACGGCGATGTCGGCGCTGCGATCGAGGAGGGCCGTCTCCAGCTCCTTAACGAACAGGCCCTTGCCGCCGACCTTGGCCAGGGGCACGTCGAGGATCTGGTCCCCGCGCGAGGTCATGCCGAGGAGCTCGACGCGAAGGCCCGGGTGCGACGCCGTGAGTGCATCGCGTACGTACTCCGCCTGCCACAGCGCGAGCGCGCTCTCGCGGGTCGCGATGGTGACTGTCTGGCCCATGTGGTTCCCCCGGTATGTGAAAGCGGCGCCATGATACCAGCGACCGCCCCGGGGGTCAGCGCGCCGCGAGCCGCTCCCGGAACGCCCCCAGGTGCCGCCGGCTCACCGCCGGCCGCTGGTCGACACCGTCGAGCTCCACGACCCAGCCGCCGTCCCCGCGGGCGAGGCGGGTGACGTGGGCGAGCGCGACGAGGGCGCCGCGGTGCACGCGCACGAAACGCCGGGGGAACTCGCGCTCGAGGTCCTTCAGGGTTTCGTCCAGTACCAGCGAACCCCGGGGGCTGTAGGCGACCACGTACTTCTGCTCCGCCAGCAGGCAGCGCACCGTGTCGACGGGCAGGGTCCGCATGCCGCCGTGGCCGCTGCTCACCAGTTCACGCCGGCCCTCGTCACCGCGCAGCGCCGCGAGCTGGGCGCGGTTGACCCGGCCGGCCGCGGCCAGGGCCTGCGCGAGATCAGCCTCGCGCACCGGCTTCAGCAGGTAACCGACCGCGGCGTGGCGCAGCGCATCGAGGGCGTAGGCGTCGTAGGCGGTACAGAACACCACGGCCGGTGGCTGTGCCATGGCGGCGAGCTGCTCCGCGACAGCGAGGCCGTCGATGCCGGGCATGCGGATGTCGAGGAGCACGAGGTCCGGCGGCGCGGCCTGCACCGCGCCCAGTGCGCTCTCGCCGTCACCGGCTTCACTGACCACCGCGTCCGGGCGCAGGCGCGCGAGGAGCCGCTGCAGCCGCTCGCGGGCCAGGGGTTCGTCATCGACGACCAGGATTCTCATTGCGCTCAGTGCAGCGGCAGCCGCACGGCCACGGCGTAGCTGTCGCCCGCCCGCGCGGCGCGGAAGCGGTGCCGCTCCGGGTACAGCGCCGCGAGCCGCTGGCGGATGTTGTCGAGCGCCAGGTGTTCGCCGGAACCGGCGCCGGCCCCGCCCTCCCCGGGCACCGGGTTCACCAGCGAGAGGCGCAGCTCGCCGTCCCGTGCCTCGATCACGACGCGGATACAGCCGCCCTCGGGCAGGCGGGCGATGCCGTGGTTGACGGCGTTCTCGAGCAGCGGCTGGAGCAGCATCGACGGCAGCCGCACGGCGCGGGCGGCGTCGTCCACCGCCCATTCCACCGCGAGCCGGTCGCCCAGGCGCAGCGTCTCGATCGCCAGGTAGCGCTCGCAGAGCGCGAGCTCCTCGGCGACCGTCGTCTCCTGCTCGTCCTCGCGCAGGCTCGCGCGCAGGAGGTCCGCGAGGTCCTCCACGGCCCTCTCCGCGGCCGCGGGCCTGGCACCGATGAGGCTGGCGATACTGTTGAGCGTGTTGAACAGGAAGTGCGGGTGGATGCGCGAACGCAGCGACGCGAGGCGCGCCTGCAGCCCCGCGCGCTGTTGCCGCACGAGCTGCTGCTGCAGGTAGAAGTAGCGCAGTACGATGCCGGCCAGGAGAACGGCCACCAGCACATTGCGCAGGATCCAGCCCGGGGCCTGCACCGCTTCCAGCGTCGGCGGGTAGGCGAGGCGGGCGAGACCGCTGCTCGCCGCCGTCACCGTGGCGACCACGGCGAGGGCGGCGACGGTCACCAGCGGCAGCCCGAAGCGCACCAGCAGCGGGCGCAGGCCGCAGAGCAGTGCGGACGACAACAGCACGCACCACTGCACGAACAGGGAGGCCGGCCCGAGGCCCTGCCAGTCGAAGGGGCGGGGTACGCTGTCGGCGAGGTGGTGGACCAGCACGAGCAGTTCTGCGAGCAGCACCGCAAAGAAGACGGCCCGCGGCGCGCACAGGTCGGGCAGGAAGAAATCGTCTTCGGGCAGCGGACCAGCCGCGCCCGGCGGCTCGCGTCGCGGCATCGCCGGCTCCCGGTGAAACGGCGCTGTTATACTTGCACGCCCGCTCGCAGTGGACAAGGCGGGGGTGGGCGGCGAACAGCAAGGCGGCGACAGGGACGAGGACATGAGCAGGGACGGCAGCAGCGACGGCGACACGAGCAACGTCTGGGGAGGACGCTTCAGCGAGGCGACCGATGCCTTCGTGCAGCGTTTCACCGCCTCCGTGGCCTTCGACCGGCGCCTGGCGCAGGAGGACATCGCCGGCTCGCGCGCCCACGCGGCGATGCTGCGCGACCGCGGCGTGCTCAGCGCCGACGACCACGAGCGCATCGCGAGCGGCCTGGACCGGGTGGCCGCCGAGATCGAGGCCGGGGAGTTTCCCTGGTCGGAACGCCTGGAAGACGTGCACATGAACATCGAGGCACGGCTCACGGAGCTCGTGGGCCCCGCCGGGAAACGCCTGCACACCGGTCGCTCGCGCAACGACCAGGTCGCCACCGACATCCGCCTCTGGCTGCGCGAGGCCATCGACCGCATCGCCGATGAACTGGGCAGGCTGCAGCGCGGCACCATCGGTCTCGCCCGCAGGCACGCCGACACCATCATGCCCGGCTTCACGCACCTGCAGACGGCGCAGCCGGTGACCTTCGGCCACCACCTGCTGGCCTGGAACGAGATGCTCGAGCGCGATTACGGCCGCCTGCGCGACTGCCGGGCGCGGCTGAACCAGTGCCCGCTCGGCGCGGCGGCGCTGGCGGGTACCACCTTCCCCCTGGACCGGGCGCAGACGGCCGCCGCCCTCGGTTTCGACGGCCCCTGCGAAAACTCACTGGATGCGGTTTCGGACCGGGACTTCGCCATCGAGTTCTGCGCCTTCGCCGCACTGCTCATGACCCACCTGTCGCGCATGGCGGAAGAGCTCGTGCTCTGGACCTCCGCGCAGTTCGACTTCGTCGAGCTGCCCGACCGCTTCTGCACCGGCTCCTCGATCATGCCGCAGAAGAAGAACCCGGACGTGCCCGAGCTCGTGCGCGGCAAGAGCGGCCGCACCAACGGCAACCTGGTCGCCCTGCTCACGCTGATGAAGAGCCAGCCGCTCGCCTACAACAAGGACAACCAGGAGGACAAGGAACCGCTGTTCGACTCTGTCGACACGGTCCTCGACGCCCTGCGCGCCTTCGCCGACATGGTGCCGGCCATCGAGCCCAACGCCGACGCGATGCGCGCCGCGGCGCTGCGCGGCTTCGCCACGGCGACGGACCTCGCCGACTACCTGGTGCGCCGGGGCCTGCCCTTCCGCGACGCCCACGAGGTCGTGGGCAAGGCGGTCGCACACGGGCTGGAGACCGGCAGGGACCTCGCCGAGATGGACCTCGAAACGCTGCGCCGCTTCTCCACCAGCATCGACGACGACGTCTTCGCGGTACTGACCCTCGAGGGCTCCGTGGCCGCGCGCGAACACATCGGCGGCACCGCCCCGGTCGAGGTCCGCGCCGCCGCCGGGCGCGCCCTGGCGCGGGTCGAGGCCCGCGTGAAACAGGGCTAGCCCTTCGCGCGGCCCCGGGCGCGGCGCTATACTGCGCCGTTTGACGTTTCCGGAAGTGCTTATCGTGAAGTGCCTGTCCCGCGCCCTGCTGCTAGTGGCGCTCGCCCTGGGCGCCGGCTGCGGCCAGACAGGGCCCCTCTACCCCGCGCCGCCTGCCGAAGACGCCACGGAGGCGGCGTCGTGAACGCCTTCCCGCGCCGGGACGGCGAACTCTACGCGGAGGGCGTACCGCTGGCAGCCATCGCCAGGGCCGAGGGCACGCCGTGCTATGTCTATTCCCGCGCCGCCATGGAGGCGGCGCTGGACGCCTACCACGAGGCCCTCGCCGGCTGCCGGCACCTGGTCTGCTACGCCGTGAAGGCGAATTCGAACCTCGCCGTGCTGGACCTGCTCGCCCGCCGGGGAGCGGGTTTCGACATCGTCAGCGGCGGCGAGCTCGAGCGCGTCGTCACCGCCGGCGGCGACCCCGCGAAGGTGGTCTTCTCCGGCGTCGGCAAGCAGGCCGGGGAGATGGCCCGGGCGCTGGAGCTCGGCATCCGCTGTTTCAACGTGGAATCGCCGGCGGAGCTCGAGCTGCTCGACAGCGTCGCCCGCGCGCACGGCGTGGTCGCACCGGTCTCGGTGCGGGTAAACCCGGACGTGGACGCCGAGACGCATCCCTATATCTCCACCGGGCTCAAGGAAAACAAGTTCGGCATCGACAGCGACGGCGCCCTGGCCGTGTACCGGCGGGCGGCGGAGCGGGCGGGGCTGCGCGTCGTCGGTATGGACTGCCATATCGGCTCGCAGCTGACCAGCACGACCCCCTTCCTCGACGCGGTGGCGCGCATGCTCGAGCTGGTGGACCAGCTCGCCGGCGAGGGCATCACCCTTCACCACCTCGATGTCGGCGGCGGCCTCGGCGTGCGCTACCGGGACGAGCAGCCGCCGGCGATCGCGGCGTATATCGCCGCGCTGCGCGATGCCGTGGGCGAGCGCGACCTCGAGCTGGTCTTCGAACCGGGCCGTTCCATCGTCGCCAACGCCGGCGTCCTGCTGACCACCGTCACCTATCTCAAGCACTCCGCCTGGCACAACTTCGCCCTCGTCGATGCGGGCATGAACGATTTCATCCGCCCCGCGCTCTACGAGGCCTGGGTGGATATCGAACCCGTGGACGACAGCGCCGGCAGCGAGACCGGAAGCTGGGACGTGGTCGGACCGGTCTGTGAGACCGCGGACTTCCTCGGCCGCGGCCGCGAGCTGTCGCTCAGCCCCGGCAACCTGCTGGCGGTGCGCGGGGCCGGCGCCTACGGTTTCGTCATGAGCTCGAACTACAACACCCGGCCGCGCGCCCCCGAGGTGCTCGTCGACGGCGAGCAGTGGCACGTGGTGCGCGAGCGCGAAACCCTCGACGACCTGCTGCGCGGCGAGCGCCGCCTGCCCGCCTGAGGTCCGCCGTGGCGATCCGCTTCACCAAGATGCACGGTATCGGCAACGACTTCGTCGTCCTCGACGGGGTCACGCAGCACCTGCAGCTGAAGCCCCGGGACATCCGCCGCCTCGCGGACCGGCGCCGGGGCATCGGCTGTGACCAGGTGCTGATCGCCGAACCGCCCGGGCGGCCGGACGTGGACTTCCGCTACCGCATTTTCAATGCCGATGGCAGCGAGGCCGGCCAGTGCGGCAACGGGGCGCGCTGCTTCGCCCGCTTCGTGCGCCACCGCAAGCTGACCGCGAAGCCACTGATCACCGTCGAGACGCAGGGCGGTCCCATGACCCTGCGCATGCTGGACAAGCACCAGGTCGAGGTGAACATGGGCGCACCGCGCCTGGACCCGGCGGACATTCCGCTGAAGCGCGAATTCCGCGCACCGGCCTACGAGCTCGCCGTGGACGGCGAGACGCTCTGCATCGGCGCGCTCTCCATGGGCAACCCGCACGCGGTGCTGCGCGTCGACGACGTCGCCCACTGCGACCTGGAGCGCCTCGGCCCCGCCATCGAGGGGCACCCGGACTTCCCGGAACGCGCCAACGCGGGCTTCCTGGAAGTGGTCGACCGCAGCAGCGTGCGCCTGCGGGTCTACGAGCGCGGCGCCGGCGAGACCCTGGCCTGCGGCTCCGGCGCCTGCGCGGCCGTGGTCTGGGGCCGGCTCCAGGGCTGGCTGGACGAGCAGGTGACAGTACACCTGCCCGGCGGTAAGCTTTCCGTCAGCTGGGCGGGCGAAGGCGAACCGGTCCTGCTCAGCGGCCCCACGGCCATAGCCTTCGAGGGCACGATCCGACTCTAGCGGCGAGGACGCAGCGCATGGCAGCACAGAACCCGCGGCAGAGTGCCGCCGAGGTGGTACTGGACGAGTCGCAGCTCCGCGACTTTCTCCTCGACAACCCCGACTTCTTCCAGCGCCATCCGGACCTGCTGCGCACCCTGCACATCCCCCACGGGAGCGGCGACGCGGTCTCGCTCGTGGAGCGCCAGGTCAGCGTCCTGCGCGAGCGCAACGTCGACCTGCGCCATCGCCTGAAGGAGCTGACGGACGCCGCACGGGAGAACGAGACCCTCTACATCGGTACCCGCGCGCTCGTGCTGTCGCTCCTCGAGGCCGCGGACCTGCCGGACCTGCTGTCGCGTTTCGAGCACGGCATGGCCGAGCATTTCGACACCCCGCACGCGGCTCTGGTCGTCTACGGCCACGGGCCGGCGGAGGGTGCCTGCCGATGCGCCGACCGCGCAGCGGTCGAGGCGCACCTCGGCAGTCTCCTGCGTGGCGGCAAACCCGCCTGCGGCGCCCTGCGCGCCGAGGAGTTCGGCTACCTGTTTCCCGGCGCCCGCGGCGCCGGCTCGGCGGCCCTCGTGCCGCTGGATTTCGACGGCGACCGCGGCCTCGTCGCCGTGGGCAGCGATGACGCCAAGCGCTACCACAGCCAGATGGGCACCCTCTTCCTCGAACACCTGGCCGCCGTGATCGGCCGCGTCCTCGCCCGCTTCGACCGCGAGGGAGCGCCGGCAGCCGAAGCCTGACGCCGTGACCGCCGCGCGCGAGACCGTGGACTTCGCCACGGCGGTGGATGATTTCCTCACCTATCTGCGCGACGTGCGCCAGCTGTCGCCGCATACCGTCGCCGGTTACGCCCGCGACCTCGCCGGGCTCGGCGACGCACTCGGCGGACAGGGCATCTACCGCCCGGAGAAGGTCCAGGAGGCGCACATCCGCCACTGGGTCGGCGGCCTGCACCGCCGCGGCCTCTCCGGCGGCACCATCCAGCGCGCCCTCTCGGCCGCCCGCTCGCTGTTCAACTATCTCGGCCGCGCAGGCGGGCATCCGCGCAACCCGGCGGCCGCCGTGCAGGCGCCGCGGCGCGCGCGCAAGCTGCCGCGCACCCTGGACCCGGACCAGCTGCAGCAATACCTCGCCTTCGACCAGGGCTCGCCGCTGGCGGTCCGCGATCGCGCCATTGCGGAGCTCTTCTACTCGTCGGGCCTGCGCCTCGCGGAACTGGTCGCCCTGGACGTGGACGACCTCGACCGGCAGCAGCGCCTGGTCACGGTAACCGGCAAGGGCCGCAAGACCCGCACCGTACCCGTGGGCACCGTCGCCCTCGACGCGCTGGAGGCCTGGCTGCGGGTCCGCCCATCGCTGCAGGCCGACGCGGACGGCAGCCGCGCCCTGTTCACCAGCAGCCGGGGCAGCCGTATCAGCCTGCGCAACATCCAGGCCCGGCTGCGGCTCCAGGGCCGGCGCAGCGGCATGCGCCAGGACGTGCACCCGCACATGCTGCGGCACTCCTTCGCCAGCCACCTGCTGGAGTCCAGCGGTGACCTGCGCGCCGTGCAGGAGCTGCTGGGGCACGCCAATATCGGCACGACGCAGATCTACCCCCACCTCGACTTCCAGCACCTGGCCAAGGTCTACGACGCCGCCCACCCCCGCGCACGGCGCCCCGCAGGCACGGAGGGCGGGGAGGACGAATGACCGTCGCGGTGGTCACCTTCGACCTGGACAACACGCTCTGGGACGTGGAACCGGCACTGCTGCGCGCCGAGGCCGCGCAGCGCGCCTGGCTGGAGCGGCACCGCCCTGGCGCGCTCGCCGGCCTCGATGACAGCGCCCTCTTCGAGCGCAAGCGCGCGCTGGTGCGGCGCGAGCCGCGGCTCGCACACCACGTGAGCGACATGCGCCGCCAGTTCCTCTACGAGCTGCAGCGCGACGCGGGCTACGGCGAGCGCGAGGCGCGCGCCGGTGCGGAGGCCGCGTTCACCGTCTTCCTGGGCGAACGGCACAAGGTGGAGCTGTACGAGGAGGCGCTGATGGTCATCGAGCAGCTCGCCCGTCACTACCGTATCGGGGCGCTGACCAACGGCAATGCCGATATCTACAAGACCGATGCGGGGGACTACTTCGACTTCGCCTTCCTGGCAGAGGACGTCGGTGCCAGCAAGCCCGCGCTCGCCCTGTTCCGCGCAGCCATCGAGCGGGCCGGGGTGGCGGCGGCGGCCATCGCCCACGTAGGCGATTCCCCGGCCCACGATGTGGCCGGGGCGCGGGAGGCCGGCATGAAAACGGTCTGGTTCAATCCCGGTGCGGAGCCCTGGGATCCGGCCCAGGGTGCGCGACCCGATGCGACGGTGAGACAGCTCACGGAGCTGCCCTCGGCGCTGGCGGCTCTTTAGCCTTCCCGGGCTTCAGGGCCCCGGATCACCGTCGCCCCCGGGGCGGGCCGGAGCTCAGACGGCTTCTTCGCCGGTTTCCCCGGTACGGATGCGGATGACCTGTTCGAGGTCCGTGACGAAGATCTTGCCGTCACCGATCTTGCCGGTGTTGGCCGCCTTGATGATGGCCTCGACGATGGCATCGAGCTGGCCTTCGGCCACGGCAATCTCCAGCTTCAGCTTCGGCAGGAAGTCCACGACGTACTCGGCGCCGCGGTAGAGCTCCGTGTGGCCGCGCTGGCGGCCAAAGCCCTTGACCTCGGTAACGGTAATGCCCTGGACACCGATGTCGGACAGGGCGGCGCGCACGTCGTCCATCTTGAAGGGTTTGATGATCGCGGTAACAAGCTTCATGGTCGCGCGTCTCCGGGAATTGAACCGCGATGATAGGAAGGCGAGGGGGCAGGTGGCAAGGACAAAGCGCGGATAAAAAAAGGGGGCCCGAGGGCCCCCTAAAACGCATTTTTCAATGCGCCCGCAAGCTGGTGCTATTTCTGGGTGACGAACTCCGGGTAAGCCTCGAGGCCGCACTCGCCGAGATCCACACCCTCGTACTCCTCCTCTTCGCCGACGCGGATGCCCATGACCATCTTGATCACGAAGAACACGACCAGGCTGGTGAGGAAGACCCAGAAGAAGATCGTCGCGGCGCCGATGAGCTGTCCCGTGAAGCTGGAGTTCTCGCCGTTGGTGACCGGGACCAGGAGCAGGCCCAGCAGGCCGACCACGCCGTGGACGGAGATGGCACCGACCGGGTCGTCGATGTGCAGCTTGTCCAGGGTGATGATCGAGAACACGACCAGGACCCCGCCGATGGCGCCGAAGATCGTCGCCTGCAAGGCGCTCGGCGTGTCCGGCCCGGCCGTGATGGCCACGAGGCCGGCCAGCGCGCCGTTCAGCGCCATGGTGAGATCGGCCTTGCCGAACATCAGGCGCGCGGTCAGCAGCGCGGCGACGAGGCCGCCGGCGGCCGCCGTGTTCGTGTTCATGAACACCACGGCGACGGCGTTGGCGCTCTCGACGCTGGCCGTGGCCAGTACCGAGCCGCCGTTGAAGCCGAACCAGCCCATCCAGAGGATGAAGGTACCGAGCGTCGCCAGCGGCAGGTTGGCGCCCGGGATGGCCTGGACGCTGCCGTCAGCGCCGTACTTGCCCTTGCGCGGCCCGAGGAGCAGCACACCGGCCAGGGCCGCGGCCGCGCCGGCCATGTGGACGATGCCGGAACCGGCGAAGTCGAGGAAACCGAGGTCGCCCAGGGTGTACAGGCCGAAGACGGCGTTGCCGCCCCAGGTCCAGCTGCCCTCCATGGGGTAGATGAAACCGGTCATGACCACCGCGAAGGCGAGGAAGGCCCAGAGCTTCATGCGCTCGGCAACCGCGCCGGAAACGATGGACATGGCCGTGGCCACGAAGACCACCTGGAAGAAGAAGTCCGCCGACGGCGCGTAAGTGGCCGGCTCATCTGCCCCGGCGACCCCGTCACCGGCGATGGTCGACAGGAAGATGTCGCCCCCGTACATGATTGCGTAACCGCAGACCATGTACATGATGCAGGCGATCGCGTAGAGCGCCACGTTCTTGGTGAGGATTTCCGTCGTGTTCTTGGCGCGCACAAGGCCGGCCTCGAGCATGGAGAAGCCGGCCGCCATCCACATCACAAGGGCCCCGCACACCAGGAAATAAAACGTGTCCAGCGCGTACTGCAGTTGAAAGATATCGTTTTCCATGGGATTCACTCTCGTCTCGAAGTCCTGTTAAGCGGTCTCAGATGGCTTCTTCACCGGTCTCGCCGGTGCGAATCCGAATGACCTGCTCGAGGGTGGAGACGAACACCTTGCCGTCGCCGATCTTGCCGGTATTGGCTGCCTTGGTGATCGCCTCGATCGTCTGCTCGAACAGGCTTTCGCCGACGGCGACCTCGATCTTCACCTTGGGCAGGAAATCCACCACGTATTCCGCGCCCCGGTAGAGCTCCGTGTGGCCCTTCTGGCGGCCGAACCCCTTGACTTCCGTGACGGTGATGCCCTGCACGCCGATCTCCGACAGCGCTTCGCGCACGTCGTCCAGCTTGAAGGGCTTCACCACAGCCGTGATCAGTTTCATGTAACTCTCCCGATGTCCTGGCGGCGCTTCACAGGCGCGCCGAGTTCTGTGTCCTCGCAGGTGGCGCTGTCGGCGACAGCGCCCGGATCGCCGCAGTCTCAGCCGGACCACCGTGCCAGGTCAGTGGCGGATGACGATTCCTGCCGGCGGGATTGCAGAGCGTATGCCAGCGAATATTTTTGCTACGGATTACAATGACTTACAAAAAACAGGGCCTTGCAAGGGCCGCCGCGGCACGCGATCCTGCCGGGACAGCCGCACCACGAAAAAGCAATGCACCACCATAGTGCACACGCCGGCGCTGGGCCCTGTCTGCGCGATCCTCTAAACTCTGTGCTGTTAACCGGGGGACACCCAATGGCGCTGAAACCACCACCAATCGGCGAGGTCATCCAGCAGGTCAACGAGCTCGTCGGGGCCGAGGGGCTGCGCGGCGAGGTCGATCGCAACGCGAAGCTCCTGCTGCAGTCCGCGCTCGCTCGCCTCGACGTGGTGAGCCGCGAGGAATTCGACGCCCAGGCCGCGCAGCTGGCGCGCACCCGCGCCCGGGTGCAGGCGCTGGAGGCCGAGCTGGCAGCGCTGCTGGAACAGCTGGACACGCTGGAGAAAAACCGGGGTTGCCCGGGCCGGCGGCCGCCGCGCCGCACCGGCCGAGAGCAACGCAGCCGCTCAGGGACGAGCGAGGGACGACGCCATGGACGGTGCAAAGGACCACGCGACCGACTACGCCATGGTCTACAGCCGCGCGAGCGCCGGGCTGGACGCCCCGCTGGTGCGCGTCGAGACCCACCTCGCCAACGGCCTGCCGGCCTTCCAGGTCGTCGGCATGCCCGAGACCGCCGTGCGCGAGAGCCGCGACCGGGTGCGCAGCGCCCTGCTCACCAGCTGCTTCGCCTTCCCGCAGCGGCGCATCACCGTCAACCTCGCCCCGGCCGACCTGCCCAAGGGCGGCAGCCGCTTCGACCTCCCCATCGCCCTCGGCATCCTCGCCGCCTCCGGCCAGCTGCCTGCAGCGGGCCTCGGTGCCTGGGAGTTCATCGGCGAACTGGCCCTGGACGGCGGGCTGCGGCCGGTGCCCGGCGTGGTGCCGGTGAGTATCGCCACCGCCGACGCCGGCCGGCGCCTGGCGCTGCCGGAGGCCGCGGCCGGCGAGGCGGCGCGCGTGCCCGGCAGCCGGGTCTTCTGCGCCCCGGACCTGCTCTCGCTCTGCGCCGGGCTGCGCGGCACCCGCCCGCTGCAGCCGGCTACGGCGGCAATGGCCGCCGCGCCCCCGCCCGCACCCGACCTCGCCGAGGTGATCGGCCAACCGGGCGCACGGCGCGCGCTCGAGATTGCCGCCGCGGGGGGCCACCACCTGCTGTTCACCGGTCCGCCGGGCACGGGCAAGACCATGCTCGCCAGCCGCCTGCCGGGCCTCCTGCCGCCGCCCGAGCCGCGCCTGGCCCTCGAGACACTCGCCCTGCACAGCCTGGCCAGCCGGGGCAGCGTGCCCGACCGGCCCTTTCGGGCACCGCACCACAGCGCCACCGCCGCGGCGCTCGTGGGCGGGGGCAGCGTACCCCGGCCCGGCGAGATATCCCTCGCCCACGGCGGCGTGCTCTTCCTGGACGAGCTGCCGGAGTTCGGCCGCCACACCCTCGACATGCTCCGCGAGCCGCTGGAGGCCGGCCGCGTCACCCTGGCGCGGGCCCGGCACCGGGTCAGCTTCCCGGCGCGCTTCCAGCTGGTCGCGGCCATGAATCCCTGCCCCTGCGGCTATGACGGCGACCCGGATCACGCCTGCCGCTGCACCCCCGAGCAGGTCAACCGCTACCGGCAGCGGGTCTCCGGGCCGCTGCTCGACCGCATCGACCTGCACGTCCCCGTGCCGCGCCCGCCGCCCCGGGACCTGCTCGCACAGGCTGCCCGCGGTGAGGGCAGCGCACCGGTACGCGAGCGCGTCCTTCTCGCCCGGAACCGGCAGCGTGCCCGCCAGGGCCGCTGCAATGCCGAGCTGGACGACGAGGCGCTGGCTCGTTACTGCCCCCTGGGCGACGCCGATCGCGAACTGCTCGCGCAGGCCACGGAGCGCCTCGGCCTGTCACCGCGGGCCCTGAAGCGCTGCCTGCGCGTTGCCCTGACCCTGGCCGACCTCGCCGGGGCGCCGGCGCCCGGTCGGGCGCAACTGGTGGAGGCGCTGGGCTACCGGCAGCCGGCGGCGGAGTGACTGCTCACGGTTTCCCTGCCGCGGCCTTCGTGACACGCTACGCGCCCGGACAGCCACGGCCCTCCCGATGACCGACCTGAATGCCCAGCAACGCGACGCCGTTCGCTACATCGACGGCCCGCTCCTGGTTCTCGCCGGGGCCGGCAGCGGCAAGACCAGCGTGATCACCCGCAAGGTCGCGTACCTGGTGCGCGAGTGCGGCCTGCGCCCGGATCGCGTGGCCGCGGTGACATTCACCAACAAGGCGGCCCGGGAGATGCGCGAGCGCCTCGGCCGGCTGCTGCCCCGGGAGCAGGCCGAGGGCCTGGCCATCAGCACCTTCCACCAGCTCGGCCTGCGCATCCTGCGCACGGAGCTCGGCAAGGCGGGTCTGCGCCGCGGCTTTTCCATCATGGACAACCTCGACAGCCTCGCCCTGCTCCGGGACCTGCTCGCCGGTGAGCAGGGCCGCGCGGCGGACCAGGCCGCGGCGGTCATGCAGCGCATCAGCCAGTGGAAGAATGCCGGGGTAATGCCCGCGGAGGCCGCCGGCACGGCGGCCGATGCCGCCGCGCTGCTGGCCGCGCGCGCCTACGAGCGCTATGACGAGGCGCTGCGCACCTTCAACGCCGTCGACTTCGACGACCTGCTGGCCCTGCCGACGCAGCTGCTCGCACGCTGCGCGGATACGCGCCAGCGCTGGCAGGAGCGCGTGCACTACCTGCTCGTGGACGAGTACCAGGACACCAACGAGGCGCAGTACCTGCTGGTACGGCAGCTCGTGGACCCGCGCGGCGCGCTCACCGCCGTGGGCGATGACGACCAGTCCATCTATGCCTGGCGCGGCGCCCGGCCCGAAAACCTCGGCCAGCTCGGCCGCGACTTTCCCGCTCTCAGGGTCATCAAGCTCGAGCAGAACTACCGCTCGCGCACGCGCATCCTGCACGCGGCCAACACGCTCATCGCCAACAACCCGCACCTGCACGAAAAGTCGCTCTGGAGCGAGCTGGGCCCCGGCGAACCGCTCAGGGTCATGCAGTGCGCCGACGAGGACGCGGAGGCCGAACAGGTGGTCGCCGAGATCGTTGACCACAACCTGCGCAAGCGCACGCGCTGGGGCGACTACGCCATTCTTTACCGGGGCAACCACCAGGCCCGGCTCCTGGAGCTGGTGCTGCAGCGCCAGCAGGTGCCCTACCAGCTGAGCGGCGGCACGTCCTTCTTCGCCCGCAACGAGATCAAGGACGTCATGGCCTACCTGCGGCTGCTCCTCAACCCGGACGACGACAACGCCTTCCTGCGCGCCGCCAACACCCCGCGCCGGGGCCTGGGTGCGACCACCCTGGCGGCGCTCGGCCAGGCCGCCGCGGCCTCGGGCACCAGCCTGGCCCGGGCCTGCGAAGGCGAGGGCCTGCCGGCGGCGACCGCCGAGCGGCTTCGCGCCTTCACCGCCCTGCTCGGCAGGGCCCGGCGCGGGGCCCGCGAGGGCAGCGGCACCGAGGCCCTGCGCGGGCTGCTGCGGGAAATCCGCTACGAGGACTGGCTGGTCAAGCAGAGCTCCGACGAAGCGGTGGCCGAGCGCCGCATGCGCAACGTCTGGTTCCTGGTCGACAGCCTCGGCGAGCTCATGCGCCGGGAAAGCCTGTCGCTGGAAGACGCGGTGGCCCAGCTGGTGCTGCGCGACCTCATGGAACAGCAGGAAGAGGAGCGCGCGAGCGGTGACGCGGTGCAGCTGATGACGCTGCACGCGGCCAAGGGGCTTGAGTTTCCCCACGTGTTTCTCATCGGCATGGAGGAGGGGCTGCTGCCGCACCGCAACAGCCTCGAGGACGGGGCCATCGAGGAGGAGCGGCGGCTGGCCTACGTCGGCATCACCCGCGCCCGGGAAACGCTGACCCTGACCTGGGCGCGCCAGCGGCGCCAGTATGGCGAGAAAATCGACACCCCGCCGAGCCGCTTCCTCGACGAACTGCCGCAGGGCGACCTCGAGCGTGTTGGCGGAACGGAAGCAGACAAGGAGAAAAACAGCGAGCGGGGCCAGGAAACCCTGGCCTCGCTACAGGCGCTGTTCGACTGAACCGGGCCGGCGGCCGCCGGCCCGGGAAGGGCTTACTGGCTGTTCTCGACCATGTAGTCGACGGCGGCCATGACCTGCTCGTCGGAAAGGTCGGCGCGGCCGCCCTTGGCCATCATGGCCGTGCCGGCAACGCCGTTGAGGCCGCTGTTGTGCAGCGCGTCGATGCCCTTGGCGATCCGCGGTTCCCACTGCTCGACATTGCCCAGCATCGGTGCGCCGCCGGCGCCCGTCGTGTGGCAGGCCATGCAGGCTTCGTTATAGACGGCTTCGCCGTCCACCGTGGACGCCGCCATCGCGTCGCCGCCCGCAGCGGCTCCGGCACCGCCGGCCTGCTTGACGCAGCTGCTGTCGCCCTGGAGGCACACGGAACCGACCGGCTCAAGCCGCTTGGCGATCTCGGCGCGCTGTTCTTCGGTCAGGTCAACGGCCATGGCCGTCAGGGCCAGGCTGCCGGCCGCAGCCGCCACAAGAATCTGTTTCAACACGGTGTTTCCTCCCTGTTAGTGGGCGCGCATTATAGCCACTCGGCCGCCGGCCGGAAACTCGCGCGCGAGCTCCTTTTCAACTGCTCCACAGCGCCGCTGATCACCCCCGGACAATGGCGGGACGCCGGCACGACATGTCCGGCGGGGACTGCTACATTACACGCCCGATCCAGCCCGCGTGGGAGTCACCGCATGCATCTCTATACCTTCGACCCGGCCCCGAACCCCCGGCGCCTGACCCTGTTCCTCGCCTACAAGGGGATCGAGCTCCCGACCACGCAGGTCGACCTGATGAAGGGCGAGCAGCTGGGCGAGAGCTACCGCGCCATCAACCCGGCGGGGACGGTCCCGGCCCTGGTGCTCGATGACGGTACCGTGATGACCGAGGTGATCGGTATCTGTGACTACCTTGAATCGCTGTACCCGGAAAAGCCGCTCTTCGGCGACGGGCCCCTGGCGCGGGCGCAGGTGCTGTCCTGGGACCATCACCTTTTCGTCGGCGTCTACATGGCCATCGCCGAGACCCTGCGCAACGGCAACCCGGCTTTCGAGGACCGGGCCCTGCCGGGGCCCTTCAAGGTCACGCAGATCCCGGCGCTCTGCGAGCGCGGCCGGCAGCGGCTCGCGCAGAGCTGGCCGGCGCTGGACAAGACGCTCGCCGGGCGGGACTTCCTCGTTGGCAGCAGCGTTACCCTCGCCGACATCGACCTGCTCGTGGCCGTCGAGTTCGCCGGCTGGATCAAGGAGTCGGTGCCGGAAAGCTGTACCCACCTTCACGGCTGGCTGGCCCGCACGCGCGAGGCCCTCGGGACCGAAGGCTAGCGTCCTGCCCCGCGGCGCGCTGACAGCCCTTCTCCTCGCGGCCTGCCTGGGGGCCTGCACGCGCGGCCCGGGGGAAGACCTCGAGCGCTACGTCAGCCGCCTCGAGGGAGCCCTGGACACCGCCGCGCCCGCGGCCGGCGACGCCGGCCGCCCGCTGCCGCCGCGGGTGGGCGCGGTGCAGCTGGCGGTACCCGGCGACAGCATCGACGCGCTCGACTTCCTCGCGCTGCGCGGCTGCGCGCTGCAGGTGACCGTCGGCAAGCGCAACAGCAGCCTGGGCCGCCTCGCCGCGCCCTCGCAGCGGCTGCTGCTGGAGCTGGAATTCCTGCGCCTCGCGCCCGCCTGCAGCGAGCGGCTCCGCGGCGAGGGCCGCGACGAACTGGCGGCGACCCTCGACCGGGCAGCGGCCGGCAAGCGGGCGCAGCTCCCTGCGCGGATCTTCAACGCCACCCTGGGCAGCGACGAATTCCGCGCCTTCTGGCGGGCTCCGGCGACACTCGGTGCCTACCCCGCGGAAACCAGCAGTGAACCGGTGAGTGCCCTCGCCGCCATCGATGCGCTCGCGGCGCGCTGGCTCGCCGGCGACTACCGCGCGGACAACCAGGCCTTCGAACTGCTGCTCTCCAGCGTCGCCCGCGGCGACGGCGGCGCGCTGCTGGCCGCGCTGGCCCTGCAGCGTGAGGCCCTGGGTCGCGCCGACGCCGTGCTGGCGCGACGGACAGCCGAGGGCCCGCTGTGCCGGGGCGGTCTCGTGCCCGGGGAAGTCGATGTACTGCGCACGGTCGTGCGCAAGTTCTTCGTGGGCGGGGTCCAGCCCTGGTCCGCTGCCGTGGACCGGCGGCGGCAGCAGCTCCTGCCGCCGCTCCTGGCGCTCGAGAACCGGCTGGCGGCGGTACTGCCCCCGCCCTACCGGCAGTGGCGCCGGCAGCGCGACGAGGCCCTGGCCGCAGCCGGCGCCCCGCGACGGCACGTGGAAGCCATTCTCGCCCTTCTCGCCGACTGCCCCGGCGGCGGCTTCTCCCCCGACCCCACCCGCGACCCCGTACCCGCCTGACGGCGCGGCCAATCCACCGTTCCCGGCGCCGGCAGCGGTGGTACCATGAGTCCACGCCAACGGAAGGACGCCCCCATGACTGACCGACTCTTCTTCCTGCGCCGCCGCGTCGGCGCCGCGATCGCACTGTTCGCAATGGCCCTGCTCGGCGCCTGCGCCAGCAAACCGCCGGAGCCGATGGTCGACTTCAACCCTGGCTATGACTTCAGCGGCGTGGACACCGTCGCCTGGTACCGGGAATCGGGTTATGTCGGCGGCCCCAACCCGCTGAGCCTGTCCGACATGGCCCGCGACCGCATCGACCTCGCCCTGCGACGGGCGCTGGAGGCCAAGGGCATCAGCATCGTCGACGACTCCGCGGACGCCGACCTGCTCCTCAGCTGGCACCTCGCGACGGAAGACAAGACCGACGTGCGCACCTACGAGACGCCGGCCTACGGCGGCATGTACGGCGCCGGCTGGGGGCCCTACAACCGCTACTCGATGTACAGCTGCTGGTCCTGCATGCCCACGCGCACGGACGTCTCGGTGCAGCAGTACACGCTCGGCACCTTCATCGTCGACATGATCGACCCGGCACTGAAAAAGTCGGTCTGGCGCAGCGTGACGAGTTCCCGGCTCAAGGGCGAGCCGGAGCGAGACCAGGACAAGTACGACAGCGCCGCGGCGCGCATCCTCGCCGCCTTCCCGCCCCTGCCGGACCTGCCCGGGAGCGAGTAGCGGGCGCCGGCCGTCGCCCCGGCACCGCAGCCGGGGTGACAGCGAAGCCCGCTAGCACCCGTGCCCGGCTAGCACATCTGCCGGAAAAGCAGCATCAGCCGCTTGGCCCGGGACAGGCGGGTGAACATCTCCCGCGGGTCGAGATCCCGGGTAAGGAAGTCGGAGACACCCTCGAGCTGGGTGACGTCGACACCATCGAGCTCCAGAAAGCCCATGCGCCAGTCGGAAAATTCGCGCTCCTCCACCGGTTCCTCGAACAGCACCTCCACGCGCTCGTGGCGCGGGTCGGCGGTGACCCGGGAGAAGATGGCGCGAACGTCGCTTTCCGCCCCCTCGAGGACCTGGAAAAAGGAATTGTCCCGGTGCAGCAGCAAACCGGTAATGCCGCGGGCCTCGTTGTAGGCGCGGGCGTTCTCCAGCAGGTGCAGGAGCTCATCGGCGGTCATGGGCCTACGCTGGGTACTGACGTAACCGAGGTGATACAGCGTGGGCTGGCCCCCGGGTTCGCGGCTGCGGCCGCGTTCGGAACCATCTGGCATTGCCTTCCCTCCCTCGGGCCGGCGGGAGCGCCGGCCTACCGCCACTGGCGGGCGGTTCGCTTGAGACTCCAAGTATAGTTACCTATACTTGACATGCATAATGTCAAATTTGGTTGACAGTCTCGCGCCGCTGACCCATGCTCATGGGAGTGATTCGCATTGCACCCCCGGCTGTTGTCATCCGGGCGTGCTGCGCGGGAATGACGAGGACGAAACGCCATGAGCCAGACCATCGCCGCCACCGGCATCTCATCCACCACGGAAAAAGCCACCCAGGAAACCCTGCTGTCGCCGCGCTTCTACCGCACGGATTACGACGCCATGGACCGCCTGGACATCTCGCCGGTTCGCCGCGAATGGGACGAGATGATGGCCGAATTCGAGCGCGATGAAAACCGGCCCCACTTCCGCAAGGAAATCACCTTCGACGACGTCAACATCCCGGAGGAACTCCACGACGAGTTCCTCGATTTCCTGACCACGTCGGTGACCTCGGAGTACTCCGGCTGCGTGCTCTACCAGGAAATCCAGAAGAACGTGCAGAACAAGGACATCGCCGACCTCATGGGCTACATGGCCCGGGACGAGTCGCGCCATGCCGGCTTCATCAACAAGTCCCTGAAGAACCTCGGCGTCGCCGTGGACCTGGGCTTCCTGAAGCGGGAGAAGGCGTACACCTTCTTCAAGCCGAAGTACATCTTCTACGCCACCTACCTCTCGGAGAAGATCGGCTACGCCCGCTACATCACCATTTACCGGCATCTCGAGCGGCACCCCGAGTACCGCTTCCACCCGATTTTCAACTGGTTCATGGAGTGGTGTAACGACGAGTTCCGCCACGGCGAGGCTTTCGCGCTGATCATGCGCGCGAACCCGCACCTGACCAGCGGGCTCAACAAGCTGTGGATCCGCTTCTTCCTGCTCGCGGTGTATTCGACCATGTACGTGCGCGACCACACCCGGCCGCAGCTGTACCGGGCGCTGGGCATGGACCCGACGGAGTTCGACTACAAGGTCTTCGACATCACCACGGAAATCAGCAAGCAGATCTTCCCGCTCACCCTCGATACGGACAACCCGGCCTTCCGCCGCGGCCTCGAGCGGCTGCGCGACATCAACGTCGCCACCCAGGCGGCGAAGCAGCGCGGCGGCCTTGTCGGCGGGCTGAAGCGGGGCTGGCTGGCCGTGCGCGGCGCGGCGACCTTCGCCCGCCTTTATCTCATGCCCGTGAAGTCGAACGAGCTGCCCGAGCAGGTGCGCATGGCACCGGCCTGGTAAGCCGGGGAAGCTAGCTAGCGCCGGCCGGCCCGCCAGCGGCCGGCCACATCCACCCCGTGGGCGACCCCCGCGAGTGCGAGCCAGAGCCCCAGTAGAGCCACGGGCGCGCCGGTCAACGCCGCGCGCAGCGCCAGCAGCAGGCAGGCGCCGGCGGCGAGATTGGGGAGCAGCAGCCGGCCGCGGCCGGCACGCAGGAACAGCACCGCCTCGAGCAGCACCAGCGCGAGGAGCGCATCGACGATGCGCCCGCTGCTGAACCAGGCTTCCATGCTGCCCGGCGCTGCTCCCGGGGATGACCCCGCTAGCGGGCGAAGCCGAGGAGGTGGGCGACGTCCTTGAAGAAGATGCGCACGTGCGCGACCGGGCGGGCGCGCTGCAGCTTCTTCTGCGTGTAGGCCTGCCAGGTCAGGTACTGTACGTCCGGGTCCCGGCAGATCTTCACGAACTTCTCGCGGCGCTTGTCCGTCGTGTACCAGAAGCGCTGCATGATGCCGAGGATGAAAAAGACGCGGCCGTGCTCGCGCATGAAGCGCTTGCGGGCGCGCTTGAGCGCGCGGGCATCGCCGGTGGCCAGGAACTGCGCCACCGCCTCACCGGCCAGGCGGCCACCGACCATGGCGTAGTAGATGCCCTCGCCCGAGGCCGGGGCCACCACCCCCGCGGCATCACCGGCGAGAAGTACGTTGCGCCCGTCGTCCCAGCGCTTCAGCGGCTTCAGGGGTATCGGCGCGCCTTCCCGGCGCACCGTGCGGGCATCGGTGAGGCCCACATCGGCGCGCAGCTTGGCCACGGAATCCGGCGCCGAGAAGCCCTTCTGCTCGCTGCCGACGCCGATGCTGGTCTTGTCGCCGTGGGGAAACACCCAGGCGTAGAAATCCGGCGACAGCCGGCCCTGGTACCAGACGTCGCAGCGCTGCGGGTCGAAGTCAGCGCCGTCGTTGGCGGCCGGGGACTCGACGATCTCGTGGTACGCGAACACCGTGCGCACCTTGTCGCCGCCGGGCACGCAGCGGGCCGCCACCCGGGAGCGGGCGCCGTCCGCGCCGATCACCGCGCGGGCCACGACCTGCCGCTTCTCGCCCACCGTATCCTTGTCGAGGTAGGTGATGCGGACCCGGCCGTCGTCGAGGTACTCGAGCTCCTTGAAGGTGGCCGTGCGCACCGTCGCGCCGGCCTCCGCCGCGCGCTTGCGCAGCCAGGGGTCGAAGACATCGCGATCCACCATGCCGACATAGGTATCGCCCACCGGCATGTCCACGCGCTCGTTGGCCGGGGAGACCATGCGCGCGGCGCTGATCCGGGCCACCAGCAGGTGCTGGGGAATGTCGAAGTCCTCGATCAGCCGCGGCGGAATGGCGCCGCCGCAGGGCTTGATGCGGAAGGCGCGCTCCAGCAGCAGCACGCTGTGCCCGCCGCGAGCGAGATCCGTCGCAGCCGTCGCCCCGGCGGGACCACCGCCGACCACGACCACGTCAAAAGCTTCTGTATCCTGCATCCGGGTTACCTCCCCTGGAGTACCTCGGCCATGGCCACGTCCCCGAAGGTCGGTGCCGGCCGGTCATCTGTGTTGTCCGTGGTAGCGAGGCGCACGGTCAGACCGAGCACCGCCGCGTAGAGAAACAGTGCCGCCTCGCCGGAGAAGACGATGGCGTAGGCGTGCACCGGGTTGTCGAGAAACTGGCGCGACACGTCGATGGCGACCGTGCCGAGGAAACCACCCAGGCCGAAGGCGATGGCCTGGGCGCCGCCCCAGAGCCCCATGCGAATGCCCTCGCTGCGACGCCTGCCGCGCCCGGCGAGGGTCATCATCGAGGCGATGGCGGCCACCGCGAAGGCGCCGTTGGCGACGCCGAGCAGGAAGACGTTGAGGCGCAGCGGCCAGGCGAGCGCCTGCCCACCCCCGTAGGCGATACCTGCCAGCGCCACCGCCGACGCGGCGCAGCCGCCCACGGTCCACCAGCGCAGCAGCCCCGGCGCCGCGCGGCGCGCGGCGGTACCGGTAATCGCCACCAGCAGCATGCCCAGGAGCACGCCACCGTGCTGCACACCGGCAAGCTGCGTGGACTCACCGGGGGTCATGCCGAAGACCGTGCCGGCATAGGGCTCGAGGATCAGGTCCTGGGTGCTGTAGGCGAGCATGGAAACGAAAACGAAGATGGTGAAGCGGCGCGCGTCGGCCTCTTCCCAGACCTCGCGCAGCGCCTGGCCGAAGCGCGGCCGCGCGGGGCCGTGGGGGGACGCCGCATCCATCGCAGGCTCCGCGGCCGGCGCCTGCTGTGCGGCACCCTCCACGCCCCAGAGCGCCAGCAGGGTGAGCAGGAAAGCGGCGGCCGACACGGTGCCGGTGACGGCCACCAGCCGCTCGGGACTGAAAGGATCGAGGAAATGCCCCGCGGCGCCCGCGGTGATGGCGAAGCCGGCGATCATCATGATCCAGACGATGGTCGCGGCAGCCGCCCGGCGCCCCGGGTCGACCCGCTTGGCGAGGAGCGCGAGCAGCGAGGTCCCCGCCGCGCCGACGCCGAGACCGATAATCACGAAGGAGCAGACCGCGATGGCGACACCGGGGCCGTGCGCCGTGGCCATAACGGCGGTACCGGTGGCCGCGCCGACGCCGCCGAGGGCGAGGGCGAACATGCCGCCGATGATCCAGGGGGTGCGCCGCCCACCCACGTCGGAGCGGTGGCCGAAGTGCGGCCGGCTCATCTGCACCACGTGGTGCAGGGCCACCAGGAACCCGGGGAGCATGGCCGGCAGCGCCAGCTCGACGACCATGACCCGGTTGATGGTGGAGGTCGTGAGCACGACGATGGCGCCGAGCGCCGTCTGCACCAGGCCGAGGCGGACGATGGCCAGCCAGCCGAGGCCCGGCGCGCTCACAGCACGGCTCCGAGGCCGCGCACGGCCGCCGCGCTGGTCATCATGCCGAGCACGTATAGGGTCACGCCGGTGCCGTTGTACCAGGGCGCCAGGCCTTTCGGGTCAGTGAGCATTCGCTTCATCGCCAGGCCCTGCAATAAAAGGAGTGCGGTGACAATCGCCGCGTGCCAGGGGCGGTCCCAGGCGGCCAGCAGCGCGATCACCGCGACCTGCGGCAGCGCCATGACCACGCAGGCCAGCTTCGCCGCCCGCTCCGGGCCCAGCTGCACCGGGATCGTGCGCACGCCGAGGCGGCGGTCGCCCTCGATGGCCTTGAAGTCGTTGAGGGTCATGATGCCGTGCGCGCCGAGGCTGTAGAGCACGGCGAGAAGCAGGATCGGGACCGGTGGCAGCACCCCGCCGAGCATGACCGCGGCCCCGGTTACCCAGGCCAGCCCCTCGTAGGCAAAGCCGCAGGCCGCGTTGCCCCACCAGCCGTTGAGCTTGAGCCGCGCCGGCGGCGCGCTGTAGGCCCAGGCGAGGGCGAGGCCGAGGAGCGTCGCCCAGAACACCGCGGGGCCGAGCACCCACGCCACGGGCAGGGCGAGCAGGGACCAGAAAATGGCGTAGTAGAGACCGATGTTCCCGGGCACCCGGCCGGAGGGAATCGGCCGGTCGGGCTCGTTGATGGCGTCGACCTCTCGGTCGAACCAGTCGTTGACCACCTGGCTGGCACCGCAGACCAGGGGGCCGGCCAGGATGATGCCGGCAACGAAGGCCCAGGGCCTGTCCAGCAGGGGCGTGCCGGCGGAGACGACACCACAGCCGAAAGCCCACATGGGTGGAAACCACGTGATGGGCTTGAGGAGCTGCAGGAGCGCCTTCGGATCGACGCGCGCACTCCCGCTGACGACAGACTCGGAGCCTTGCATACCCCGACTATAGAAGCGGCCCCGGGGAGCGTCAATCAGGATTTACACTCCTGGCGGCAAAACTGTCAGTTTTTCTTGACAGGCCTCAAGACAACGGGCGATCAGGAGGAGACGACGTCGGACTCCACCCCGGAAATGTCGTAGCGGCGGAGTTTCGCGTAGAGGCTCTGCCGGCTCAATCCGAGGAGTTCGGCGGCGGAGGCCCGGTTGTCCTGGGTCAGCTCGAGCGCAGCGCGGATGCACATGGCCTCGATGATATCCGTCGACTCGCGGACCAGTTCCTTAAGCGGCATGCGGCCGACCCGCCGCGTGATCTGCTCGATGGACGCCGGCAGGCTTTCGCCGCTGGGCTGGCCGTCGCTCACCCGGCGGCTGACATCGCGTATATAGAAGGCGAGCCGGCCCCGGGGGCCGTCGTCCACCGTGCAGGCGGAGATCTCGACGTCCGTGTTCACGCCGCTCTCGCCGCGCAGCACGGTGGAAAAGAGCTTTACCGACCCGCGCTCGTTGAGGTTGGAGAGCAGCACGGAGAGGTCCACCCCGGAGCGGCCCAGCCAGCGGTCCGCGGACAGGCCGGTCACCCGGTCCTCACCCACGACCTGCGCCAGGTCCAGGAAGGTCTTGTTGGCGGCCAGCACGCGGCCGTCCGTGTCGGTGAGCAGCACCGCATCGGGCGCCCGCTGCAGGCTCGGCGGCAGGGCCTGCTCATCGCCGCCGGCGTGCTCGGCGCTCTCGCGGGCGAAACGCACCAGGAAGCGCGTCTCGCTGCCCTGGCGCAGGTAGCTGACGACCGCGGTCAGCGGTGTGTCGTCGCCGTCGCGGGTCACGCCGGAAAGCAGCGCGCGGCCGGCTGCCTGGGCCTCGGCCAGGAGGCCGGCCACATCGCGCTGGGAGCGCTCCGAGAGGCCGAGGGGGAAGGGTTTGCCGACGACCCGGCTGCCGCCGCCGCCGAGGAGTTCACCGGCGGCCGGGTTCGCCTCGAGGACGCGACCGCTGCCCGCATCCACGACCAGGATGGCATCGGCGATCATGTCGAAGAGCTGGCGGTAGCGCGTCTCGACCTGGCGCAGGCGCCAGTAATCCTGCTCGAGGGCCTGCTGGGCGTTGAGCAGCTGCTGCCGGAGGCTGGCCACGGGCCGCATGTCGCGCCCGGCGGCGATCACGCCCTCGCCATCGGGCAGGGCGACGAGGCGGTATTCCACCGGGAGCGGCGCGCCGTCTTCCAGGGTATGGGCGAGGTCGATGCGCTGGGGCCTGCCGGGGTGGGCACGCACGGCGGCCAGGGCGTCGGCGAGGCGCTGCCGGCTGTCGCCTTCTACGGTGTCGAGGAGGGAGCGGCCGAGCCAGCGGTCGTCGATGTGCGTGCCCAGCTCACCGCCATCCAGCGCAAGTTCAGCAATCCCGCCGTCGCTGTCGAGGACGAAACCAATGTCGGCTACCTTTGCGAGCAATCCGACCAGCGCTGCAGCGTCCAAATCGACGGCCATGCCCTCGCGTCCGCAAATATAAAGAATGGCGTTTTTATATCTTTTGCCGATAAACGGCGGAAGCGCAGATTATACACATCCCCCACCCAGACACACGCTCTTGCGGCATGTAAAGAAAGTAAACGCCATCTTTTGATGTTTGTCAATTTCACTAGACCCATGAGGGTGTCAGGTTTAGTTAACATCCCTCGCGCAGAGGACTAACTTTTCAGGAGCAGCAGATAAGTAGCGGTTGGTAGGACCCATGGCAGCACATTCCCGAAGTGCAGGCAGCGCTTCCTTATATACGCCGGAGCAGCGCCGCCGACGGGACGAGTCTCCCTGGACCCTGGTCCAGGGCATCCTCGCCCCGCTCCAGTTCCTCGTCTTCCTGGTGAGCCTGGTGCTGGTGGTGAACTTTCTCCTGAAGGGCACGGGCCTCGGCGCCGCCACCGCCTCCGTCGTGGTCAAGACCGGCATCCTCTACACCATCATGATCACCGGCGCGATCTGGGAGAAGGTCGTGTTCGGCCAGTACCTGTTCGCCCCGGCTTTTTACTGGGAAGACATGGTGAGCATGCTGGTGATCGCCCTGCACACGGCCTACCTGCTGAGCTGGCTGTTCAACTGGTTCACCCCGGCCGGGCAGATGTGGATCGCCCTCGCCGCCTACAGCGCCTACGTCATCAATGCCGCGCAGTTCCTTCTCAAGCTGCGCGCCGCCCGGCTGCAGGAAGCCGCCAACCGGGCAGCGGGCACGGCAGCCGGCGGCACACTCGCGGGAGCCGCAGAATGAGCAACGCCGTCCTCGCCAGCGATCGCCCCGGCAGCGCACCGATCACCCAGGAGCGCGGCCAGCGCGCGGTGTTCTGCGGACTCACCTCCATCATCTGGCTGCACCGCAAGATCCAGGACGCATTTTTCCTGGTCGTGGGCTCGCGCACCTGCGCCCACCTGATCCAGTCCGCCGCCGGCGTGATGATCTTCGCCGAGCCGCGCTTCGCCACCGCGGTCCTGCAGGACCGGGACCTCGCCGGCCTCGCCGACGCCAACGAGGAACTCGACCGCGTCGCCGCACAGGTGATCGCCCGGCGCCCCGAGATCAAGACCGTCTTCCTGGTCAGTTCCTGCCCCTCGGAAGTGATCAAGCTCGACCTCGCCAACGCCGCCCAGCGGCTGGGCGAAAAGTACGACGGCCGGGTCCGCTTCATCGACTACTCCGGCAGCGGCATCGAGACCACCTTCACCCAGGGCGAGGACAGCTGCCTGGAAAGCCTCGCCGCGAAGCTGCCCGCCGACGACAGCGGCGAACCGGCCCTGATGGTCGCCGGCAGCCTCCCGGATATCGTCGAGGACCAGTTTGCCCGCCTGTTCGAGCAGCTCGGTATCGGCCCGGTGCACTTCTTCCCGGCGCGCAGCTCCACGGCGATGCCCCCGGTGGGGCCGAACACCCGGCTACTGCTCGCCCAGCCCTTCCTGGGCAATGCCACCCGCGCGCTCGAGAAACGCGGTGCGAAGCTCCTGAAGGCCCCCTACCCCTACGGCGCCGAGGGCACCACGGCCTGGCTGCGCGCCGCCGCCGACGCCTTCGGCGTGGCGCCCGGGCATTTCGAACAGGTAACGGCGGCGCCGCGGGCGCGTGCCGAGCGGGCGCTGGAAGCGCCGCGGGAACGGCTGACCGGCAAGCGCATCACCTTCCTGCCGGACTCGCAGATGGAGCTGCCCCTCGCGCGCTTCCTGCAGCGCGAGTGCGGCATGGAACTCGGCGAGATCGGCACGCCCTTCTTCGACCAGCAGACCATGGCCGCCGAGCTGCCGCTGCTGCCGGAGGGTGTGCGGATTACCGAGGGCCAGGACCTCGACCCGCAGCTGGACCGCGTGCGCGCCGCCCGGCCGGACCTCACGGTCTGCGGCCTGGGCATCGCCAACCCGCTGGAATCCGAGGGGCTGCGCACCAAGTGGTCCATTGAACTGGTCTTCACGCCCGTGCACGGCTACGACCAGGCCGGTGATCTCGCCGGCCTGTTCACGCGGCCGCTGGCGCGGCAGGACATGCTGGAGGTATAGGCAGCGATGGAGCTGACCTTCTGGACCTACGAAGGCCCGCCGCACGTCGGGGCCATCCGCATCGCCAATTCCATGCGCGGTGTCCACCTTCTGCTGCACTCGCCGCAGGGCGATACCTACGCAGACCTGCTCTTCACCATGATCGAGCGCGATCGCAAGCGTCCCCCGGTGACCTACACCACCTTCCAGGCCCGGGACCTCGGCTCCGATACGGCCGAGCTGGTCACCGGCACGCTGCAGAGCACCGTGGACCGCTTCCGCCCCAGCGTGCTGCTGGTGGGCGATTCCTGCACCGCGGAGCTGATCCAGGACCAGCCGGGCACGCTGGCCACCGGCGCCGGGCTCGACGTCCCGATCATTCCGCTGGAGATGCTCGCCTACTCGCGCAAGGAGAACTGGGGCGCCGCCGAGACCTTCTATTCGCTCGTGCGCGGGCTCCTTAACCGCCAGGCCCCGGAGCCGGGCTGGACCCGGCCGGCGCGGCCGCAAGGGCAGCGGCCGAAGGTCAACCTCCTCGGCCCGACATCCCTCGGCTTCCGCTGCCGCGACGACATCATCGAAGTACAGAAACTGCTGGAAAGCGTCGGCGTGGTCGCACCCCTCGGCGCCAGCCCGCAGGACCTGCTGCGCATACCCGAGGCCGACGCCAACATCTGCCTCTACCCGGAGGTGGCGGACACGACCTGCGCCTGGCTGCAGCGGACCTTCAAGCAGCCGACGATCAGCACCGTGCCCATTGGCGTCGGCGCCACCCGGGACTTCCTGCAGGAGCTCGCCGAGACCCTGGGCCTGACCGAGTGCGAGGTCACCGCCGACGCGGTCTGCCGCCTGCCCTGGTACTCCCGCTCCGTGGACTCGACCTACCTGACCGGCAAGCGCGTGTTCATCTTCGCCGACGCCACCCACGCCCTCGCCGCGGCCCGCATGGCCCGCGAGGAATTGGGCTTCGAGGTCGTCGGCCTCGGCACCTACTCCCGCGAACAGGCCCGCGCCGTGCGCAAGGCGGCGAAGGACTACGGTCTCGAGGCGCTGATCACCGACAACTACCTCGAGGTGGAGAAGGCCGTGGCCGAACTGCAGCCGGAGCTCGTGCTCGGCACGCAGATGGAGCGGCACATCGCCAAGAAGCTCGGCATCGGCTGCGCGGTGATCTCTACCCCGGCCCACGTGCAGGACTACCCGGCGCGCTACTCGCCGCAGATGGGCTTCGAGGGCGCCAACGTGATCTTCGATACCTGGGTGCACCCGCTGGTCATGGGCCTGGAGGAGCACCTCCTGACCATGTTCCGGGACGACTTCGAGTTCAACGACGACAAGGTGCCCTCGCACCTGGCCGCCGTCGGCGGCACCAGCCACCGCCCGGCAGAAGCGCCGGCGGCCGAGGGCGCGGACGACGCCGCCCTGCGCTGGGAAGCCGACGCCGAGAAAGAGCTGAAGAAGATCCCCTTCTTCGTGCGCGGCAAGGCCCGGCGCAATACGGAAAAGTACGCGATGGAGCGCGGCGTGGCCGCGATCAACGTGGAGACGCTCTATGAAGCGAAAGCACACTTCAGCCGCTGACACCCCGCTACGGTTCGTCCTGGTCACGCTGGACAACCACGTCACGGGCAGCGTCGACCGGGCCGCCGCGGGCCTGGGCAAGGACCTCCCGGGCCTGGACGTGCGGACGCACGCCGCCGCGGCCTGGGACAAGCAGCCGGAGCAGCTGGAGCGCTGCCTGGCCGATATCGCCGAGGGCGACATCATCGTGGTCACCATGCTCTTCCTCGAGGAGCACATCAGCGCCGTGCTGCCGGCGCTGACCGCCCGCCAGGACGACTGCGACGCGATGATCTGCTGCATGTCCGGCGCCGAGGTGATGAAGCTGACGCGCATGGGCCGCTTCACCATGGAAGGCGAGGCCAAGGGCCCGGTCGCCCTGCTCAAGCGGCTGCGCGGCAAGAACGGCAAGGCCAAGTCCAGCGCCGGCGCCCAGCAGCTGACGGTGCTGCGCCAGCTGCCGAAGATCCTGCGCTTCATCCCGGGCACGGCCCAGGACGTGCGCGCCTACTTCCTCACGCTGCAGTACTGGCTCGCCGGTTCCGAGGAAAACCTGCAGCGCATGATGGGCTTCCTCATCGACCGCTATGCCGACGGCCCGCGGGCCGCGCTGCGCGGGCAGCTGAAGACCCACTCGCCGATCGAGTACCCCGACGTCGGCCTCTACGACCCGAGCCTCAAGCGCGGCATCAGCGACGACCTGAAGGACCTGCCCCGGGCGCCGAGGGGCTGCCGCGGCACCGTCGGCATCCTGATCATGCGCTCCTACGCCCTCGCCGGTAACGCGGGACACTACGACGCTGTCATCAGCGCCCTGCGCGAGCGTGGCCTGCGCGTGATCACGGCCTTCGCCAGCGGCCTCGACGCACGCCCGGCGGTGGAGAAATACTTCATCGAGGACGGGCAGCCGGTGGTCGACGCCGTGCTCTCCCTGACCGGCTTCTCGCTGGTCGGCGGCCCGGCCTACAACGACTCCAAGGCCGCCGAGGACATGCTCGCCCGCCTCGACGTCCCCTACCTCGCCGCCCACGCGCTGGAATTCCAGAGCCTGGAGCAGTGGGAAGCCTCCGAGAACGGCCTCATGCCCATCGAGGCGACCATGATGGTGGCCATCCCGGAACTCGACGGCGCCACCGGCCCCATGGTCTTCGGCGGCCGCTCCGACGCCGCCGAGGGCAGCAGCGAGCACGACATGCGCGCCCACCCGGAGCGCGTCGACGTGCTCGCCGGCCGGGTAGAGCGGCTGGTCGCCCTGCGCCGCGGCAAGCGCGCGGAACGTAAAGTCGCCATCGTCATCTTCAACTTCCCGCCCCACGCGGGGAACACGGGGACGGCGGCCAACCTCGCCGTCTTCGAGTCGCTGTTCAACACGCTCCGCGCCATGCAGGCTCAGGGCTACGCCGTGGACGTGCCCGAGGACGTGGACGCGCTGCGCCGCGCCATCATCGAGGGCAACGCCGCCCAGTACGGCGCCATGGCCAACGTGCACGCGCACATCCCCGCCGACGACCACGTCGCCCGGGAGACGTACCTGGAGGAAATCGAGGCCCAGTGGGGGCCGGCCCCGGGCAAGGAACTCTCCGACGGGCGCAACATCTTCGTGATGGGCGCGCAGTTCGGCAACGTGCTGGTCGGCGTGCAGCCCGGTTTCGGCTACGAGGGCGACCCCATGCGGCTGCTCTTCGAGCGCGGCTTCACACCCACGCACGCCTTCAGTGCCTTCTACCGCTACCTGCGCGAGGACTTCGGCGCCGACGCCGTGCTCCACTACGGCACCCATGGCGCGCTGGAATTCATGCCCGGCAAGCAGGCCGGCATGGCGGGCAGCTGCTGGCCGGACCGGCTCATCGGCAACCTGCCCAACTTCTACCTCTACGGCGCCAACAACCCGTCCGAGGGCCTCATCGCCAAGCGCCGCTCCGCGGCCACGCTGGTCAGCTACCTGACGCCGCCGGTGACCCAGTCCGACCTGTACAAGGGCCTGCTCGACCTCAAGGCCTCCATCGACCGCTGGCGCGGCGAGCAGGACAAGGGCGCCGAGGCCCGCTCGGACCTCGCCTCGCTCATCCAGAGCCAGGCCCTGGAGCTCGAGCTCGTCAGCGCCGAGCCGGCCTGGGACGAGAACAGCTTCGACGCCATCGAGGCTTTGCGCCGGCAGCTCATCGAGGTGGAAGAGACGCTGATCCCCTACGGCCTGCACGTGGTCGGCGAGGCGCCGACGCGCGACGAGCAGCTCGACATGCTCGGCTCCATCGCCCTGGCCAGCCACGACCTAGACCTGGAGCGCGAGACCCTGGAGAAACTCCTCGACGGCGAGGAACCGAAGACCGTCGCCGCGCAGCTGGCGAAGGCGCAGGGCGAGGGCGCCGACGAGGAACAGCTTCTCGAGGCCTGCCGGCAGCTGGCGCAGACGGCGCTCATGCTCGGCACCGACAGCGAGCTCGACGCCATCCTGCGCGCCCTCGACGGCCGCTTCATCCGCCCGGCACCGGGCGGCGACCTGCTGCGCACGCCAGATGTCCTGCCGACGGGGCGCAACCTGCACGGCTTCGACCCGTTCCGCCTGCCCAGCCGCTTCGCCCTGCGCGACGGCGCCCGGCAGGCGCAGACGCTCCTCGACCGGCACGCCGCCGAGGGCAACGGGGTGCCCGAGTCCATCGCCCTGGTGCTCTGGGGCTCGGACAACCTGAAGAACGAGGGCGGGCCCATCGCCCAGGCCCTCGCACTCATCGGCGCCGAGCCGAAATTCGACGGCTACGGCCGCGTCTGCGGCGCGGTGCTGAAGCCGCTTGCGGAGCTGGGCCGGCCGCGGATCGACGTAATCATCACCCTCTCGGGCATTTTCCGCGACCTGCTGCCGCTGCAGACGCGCATGCTCGCCGAGGCCGCCTACCTCGCCGCCGAGGCCGACGAGCCCGCCGAGCTGAACTACGTGCGCAAGCACGCGCTCGCCTACCAGGCCGAGCACGGCTGCGACCTGGAGACGGCCGCCCTGCGCGTGTTCTCGAACGCCGAGGGCGCCTACGGCTCCAACGTCAACCTGCTGGTGGACAACAGCCGCTGGGAGGACGAGGGCGAACTCGCCGATACCTACACCTCGCGCAAGTGCTACGCCTACAGCCGCTCCGGCCAGTCCGCGCCGCAGGCGGACCTGCTCAACTCGGTACTGTCCAACGTGCAGCTGGCCTACCAGAACCTCGATTCCGTCGAGGTCGGCGTCACCACCCTGGACCAGTACTTCGACACGCTCGGCGGCATCAGCCGCGCCGTGAAGCGCTCCCGCGGCGAAGACGTGCCGATCTATATCTCCGACCAGACCACCAGCAACGGCAAGGTACGCACCCTCGCCGAGCAGGTGGCCCTGGAGACGCGCACCCGCGTGCTCAACCCGAAGTGGTACGAGAGCGTCCTCGAACACGGTTTCGAGGGCGTGCGGCAGATCGAGTCCCATGTGACCAATACCATGGGCTGGTCTGCCACCACCGGGCAGGTAGCCCCCTGGGTCTACCAGAAGCTGTCCGAGACCTTCATCCTCGACGAGGAAATGCGCAAGCGTCTCGCCAAGCTCAACCCCGCGGCCTCGGTCAAGGTAGCCAACCGGCTGCTCGAGGCCCACGACCGCCAATACTGGAACCCCGACGAAGCCACCCTGGAAGCCCTGCGCCGTGCCGGCGAGGACCTCGAGGACTGGCTCGAAGGCGTCACAGAAGAGGTAGCTGCATGAGTCTCGACAATAACATCCCCGTTCAGCTCGTCGATCCGCCGGGGAGCCCCCCGGACGGCGACGGCTCCGTCCAGGTCCACCTGGATCCTGAAATCGATATCGGCCAGGCGCAGGTGTTCGCCGTCTACGGCAAGGGCGGGATCGGCAAGTCCACGACCTCGTCGAACCTGTCCGTCGCCTTCTCCAAGCTCGGCAAGCGGGTCATCCAGATCGGCTGCGACCCGAAGCACGACTCCACCTTCACCCTGACCAAGGCGCTTATGCCGACCGTCATCGACGCCCTCGAGGAAGTGGAATTCCACAGCGAGGAGCTGCAGATCGAGGACTTCGTGCACGAGGGCTACAACGGCGTCATGTGCGTCGAGGCCGGCGGCCCGCCCGCCGGTACCGGCTGCGGCGGCTACGTGGTCGGCCAGACGGTGAAGCTGCTCAAGCAGCACCACCTGCTCGAGGACTCGGACGTGGTCATCTTCGACGTGCTCGGCGACGTGGTCTGCGGCGGCTTCGCCTCGCCGCTGCAGCACGCGGAGCGCGCGCTGGTGGTCACCGCCAATGACTTCGACTCGATCTTCGCCATGAACCGCATCGCCGCGGCCATCGGCGCCAAGTCGAAGAACTACAAGGTGCGCCTCGGCGGCGTAATCGCCAACCGCAGCGAACAGACCGACGAGATCGACCGCTTCAACGCCGCCGTCGGCCTGAAGCGCCTCGCCCACTTCCCGGCGCTCGACGTCATCCGCCGCAGCCGCCTGAAGAAGTGCACGCTGTTCGAGATGGAACCCTGCGAGGGCCTCGAAGAGGTGCAGCAGGAGTACCTGAACCTGGCGGAGTCCCTGCTTCGCGGCATCGAGCCGCAGGAGGTCACGCCCATGAAAGACCGCGACCTGTTCGACTTCCTGGGCTTCGACTGATGGCGAGTACGGGCTACAACGAGCGGCGCTCCGAGATCGAGACCTATTTCGATCGCACCGCCGCGGACGCCTGGTCGGCCCTGACCTCCGATGCGCCGGTCAGCCGCATCCGGCAGACCGTGCGCGCCGGTCGCGACGAGATGCGCGCCACGCTCCTGTCCTGGCTCCCCGCGGACCTCACCGGGCTCCGGGTGCTGGATGCCGGCTGCGGCACCGGTGCCTTCAGCGTCGAGGCGGCACGCCGCGGCGCGAGCGTGGTCGCCATCGACCTGTCACCGACGCTGGTCGAGCTCGCCCGGGAACGGCAGCCGACGGACCTCGCGCCGGGGCAGATCGATTTCCGGGTCGGCGACATGGCCTCGGTGGAAGGTGAGAGCTTCGACTACGTCGTGGCGATGGACTCGGTGATCCACTACGACCCGCAGCACGCCGTCGAGGTACTCGAGCGGCTCGCGGCCAACGTGCGCTCCGGCATGCTGTTCACCTTCGCCCCGCGCACCCCGCTGCTCGCGGTCATGCATGCGGTAGGCAGCCTGTTCCCGCGCGGTGACCGCGCCCCGGCCATCGTGCCCATCGGCGAAAAGCGCCTCCACGGCGACCTCGCCAGCGCGCCGGGCCTGTCGGACTGGCAGCGCGGCCGCAGCCACCGCGTGAAAAGCGGCTTCTACACCTCCCAGGCCTGCGAACTGCGCCGGCGGGAGGCAAGCAGCGGGTGAAGCGCTCCGTCGCCATCACGCAGAAAGTGCTGTCCCGGCTGGGGACACGCTGGCTGCCCTTTGCCGACGCGGTCACCGAGGAACTGCCGCTCGACCGGCTGCTGCGCCTGTCGCTGTTCCAGGTATCCGTCGGTATGGCGATCGTGCTCCTCAACGGCACGCTGAACCGGGTCATGGTGCTCGAACTCGACCAGCCCGCCTGGCTGGTCTCTGTCATGGTGTCCCTGCCACTCCTGTTCGCGCCGGCCCGGGCGCTGATCGGTTTCCGCAGCGACCACCACCGCTCGGCCCTCGGCTGGCGGCGCGTGCCCTATCTCTGGCTGGGCAGCATCGCCCAGTTCGGCGGCCTCGCCATCATGCCCTTCGCGCTGCTGGTGCTCTGGGATCCGGCCATGGGCCCGGCGTGGGTGGGCCCGGCCGCGGCGGCCCTCGCCTTTCTCCTCGTCGGCGCCGGCCTGCACACTACCCAGACCGCGGGACTCGCCCTGGCCACGGACCTCGCCAACGAGGACAACCGGCCGCGGGTGGTCGCCCTGCTCTACGTGATGCTGCTCGTCGGCATGATCGGCAGTTCCTTTGCCTTCTCCTTCCTGCTTGCAGACTTCAGCCCGGTGCGCCTGATCCAGGTCATCCAGGGCGCCGCCGCGGTCACCGTCGTGCTGAACTTGGTCGCCCTCTGGAAGCAGGAGGCCCGCGACCCGTCGCGCAATCGCAGCGTGGTGCGCCCGCCGTTCCGCGAAGCCTGGCGCCGGCTGTGCCGGCAGGGGCGCGCCACCCGCCTGCTGCTTGCGGTCGCCCTCGGCAGCGCCGGCTTCAGCATGCAGGACATTCTCCTCGAGCCCTACGGCGGCGAGGTGCTGGGTCTCTCGGTCAGCGCCACCACCGGCCTGACGGCGATTTTCGCCCTCGGCATGCTCGGTGCCTTCGCCTTCGCGTCCCGCCAGCTCAGCCGCGGCGCCGACCCGGTGCGCCTGGCCGCCTACGGCGCGCTGGTAGGCATCTTCGCGTTCGCCGCGGTGATCTTCGCCGCGCCCCTCGGCTCGGCGGACCTGTTCCGCTTCGGCACCTTCGCCATCGGCCTCGGCGGCGGCCTCTTTGCCGTCGGCACGCTGACGGCGGCGATGCGCCTCGGCGAGGACGGCCAGGCCGGCCTCGCCCTCGGTGCCTGGGGCGCGGTGCAGGCCACCGCGACCGGTCTTGCGATTGCGGCCGGCGGCGCCCTTCGAGACACGGTCGGCCACCTGGCCGCCAGTGGCGCTCTCGGCGAGGCCCTGGTAGGGCCCGCGACGGGCTACGGCGCCGTCTACCACCTTGAAATCGCGGTGCTTTTCGCCGCGTTGGTCATTATCGGGCCGCTGGTCAGGGGCCCGGAAGACGAGGTCGTGCGCCAGCCGGCGTTCTACCTCGCGGAGTTCCCCGAATGACGAAAGCCCTGATGGAGGTGCTGACATGATTGGTGACATTACCGGCTACATGGACGTGGCCCAGATGACGCTGTACGCGTTCTGGCTGTTCTTCTTCCTGCTGGTGCTGTACCTGCACCGGGAGAACAAGCGGGAGGGCTACCCGCTGGAGACCGACGACTTCCGCAACGTGACGGTCGTCGGCTTCCCCGGCCTGCCCGATCCGCATACCTACGAGATGCTTCACGGCGCCGACGACGTGGTTCGCCCCGGCAAGGACCCGGCGGAGCGCGAGGTCAAGGCCAAGCGCCTGACCCCCTACTACGGTGCGCCGTTCTACCCGACCGGCGACCCGCTGGTGGACGGTGTCGGACCGGCGGCCTGGGCCAATCGCCCGGACTTCCCGGACCTGACCTTCGAGGGTGAGCCGAAGATCGTGCCCATGCGCATCGCCACGGACTTCAAGGTGGCCCACCAGGACCCGGATCCCCGCGGCAAGGACGTGGTCGGCCTCGACAACGAGGTCGCGGCCACCGTGACCGACATCTGGGTCGACCGCAGCGAGCCGCAGGTCCGCTACCTCGAGATCGAGGTCAAGGAGAACGGCAAGCGCGCCATGATCCCGATCACCCTGTCCCGCGTGCGCGGCGACGGCACCGTGAAAGTGCACTGCCTGCGGGCGTCACAGTTCGCGAACATGCCGACGCTTGCCAACCCGGACCAGATCACGCTCCAGGAAGAGGACCGCGTCTGCGCCTACGTCGGCGGCGGCACCCTCTACGGTACCCGTGAGCGGACGGAGCCCCTGCTATGAGCCATCGCCACGCCAACAACGAGTACGACCACGAGCCGATCCGCGGCCTGCCGGAGGAGCTGCCGGCAGGCGAGGAGATCCTGTGCCAGGTCGAGCCCGAGTGGTGGAGCATGGCACGTCGCACCTTTCACACGGTGCAGGTGGGTGTTTACTTCGCGCTGCTGATCGGCGCCCACCAGGTCTACCACTACAGCCAGGGGGGCGGGGTCACGGAAGGCCTCACCAGCCTCGGCTGGCAGCTCGCGCTGGCGGCGGCCGGTCTCGGCATCCTCTGCGGCCTCGGCGTCCTCTACGCCCGGACCACGGTGTACACGCTGACCAACCGGCGCGTGGTGCTGCGCTTCGGCGTGGCCCTGCCGATGATGATCAACCTGCCCCTCGACCGCATCGCTGCGGCGGACCTGCGCCCCTTCGGCGACGGTACCGGCGACATCGCGCTGCGCCTGGCGAAGGGCGAGTGGATCTCCTACTGGGCCCTGTGGCCCCACGCCCGGCCCTGGCACCTGTCCCCGGTCATTCCCAGCCTGCGCAGCGTCCCCGACGCCGAGCGGGTCGCCGGGCAGCTCGTGGCGGCCGTGCAGGCCGGGAGCGATGACATCGCCGTGGCCCCGGAGCGCAGCAGGGACCGCGTCAGCAGCGATGATCGCCTGGCGCCGGCCGGGGCGCTGGCGTGACAGCAGGCACCGGTATGGCGTCACAGGCACCGTGGCCGCTCTCGCGCTGGATCGCCTCGGCGATCGGCGCGGTGGTGGTATTTACGGTCATCGGTGTCGCCAGCCTCCGCCTGTCCGGCTACGAGCCCCCGGCGGAGCATCGCGGCGCGGTGGTGGAGAGCCGCCTCCTGCGCTTCGAGGATGTCCGGGACGGGCTCGTCTACGTCTATGACGCCGAGAGCGGCAACCGCCTGGCGGAACTCGCGCCGGCCGAGGACAGCTTCATCCGCGGCATCATGCGCAGCATGGCACGCGCCCGCCGCGCCAGGGATGTCGGCATGCAGGCGCCCTTCCTGCTCGCCCGCCACGCGGACGGCAGCCTGGTGCTCTCCGACACGGCGATCAGCAACGAGGTCAACCTCGTCGCCTTCGGCCCCACCAACGAAGCGTCCTTCGAGACGCTGCTCCTCGCCGGGCCGCGCTGAGACCGCCCGCCGTGTCCGCCTACCTTGTCGCCTTCCTGACCGCCCTCCTGGGCTGGTGGCTGAGCACCGGCGTGATTCTCTACCTGAACCTGCTGCCCCGGCACAGCCACCGCTGGAGCGTCCTGGCCTTCTCCACCCTCGGTCTGTTCAGCCTCACGCTGCTGCCGCAGGTCGCGCGGGACGCGACCCCCCTCGGCGCCGCCGCGGGCTTTGCCATCGCCCTGGCCGTCTGGGGCTGGCTGGAAATCAGCTACCTCATGGATTTCATCACCGGCACGCACCGGCAGCCGTGCCCGCCGGGCACGCGGGGCTGGCGCCGCTTCCGCCTCGCCCTCGGCACCAGCATCCACCACGAACTGGCGGTCGCCGGCGCCGGTATCGCGATCATCGGCCTCTCCTGGGGCGGCGACAACCAGGTCGCTACCGGGACCTACCTCGTGCTATGGATCATGCGCTGGAGCGCCAAGCTCAACCTCTACCTCGGCGTGTCCAACTTCAACGAGCACTGGCTGCCGGAACGCAGCCGGTACCTGGTCACCTACATGCGCAAACGGCGCATGAACTACCTGTTCCCGCTTTCCATTACACTGGGGACTGCGGGAACGGTACTGCTGCTGCGGGCCGCCATCGGGGCCGGGGATGACTTCGGCCGCCTCGGCAACACGCTGGTCTGCTCGCTGCTGGCGCTTGCCGTGCTGGAGCACTGGTTCCTGGTACTGCCGCTGCGCGATTCCGCGCTCTGGCAGTGGGCGATCAGCGCCGCAGACCGGGCCCGTGGACGCCAGCGGCCCGCGGCCCGCAGTAAGCTGCCCATGACAACGGCGGCGACCCGGGAGGCGCGGGGCCTGGATAGAGGCATCCGCACCGGTGTGGGTACCGGCTGAGAGCCCCCGCCGGTCGCGTCCAATTTCTTTGACAGTGATCAAGGCGGCTTCTACTCTTTCGAGGGCAGCATAAGTAAGAAGATGAACGAACTCGAAGGTTCTTGCACAAGCCCCGGTCCCGGCAGGGCACCGATACCCCTCGCGAAAGCCTGGTTGGGCTGGTCGCAAAACGCCACTGGAGGTGCCGAATGAGCCCCCTGGTTACACCCCCCTTTGCGCCACGCGGGGGCACGGCTGACGACGACGCGCTCCCCGAGCTCTTCGCCACCACGGAACTGGGCCTGACGCCCGACGACTATGCGGAGCTCCTCGCCAGCAAGCGCGGCAACGATGAGCGTATCGCCGTGCACGTCCGACTGCCCTTCTGCCCGTCACGCTGCCTCAACTGCGATCACCACACGACGGTCACGCACAACAGCGAGGCCATCGATGAGTACATCGTCGACCTCGAGCGCGAGATCAGCATGGTCACGGACCGCATCGGCCGCGGCCGCACGCTCACCCAGCTGCACCTCGGCGGCGGCACCCCGAATTACCTGAGCGACACCCAGCTCGTGCAGCTCATGGACGTGATCGACCGCCACTTCCACCTCGACAGCGATACGGAAGCCTCCCTCGAGGCCAACCCGAAGCGCTGCTCACCCTCGCAGCTGACCCTGCTGCGCGGCCTGGGCTTCGGCACCCTGGACCTGCAGATCCGCGACCGCGACAGCGCCGTGCAGCTCGCGATCGGCCGCTCGCACTCGCTGTCGGTGCTCGAGGACGTGATCGGCAGCGCGCGCAGCGAAGGCTTCGAAACCATCAGCATGGACCTCGTCTACGGCCTGCCGAACCAGTCCGTGGAGACCGTGCATGGCACCGTGAAGCACATGATCGGACTCAACCCGGACCGCATCATGTGCCAGACCTTCTCGCCGCGGCCGTCCGTCTTCAAGCACCAGCGCGCGCTCGATGCCGAGGGGCTGCCGTCCCTGGCCGACAAGGTCGCCATGTTCAATACGGCCAGCGAGACGCTCATGGACAGCGGCTACGAATGGGTCGGCCTCGACTGCTTCGCCCGCGAGCACGACGCCCTCGCCCGGGCCAAGCATGCGGGGCACCTGCACCGGAACTGGGTCGGCTATACCGACCGGGACACCGGCGATCTCTACGGCTTCGGCGCAGACGCGATCACCCAGCTGCGCGAGGCGAATGTGCAGAACAAGGTCCAGCTCGGCGAGTGGCACGAGGCGCTGCACCAGGGTGAGCTGCCGCTCTGCACCGGGGAACGCATCAGCGAGAGCGAACAACGCCAGCTCGCGGCGCTGAACACGCTGCTGTGCAACCTCGAACTGTCGGACTACGGCGACCTCCTCGAAGACAGCACGCTGCTCAAGGAACTCGCCAAGCAGGGTTTCGTGGAAATCTCCGACGACAAGGTCTCGGTCACGGAGTACGGCCGCTTTGCGCTGCACCAGCGCTGGAGTGACGCCTCGCCCCACTACCGGGCCACGCGCGGCATGGCGCTGGCTTCCTAGCCGCTACCCTCCCGGCGGGGCCGTCCTGGCGGTAGGAGAGGCAGTGCCCCGCGCGGGCTTCGCCTGACCGTCAACCAGACCCGCCGTCAGCCCGCATTCATCCCGCTTCAGCGAGGCGCTTTCCCGGCGCCCGGAACAGGTCCTCGACCATCCCCCGGTAGGGCCCGCGCAGCGCGGCCCACTCCAGCTTGAACCAGGGCGTGAAACGCTCCGGTTCCCGAGCCAGCCACGCATCCACCGCCGTGCAGTCGAACCAGCCCCAGGCGGCGATCTCCGTCGGGTTGGGCCGCGGCGCCAGGGGTTGCTGCAATGCACCGATATAGACGGAACACAGCTCGCGCTCGCTGCCGACGTCGAGGTAGCGGGCGGCATACTCGAACTTGTAGAGGTAGGTCAGCTCGGCGGTGACGCCCAGTTCCTGCTGCAGGCGCCGCTGCGTGGCCGTGTGATTGCACTCGCCCCGCCGCGGATGGCTGCAGCAGCTGTTCGTCCAGAAGCCGGGCCAGAGGGGTTTCTCGGCGCTGCGCTCGTGGAGGAGCACGGTGTCGGCGTCGAGGAAAAGAAAAACAGAAAAAGCGCGGTGTAGCAGGCCATCGCCGGCATGCACCCGCTCTTTGCTATCGTGCCCTGCGGGCAGGTCGTCACTGTCGACAAGGATCAACGGCTCATCGGCAAAGGAAACCTGCTGTCCCCTGGCAAGCTGCATAACGCTGCGCTCCCGTCAGGTCGCGACATGACGTCGCAAAAGGGCACGATCAAGGCCGCGCACGCCAGGCGCCGCGACACGATGTCTTCAAGCGATAACGTGAAAGAGCTCGGCCCGCCGCGGACGGCGGGCTTCACTCCGTCAGGTTACCGACGAACTACGCTTTCGACTCTGGCAGCGGAGCCACTTCAGCAGAGGCCGTAGCCGCAGCCGGAGCGTCTTCCTCGAGCCAGTTGAAGCGTTCTGTGCTCAGCAGGATGAAATGAATCAACAATGCCAAGGTGAACAGAAACGCCGCCGTCGCGATCATGATTCGCCTGGGATCAAAAATCAGCCAGATCCTGTACATTTCGCTTCTCCAAGTTGTTGCGGCTTACCGGTCCTTTGCCGGCCCTGCCGCGGGTTTTACTCGCGGTGCTTCTGACCTATACCAGCCAGGGCTTCCACATCCACACGAGGATGTGTGCCACCACGGCCACTGCGGTGAAGCCCAGGAAACCTTGCATAAAGAAGCTGTGGAATTCCTTGGCCTCGTCACTAGACAGCCCGGAAGGACTGTTGATTTGCTCACTCATGGTTTACCTCCCATGTGTTTCTTCCGTTAACAGCCCATGCGTGTTGCCTGGGATGTCCACTCCACGCTGCCCGGCCTTGCGGCCTCTGCAGCATGTTTTCCTCACCGGCGGATCCCGGGGGCGGGCCCCCGGGGCGCCCGCGCGGCGAAGAATTCGGTCAGCGCGCGTCGCGCGCTATTCGCCGCCCCCCATGTTGCCGACGGCGGGCACAGGGCCATCACGCTCGGCTTTCGCGTCGGCGGCCTCCTCGGCCATTTCGACGGCCACGCCACTCTTGGTCGCGAGGCTGGGGTAGGGGTCGATCATGTTCGCGCCGTACATCGGCTTGTAGGCACCCTGGTGGCAGGTCATGCAGCTCACCTTGGGTACGTCACCCATGGGCCCGAGACGGTGCGGCGGCAGCCACTCCCCCGTGGGCTTGATGTAGCCGTTGTTGGTCTCGCGCACCATGCGGATCGCATGCCAGGCTTTGACGCGCTGGTAGGGGCTCTGCTCCCAGTTCGCGAAGGCACGGCTGTTGTGGCAGAAGGTGCAGTTCGCGTTCAGCGACTCCGAGAAGTGCATCATCAGCGAGTAGGTCCACTCCGCCTGCTTGGTGCCGACATTCGGCCCCGTCGGCAGCGCGGTGTTGCCCTGCAGGCTGATCGGGTAGTCCTCGTCGAGGAACGGCGTCAGCGGGTCGTAAGGCAGCGACGAGTAGGCCGCCGTCGGCGAGGCGATGTTCTGCCCGTTGGTGTCGATCTTGGCCGAGGTCTTCGGGCCCGGGTCGTGCGACCAGGCGTACTGCGGCACGGCCTGCCCGCGGTGGCAGGTGTAGCAGGTGACGCCCGCCGGTGCGACGTGCTTCTCGCCCCAGTCCTCGTTGATGCGCTGGGTCATGGCCAGCATGCTGCGCGCCACTTTCTTCGTGTAGACATCCTCGGAGGCGAAGTTGCCCGGCACGTGGCAGTAGTTGCAGCCTTCCTCCGGCGCAACCCACTGGGTGATGGAAGCCATTACGCGCGTGAACTCGCCGACCGTGAGATCCCCCAGGACCTCGACGTTTTCGTAGAGATCACCGGCCTTCGGGCCACCCGACGGGACCTGGGGAATCACGTCCGGCGCCTTGTTCGCCGCCACGCTTTCCGCGCGCTCCGCCTTGTCGATCACCAGTTCCATGGCGGTGCCGCGGTAGCCGCGCTGCACCACGTCGTGGGGCGGCGGGTTGCAGGCGGCCAGGGTGGCCGTGGCGGCCACGGCCACCAGCGGCAAACGGATCGTATGCAGTATGCTCATTGCCCCGCTCCTGTCGTCATCGGGTTCACCGGCGGCACGGCCTCGATCGGCGGATAGGCCGGCGCGACACCATGCTTCACGGCCCAGAGGTACCAGTTCTCGACCACGGTCCCGGTCAGCAGGATGCCGATACCACCGGTGATCACCGTGAGTACCGCGAACCAGAGGCCCCAGCGGTGGATGGATTCCATGGTGGCGTTGAAGCCCATGGTCCAGCGCCAGAAGAGCTGGGCACGCTCCGAAGCAGTGCCGCGATAGGTAATCTGGTCGATCTCCCGGTCACCCCCGTAGCGGCTTACCGCCAGGATGGTCGCGCCATGCATGGCGAACAGCAGCGTCGAGCCGTAGAGGAAGGCGATCGACAGCATGTGGAACGGGTTGTAGAACAGGTTGCCGTAGCGGATCGAGAAGGCCGCGGTCCAGTCGAGGTGCGGGAAGATCCCGAAGGGCACCGCCTCGGACCAGGACCCCATCAGCACCGGCCGGATGAGGCCGAGCACGAGGTACAGCCAGATTGCCGCGGCGAAGGCCCAGGCCAGGTGCGTGCCGATCCCGTTGCGGCGCGCGAGGTTGTAGGTGCGCACCCACCAGAGCAGGATCGAGGCCGTCAGGAAGAAGCCGGCCATCAACCACCAGCCACCCTCATTGAGCGGCGGAATGCTGAGGCCATACTCCGGCGACGGGGGCTCCAGGGCGAGCCAGGGCAGCTGGCGGATGAACTCCACCGGGTCCCAGTTCACCGAGGCCCACATGTTGAGGCCGATGATCTCGATGGCGATGAAGCCGAAGAGGATCGACAGGATGCCGGTGCCGCCCAGGTAGATGGGGCCGAGCTGCGCGTCACCGATCTTGCCGAGCCAGTAGTTCTCGGTCATGCCGGAGCGCTTGTCCGTATCCGGACCGAGGTCCAGACCTGGGTGCAGCGGGGCCTCGACCTGGAGGCGCGTAAACAGGTTCTGATATTCCATGGTCGTCTACCCCCTCAGTTCCAGATGCCCAGCTCGAGCCACCAGTTCCACCACTCGGGCCAGCCCTTGGTCCAGAAGGGACCGCTGATCACGATGCAGACCGCGCTCCAGAAACCCGCCGACAGGGCCAGGAAGAGGCCGAGGCGGTGGATGCCCAGGGCGCCGATCGAGTAACCGACGTCATCGCGGAAGAACGAGTTTTCGTGCTCTGCGGTCTTCACCTTCTGCCCCTTCGGCGGGTTGGTCACCGAGAGGATCAGGCCGCCGTGCATGGACAGGGCCAGCGTGGTGGTGAAGAAGAAGGTGATCGCCAGCATGTGCGCCGGGTTGTAGTGGAAGTGCAGGTACTGGTAGCCGACGTTCGATACCCAGTCGAGGTGACTCAGGATCCCGTAGGGGAAGCCGTGGCCCCAGGCGCCGAGGAGCAGCGGCCGGATGATGACCAGGGTGACGTAGGCGAAGACAGCCACGCTGTAGGCGAAGGGCACGTGCAGGCCCATGCCCAGCTTGCGCGATATCTCGACCTGCCGGAGCGCCCAGGACACGAAGGCGCCGGTCGCGCAGATGGTGATGATCTGCCACAAGCCCCCCTCATTCAAAGGCGCGAGGGCAAGCCCGTAGCTCAGGTCCGGCGGCGCAATGTTGATCTGCCAGATATTCCAGGTCGGCCCCTGGGAGGCGCCGTAGACGATCAGCGCGGTACCGAGTACCGAGAAGAAGATCGTCGTCACGCCGAAGAAGCCGACGTAGAAGGGCCCGACCCAGAAATCGAAAAGGTCACCGCCCAGGAGGGTACCCCCCCTGACCCGGTACTTTTTCTCGAAACTCAACATCGTCATCGTTTTTCCTCCGGTCCAACCCAGGGACCCCGTAAACACACAATCGCCGCCCTGCCCGGGCTGGCGTTATCCTTCCCCGGCGCCGCGTTCGCCGCGGCGCGTGGCACCCTCAGCGCATGAACGCGTAGGGGATGACCGTGTACGCCGTACGTCGTGCTTCGGCGAACAGCGACTCGTGCCGCGGCGCCGAACCGGCGAGCGGGCGGCAGCTGCGCGGCAGCAGCCGGCTCACGGCGGCCACCAGCAGGAACCACACCATGGAGACCGCGATCAGGATGCGGAACTCGATGCGGTCGTGCAGCGCGGTCGCGTGTACATCGTGGTGCGCTTGACCAGTTTTCATGCTTTATCCCTCCCCTCGTTTCTCACGGGGTCGTTGTCTTCGCGCCGCGGTCCGGCCGCCGGCGTCGTCCGCCCGGTCCCGCTGCTCACGCAGCGCCTCCCGAGGCGAGCAGCTGGCGAGCCAGCTGCAGGTGTTGCATGGTGACCTGCTCGGCGCCGCTGCCGCGGGCAGCGCTTTCCGCCGCGTCGCGCAGGCGCTTGGCCGCAGAGATCCTGACCAGGATCGGCTCGGCGGCCACGAGCTTGTCGAGTGCCATTTCAGCCTCGACCTCCCAGGCGATGGAGGTCCGCTCCCGCGCCGGGGTGGCCTCGGCCTTGTCGAGGTCCGTGCCCAGCGGCAAGATGTGGAACAGCGCATCGAAGAGCGCGTTGCAGACCTCCTGCACCAGGTAGCAGGCGCCGCCGTAGCCCATGAAGGGCGTTCCCGTATGCCGGCGGATGATCGTGCCGGGCAGCGACGCGGGAATGTAGACGGCGCGCGCACCGACCTCCGCGAGGTACATGCGCTCGTTGTAGCCGCCGAAGACCACCAGCGGTGTCTTCGTCTGCACGGCCTCGCGGATGGCGGCGTTGTCGGTCTTGGTGCCGGCGCGGCGCTCGAAGGCGAAGTGGCACGGCAGCCCCAGCTCCTCCTCGAGGAAGTGGCGCACGCCGCGGCTGTAGGTCTCGTTCGCCGCGATGCCGAAGCTGGCCGTGCCGAAAAAGTCCTGGGTGACGGAGCGCCACAGGTCCCAGATCGGCTTGATGGTGGTGTGCTTCTCCCGCGCGATGAAGGGCTGCGGATCGAGGTCGAGCAGTTCGCCCAGCTTCTCCAGGAACTTCGTGGTGCTGTGCAGGCCGATGGGCGCCTGCAGGTAGGGCACGTCGAGCTCCTCGCAGAGCAGCCGGCCGAACTCCCGGTACATGCAGATGTTGACGTCGGCCTCGGCGAGCTTGCACACGTCGTCGATGTGGCAGCCGAGGGGAAAGACCATGTTGACCTCGGCGCCGATGCCCTCGACCAGGCGGCGGATCTCGGCGAGGTCCGACCAGGTGTTGAACATGCCGTAGATCGGCCCGATGATGTTGACCCGCGGCGCGGCCTTGCCGGCTTCGCGCTTCTTCTCCCACGCGGCGCGGACTTTCTTGCCCTTCTTCGCGCCGAAGCGGGTCCACAGCCAGTTCATGGCGCGGTCGGCGCTCTGCCACTGGTCCTCGTCGATGGTCCGGGGCAGGAAGCGCTCGATACCGGTCCCCTCCGGCGTCACCCCGCCGCCGATCATCTCGGCGATGGAGCCCGTGACCACCACGGCCGGGCGCTCCGGGTCCAGGGTTTCGTGAGCGCGGCGCATGGCGCCCTCGGTCCCGTGCTGGCCCAGCTCCTCTTCCGCGAGCCCGGTGACCACCACCGGCAGTTCGTGGGGCGGCAGCGCGTCGGTGTAGTGCAGCACGGAGGTCACCGGCAGGGTTTCGCAGCCGACCGGGCCATCGATGATGGTCTGCAGCCCCTTGACGGCCGTGAACACGTACACGGAGCCCCAGTAGCCCCCCGCGCGATCGTGATCGAGCACCAGCATCAGGCCGCTCCTCCCGCGCCCAGGGGCGCGTGCTTCGCCTCGAGCATTTCCGGCTGCCAGATGCCGGCGTTGTCGCCCTCGCCCACGCCGTCGAAGAACGCTTCCATGGCGTCGAAGCGGGCCTTGTTGGCGACCGCGGCGTTGATGACCTGGGCGATGGAGCCCGGCCCGGCAGCGCCCATGAGCGGGCGCGCGGAAATGAGGTTGGTGAAATACAGGCCGGGAATGGCGAGTTCCTTCGCCTTCTGCACCACCGGCGTGGTGCCGATGGCGAGGTCCGGCTCGTAGTTGCGCATGGCGGCCACGTCGTCCTCGAGCGAGGCGCGGAAGTTCACCTCCACGCCGCGGGCTTCGAGCCACTCCCGGTCCGCGTCGGACCAGCGGGTCTTCGGACAGGCGGTGCCGACGTAACGCAGATCGGCGCCGCTCTCCACCAGCAGCCGGGCTACCAGCAGCTCCGAGCCCTCGTAGCCCGAGAGCGTGATGCGGGCATCGATCTGCGTGGCCTTGAGGGCCTCGGCGATCGCCTGCAGGGCAGCCTCCTTGGCAGCCGCCAGCGCGTCGCTGCCGATGTTGAGGGTGGCGGCCACGGACTCGAGCCAGGCTTCCGTGCCCTCGTAGCCCACCGGGGCAGAGCCCAGGCTGGGCCGGCCGGCGGCGTCGAACTGGCGCTGCGTGGCCGTGTAGAAGGGGTGAATCATGGCGGCGGCGGCGCAGTCGAGGGCGCCGTAGAGTTCGCGCCACTCGCGCGTGGGCACCGTGGGGCCGGCGGCGAGACCCATCGGGTCGAGGAGCCGGCCGATGGTCACCGCATCCACCGGGAACATTTCGCCGATGAGGGCGATGGCCGGCTTGTCACTGTGACCGCCGGTCGGCGCGGCAACAGGGCCGGCCTCCGCTTCCGTACGGGCGTAGCGCAGCATGGCGCCGGCCAGGATGTCCTTGGCCTCCGCGTGCGTCGGCACGCCGAAGCCCGGCACGTCGATGCCGATGATGCGCACACCGTTGATGGCCTTCGGCAGGAGATCCAGGGGCACACCCGAGGCCGTGGGCACGCAGAGGTTGATGATGACCACGGCGTCGTACTGCTCCGGGTCGGCCAGCTTGTGTACGGACTCGCGGATATCCTCGAACAGCTTGCCGGTGACCAGCGTCTCGGAGTCGAAGGGCACGTAGCCCACGGTGCGCCGGGCGCCGTAGAAGTGCGAGGTGAAGGTGAGGCCGTAGACGCAGCAGGCGGAGCCGGACAACACGGTGGCCGTGCGCCGCATGCGCAGGCCCACGCGCAGCGAACCGAAGGCCGGGCACATGCTCTGCGGCTGATCGTGCGGGCCCGTCGGGTAATCCTGCTTGTACTGCTCGAGCACCGCGCCCTTGCCGCTCGCTTTGGCGTCGGCCTGCATGCGGGTGGCGCCGGCGTGGCAGCCGCCGCCCTCGGAGGCGACCGCCGCCTCCACGTCCTTGACCTCCGCCGCCGGCAGCTCGTCCACCGGGGCGACGGGAATGCGTTCGGCACCGTTCACGGCGGGTGCCTCGGGCGCCTGCTCGTGTTCAGACCGTGTCATAGATCACCTCGAGCGAGGGCTTGGGTTGGTGATCGACGCCGCAGAGATCCGCCTGGGTGGCGGGCTGCAGCACCACGTCGCGGCCCACGTCGTCACCGGAGAAGAGCTCGAGCAGGCCGTCCTGGGACAGCGGGGTCGGCTGGTGCGGCGGCGCTTCGGCGACGTTCGTCGCGAGCTGGCCGAAGAGCGAGCCCCACTCGCCGTCGGGGTAGCCGATGATCTCGTAGTTGGCGCTCTTGCGGCGGATGTCCTCGTGCGCCGGGATGCTGGCCAGCTCCGGGATGCCCACGGCCTTGCAGAAGGCCTGCGCCTCGCCGGTGCCGTCGTCCTTGTTGGTGACCATGCCGGCGACGCCGACATTACCGCCGAGCTTGCGGAAATACTCGACCGCCGAGCAGACGTTGTTGGCCACGTAGAGCGACTGCAGGTCGTTCGAGGCGACCACGATCACCTTCTGGCACATGTCGCGGGCGATGGGCAGGCCGAAGCCGCCGCAGACCACGTCGCCGAGGAAGTCGAGCAGCACGTAGTCGAAATCCCAGTCGTGGAAGCCGAGCTTCTCCAGGGTCTCGAAGCCGTGGATGATGCCCCGGCCGCCGCAGCCGCGGCCGACTTCCGGGCCGCCGAGCTCCATGGCAAAGACGCCGTCACGCATGAAGCAGACGTCCTCGACGCGCACTTCCTCGCCCGCCTCTTTCTTGGCCGAGGCGGTCTGGATGATGGTCGGACAGGCCTTGCCGCCGAACAGGAGCGAGGTGGTATCGCTCTTCGGATCACAACCGATGAGCAGGACCTTCTTGCCCTGCTGGGCCATCATGTAGGACAGGTTCGAGAGCGTGAAGCTCTTGCCGATCCCGCCCTTGCCATAGATGGCGATGATCTGGGTTTTCGGTCCGCCCCCCGAACTCGCGAGGAGATCACCGGCGTCTTCTTTCTCGTGATCCGGTGTGTATTCGTTTACGGATGCATCAGTCATTGAACGGACCTCCAATCCAGGATCATTTTTAGGCATTCCATATCGCCAAAGGCCTGGCGATAGGCTGGCGCGGCATGGGCCGCGGGTTGGCGGTGCGTGATGAGGCCGTCGAGGTCGAGCCGCCCGTCGGCGACCAGCTTGACGACAGCCTCGAGGTCTTCCTGCTGCCATTCGGCGGAGATGCGCAGCTGCGCCTCGCGCATGAAGGCCGGCGGGAAGGTGAAAGAGACCGGCTCCTGGTAGAAGCCGGCGAGCACGATGCAGCCGCCCGGGGCGAGATGCGCCACGAGCGTATCGAGAAGCCCTGCAGCCCCGCTGACATCGCAGATAAGACGGTAGTCGCGGCGCGTTTCGCTTTCGGGGTCGATGACCGGGTAGCCATCGGCACCGGCGCGACGGCCGGCGTCACGCTCCCAGACCGTGGGCGCCTCGCCACCGAGCGCGAGCACGATCCGTGCGACCAGCCGTCCCAGGACGCCGTGGCCGATCACGAGATCGGGAAGCACACCCTCCGGCCCCCGGGTCACGGCGCGCAGTGCCGTGGCCGCGAGGGCCAGGAGGGCTGCTTCTTCCCCCAACGCGTCGTCCAGCGGCGTCACCCGCGTGGCGTCCACCACGAGGCGATCGGCAGCGCCGCCGAACAAACCCTGTACATCCGTGTAGCCGCGGGAGCCGGGCACGAACACGCGCTGGCCCACGGCGAGGGCACAGCCGTCGCCGACGGCGGCGACACGGCCCACGGACTCGTAACCGGGAACGAGTGGATAGGCGAGGCCGGGGAAGGCCGGCATGCGGCCCTGCCAGAGCAGGCGCTCGGTGCCTGTGCTGATGCCGCTCCACTCGATATCGATGACGCAGTCACCCTCACCGGGCTCCACGATGCCGACCTTGCGCACGGACAATTTGCCCGGTTGCTCGAAAACGACAGCTGTAGCTTGACTGCTCACCAGGAAATCCCCTGACCTGACAACAACTTACCTGCTGACCCGGCGCGCTGCGGCGACGGGCATGGCGGCTGTCTTAGCAAAACCGCTAGGTGTAAGTCTAAGTTTACATTCTGAGATGTCAAGTTGATTTAACATCTTCCCTGTCACGCTCCGCCACCAGCACCCGCGCGAGCATCGGCTGAGCGGTTTTCAGTTCCCGGCAGCGATCGAAGCCGGCCTCCAGCACCCAGCGCCGGAGCTCGCCCGCGGTCCGCGGCCTGCCGCTGCCCATGGCCCAGAGATAGAAGCCGAAATAGCCGTCGCCCATGGCTTCTGCGCCGCGGGTGCCCGCCATGGGCTCGGCGATGACCAGGCGCCCGCCCGGCCGCAGCGCTTCCCGGGCCCGGGCAATCAGCGCGCGGGCCGGCGCGTCATCGTGGTCGTGCAGCACGCGCACGAAGGAGATCGTGTCGGCACCGGCAGGCCAGGGGTCGTTGAACATGTCGCCGCCCACGGCCTCGGCGCGGGCCGCGAGGCCGCACTGCAGCAGCCGCTCCCGGGCGCGGGTCGCCACCTGGGGCAGATCCATGACCGTGCCGCGAAGGGCGCTGTTGCGGCGCAGGGCGGCGGCGAGGAACACGCCCTCGCCGCCGCCCACGTCGAGCCAGTGGCGGCTGTCGGCGGCACCGCAGGCATCGAGAATGTCCTCGGACAGCAGGCTCTGCGAGCCGGCCATCAACTCGCTGTAGGCGGCGACCTCTTCCGCCGCCATGGCATCCCGCTCGCCGGCGGCGTAGGGCCACAGGCGCGCCAGGTTGGTGTCTGCCCGGCCGCCGAGCAGCGCCAGTGGATCGGCGAGGTCGGCATAGAGACGCTCGTGGTGCGACACCATCGCGCCGATGGACGCGTTGCCGAGCATCACCGCCCCCTGCTCGCCGAGGCGCCAGAAGCCGTTGCCCGCGCCCTGCACGAGGCGCAGGGCGGCGGCGCCGCGGAGCAGGCGCAGCGCGCCCTCTTCCGGCAGCCCCGTGGCCGAGGCGATGGCCGCGGTACTGCGCGGGCCATCGGCGAGCAGGTCGAAGAGCCCGGCGCGGACGCAGGCGAAGAGAATCTGCGAGTAGACGAAGCCGGCGCTCAGGTCGAAGAGCGCCCGGGCGCGACGCCGGGCGATGGGACGCGTCAGCGGGAAGCGGGCGGCGGCGCGATGGAACGACGGGTTGCCGAGCAGCCGGTCGCGAAAGGCGAGAAGACGCTCGCGCAACCCGCCGGCCCGTGGCGGCAATTCACCCACCGTCGCGACGTGGCTGCCGGCCGGTTCGCCCACCGCGCTCAGGCGGCCTGGCCGGCCAGGCTCTTCGGCAGGAAGCGCCGGGACTGGTTGCGGACGAGCTGCTGCAGCTGTTCGCGGCCGGCACAGGGCGGCACGGCCTCCACGCTCGCGTCCACCAGCGCCTTCAAGTGGGCCACGGCGCCGTCGAGGCCGAGGCTGCGCACCGCGGAGGGTCGGCCATGGGCCTCGTCCTGGCCCGTCGGCTTGCCGATCTCGGCGGCCTCGGCCGCGGCGTCGAGGATATCGTCCGCGACCTGGTAGCTGTGGCCGATGCAGTCGCCGAGGCGGCGCCAGGCGTCGACGTCGCCGCCGGAGACCACAGCGCCCGCTGCCGTGGCGGCGATGAACAGGGCACCGGTCTTGGCCCGGTGGTAGCGCTCCAGGTCGACCCGGGACTCGCACTCCCAGGCCTGGCCGGCGCAGATGCCGTGGGGCGCGCCCACGCCCTCGGCGATCACTGCCAGCAGCGGCGGCAGCCGGGCCGGATCACCGGCGGCGGCGCGGCCGAGGGTCTCGAAGGCGGCCACGATCAACGCGTCGCCGGCCAGCAGCGCGAGCTGCTCGCCGAAGGCCTGGTGTACCGAGGGCTTGCCCCGGCGCTCGCTGGCGTTGTCGAAGCAGGGCATGTCGTCGTGGACGAGCGAGGCGCAGTGGAGCAGCTCGATGGCGGCTGCCGCGGCGCGGGTGAGCGCGGGGTCGCCGCCACCGTTGGCGGCGGCCACCGCCATGCACAGCTGGGGCCGCACGCGGGCACCGCCGGGGAAGACAGCGTACTGCAGCGCCCGCGCCAGCTGCGGCGGACAGGCATCCCCCGCTGCCAGGGTCACGGCGTCCTGCAGCGCCAGTTCGTAGCCGGGGAGCCCCTGTGCCTCGATCTTGCCCATCGCACCACCTTCCCTTTACACCCGCGAGAGAGCCCGCCGGTCTGTCCAGTTTTATTGACAGTATAGACTGTAATTTAAGTTAGACATTGCTAGACTGCAAGGAACTTCGCTGATCCAGGACAAGAAGCGATGCTCGAGCGCGCGGCCGCACCGGCGCCCGGGTTTGCCGCCCCGGTCACCCCCGGCGGCTACCACTGGTGGTACCTCGATGCCATGAGCGACGACGGCGAACACGCCCTCACGGTGATCGTGTTCGTCGGCAGCGTTTTCTCCCCCTATTACGCCGCCGCCCGGCGCCGCCTAGCCGCGCCGGACCCGGAGCAGCACTGCGGCTTCAACGCGGTGCTCTACAACCCCCGCCGCAAGCACTGGGCCATGACCGAGCGCGGCGCCGGCGATCTCCGCCGCGACAGCGAGCAGCTCAGCGCCCGCGGCTCGTCGATCCGCTGGCAGGGCCGGCAGGTGAGCGTCACCCTCGACGAGGTCACGGTCCCGCTGCCTGGCCGCCTGCGCGGCCGCATCGAGCTGGAACTGCCGGGCATCACCGCCACGGAGTACGCCCTCGACCCGGCCGGCAAGCACCGCTGGTGGCCGATCGCACCGAGCTGCCGCGCCCGGGTCAGCATGGAGAAACCGGGCCTCAGCTGGGAGGGGCACGGCTACTTCGACAGCAACCGCGGGGCCGAGCCGCTGGAGCGGGCGTTCCGGGACTGGGACTGGTCGCGGGCGCCGCTCGCCGACGGCGGCAGCCTGGTGCAGTACCACGCGCGGCTGCGCGACGGCAGCGAGCGCCTGCTGGCGCTGCGCTTCGGCGCCACCGGGGCAGTTACGGAGCTCTCCCCCCTGCCAACGCAGCCGCTGCCGCGCGCCACCATCTGGCGCATGGCCCGCAGCACCCAGGCCGACCCCGGCACCCCGGTCACGGTGCGCCGCACCCTCGAGGACACGCCCTTCTACTCGCGTTCGCTGCTGGACTGTCGCGCGCTCGGCGAACCGGTGACCGCCGTGCACGAGAGCCTGGACCTGGACCGCTTCAGCCGGCGCTGGGTGCAGCTGCTGCTGCCCTTCCGGCTGCCGCGGCGGGCCCGCCGCAGCTGATCGGCACCCGGGAACGCAAGCCGGCGGGGTGAAAGGTCAGGCGCGGCGGGCGCCGCTGGCGGAGATCGTTGCCCGTACCGGCAGTCGGGCGCGCGCGTCGAGTTCGGCCCAGCGCTCCAGGACCCAGGAAATCCGTCCCTCGCTCTCGAGCAGGGAGCTGACCCGCGGCCCGGGATGGGCGCTCACGGCCTCGACCAGGAAGTGATTCTCGGCGAGCACCGGTGCCGCGAGATCGCTCTCGCCCAGCCAGGGCAGGCGCCCCAGGGCGAGGAGCCGGCGCAGCTTGCCGCTGCCCGGTACCACCGTGCGCTGGCTAACCGAGTCGTAGCCGCGCGCAGCCAGCTGCTCGCCGATGGCGGAGTAGAGCAGGCGCGCCGCGTACATGCCCGGCCGACAGCGCGACGGCAGCCGGGTCAGGCCGCTGTCAGCGCGGCGGTAGAGGGTATGGGCCACGGCGAGGAGCCGCGCCAGGACCTCGGCCAGCCCCTCGCTGTGCCGCGGTTCGGCGAGGAAGGCCTCCGGGTCGATGCCCGCCTCGCGCAGCCACTCCCGGGGCAGGTAGAGGCGGCCGTTGCGCGCGTCTTCGCCCACGTCCCGGCTGATGTTGGTCAGCTGCATGGCCACGCCCATGTCCGCCGCGCGCGCGAGGACGTCCGCATCCCGCTCGCCCATGAGCACGGCCATCATCACGCCGACCGCGCCCGCAACCCGCGCCGAGTAGGACAGCACGCCCTCGAGGTCATCGTAGGCCCGCCCTTCCGCATCCCAGGCGAAACCCTCGAGCAGCGCTTCCAGCAGCGTCTTCGGCAGGCCGCAGCGCTGTGCGACGGCCGCCAGGGCGCGGTCCGCCGGGTAGTTCTGCGGCGTGCCGGCGTAGAGCGCATCCAGGCGCGCGTGCAGCACCGCGAGCGCCTCCGCCGGCGCGCCGCTCTCGTCCACCGCGTCGTCGGCCTGGCGGCAGAAGGCGTAGAGCGCCGTCGCCGCATCGCGGCAGCGGTAGGGCAGGAAGTGGGCGGCGGCGAAGAAGGAGCGCGAGCCGGTCTTCAGCAGCGTGCGGCAGGCGGCGAGGTCCGCCTCGTGCAGGGGCAGCAGCCGCTCAGCGGAAGGTGTTGGCATGGGGAACGACCGTGTCGAGAACGCGGGCGGAAGAGATCACGCCGGGCATCCCGGCGCCGGGGTGCGTGCCCGCGCCGACCAGGTAGAGCCCCTGCACATCCTCGCTGCGGTTGTGCGGGCGGAAGGAGGCGCTCTGCCAGAGCACCGGTTCGAAGCTGAACCCGGCGCCGCGGTAGGACAGGAGCCGGTTCTCGAAATCCAGCGGCGTGGTGACCAGGGACGTCGCCAGGGAGGCGCCGAGGCCCGGCAGCATCGTCTCCTCGAGGCGCTGCTCGATGGCCTTGCGGTAGGTCTCGGCGTGGATAGACCAGTCCACGTCACCCTCGAGGTGCGGCACCGGTGACAGCGCGTAGAAGGCGTCGCAGCCCTCGGGCGCGAGGCCCGGGTCGGTGGCTGTCGGCCGGTGCAGGTAGAGGCTGAAGTCCTGGCTCAGGCGCTTGTGCTTGAAGATGTCGGTGACCAGGCCCTTGTAGCGCGGCCCGAGCACGATGGCGTGGTGCGGCACGTCCTCGTAGCGGCGGTTGGTGCCGAAGTACCAGACGAAGAGGCCGTTGGAGAACCGCGAGCGCTCGATGCGCCGGTTGGTCCAGGTTTTGCGCGCGCTGGCGGGCACGAGGTGCCGGTAGGTCCAGGCCGCGTCCGCGTTGGAGACGACGATATCGGCCTTGAGGGTCTCGCCGTCGGCCAGGCGCACCCCGGTGGCCCTGCCCTGCTCGACGAGGATCTCGTCCACCTCGGCATTGAAGCGCAGCCGGTTGCCCTGGCCGCGGATCAGCCCCACGAGGCCATTGATGATCGCCCCGGTGCCGCCCATCGCGGAGTACACCCCGTACTGCCGCTCGAGGTAGGAGATGAGCGTGTACACCGCCGGCACGGAGAAGGGGTTGCCGCCCACCAGCAGCGGGTGAAAGCTGAGCACGATGCGCACGTAGGGGTCCTGCACGTAGTGCGAGACCTGGTTGTAGACGCTGCGGTAGGCGCGCAGGGCGAGGAAGTCCGGCGCCATCTTCATGAGGTCGGCGAAGGAGTCGAAGGGCAGGTGCCCCACCTTCTCGAAACCGATCTCGTAGGTGCGCCGGCTGATCTCCATGTACGCGTCGTAGCCGGCGACATCCGCCGGATTGAAACGGGCGATCTCGGCGCGGGTCCTGTCGGCGTCGCCGTGGTAGTCGAAGACCTTCCCGTCGTCGAAGCGGATACGGTAGAACGGGGACATGAGGCGCAGGTCCACGTCGTCGTCGAAGCGCTTGCCGCAGAGATTCCACAGCTCGCGGAGCAGGAACGGTGCGGTGACGATGGTCGGCCCGGCATCGAAGGTGAAGCCGTCCTGCCGGTGCACGTAGGCGCGGCCGCCCGGGGCATCCAGGCGTTCGAGCACGGTGACGCGGAAACCGCGGGCGCCGAGGCGGATCGCCGCGGCGAGGCCGCCGATACCGCTGCCGATGACCACGGCGTGGGGGGCGTCGGGCCCGGCAATGGGCGTGGTGAACTCCGGCAACGGACTGTTCATCTTTTTTTACACCCCGAAGTGTCAAGCTGGCTTAACAGCATAGCACAGCCTTCTGCGTCGTGAAGCTTGATGCAGGACAAGATCCGGCCTTTCCGGAAGGCTCAGGGCAACCCCGCCTCGTGGGCAATCCCCATGACCAGGTCGGCGAACAGCTGCGGGTTCTCCTCGTGGCCGAGATGACCGAGCCCCGGGACCGGGTGCAGCACGGCGCCGGGCACGCGGCCGAGAAGGCTGCGGGCCTGGGCGGGCGGTACGGCGCGGTCGTTCTGGCAGGCCACGAGGTGCAGGGGCACCGCGAGCCGGGGCAGGTCCGCCTCCAGGCCCTCGAGCTCCCACGCGGCCATCATGCCGAGAACGCCGCGGATATGCTTCGAGGAGCGGGACAGGCCGTGGTAGAAATCGACGCCGATATTGTCGCTGGCCGAGCCGGTCTGCTCGATGAACCGGTCCATCATCGGCCGCCGCCGGGCGCTGAAGGCCAGCAGCTGCGGCAGCGCCGGCACCCGGTCGAGGACCCGCGCAGCGCCGGGAAAGAGCTTGCCCATCATGCCCGGCAGCGGCAGCAGCGCACCGTTCAGCGACACCAGGGCCGCCGGCGGAGTGGCCCACGATGAGCGCCGGCGAAAGCGCCAGCTCGTCGACGAGCGCGCGTACCGCCCGGGCCATGCCGGGCAGGGAGCGGGCCGCGGGCTGGTAGTCGGTATAGCCGTGCCCGGGCAGGTCCGGTGCCAGCACCCGGAAGCGGGTCGCCAGCAGCGGCGCCAGGCCCGCCCAGGAATGGGTCGCCGCCCCGGTGCCGTGTAGCAGCAGGAGATCCGGCCCGGCGTCGCCGAGGGACTGGACGTGCCAGCGCAGACCGCCGGCATCGACGTAGCGGCTCGCGGCCCGGTTCGGCCAGTCCTCGCGGATATCCGCGACCATCAGGCCCCGACCGCCTCGACGGTATCGCGCAGCGCGCGGGCGTCGGCGTGGGGCAGGGGCAGGTAGCGGCCGGCGAGGGAGCGGGCGAGGGCCTCGGCGTTCGGGTGCGGCCGCGGCGAGGTGTCGATGACCATGCTGCGCACGTCCAGGACCCGCAGCTGCGCGGCCGAGGCCAGGGCCTCCTCGAAGGCCTGCTGGCGCCCGGCCTTGCCCTCGCGGGTGATGTTGGCGCGGGCGTCGGTAAGGAACACCACGCTCGGCGTGCCGCCCCGGCGCTGGATGTGCTCGGCGAGGGAGGCCGCGGCGTCGATGGCGGCGGCCAGCGGCGTGCCGCCGCCTCCGGGGAGCGCCGACAGGTTGCGCTTGGCGCGCACGAGAGACCGGGTGGGCGGCAGCAGCATCTCCGCACCCTCGCCGCGGAAAGCGATGAGGGCGACCTGGTCGCGGCGCACGTAGCAGTCGTTGAGCAGCAGCTCCACCGCGCCCTTGGCCTCCGCGAGGCGGTGCAGCGCCGCGGAGCCGGAGGCATCCACCACGAAGATGATGGTGCTTTCCGTGCGCTCCCGGAAACGGGTCACGCGGAAGTCGTCCTTCTGCACGATCACGCCGGGGCCGTCCGTGCGACCCTCCGCCGCGTGGCTCGCGCGGCGCAGGGGCTGCCAGGGGGCGGCGGCGCGCAGCGTATCGATGAGGCTCAGGCGCGAGCCGTGGCGCGGGTCGCCGGGCAGCGTGCCCATGGGCCGGCCGCGCAGCTTCGAGCGCTGCTGCACGCCGGAGCGGCCGCCGGCACCGCCGCGGCTGCGCTGCACCGTGTTCGCCTCCAGGCTGGCCAGGAGGGCCTCGGGAATGGCGGCCGCCGCCGCTTCCAGCACCCGGTCCTCCAGGGGCTGGTCGAGGTCCGGCGGCTCCGGCGGGTCGTCGTCCTCGCCCTGGTTGTCCTCGCCGGATTCCGGCTCCTCCGGCGGTGCCTCGTCGGGCGCCTCCGGCTCCTCCGGTGGCGCCGGGATCTGCGTGGCCCGCGGCGAGAGGACCAGGCGCGCGGCGAGGTCGAGATCGCGCTCGTCGACCTCGCCGCGACCGGCGAGCGCGGCGCTGGCGCGCGCCGCGGCCACGGCGAACTGGCAGGCGCGCACGCCGGCCACGCCGAGGGCCATCGCGGTCGCCACCAGGGCGTGGACGGCGTCTTCGGGGAGGGTGACGGCGCCGAGCATCGCCCGCGCCTCGGCGACATCGGCGGCATCGAAGGGCGGCTCGTCGAGATCGCGGATGGACAGGGGCGTCAGGTCGAGCTGGAAGGCGAGGCGGTCGCGCAGCACCGGCGACAGCACCTCGCCGTCGTCCTGCCCCTCGTCGAGGGCCACCAGCGCGATGCGGGCCTGCACCTCGCCGTGGATGCCCTCGCGGGCGAGGGTCAGCTCGCCCCGGTCCAGGGCCGTGGCGAGGTGGGCCACCGTGGAGCGGCTCGCGCGCTCGCCCATGGCGAGGACGGCGAAGCCGCCGTCGCAGTCGGCGAGGAGCCCGCGCTCGGTGACCGGCAGCCCGGCGCGGAGCGTCGCGGCGAGATCGAGGCCGCCGAGCAGGCGTGACTCGGTAATGTGCAGGGGTACCCTGCGCACCGGCGCGTCACCGACCAGGGCCCGCCACTCTTCCAGCCAGGCCTCGCGCACCGGTCCCGGGCAGGCCCGCAGGGCAACCCCGCCGAGCCCCTCGGGGTCGACCGCGAGCAGCGCGGCGGCGCGCAGCCCGTCGCGCCAGAGGGCGGCGAGGGCCGGGTCACCGGCGACGGCGCTGGCGGCACCGCCGTTCACGCGCTGAAGACTTCCTCGATCGCCCGGCCGACCCGCGCACCGGAGCCGGCCTCGTCCAGCGGATCGCGGCGCAGGCGGTGGCGCAGTACCGAGGGCGCCACGGTGCGCAGGTGCGCGGCCGTGACCGCCTCGGCGCCCTCCAGGGCCGCCAGGGCGCGCGCGGCGCGGATCAGGGTCAGCTCGCCGCGCAGGCCGTCCGTGCCCAGGGTCATGCACAGGTTGGCCGCGGTCTCGACGATGGCATCGGGCAGGTCGACGGTCTCGAGGTGGGCGCGGGCGTCCTGGATCTTGCGCCGGACCTTGCCCTCCTTGCGCTGGAAACGCTTGATGAAGGCGGCCCGGTCGCGCTCGAACTCGTCGCGCAGGCGCACGATTTCCACCCGCGCCTTGATGTCCTGGGGCGTGGTGACCTCCACCGACAGGCCGAAGCGGTCCAGCAGCTGCGGGCGCAGTTCGCCCTCCTCCGGGTTGCCGCTGCCCACGAGCACGAAGCGGGCCGGGTGGCGGATCGACAGACCCTCCCGCTCCACCACGTTCTCGCCGGAAGCGGCGACGTCGAGGAGCGCGTCGACGATGTGGTCCTCGAGGAGGTTCACCTCGTCGATGTAGAGGAAGCCCCGGTGCGCCCGAGCGAGCAGGCCCGGCTCGAAGGCCTTCTCGCCATCGCGCAGCGCGCGCTCGAGGTCCAGCGCGCCGATCACGCGGTCTTCCGTGGCGCCCAGGGGCAGGTCGACCACCGGCATGGGCTCCTTGCGGACCTTCTCGGCGCCGTGGTGTTCGCCGGGGCGGCACTGGGCGCAGAGGCCCGGCCGCGGGCCCTCGGGGTCACAGTTGTAGGGGCAGCCGGCGACCACCTCCATCTTCGGCATGAGCGCCGCGAGGGCGCGGATGGCCGTGGACTTGCCCGTGCCCCGGTCACCGAAGACGAGGACGCCGCCGACGTCCTGGTCCACGGAGGCGATGAGCAGGGCGCGTTTCATCTCGTCCTGGCCGACGATGGCCGAGAAAGGGTAGGCAAGTGCCATGGCTGACGGGGTCCTTGTATCGCTTGCGGCGTTGGCGGCGACCGGCGCAGCGCGCCCGGCCACCCCCGAATGACCCCCACCTTTTAACGGCAGCGCCCCGGAAACTCAAGCTGACAGGCGGGCGGTTGATGAAAAACTGACACAGGTCAGCGATGGCGGCCCCTCCCCCACCGTGCGCTATACTCGCGGGCCCTGCCCACCCGGGGCGTGCCGGCACGCGAGGCACGCCGAGAAGGAGGAAGCATGCGACCGTCCACCGCCGGTGCCCTGGCACTCTGCGCCATCCTCACCGCCTGCCAGACCACGGACCCCTACACCGGGGAGACCAAGACCTCTAACGCGACCAAAGGCGCTGCCGCCGGCGCCGTGGCGGGGGCCCTGATCGGCGCCATCAGCGGCGACAACAACCGCCAGAAGCGCAAGCGCGCGGCGGTCGGCGCCGGCATCGGCGCCCTCGCCGGCGCGGGCGTCGGCAGCTACATGGACCGGGAGGAGGCCGCCCTGCGCGAGCGGCTGGCCGGCACCGGCGTGTCCGTGAGCCGCGTCGGCGACGAGATCGTCCTCAACATGCCCGGCAACATCACCTTCGAGACCAATGCGGCGGCGATCAGCGCCGAGTTCTACCCCGTGCTCGACTCGGTCGCTACCGTGGTCAACGAGTACGAGAAGACCCTGGTGGAAGTCGTGGGCCACACCGACAGCACCGGGAGCGACGCGATCAACCAGCCGCTGTCCGAACAGCGCGCCGACAGCGTCGCCGCCTACCTCGCCTCCCGCGGAGTCCTGCCGCAGCGGATCGCCACGGCGGGCCTCGGCAGCCGCCAGCCCGTGGCCTCGAACGCCACCGCCGAGGGCCGCGCACAGAACCGCCGGGTCGAGATCACCCTTGCCCCGATCACGGGCTAGCGGCGGGCATCGTGACCAGCGCCCTGCCCCCCGCCGTCGACGCCGCGCTTGCTGACTGGCACAGCGACGGTTGCGGCCGCGTCGCCTTCTACGCGGATACCGCGGCCGGCAGCGGCACCCCCCTGCTGCTCCTGCACAGCATCAACGCAGCGCCGAGCGCCTACGAGATGAAGCCCCTGTTCGAGCACTACCGCGGCGAGCGCCCGGTCTATGCGCTGGAACTGCCTGGCTTCGGCCACTCGGAGCGCCGCGACCGCCGCTACGACCCGCAGCTGTTCGCAGACGCCATCAGCGGCTTTATCGATGATGTCATCGGCGCGCCCACCGACGTGGTCGCCCTCTCCACCACCGCGGAGTTTGCGGCCCGGGCGAGCCTGGCCACGGACCGGCTGCGCAGCCTGGTCCTGCTCAGCCCCACCGGGCTGCGCGACCGCGACCCGCCGGGGCCGACAGCGCAGCGCCGCCTGCTCCGCTTCTTCCAGCTGCCCGGCGTGGGCGCCGGCCTCTACCGGGCCCTCACCGTGAAGCCAAGCGTGCGCTACTTCCTCAACATGGGCTTCACGGGCAAAGCGCCCGAGGACCTGGTGGACTACGCGCACCGCACCACGCAGCAGCCGGGCGCCCGGCACGCGCCGTTCTACTTTCTGTCCATGCAGCTGTTCACGGCCGACGCGGTGAATGCCCTGTACCGGCAGGTGTCCGTCCCCGTGCTCGTGCTCTACGACGACGACCCGAACATCTCCTTCGAGCGGCTTCCGGAGCTCCTCGATGCCTGCCCCAACTGGCGCGCCGAGCGCATCGAGCCCACCCTGGGGCTGCCGCACTGGGAGCAGCCGGTGGCGACACAGGCGGCCATGGAAGCCTTCTGGCATGATGTAGCGGGCGGCTGACGCCCCACCGCCTGACCCCCGGGAGAACGGGACCATGACCACGGAACAGCGGGTGAGCATCGCTCCCCATCGCCAGCAGCGCATCGCGCTCTCCAACGAGTGGCACGCCCGCCCGAGCCTGTCGCTGCCCTCGCCGTTCCGCTGCACCCACCTGGTGGCGCTGCGCAGCGAGACCAGCCTGGAGGAGAGCCGGCGCAGCTTCGCCGCCTTCTGCGCGGACCACGGCCAGGGGCAGCCGGCGGCGGACAGCCGCCACCACTCGGTGCAGATCGGCTCCTGCCTGATCAAGTGGGAAGGCCACACGGAGGCGACGAGCCATACCATCATGGTGCCCGGCAACGGCCAGCCGCCCTTCGCCGAGTCCGCCCTCGACTTCCTCGACGCCGGCAAGCGCGAGGAGCTCATGGACGACATGTTCGTGGGCGTGAAAATCGAGGTGCTGGTCGCCGGGGCCGGGGACCGCGACGTTACCGTCGAATACGCCCGCTCCCTGCTCGGTGCGCGGCAGATCTACGGCGGCACCATGTCCGAGAACGGCGCCGAGGTCTGGTCCGCCTTCCGCCACGACGCCGAGGGTTTCGTGCGCATCGTCGTCATCGACCGCGGCATCAGCGAGGGACGCCTGTCGCGGCTGCTGCAGCGGCTGCTGGAGATGGAGACCTACCGCATGCTCGCCATGATGGCCCTGCCCCGGGCGCGGGAGGTGATGGCGGAACTCGGCGAACTGGAGCCGCAGCTCGACGAGGTCATGGGCCAGCTCGCCCGCCGCCGGGACGAGAGCGCCCACGAGGAACTGCTGCGCCGGATCACGGCCATCTCCGCCCAGGCGGAGCACATCGCGGCGGCCAACGCCTACCGCTTCGCCGCCGCCCGCGCCTACGCGGGGATCGTCGAGCGGCGCATCAACGAGTGCGACGAGCAGCGCCTGGGCAGCTACCAGCGCTACTCCAACTTCCTCATGAAGACCCTGCAGCCGGCCATGCGCACCTGCGACGCCGCGGAGCGGCGCACGCACGAGGTCGCCGAACGGGTGGCCCGGGCCGCCGGGCTGCTCGGCTCCATGGTCGACATGGTGCAGAAGAAACAGAACCAGGCCATCCTCGAGACCATGGCCGAGCGCGCGACGCTGCAGCTGCGCCTGCAGCAGGCCGTGGAGGGCTTCTCGATCTTCGCCATCAGCTACTACGCCGTGGGCCTCATCGCCTACGGGCTCAAGTCGGCGAAGGCCCTCGGTTCACCGGTGGACCCGGAGGTGGCAACGGGCTTCGCCGCGCCCGCCGTGTTCGCGCTCGTGTGGTTCTCCGTACGCACCGTGCGCCGGCGGCTGCACCGGGACGCCTAGCCGGCGGCAACCCCCTTTTCCCGCAGCGCGGCAATGGCCGCCGCGTCGTAGCCCAGCTCTCCGAGCACCCCGTCCGTGTGCTCCCCCAGCGCCCCCAGCGGGGATCGCGGTGGCGGCCTCTGCCCGCCGAAACGCGCCGGATGCGCGGGGCTGCGCAGGGGCCCGAGCAGGGGGTGCGTCTGCGCCTGCACCGAGCCCGTGGCCGCCAGCTGCGGGTGCGCGATGGTCTCCTCCAGCGCGAGGCAGCGGCCGCCGGGGATATCCAGCTCGCGCAGCAGCGCCTCGACCTCCGCCGTTGCCATCGTCGCGAAGGCCGCCTCGAAGCGATCGAAAAGCTCATCGAGGGCCGTGGCGCGAGCGGCCATGGTCGCGTAGCGCGGGTCCTCGCAGAGTTCGCCGTTGCCCGTCGCCCGGAACAGGCCGTGCCAGTGGCGGTCCGTGAACGGCGCCATGGCGAAGAAACCGTCGCGGGTGGGGAAGGCGCGGTAGGTGTTCTTCAGCTCGGAGCGCTCGACCACGCCAGCACCGGTGAAGGTGTGCTCGGACATGCCCGCCGGCCACAGGAAATAGAGCGCGGCATCGAGCATGGACAGGTCGATGCGCTGCCCCTCGCCCGTGCGCTCGCGCTGGAAGAGCGCGGCGGTGGCGGCCTGGCACGCGGTGTAGGCCGTGACCTCGTCGCAGACGAAAGTGCGCACGAGGTCCAGCTGCCCGTCGCGCCCCTGCACCGCCGCAAAACCGCTCATGGCCTGGATCACGTGATCGTAGGCGGGCGCGGCGGCCAGCGGGCCCTCGGTGCCGAAGCCGGAGATCGACAGGTAGACGAGCCCCGGGTTGGCGGCGCGCAGGGTGTCGTAGCCGAGCCCGAGGCGATCGAGCACACCGGGGCGGTAGTTGCTGATCAGCACATCCGCCCGCGCGGCCAGCTCGCGTACGATGGCCACGCCCTCGGCCTGCTTGAGGTCCAGGGCGATGGACTCCTTGCCACGGTTGCAGTTGGCGAAGAGCGCCGACACCCCGGCGACCGCGGTGCCCAGGTAGCGCAGCGGGTCGCCGATGCCCGGCGGCTCCACCTTGATACCGCGGGCACCCTGCTCACAGAGCAGCGTCACGCCGAGGGCGGCGGTCACCACCGTCGACAGTTCGATCACCGTGATGCCGGAGAGGGGCAACGTGTCGGGCTTGCTGGCCATTCTCAGGGTCCTTCCTGGGGGTCAGTGTTCGGCGGGCAACGCTTGCGGCTTAGCGGCCGGTGTCTGTGCCGCCCAGCAGCGGCTTCAGGTTCGGCGGCCGGTAGCCCGGATCGGCCTCCCAGCGAGCGCGCACCGACGGGTGCAGCCGCGTTGGCCGACCGGGGCGCTCCAGGCGCCGCGGCTCCGCCCTGCGCAGGCGGTAGATGTGCCGCCGCGAGTCGTGGATTCTTGCGGTGGGAGAGAGACGCAGACCCTCGCGCAGGTGAGGCTCGAAGCGCAGGCCGGCCGCGTCGGCCTCTGCCATCATCCAGGCCAGCGGCTCATCGGCGGCGACGGGGTCGCCGGCGTCCGTGCCCCGGATACCGCCGCCCACATCGCCGTGGGAACCGGCAAACCAGGCCTGGTCGAGGTCGAGACCCGCCCGCGGCTCCCACAGCGTGGGCTCGAAGTCTTCCCGACGCTCGTCGATGGCGAGCGCATGGCGGGCGATGGCGACGTTGCCGCCGAGCTTGGTGTCGTAGAACTCGTCGTTCTTGTCGAACAGGCCGAGCACGGAAAACGGGATACCCAGGGCACCCACGGTGTCGAAGGCACCCACGAAGTGCACGCGCCGCGAGCGGTGGCTGTGCTGCCGGCGGAAAGCGACCGACGCCTTGCCGGAGGGCTTGTAGGCATCGCCCGTGCGCTTGTAGTGGGCGAAGGCCTCGACGATCCGGCTCGCGTCCGGGCGCTTGAGGATGCCGCAGTTGTTGATCAGACCGCAGAGGGCGCGCACCGTGTAGGCGCCGCGGCTGTAGCCGAACAGGTAGATGCGGCAGCCCGGCGTGTAGTTCTGCACGATGTAGCGGTAGCCATCCATGATGTTCTTGTGGATGCCGAGACCCGCCACGCCGCCGCGCACCCGGTCGTAGTAGGAGCCGACGCCCCAATCGTAGAACACGTGCTGCGCGCTGCCATCGGCAGCGACCGGCCGCACGGCGCGGGCGAGGCGGAGGATGTTCGTGGGCACATCGTCATCATCCTCCTCCGGGCGGTTCCAGGTACCGTCGGCACAGATGACCAGGTGCTTCGCCATGGCTACTCCCCGGCGGCGGTCACCGCCTACAATCGTTATCGTTATCGCCAGCCCGGAGCATGCCATGACCCGCCGCGTCGCCACAGCCCTCCTCGCCCTTCTCGCGCCCCTGGTCGCCGCGGGCGCCGAGCCACCCGGCTCCGCGCAGCGGGCGCAGGAACTGGTCGAAGAGCTCGGGCTGAAGCCCCTCAACCTCGAGGCGGGCCTGTTCACCGTGGAGCGCGTTTCCGACCTGCCGGTCACCGCGGGCGACGGAACCTCTCCGGCGAGCAACGCCATCTACCTGATGCTGACCCGTGACGTGCCGCAGAACTACATCCAGTGGCTGTACAGTGACGACTACCAGGTGCTGATCGAGGGCGGGCCCGCCGACTACTACCTGTTCTACCCGGACGGCAGCAGCGAGAAGATCACCATGGGCCGGGACGTGGCCGCCGGGGAACGACCGCTGGTGCCGGCCCCGGCCGGCAGCGCCAAGGCGATCGTCCTCGCGCCGGAGGCGGAGTACCTATTGGTTGGCTCAATCCTGTCGCCGGCCTGGAGCCCGGCCCGCGCGCGCATCGGTATCGACGAAGCGTTCGTGAAGCGCTACGCGGGCACCTCGGCGTGGGCGACGCCGGAGTTCCTGGCCTTCCTGGCAGGACCGAATACCGCCCACGTGGCCGGCGGCAGCGAGGCGGCCCTCGCCGTCACGGTGGCCGGCGACGGCCAGTTTCTCTGGCAGGGTATGCAGCTCACCGAGAAGCAGTTGCGAAACCAGCTGCGCAAGTTCAGCGCGGAGCGGCCGGACGCCCCCGTCTCCCTCGCCATCGACCCCGATGCGCCGCCGGAGGCCGTGGCCACAGCGCGCGCCGCCCTGGCCGAAGCCGGCCTCACCCCGCCTATCCAATAGGCGGGCTTTCCGTTAGAATCGCACCCCCCGATCGGGGCATCCCGGCCGCCCGTAGCTCAGCTGGATAGAGCGCTGCCCTCCGGAGGCAGAGGTCAGAGGTTCGAATCCTCTCGGGCGGGCCATCTCACACTGGGTCCATTCCGGACACATCGTTTACAGTTTGTAGCCGCCCGCGCAGCGCAGGCACCGTTCGGCCCACTTCGTTCAAACCGTGGAAGTGCCATTCAGGCCGCAGCTAACGTGTACCGTGATGACCGCACACGGGGACTGCAGATGGACTTTCGCCTGCGAACACTCACCGCCCTCGCGCTGGCGATGACGGGGCTCACCCCGGCACAAAGCCACGCGCTCCGGGCCATGGCCGACCTCGACAGCTGCAAGCGCTGGCACGAGCGCATCGAGCACTACACCCGCCTTCGCCGCGGTGGCGGCTCGGCGGTGCAGATGGAGCGCTGGCGTCGTGCGCGGGACGGCTACGAGGAGAAGTTTCTCGCCGCGCGCTGCCACCGTTGGGGACGACGGCTGCGCGACGACTGAGGACGAGGCCTCAGGCCCGGGAGTGGCGCCGCTGCCAGAACGCGGCCAGGCCGCCGAGGAGGAGAAGGCCGAGCGGCGCCGGCGTGGGCACCGTGCCCGGGGGATCGGCGGTGATCATGTCCTGGTACTCGGGGCTCTCGAGGAGCATGGCAAACTGCGGCTCGAGCGGCGTGTTCCCCGGGTCGCGGACGGCCGCGAAGAACCCCTCCAATGCGGCCCCCGTGCCCGAGTGCAGCGCGCTGGCGCTGAAACTGCCCGTGCCGATATCCCAGGCATCGTCGCTTTCGTACTTGCTCTCCCACAGGCCGAGCTGGATCGCAGCGCTCTGCGCCGCGCTGTCCGGGCGCACCCAGGCGTAGCGGTCGAACGCTTCGAGGGCCAGGGTGCCGCGCTGCGTATTCAGCACCGTGTTCACGGCCCCGATGAAGTCCAGCGTCCGCTGCATGATGCTACCGAAGTTGATGGTGTAGTCGACGACGTTGCCGCCGCGGATCGCATCGTAGAGGTCGTAGCAGTACATGAAGACATCGTCGACGCCGTCCACGAAGATGCTTTCACTGACGCCCACGAGGTTGCTGGCGGAGCCGCTGAAACGACCGGCTGCCACCCGTGCCGAGTCGCTGCCGCCGGTCTCGCCCGGGAAGAAGATGCGAACGTTGTCCGACCCCATGCTGAAGATGGGACGATCAAAAGTGATCGTGACCGACGGCACGATGGGTTCTGCCTCGGCTCGACCGCCGAGAAAGAGGCCGGCCAGCAGGCCGAGGACGGCAATAGCCCGTGAGGTGCTGATCATGACGATATCCTTGTGCGTTGCGTGTACACGCCGGTGCAGGCAAGGGGCGGGCCACGGTCGCGGGCGAGCCGTGACCCCGGTCACAAAGCGGCCGCGCGAGGTCTGTTTCTGTGACCGGCGCCCCGCTTCCCGGTTCGACGCGACGGTCCGTAACGGCTTCCGGGACGCAGTCTGGGGCGGTCCACGGCGGTCGGGACGCCGAACTGTAAACTTTCCCGACAGCCTTCTCCGGGTAATGGCCCGCTAGAAAAGTCCGGGCTGCTGCGGCAGCGGCCACGGGGGCAGCGGCGCCAGGCCGGGGACGTGCTCGCGCAGGGCGGCGTGGTAGCGCTCCGCGAAGGCAGGGCAGTGCTGGTTGTTGGGACAGTGCATCATGAAGTACAGCGTGTGCCCGGCCTCCAGGTAGTCGGCTCCGCGCGCCAGCCATTCCTCGACCCAGGGCCCGTTCTGGCTGTCATCCGGGTGCAGCACCACCCGGGCGTAGGCGAGGCCGTTGTAGACCGTGTCGAGCAGGGGCACATCCGGCTTCCTGTGCCGGGCGGCGAGGACCTCCGGATGTTGCGCATCGCCCCGGTAGATCGGGCGGCTGTCGAACATGACCCGGCCGGCATCGTGGCGCTCGAGGAGCGGCTCCACCCGCTGCGGCTCGGTGAAGAAGGCAGGGTGCCGCAGTTCGAGCACGTAGCGGTGGACGGCGGGCAGGCGGGCAAAGAGCGCTTCCAGCCTGGGCAACTCCTCCGGGCCCAACGCCGCCGGACACTGCACGAGAAAGGGCCCGAGCTGATCACCGATGACCTCCATGGCGTCGAAGAAGGCGGCGAGGTCGGCGGACCGGGGCCGCGCCTCGTGGGTGAGGGTGCGCGGCAGCTTGAAGCTGAAGCGGAAGCCCGTGCCAGCCACCGCCGCCGCCCAGCGCTGCGCCGTTGCCCGGTCGGGCACCCGGTAGAAGGTGGTGTTGCCCTCGACCGTGTTGAACACGCGGGCGTAGAGCGACAACGTCGTTTCCCGGCCTTCGGGGCGCGGAAAATAGGTACCGGTCCAGCCGGGAAAACCCCAGGCGGGCAGACCGAGATAACAGGCGGGCGAAACAACCATCCCGCGAGCATAGCGCGGCACCGGCCGCGCCGGGAGGCGGCCCGCCCTGCCGGCAGGCCGCCGCACTGGCTATACTGGGGGCGGCAGGACAGAGAGGTTTACCGTGCCAGCCAGCGTTCCCGGGCCCCGGGCCCTGTTTCGAGGACGGCCGCTCACCGGCGCCATCGCCCTGCTGTGGCTGACCGCCGCAGGCACGGGCAGCCACCCCGCGGCGGCTGACGTCGACGCCGAAGCCGGCGACGAGGCCGGCCTTGTACCCTTTACGGCCCAGTACCGCGTGCGCTTCAGTGCCCTGCCCTTCAGCGCCCGCGCGGAGCGCAGCCTGTCCCGCGACGGCGAGGTCTGGCTGTTCCGTTCCCGCATCGACGCGCCTCTCCTTTTCCTGGAGCAGGAGACGCGCCTGGTCGACACGCCCGCGCTGCGCGCGCTCGCGTATCGCTACCGCCAGGGGGGCCTGGCCGGTCGCCGCGAGCGCCTGGTCACCTTTGATCGCGAGGCGGGGATGGTCCGCCGCAGCGGAGACAAGGAACGGCAGCACCCGCTGATCGAGCCGGCCTGGGACCCGCTCGGCTGGCAGCTCGCCCTGCAGCGGGCGCTCGTCCGCGATCACCCGGACCTCGCGGCCCACTACGCGTACCGGGTGAGCGACGGCGGCGACTACGAGGACTACCGCTTCGCGCCCCGGGGGCAGGAGACCATCACGGTGCCCGCCGGCACCTTCGAAGCGCTGCGCCTCACGCGCGCCCCGGTTCCGGAGGGCGAGGAAGCCACCCGGCTGTGGCTGGACCCGGCGCGGGATTACCTGCTGCTGCGCATGGAGCTGGTCGATGAAGACGGGCGGCTGCTCACGGTCACCCTGGAGACGCCGCCCGCCGCGGCGGCCGGCGGGCCGTGAAGGTCCTTGCCCAGCTGCTCCGCGCGGCCGCCGGCGCCCTGCTCCTGCTGTTGCTCGGGGCCGGCGCCTTTCTCGCCTACCTGCTCGCCGTGGCCGCGCCGGAACCCGACTACCGGGACCGCCAGGGCCGGCTGGCCAGCGCCGAGGTCCTCGCCAGCTATCCCTTCGAGGGCAGCCGCATCGAGGAGCTGCGGCTCACGTCGTCCAGCGGCGTGCGCTTCGAGATCGCCCTGCGCATCCCCGACGAACCGCTCCCCGGCCGCCCGCTGGTGCTGCTCCTCGCGGGCAACGAGACCGGGCGCAAGGCGGCGACGCTGATCCGCGATCCCGGCGGCGTGGCCGTGGCGGCCCTGAGCTACCCCTTCAGCGAGATTCCCTACCGCGAGTGGCTGCCGCTCCTGGCCGCCCTCCCGGACATCCAGCGCGGCATCCTCGATACGCCGGCCGCGGTGCTGCTCGCCCTCGACTACCTGCTGGCGAGGCCGGACCTCGCCCCGGAGCAGGTGGAGCTGGCGGGCGTGAGCTTCGGCGCCTACCTCGCCGCGGTGCCCGCGACCCTCGATGCGCGCGTGGACCGACTCTGGCTGATCCACGGCTCCGGCGAGCCGGCGGAGGTGATCGAGTACGGCCTCGAGGGCCGGCTGCCGACGCCCTGGCTGCGCCGCGCGGTGGGCGGCTACCTGGCGCGCATCGCCGGCGCCGAGCACCTGTCCCCGGAGCGCTGGGTGGGGCGCTACGCGCCGCGGCCGCTGGTGGTGATCAATGCCGATGCGGACGAGTCGATCCCCGGGCGCGCCATCGCGGCCCTGCATGACGCCGTTCCGCGCGGGACGGAGATCCTGTGGACACCGGGAGACCACGTGCACCCCAAGCGCCCGGAAATCATGGATCTGCTATCGGCGATGATCCGCGAGCGCGTGTACGCCGCCGCGAGCCCCTGAGCGCTGCCACCGCCGGCTGCCCCCGCGCCGCGACGCGAGCCCCCTCAACCCAGGGCGAGGAAGAAACCGGCAATGGCCGCGCTCATCAGGTTGGCCATGAAGCCGCCGAGCACCGCGCGCAGCCCGAGCTCGGCGACCTCGGCCCGGCGCGACGGCGCCAGGGTGCCGATGCCCCCGAGCAGGATGGCGATGGAGGAGAAGTTGGCGAAGCCGCAGAGCGCGAAGGAGACCACCGCCTGCGCATGGGTACCGAGCTGCGCCTTGTCCTCGGAGAAGGCCGCGTAGGCCACGAACTCGTTGAGGACGAGCTTCTGGCCGATGAGGTTGCCGGCGACCACGGCCTCGTCCCAGGGCACACCGAGCAGGAAGGCGAGGGGACGGAACAGCGTACCCAGCACCAGCTCCAGCGACAGCGCCTCCACGCCGACCAGCCCGCCGGCCCAGCCGAGGATGCCGTTGAGCAGGGCAATGAGGCCGATGAAAGCGAGCAGCATGGCTCCGATGTTCACTGCCAGCGAGAGACCGCTGCTGGCCCCCGCCGCCGCGGCATCGATCACGTTCACGTGCGGCTCCACCTGCGGCTCGGCCGTGGCGTCGGAGACGCGCCCCGGCTCCGTTTCCGGCACCAGCAGCTTGGCCATGAGCAACCCGCCGGGCGCTGCCATGAAGCTGGCCGCGAGGAGGTAGCGCAGCTCCACTCCGAGCGCGACATAGCCGGCCAGCACGGAACCGGCGACGGTGGCCATACCCCCGACCATCACCGCAAAGAGCTCGGAACGGGTCATCGCCGGCAGGTAGGGGCGGATTACCAGCGGCGCCTCGGTCTGGCTGACGAAGATGTTGGCCGTGGCCGAGAGCGATTCGGCCCGGCTCGTCCCGAGCAGGCGTCGAAGGGCGCCGCCGATGATGCGGATCACCCAGCCCATGACGCCGAGGTAGTACAGCACCGCCATGAGCGAGGAGAAGAAAATGATCACCGGCAGGACCTGGAAGGCGAAGACGAAACCCAGGCTGCCACCGCCGAGGTCGCCGAACACGAAGCCGATACCGGCGGAGGCGTAACCCAGCACCGCGTTCACTGCGCCGGCCAGGCCCTCGAGCAGCGCGCGGCCCGCCGGCAGGTAAAGCACCAGCCCGCCGAGCCCGACCTGCAGGGCGAAGCCGGCGAGCACCGTTCGCCAGGCGATGCGCGACCGGTCAGCCGATACGGCCCAGCCCACGAGCAGGAGCAGCGCCGCGGCCAGGGCGCAGAGCAGCGCCGTCAAGGGCCCGGGGCCGCCGGCCGGGCCGCGAGGTGGGACAGGACCAGGCGCTTGACCACGTCCAGGGCCGCGGCGTTGCGGCCGCCGCCGGTGATCACCATGTCGGCGTGGCGCGCGCTGGGCTGGATGAACTCGAAGTACATGGGACGCACGGTCTCTTCATACTGCCTGAGCACGTCGGCGGCGCTGCGGCCGCGCTCCTCGAGATCGCGTGCCAGGCGCCGCAGCAGGCACAGGTCCAGCGGCGTATCGACGAAGAAGCGGATGTCGAAGAAATCGCGCAGCCCCGGGTGCGCGAGCAGCAGGATTCCCTCCACCAGCACCACCGGCGCGGGCGAGACGCGCTCGCTGCGGGACGCCCGGGTGTGGCGTGCGTAGTCGTAGACCGGCACCTCGACATCCTCGCCGGCGCGCAGCGCGTGCAGGTGCGAAAGCAAAAGGTCCTGTTCCAGGGCAGCCGGGTGGTCGTAGTTGACGCGCTCGCGCTCGGCGGGCGGCACGGCACCCTGGTCGCGGTAGTAACTGTCTTCGCTGATCAGCGCCAGGCCCAGGCCGGGCGCCCGCGCCTGGACCGCCTCGCGCAGCGTCTGGGCGAACAGGGTCTTACCCGACGCGGAGGGACCGGCAATCGCTATGAAATAAGGGCGCACGACCGACCCTCGCCTCGCTCCGACCAGGGATGCATTCTACAGGGAAAGCCCCGCCGTGCGACCGCTGCCTTGCCAACAGATGGCACCGTGCTACAGTGCCGCAGGCATCGACGGCGCGACCGCTGCGCCCCATGCCGGCTTCACGCCGGGCGTTGAGGAGAGGATTCTTGGGCACACTGGATCTGGCCGGTTCTTCCAGTGGACGCGTCGATGCGTTCCTCGGCGAACTCACCGCCAGCGCCGGCGACGCGCTCTCGGCATCGACGCAGGCGCGACTGCTGCAGCTCGCCTGCGATCTGCTCGATCCCCTGCCCCCCGCGACGGTGCCCGCCGCGCGCGAGGTCTCGGTGTTGATCGTCGACCTGCGCGACTTCTCGACCTTCGCCGCCGACCGGCCGGCGGAAGAACTGCTCGCGGTGCTGACACCGTTCCTCACCCGGATGACCGAGGTCGTGCACAATCACGGCGGCTTCGTCGACAAGTTCCTCGGCGACGGCCTGCTCGCCCTGTTCGGCGCACCACAGGCCGCCGATGATCATCTCGCCCGGGCTATCGCCTGCGCCGTCGACATGCAGGTGGCCATGGTGGCGCTCAACGCCGCGCAGACCGCGAGCCGGCTGCCGGCGATTCACGCGGGCATCGGCATCAACAGCGGCGAGGCGGTCGTCGGCAGCTTCGGGCCGCCGGCGCACCGCGAGTACACGGCGATCGGCGATACGGTCAACTTCGCCGCCCGGGTGGAGGCCTTCAGCCTGCGCGGCCAGGTGCTGCTCAGCGAGCACAGCTTCCGCGCCGCGGGCGACCTGGTGGAGCCCGGCCGCGTGCGCGAGCTGCGGGTGAAGGGCCGCGACCGGCCGGTGCGCCTGTTCGAGGTCGCCGCGATCACCCGGCCCACGCGCCGCGCGGTGCCGCGGATCGAATCGCGGCGCTCGCCCCGGGTCGCCGTGGACCTGCCGCTGCACTACTACCCGGTACTGGATACGCGGGTCGTCGCGGAAGCCCAGCAGGGGCACATCCTCAACCTCGGTTACGACGGCATGCTCACCCGGCTGCCGGTCGCCGACCCGGTACCCGGCGAGATCTGCTTCACGGTCACCCCGGACCTGGCCTCCAACGAGCACAGCGAACTGGTGGCGCGGCGCCTGCACCAGCGGCCCGCGGGCGCAGACTGCAACGCCGCCTTCACCTTCATCAACACGGGCACCCCGGGGCACGAGGCGGTGTGCCGCTACGTCGACAGGATGCTCTGGCGCCGCTGAACCGGCGGACGCCGCGGGTGCCTAGGGCAGGGGCACCTGCAGCACCCGGTCGCCGACGTAGGAGCCGATCCACAGGCTCCCCGCCGCCTCCACCGCGACCGTGCCGGCCCCCATCGGCGGCCCCTCGTGGCGGAACACGGTCTCCTTGGCCAGGGTCTCCGGATCCACGGCGATGATGGAAAAGGGCAGCAGGCTGACCTGGTCCCGCGGCTGCCGGACCGAGCGCACCAGGCCGATCAGGCCGGCATGGTGCGAGGCGATCAGCAGCCGTCCGTCCGCCGCCCAGCTGGCGTTGTCGGGCTTCTCCACCGCGACCTCACCGAGCCGTTCGCCGGTCGCGAGGTCGATCTTGCGCATGCGGTTCGCCAGGTATTCGTTGAGGTAGAGCGACCTGCCATCCGGCGACACGGTGACGCCGTTGGGATAGCGGCTGGCCGTGCCCGGCTGTTCGCTGAAACCCGCCGCCGGGTCCCAGCGGTAGACGAAGCCCGTGTCGCGCCCGAGCAGGGCGAGGAAGAAAGAACGCACCTCGGCGCTGCGCGGCGCCATGTGGCTGACCACGAAACCCCCGTCCGGGAGTGCGGCCACGTCGTTGAAGTAACCCTCCGGCGGCGCCTCGACGCAACCGCGCCAGGCAACGGTCGGCGCGACCCCGTCCCCCGGTGCGCCGGGGGACAGCTCGAAGAACTCGACGGACTCCCGGCCGTGGTGGTTGACGGCGAGCAGCTGCCAGCGGCCATCGGCGCGCCGGGCGAGATCGAGGCCGTGCAGGTGCAGCGCCGCCTCCGGTGCCGGGCAGGCCGGGTCGCCCCAGCCGGCGGCGGGGGCGATGGTCGTCGCGGCCGGGCCGGCGCTCGGTCCCTGCGTATCGATCAGCGCGAGGCCCCCGGGGTCGCCCATCTGCCCGACAACCAGGTAGCGCCCGCCGGGCGCCCGGACAATATCCTCCGGGCCGACGAACCCGCACAGCGGCACCAGCCCGTCCACGGCGTCGCAGGGCAGCGCGTCGGCGGCGCCCGCCTCGATGGCGACGAATGCGGCAAAGAGGCAGGTCATGACAGTACAGGCAACCTGGCGACAGGCACGGGGCAGGTGCTGGAACATGGCAGGCCTCCTTCTTCCCTGATTCCGGTATCGAGGTAACGACGCTCTCGGGCCGGCCTGGGCCGACACCTGCTCAGCAGCTGCAGCAGGCGCCCCCATTGTAGGGGGACGTCCGGCGGCAGGCGACCCACGCGGTCGATCCACCCTGGCCCCGGTCCGGCAACGGCGCCTACCGCAGCACCTGCGGAAGGTGCTGCTGCCGGCGTGCCCATCGACCAGAACCTTGTCTTGTGTCAATCTGATTTGACAGTTTTAAACGACAAGTTATGTTGACACTTCGGGCCGACGTTGCTAGCTTTAGTGGTAGCCGGGACAGGTTTCTCAAATGAATTGGGAGGCTGGCTGTGGCGTCCGGTTGATATTTTTCGACCGGGCTCTCCTGCTCAAGCGGGGTAGCACGAGGCTAATTCAGGTTCAGACCGCTATATTGAGGGAGACAACATATGGCAACTGATATCAACGATCCCGATCGTGTATGGCCGACTGGCCTGACGATCAAAGAGTCCGAAGAACTGCACAAGCACGTCATTGACGGCGCGCGTGTATTCTTCGCCATCGCGGTACTCGCGCATATTCTCGCGGCCGTACTCACGCCGTGGCTCGGCTAAGGAGGAGAAACCATGAACCAAGGAAGAATCTGGTGCGTTGTTAATCCTACGGTTGGCCTGCCGCTGTTCCTGGGCTCCGTAGCCCTGATCGCACTGATCGTGCATCACGAAGTACTGAGCAACGTTCCGTACTTCGCCGGCTACTGGGCCGGCGGCAGCTAAGGCTGACGTAGTTACCGCGGGCAACCGCGGTCTTTCGGGGGGCGGCCCTGGTCGCCCCCCGCCTCACGCCGGTAGAGCCTGACCGTGGGCCACCAGCGCCGAGGGGAGGAAACACGGTACACTCGAATTCATCGCCGGCCATCCGCTGGTGACAACGACCGCGTGTCGGGGGAGTCGCGCTGTCGCGAGGCACTAGGTCCCCATCACTGTTTCTGGAGGTCCACCATGAAACCTGTGGCACGAATTTTCGAAAGCGGAGATCAGGCCCGCGACGCCGCGAAGAAGCTCGAAGCAGCCGGCTACGACGCAGACAAGATCTTCGTCATGGCAACGGCGGCAGCACCGGCCGCCGCACCGGCGCAGGAAGATGCCGGCGACACGGATGCGCCGGCTCCGGCCGCGGCAACGAGCACGGCGGTCAGCGCCGAGGAACTGGTCGACAAGGTGAGCGCAGCCGGCGAGCTGGAAATCCCCCGCGCCATCCTCTGCAGCCGCGCCCTGGCCGGCGGCAAGTCGGTAGTAGTCGTGGGCGCGCCCTACGGGTACCTCGTCCGGGCGAACGAGATCATGGATGGCTGCGGCGCCGCACCGGCGGAGGTGCTCGACACCGCCAAGCCGGACAACCCGTCGCCCTTCTCCGACTTCATCGGCATGCCCTGCCTGGAGAACCGCCTGAGTTTCCTTTCCGGGGACAACCCGCTGAAGGACTCGAACTGGACGCTGTTCCCGGTGCAGCTGAAAGACAAGCTGACCTTCAACGTCAAGCTCATCGACAACCCCGAGTGGCTGTCTTCGAAGATCGGCATGAAGACGCTGTCCAAGGAAAAGCCCTGGCGGACCAGCTTCGGTTTCAAACTGCTGACCAACCAGCAGGACTGAACCCGCCCACCCGGCGGGCCACGAAACCCGGTCGAGGTTACTCGGCCGGGTTTTCTTTTGCCCGGCCCGGTCGCCGCGAGGCGGACCCGATTTGCCGCCGCTTGCGGCAAATCAACGTAATCCTAACTGGACATTGCAAAGTGACAAGCTGGCTTGACGCTTCCCCGCCGCGGTTGCTAGCCTCTGCGGACGATAAAGGACAGGTGCCTCCCGGCGCCGGTCCGTCAGTAGTGAGGATAGCGGCACCCGAATGAACCGTTTCGGCCTCAAGATGATGCGCGCGTGGGCAGAAGCGGGCACCCGCTACATGCCCTTTGCCGACGTCGCCACGCCGGACCTGCCCCTGTCCAAGCTGCTGCGCCTGTCGCTGTTCCAGGTCTCCGTCGGTATGGCCCTCGTCCTGCTGGTCGGCACCCTGAACCGGGTGATGATCGTCGAGCTCGACGTACCGGCCTCCCTGGTCGGCATCATGCTGGCGCTGCCCCTGGCCTTCGCGCCCTTCCGCGCGCTCATCGGTCATCGCTCCGACACGCACAAGTGCGAGCTGGGCTGGCGCCGCGTCCCCTTCATGTGGAACGGCACCCTGGCCCAGTTCGGCGGCTTTACCATCATGCCCTTCGCCATCCTCGTGCTGGCGGGACAGGACCAGGCGGCGACAGCGCCGGTCTGGGTCGGCTACATTTCCGCGGCCCTGGCGTTCCTGCTCGTCGGTGCCGGCGTCCACGTGACCCAGACCGCCGGCCTCGCCCTGGCCACGGACCTGACGCCGCAGGAATCGCACGCCAAGGTCGTCGGGCTCATGTACGTCATGCAGCTCCTCGGCATGATCGCCACGGCGCTGCTCTTCGGCGCGGCCCTGGCCAACTTCTCGCCGGGCCGCCTGATCCAGGTGATCCAGGGGGCCGCCGTGGCGACCGTGGCGCTGAACATCATCTCCCTGTGGAAACAGGAGACGCGGCGCCCGCCGCGGGGCGCGGCCGTGCAGCAGGATGACCCGACCTTTGCCGAGTCCTGGGCCAAGTTCTGCGAGGGCAGCAGTGCCATCCTGCGCCTGACCATCGTCGGCCTCGGCACCATCGCCTTCAACATGGCCGACGTGCTCCTCGAGCCCTTCGGCGGCGAGGTGCTCGGGCTGTCCGTGAGCTACACCACCAAGCTCACCGCCCTGTTCGCCATCGGCGGCCTCACCGGTTTCGCCTCGGCCGTGTGGATCACCCAGCGCGGCATGGAGGCCTACGCCGTCGCCCGGGCCGGGGCGCTCATCGGGCTGCCCGCCTTCGCCCTGGTACTGGCCTCGGTCCCCACGGCAATCCTGCCGTTCTTCCTGGTCGGCAACTTCCTCATCGGTTACGGCGGCGCCCTCTTCGCGCACGGCACGCTCACCGCCACCATGAACCGGGCGCCGGTCTCGCAGGCCGGCCTCGCCCTCGGTGCCTGGGGCGCCGTGCAGGCCACCGCCGCCGGTCTCGCCCTGGCCTTCGCCGGCACCATCCGCGACCTCTCCACCGCCGCGCTCTCGGGCGCCAGCCTGCCCTGGGGCTTCAGCGGCGCCGCCGCCGGCTACGCGATCGTCTACGCTATCGAGCTGGGCCTGCTCGCCCTGACCATCGTCGCCACGATTCCGCTGCTGCGCCACGCGCGCAGCGCCGTGCTCGAGGGGCGCCCGGCGGCCCCGGACGCCGCTCTCGCCGCCCGCGGCGGCGCCGGCTGAGGAACACGCCATGGCCCAGTTACCGGTTCTCGAATACCCCGACCCGCGCCTGAACACGCCCTGCGAGCCGGTAACGGACTTCGGCGCGGACGTGGCGGAGCTCGCCGCCAACCTGCTCGACACCCTCTACGGCAGCACCGGCATCGCCCTGTCGGCACCGCAGGTCGGCGACCTGCGCCAGGTGCTGGTGATGGACCTCTCGGAAGATCGCTCGGCGCCCGAGGTCTACCTGAACCCGGAGATCCTGGCGCGGAAGAAGCCCGGCCTGGTCGAGGAAAGCTGCCTGTCCGTACCCGGGATCGTCGGCAACGTGGTGCGCCACACGCAGGTGCGCATGCGCGCCCGCGACATCCACGGCGACACCATCGAGAAGGACCTGGCGGGCATGCATGCCGTTGCCCTGCAGCACGAGATGGACCACCTGGACGGCAGGCTCTTCATCGAGCGTCTGTCCTGGCTCCGCCGCCTGCGCCTGAAGCTCGCCGGGGCGGCCTGACAGCTCCCCCTGGTGCCCGCCGTGCGGGGGAGTGGCTGCGCTCGGCCGGCTGAAACGGGTCGGGCTAACGCCGGACCCGCAGCGATACGTTACCGTCCGTTATCGTGGCCCCGTTATCGATGACCAGTTCGGAACCGTTCATCCAGGCAGACTCGTCAGAAGCGAGATACACGACGAGGTAGGCCACATCATCGGGCTCGCCCGGCGGGTTGTCGTTGCCGGCGCTGCGGCGGTCGCCCATCTTTTCACGATCCTCCCCGCAGGACGCCACCATGGCGGTGTCAATCCGCCCGGGATGGATCGAATTGCAGCGGATCGGCTCTCCCTTCGCCGAGGTGCCGGCGGCAATTGCCTTGGTCATGCTGCGGATCGCACCTTTCGCTGCCGCGTAAGCGATGACATAGGGAAAACCGCCGATCGCCGTCACCGACGACATATTGATCAGCGAGCCGCTGCCATCACCGCTGGCCCGCATGGCGGGAAGGGCGTGCTTGCAGCCAAGGAAGGTGCCCTCGCTGTGCACCGCATTGACATTTCGGAAGTCCTCCAGGGTGGTCTCTTCCACAGTGCCAACGTGAACGATACCCGCATTGTTGACGAGCACGTCGAGCCCCCCGAAGTGTTCAACAGTGTCAGCGATCACGCGCCGCCAGGCCTCTTCGTCGGTCACATCATGAGCAAGGGCAAGGACACGCTCGCTGTAGCTTGCCGCCAGGGCCCCTACCGCGCCCTCATCACGGTCGGTCATCACGACAGACGCCCCCTCGTCGTGCAGCCGACGAACGATCGCAGAGCCAAGTCCCCCGGCGGCACCGGTGACGATCGCCACCTTGTTCTTCAATCGATCCATGATCAGAGCCTCCCCGGGCGATCGCCACGGCAAGAACGCAGCAGAACAAAAAAGACCCCCGCGCCGAAAGGCGCCGGGGCCAAGCCCCTAGCGCAAGCCGCTAGAACTCATAGCCAAGGGTAATCCCGTACGTACGCGGCGGCAGATACGCCGTGAAGGACGGTGTGCCAAGGCTGACAATGGTGGTATACCCAGACGTCTTGACGAGTTCGTCATCGAGGTTGCGAACGAATGCGCCTACACTCATGCCGTTCTCGTTGCGATAGGTGAGGAAAAGATTCACCAGTTCGTAGGAGTCCTGGTAATCCGGCTCCTCATTGAACGCCGTCAGGTAGTACTCGTCGGAATAGGTGAACTCACCGCGCGCCGTCAACTGCGCATTGGCCAGGTCCCAGCTGTATTCCGCGGCAACGCTCGCGGTCAGGTCCGGTGCCTGTGGCAGCTGGTTACCAGCCAGGTCCTGCGGTGGAGTCCCGGGGAAGCTTGGGTTCTGTGACTCGAAGTCATCGAACTCTGCGTCCAGCATACCGAGGGAAAAGTCGAGTTGAAGCCGGTCAGTGACGAGCGCCTTGAGTTCCAGCTCAACGCCGGAAATAGACGCGTTGGCCGCGTTTTCCGTCAGGGCAACGGCGTCGAGCACCTTGGTAACCTGCAGGTCCTCGTAGTCGTAGTCGAAAGCCGTCAGGCTAAGCTGCAGGCGCTCTTCGAAAAGCGTGGCCTTGGCGCCCAGTTCGAAGCTGCGGATAATTTCCTCGTCGAAGGCCGGTGCTCTCGCCCCGAGGGAGAATCCGCCGCTCTTGAACCCATCGGACACACTGGCGAAAAACATCCAGTTATCCGAAGGCTCGTACTTTACGATAAAACGCGGCGAAAGGTTGGTGAAGTCGATTTCACAGTCGAGGGCTTGGCAGTCGCGGAAATTGCCCGGGACTGGAGCAAACTCGTCCTTCATCTCGACTTCTTCGTAGGTGTAGCGCAGGCCCAGGGTGGCGGACCAGGCGTCGCTGATGTTGTAGGTAGCCTCGCCGAAGATGGCATAGGAGGTCATGTCCACCGTGCCCCCGTTCTGGAAGAAGAGGATCGACTCACCACCCTCGCGCGGATAGAAAGGCGCGCTGCCGTTCGGCAGACTGTAGCCGTCAATCGCCACCGTGCGCACGTCGTTGGACTCGTAGAAATAGAATGCACCTGCAATCCAGTCGAGGCGGTCACTGTCATAGCCGAGCTGGAACTCCTGGCTGAACTGAATCGCGTCCTCTTCCCGATTGGGGCCCGAGAACACCCTGACGCTGGTCGCGTCGATGTCGGATTCGACATTCACTTTGGTCTTTCGATAGCCGGTGATCGACTTGAAATTGTAGCTTTCGCCCGTCCAGTTAGCGGTCACATCAGTAGCGAAGACATCCCGCTTGTTGACGATATCCCGCTCCGTGGCGACATCGCGGCTGCCGATAGGGAAAGCCTCACCGCCCAGAAGGACCCCGGCGAGATCAAACTCGGGGTTCGTCCGCCCCCCGAACTTCATGCCGAACATGCTGTCGTCCTGGTGATAGAGTTCCGTGTTCCAGTCGACGGTCCAGTCGTCGGAGACCAGGAAGCGCAGCGAGCCGCGCAGGGCTTGCAGGTCCTGTGAATCTACATCACTGCCGGTGACCAGGTTCTTGCCCCAGCCGTCATGGCGGTCGGTCCTGATCGCCAGGCGGCCGAGCACACGGTCCTCGACCAGTGCCCCTGACAGCGCGCCCTCCAGGGCCATGCGGTCATAATTGCCGAGCGTCAGGTTCAGATAGCCGCCGAGTTCCTCCGTAGGCGCATTGGTGATGATATTCACTGCACCACCAGTGGCATTCCGGCCGTAGAGCGTACCCTGAGGACCGCGCACGACCTCGAGGCGCTCTACATCGAAGAAACTCGATGCGACCGCCATGGGGCGACCGATGTAGACCCCGTTGACATGCATGGCCACGTTGGCCGTGGTGCCATTATTGAGAATGGAGAAGCCAACGCCACGGATCGTAGGCACGGCGGAACCGAGCCGCACGGCAAAGTTCACGTTCGCCATGCCATGCTGCGCATCCTCCATGTTGCTGACCATCGTCTCCCGGAGCTGATTGCCGGTCATGGCGGTCACAGAAAGCGGAAGATCCTGGAGCGACTCTTCCTTTTTTCGAGCGGTGACCACGATCTCTTCGAGCATTCCCGTGCGTTCCGCCGCACCGGCCTGCGCGGGCAGGAGGGTGAGCGCCGCGACCGCCGCCGCCAGCGTGATGGGAGGTGCTATGAAAGCCTTGGACATAGGAATTCCCCTTGCTTATTGGTTTGTTTGAGGATTTGTGGTGACCCGGGGCCACCCTTGCTTGCTGTGTTACCTGTTACGTCTTTTCTCCGTGCTGCTTGCCTGCCTCGTTGCCTGGTGCCTGGGTTTTTACTTGCTTGCTCAAAGCAAGCGTTGTCGATCATAGTAAGGAATGTGCTTCGTGGCCAGCACTTTCCCCGCGCCGCGGGCCGGCGCCGCCACCGGGTCAGTGATCAACCCCATGCGCCTCGAGCAAAACCCGGTACGGTTCCAAAGCGCGGCCGATGAGGAAGATACCGACGAGCGAGACGATCACGCCGACAAGGGCCAGGGACTTGCCGACGGCTGCGGGGTCCCGGAAAAGATAGTCCGTGGCAAGGGCCACCATGCTGGGGCCGAAGGCAAGGCCGATGACGTTGTTGGTCACGACGTAGGCGCCGACAAGCACACCGCGCATCTGGTTCGGTGTTGCGCTCTGCAGGGCCGTTGCCACCAGCGCCAAGGGCAGCGGCACGAGATAACTCACCACGGCAATACAAACGAGCGCGGTGCCCGCCGAGGGCGCTACCGCCAGTGCCGCGAGCCCCGGCCCGATGAGTGCCAATGCCATGACACAGACGCGCAGCTGGTAATCACTGTGGCCGCGGCGCTCAAGGTAACGTCCCACGAAAGGCCCGGAGAGTACCCCGAGGGAGCCGGCGATCAGGGCGATGGCGCCGTACTGGGTACCCGCCTCGCCGAGGCTCATACCATGCACCCTAAGCAGGTAGGTGGGTATCCAGGCCTGCAGGCCATAGAGCACCAGAGCAATGCAGGGCACGCCGATAAGCAACGCGACGTAGACGCGGTGGTTCGCTCGCACCCACGCCACGATATCGCCGTAACCCACGGCAACGGGTGTGGTGCCTGTCTTGAGGCCCTTGCGCGCCGGTTCCCGGATCAGCAGCAACATTGCAGTGAGGACGATGCCCGGTGCGGCCACCACAAAAAACGTCGCCTGCCAGGGGGCCAGCGCCCCGACCCCCGGCACCGTCAAGGGCCCCTGGCCGGCCAGGCCCTCCATGACCAAGCCGCCGGCGATCATGGCGATGCCGACGCCGAGGTACGGCCCCATCAGGAAAACGCTGAACGGCAGGCTGCGACGATGCGGTGGGAAATAGTCTGCGAGCAGTGACCAGGCCGCCGGTGTCAGCGTAGCCTCGCCTACGCCGACACCGGCTCGGGCGACGAATAAGCCCGTGAAGCTGCGCGCCAGGCCGCAGGCCGCCGTGGCGAGACTCCAGAAAGCCACGCCGAAGGCAATAATCGATATGCGTCGCCGCGTGTCCACAAGCCGGCCGATGGGAATGGACAACAACACGTACGTCGCGACGAACCCGAAACCCTGCAGGAGGCTCACCTGCGTGTCGTTGAGGTCCAGATCCTGCTGTATGGGGCCGACCAGCAGGTTCAGGATCTGCCGATCGACGAAGGAAAAGACGAACACCACCGTCAGCAGGAACGTCACGCCCCAGGCTCGGCGAGGGCTTGGGTAATCGGCTCCGGTATTGACGGCGGTGTCTGGACTCATCATTTTCCTCGTTGCTGCTCTTCTCGGAGGGTGCGGATAAACAGGGAAGGCGGGCTCAGTCGTCGTTAGACGGCAGGCCGGCCTTACCGCCTTCCCGCTGCATCGGTTTGCGCTCGGCGAAACGCGGCGGCTCGCTGCGCGCGCCGACCGTGAAGCCGGCGTCCGTGGTCAGCGTGTGGCCGCTGGTGTAGCCGGACTCGTCGCTCGCCAGCCACAGCGCGGCGTTGGCGACATCCTCGGCGGTACCGGCCCGGTTCTTGAGCGGCGACCCTTGAGCCAGCAGCTCGCGAGTGGCATCGATGGCATCCGGGTCCTCGAAATACACGTCCGATACCATCGGCGTGACCATGGCATAGGGAGCGATGGCATTGACCCGGATACCATAGGCACCGAGTTCCGCCGCCATCGATTTTGTCAGCCCGATCACCGCATGCTTGGCCGCCGTGTAGGCGGTCGGGCCCAGCCCACCGCTAATCCCCGCCACGCTCGACATGCTGATGATCGACCCGAAGCCCTGCGGCTTCATGACCGCAGCGGCGTACTTCATGCCGTAGAAGACACCGTTCAGGAGAACGTCCAGCGTTGCCTTCCACTCCTCGGGCAACAGCTCGTCCACGGGGCCCTTGCAGCCGACAATACCTGCATTGTTGAACATGACATCGAGCTGACCTTCACTGTCGACCGCACGGGCGACCAGCGCCTCGACCTGCGCCGGATCGGTCACATCGCAGCGCTGGAACTGCGCGGCGGGCCCGAGGGCCTCGACCAGCGCGCGGCCGCGCGCTTCCTGCACATCGCCGATGACGACCCGGCAGCCCTCGGCAACAAAGCGCCGGGTCGTCGCCTCGCCGATGCCGCTGGCCCCGCCCGTGATGACCGCAACGCGGCCCCGAAGGCGTCCCCAGCCCGCGGGCTGTTCACCGCTCACGCTGCCGCCTCGAGGCGGACCGGTACGGCCCGCGGAGAGCGCAGGATAAAGCCCTGCGCCGCCGGCATTTCCCGATCCTGCTCGATCCGGACATAACGCGACAGCAGGTGCTCGAGCGCCACCTCCATCTCGACGCGAGCGAGCTGTGCACCGGTGCAGTGATGCTCACCGCCACCGAAGGACAGGATGCTGCTGGCCCCGGTGAACTCACGCTCCGGCGCCTCCTGGAATCGCTCCAGCTGAAACCGGTCCGCCGCTTCAAACACCGCCTCGTCCCGGTTTGCCGATGCCAGCACGATCAGCACCCGCTGGTTTTCCCTGAGGTCGACACCGCGAACAGAAAGGTCTCGCGTCACGCGGCGCGTCAATGCCTGGACCGGCGGGAAAAGGCGCAGTGCCTCCGCGCATGCCGCCAGCGCCAGCGACCTGTCGGCGCGCAACTCCTGCCAAAGGGCCGGCTCTGTCGCCAGGAAAGCAAGCAGGCTGGACAACACGCGGTCCGTGGTCTCCACACCGGCGGTCAGGAGGAAGGCGATGAAGGCCTGCGCCTCGTCCTGGGTCAATCGCACGCCCTCGTACTCGATGCTGGCGACATCCGACAGGAGGTCGCTGCCTGGCGAGCGGCGGCGCTCCTCGATGATCGGGCCGATGTAGGCAAAGACCTCGTCCCGCGCCCTGAGTGCGCGCTCCCGCAGCGCGACATCGCCGGTGATGCTGCCAACACCGCCGGCTGCCAGCGCGTCGTACCAGTCGACCCAGTGCACCCCCTGGGGAACATCCAGCAGGTCCGTGATCACCGCGAGCGGGAGCGGTGAGGTGTAGGCCGCCTTGAGATCCACGACCCCGCCGGGCGCACCCAGCTCATCGAGCAGCTGCTCCGAGCGTCGCTCAACGTTCGCTCGCAGCTCCGTGGCGAGCAGCCGGGGATTGCGCATGCGGCGGGCGACGATGGCGGTCTTCCGGCTGTGCTCGCGTCCCGTCATCTGCAGGATCGTGCGCCCGAAGATCGGCGTTCCCGGCCCTTCCGTCAGTGGCGCGAAGTCTTCAGAGTCCCGCAGCACCCGGCGCACGTCGTCGTAACGGGTCAGCATCCAGACCTGCATTCCCTCGTGCCAGTGCACCGGCGCCTCTGCGCGCAAGCGCCGGTAGACCCCGGCCGGGTCGACCTGTACATCGCCGGCGACGAGGCGATCAACGAGCGAATTCAATGACTCCTGCATGGCAGGTTGTCTCCCGTGGAAGACGCCCGGCATCGCTGCCGGGCGGGGCAATGACCTCAGAAGCGATAAGTGACGCGTGCGCCGTAGATCCGCGGTGGCGCGATGAAATCGACGAAGAACAGCCCCGTCGCAGCCGCGCCCTGGCCGTACTGCTCGTTGGTGAGGTTTTCACCGTAGACCGTCAACTGCAGCCGATCACCCGGCAGGTGCAGCGTTGCGCTCGCCTGCGCCACGAAGATCTCGTCGTAGATGATGTAGTTGCGGATGTTCGAAGGGAACTCGTCCTTCCAGTAGAAGCTCGCTCTCAGATCGAGCATACCGGCGCCGCCAAGGTCGAGACCGCCATACTCGACCGCGCCTGACGCGGAGTACTTGGCAACGTTGAAGAAGTCGAGTTCCTTGGCGCGCTCCGGATCCGGTATGCCGTCTGCCGGAAAATCCACGTCGAGGCCGTTGAACTCATCATAGTCGGCGTCCACGTAGGCAAACCCGCCGAAGAAAGTCAGGTGCTCGGTCGCCGACCAGGCCACATCCAGCTCCGCCCCCGAAATCGTTGCTGCGGCCGCGTTCTCCACCGTTTGCAGGTTGTCTGCATTCAGGATCGTGCGCTGGAGGTCGTCGAACTCGTTGTAGTAGATCGCGGCGTTCAGGCGCCCGGCGCCATCGAGGAAGGTAAGCTTCGACCCCACCTCGAAGGCGTCGACCGTTTCCTCGTCGAAGGGCCCCGCGGGCGTCTGCGGGTTGGGGTTGCGCCCGTTGAAACCGCCGCTGCGGAAACCGCGGGTCCATGAGACCCAGGTCAGCCAGTCATCGCTGAGTCGGAAATTGAGGCCGAGCTTGGCACCCACGTTATCCCAGGTCTCGTCCAGGTCCTGGTCGAAGGTACAGCTGGTGAACTCGAAGTCGCAGTTGCCGAAGCTGGCGACCTGGATCTCCTTGGTTTCTTCCGTGTAGCGCAGCCCCGCCAGCAGCTGCAGCCGGTCCGTGAGATCCAGGGTGCCCTGCGCGAACAGTGCCCACTGGTCGTGCTCCTGCTCGGAGCGCAGCGCGGGCGTAACCGCACCGTCGAAGATGACGCGGCGCTCCTTGTAGTCGAGCTCCTGCGAGAAGAAGTAGGCACCGGTGGTCAGGTTGAGGCTGGAACCGATCGGGCCGGACCAGCGCAGCTCCTGGGAGAACTGCTCCTGGTCGATGAAGGGGTTGAAATTGAAGATCGACAGGGCCGAGCCGTCGCTGTCGACTTCGTTGACCTGCTCCATCTCCCGGGTGCCGGTCACCGAGGTGAACACGCCACCGGCGACCTCCCAGTTGACCTCGGCGATGATGTGGGACCATTCGAGGTCGTTGGTGTTCGGGTTGTTGAGGGCGAGGTCGAACTTGTGCTCGGGCGGCACGAAGCCCGACTGGGAGACCGTCGTCCGTTCATCGAAGATGTTGCGGGCAGCGGGCCCGTCGCCCTCGTCCTTGCCGAACTCTGCCACGACGTCCACGGTCACGCTGTCGGCAGGGCGCCAGCGGACGGACGGGCGCACCATGTAGAACTCGCTCTCGCCGACGTCCGGGCCCGCGACGTTGTCGAAGATATCGTCGTTCTCCTTGTACTGGAAGGCGAGGCGTCCGGCGAGCGCGCCGTCGTCGGTTGCCGTTTCCAGCGCGCCTGCGAGCTCGAGGTGACCGTAGGTCGCGATGCCCGCATCGAGACGACCTCCGGTCTCCCCGCTGGCACGCCGCGTACGCATAACGACCGCGCCCCCCGTCGTGTTGCGACCGAACAGGGTGCCCTGCGGCCCCGCCAGCACCTCCGCCGACTCCAGGTCGTAGACATTGAGGACACCGCCCGCGGCAATGCCGAGAGGCATGCCGTCGACCACCAGCGAGACCGTCGGGTCCTCCGTCGTCACCGTACCGATCGTGCCCATGCCGCGGATGTTGAAGTTGGCGTAGCCGCGGATCGGCGAGGTCGGCGGCAGGTCTGCAGCGGGAACCAGCTGGCCGAGGTCTGCGAGGTCCGTCACGAGCGCCCGGTCGAGCATGTCGCCGGTGAAGCCGTAGATCGCCACCGGGACATCCTGTGCGTTCTCGACGACGCCGCGCTTCTGGGCGGTCACCACCCCCTCCTCGAGGCGGGGACCCGACTGCTGCGCCTGTACGCTGCCTGCCGCGAGACTGAGGCCGGCAATAACAACCGCCGACGCCATTGCAATCGGACGCTGCGGACCAGTGGTACCGCGCGGGTTAAGACATTTGGTGCAAAGGGCCTTGCGAGTCTGCTTTGTCATGGAGGTCTCCTGACTATGATTAGCTAGCTATGTTTATTGATGGAGTCGACCTTGCTCTTGGAGCGGGCGCGGCGCCACGAAGGCCGCCAGGCCCGGAATCCCACCTACTGCTTTGCTCCACGCAGGGCTCATGGCGCCACCGGCCAGTCGCCCGCCGCCGGCTCGGTGCCCGGCCAGCGCTTGCGTAGTTCCTGTGCGAGCCCCCCCGGCAGATCGGCCAGGGGCATGGCATAGAGTTGACTCACCTTGCGCTCCCGGAAGCGCCATTGCCCCTCCTCGCGCCGGTAGTCATCGATGTAGCGCAACGCGACCGCATAGGTGACGCCGTCGATGGCAAGCTCCGCGTGGGCCATCACCGTGCCCCTCGCCGCGCCCGGACCGTCGAAGTCCAGGGTCTGCATATGCGGAATATGGTACGTGGGGCCGAACTCGGCAAGGCGCTCGCGATAGTAGGCGACGACACGATCCCTGCCCTGCTCCACGCCCTTGACGTTGTCAAAGACACAGTCACGGGTGAACAGTGTTGCGAGCGTCTCGAAATCACGATCGTCGACGGCGAGCGCATAGCGGGCGACCAGCTCGCCGAGTTCGGCCCGATCCTCCAGGCGTCGGAGTCGCGTTTCCAGGTCGGCGTCCATCGCAGCGTGCGCCCTCAGGCCCCCGGGTGCTCGGGCATGACGATGTAGCGCTGCAGGAGACCGTCGCGCAGCTCCACCCAGCCGACGAAGCCCTTGCTGCTGCCGTCCGGCCCGACCACCCGTGCGCGGAAAGCGCCGCGGTCTCCATCGGTCACGACCTCGTCGACGTGATGGGTGATGCGGATTACCTGCATCTGCTTCACGCGCTCCGCCAGGAAGTCGTGCAGCGCATCCTGCCCGTGCAGGCTGTCCGTGTGGCGGGCATCGTGTCCATCGTGCGCCCAGACCTGCGTATGCTGCCAGTGCACGTCCGGCGTAAAAGCCTTCACGGCATCCTCTGCCCTGGCTCCATCGACATTGTCGAAATAGGTGTGCTGCAGGAGCGCTTTCAGCGCAGTGGCGTCCATCGTTGCAGGCATAGTCGCGGGTTCCTTCGCTTAGCGGTGGTAAAAGGGTGCGGGTGGCAGCCGGTCGGGAAGCACGGCAACGGTCTCGTCAACTTCCTGGAAGAAAAAGCCCGCGAAGAGTTCTCGCTCCAGCTCCCGCAGCGCCGCTGACTGCGCTTCGCGCCAGGACCGGAAGGCCTCCGGCCCGGTAAACCAGTATTCGGCGATACCGTCGAAGCAGGCATGGAAGGCCCCCCGCCGGGCTGCGGCATCAGCGGAAAATGCACCGGATTCCTCGGTAAAGAACCCGGTCATGACATCGAGCGCCGTCGGCACGTTCAGCACGTGGCCCAGCAGGCCGGGGACACCACGACTGAGCGAGCCATAGCTGCCATACCAGCGGGCACGGAACTCCTCGGCATCGAGGGCGGGATTCCTGCGGGCGAAGTGGACCACCTTGAAAACCTTGTGCTCCGGCCGACGCACCGGGACGATGACCTGCTCGGCGACGTGGAACTGGATCGGTGGCCCGCTATACAGGTAGGGCGCGTCGCCACCGACTGCGGCAACTGCCTGATCGTCTTCAAGGCCGGCGGGGCCGGGGCGGTCGCGAGCCGGGCTCTTGGCGCTCAGGTAGGCCGCCAGGGAATCGAACATCAGCTGGCCGTAGCCGTCCCAGCGGTCGTCAAAGTCGTCAGGCCTGCCCCCGGTCAGGTAGCCCGCCTCGTCGGCAAAGACACTCTCCGGCGTTCGGTTGGCGCGCACGTTGAGGAGATAGCCGCGGATCCCGTTAAGTCGACGTCCATAGGAGTTGTGATAGCCGGCGTGTGCCGCGCGATACTCGTCGTGGCTGAGGCGCTCGTGGCGCCGAACGAAACCGAAGACCTTGAGCATGCTGTTTCTCCCTGGCCGGTCAGCGGTAATAAAAGTCGGGCGCCGGCTGCCGGTTCGGCATGACGATGACGTTCTCGTCCACGGCGACGTACCAGAGCGCGGAGAAAAGCCCCCGCTCCAGCTCGTTGAGAGTCGGCAGCATTGGATGCGCCGCACGCGCCGCCACGAACGCATCGGCGTGATCGAACCAGAGCTCCAGCGCGCCGTCCCAGAGGCCGAAGAAGGCCTCTCGAAAAGCGCGCCCCTCCGCCGTGAAGCACCAGTGATCCTCCGGGTAATAGCCCTGCACGGCTGCATCGATGTCCGGATCGCGCAGATTGAGCACCAGGCCGTTCAGGCCGCTGAAGGTGCTGCAGAGCGGCGTATACTCCGTCAATAGCTGCTCTCGAAGCGCGTCGAGCGCCAGGCCCTCGGCACCGCGGAAAAACTGGACTAGTTTGTAGGGGCGCGCCTCCGCCCGCAGCACCGGCTGTATGACGTGCTCTTCGACGCGGGTGTGGTAGGAACGGAACTGCGTCGTCGTCGGCGCTACCCGGTCGAACAGGAACGGACCATCCGACAGCGTCCAGTCCGGGTCTTCAACCAGCCCATCCTCCGTCGCGCGCGTCGGCTCCGGCGTTCCGGCCTGCGTCCACCGCTGCCGGTCGTCGAAATGCACGGCAGGAAACCCGTCCCAGAGGTCCAGGAATCCCTGCGGCTCGTTCTCGACTGTCACCGCACCGGTGGCCGCCAGTGCGCGGCCGAGATCGGCACGCTCGTCATGGATATTGACCGTGTAGCCGCGGATGCCCTTGAGACGGCGCGTGTTGCCACAGTGAAAGCCGACATGGCCGGCCCGGTACTCATCGTGGCTGAGCAGTGCCGTATTGCGCCTGAGGAAGGCCCAGACTTTGAATTGACTTGCCGTCGAGTCGTTCATTTCCCCGCCGATTTTATGGTTTTGCTTGCGGTGGATTTCAAAGTGGCCTAGATTCTTGCTCGTGTCAAGCAAGTTAACAATAACGAACCGCACGAGGCACGATGAGAATCCGAGTCTCCACCGCCATTGAACTGGCCAGTGAGCTTTTCCGCGCCCTCGGCGCACCGCCGGCGACGGCTACCCGCGTCGCAACGTCCCTGGTGCTCGCGGATCAGCGGGATACACCCACTCACGGGCTGGCCCTGCTGCCTCTTTACGCGGAGTTGATCGACGAAGGACTGATCGACCCGGCGTCGACACCGGAAGCAACTTCGCTGGGCGGTGCCATCACGCGCGTGGACGGGCGCCGCGCCTTCGGTCAGCTCACCGCGGCGCTTGCCGTTGAGCACTGCCTGCGGGCGCTGCCAGAGCATGGCATCGCAGCCGCCGGTATCGTCGATGGCACACACCTGGGCCGTCTCGGTGAGTGGGCAGAGCTGGCCTGCGAGCGCGATGCGATCTTCCTGGCCTTTACCAATACGGGCGGCGGCGCACGCAATGTCGCGGGGCCGGGCAGCGCGAGCCGCGTCCTGTCAACCAACCCGATCGCCGTCGGCGTGCCTGCCTGCGGCGCTATGGACCATCACGTCATCATCGACTTCGCGGCCTCCCAGACCTCCGGCTCCCGCATTCGGGAGGTCGCCAACGCCGGCGGTCGCCTCGATCCGGACTGGCTCGTCCGGGACGACGGCAAGGCAACGGACGACCCCGAGGATTTCCTGGCGGGCGTCGCAGCGCTCCGACCGCTCGGGGGGCGAAGCGCCGGCCACAAGGGCTTCGGGCTGATGGTCGCCGGTGAACTGCTCGCAGCCCTGGCCGGGAATCTCATGGCGGGCGAGCGCAGGGAGAGCGGCTTCACCAATGGCGCCCTGTTCTGCCTGCTGGATCTCAACCGCTTCGGAGAGCGCGAGACCTGGGCGCAGCGAGTCGGCGCATTCCGGGACTACCTCGCCGCCAACGACTGCCGGCTGCCGGGTGCCGGGAAGGCAGCGGACGCCGGCGAAACGCTCGAGCTCCCCGACCATGTCGCCGGCGGTATCGCCGCACTCGCCGACCGGCTCGGCGTCGACCGGCGAGGCCTGGAAGCCGGCGCACCCGGTGCCGGCGTTACCCGCACCTGGTGATCGCAGACACCGACCTCAACAGAACGGAGAGCACGATGGAACGTCCAGGCACGCTGACGGAAAGTGACGATAACCTGGCGGCAATCCGCGCCGCGGGCCGGCTCACCGTGTACGAACTGTTCGCCGAGCAGGCCCTGCGGCAACCCGGGAAAACGGCCCTGAAGGACAAGGCACGCAGCTTCAGCTACCGGACGACACGGCGCCGCGTCGACGCCCTGGCGAGCCGCCTCGAAAGCGCCGGAATCCGGCCCGGTGACCGCATCGCGGTGCTGTCGGAGAACCGCATCGAGTACATCGAGCTGCACCTTGCAGCGGCCCGCATCGGCGCCATCGTTGCGTGCCAGAACTGGCGGTTGCGCAAGGCAGAGCTGGAGCACTGCGTCGGCCTGGTCACGCCGGGGCTGCTGCTCTATTCGCCGCGCTTCGCGGAAACGGGCACCGCCCTGGCGGAGCAGTTCGGCATCGCCGCCCGATCACTCGGGGAGGACTACGAAGCCTGGATCGAAGAGCCCGCGGGGGCGTTGCCGCCGCCGGCGCAGGACACCGAGGCGGGGCTGCTGATCCTCTACACCAGCGGCACCACCGGCCCCGCCAAGGCAGCCCTGATCAGCCAGCGCGCGATCATTGCGCGGATGACCCTGCTGCAGACCGATCTCGACGTGGAGCCGGAGGACGGCTTCCTGGCCTGGTCTCCGATGTTCCACATGGGTGGCACCGAGCACAGTATCTCGACGCTCGCCATGGGCGGGACCGTCTACGTGGCCGACGGCTTCGACATCGACTTTATCGTCGAGACCATCGGTACCGCCCGGCTCGGGTGGCTGATACTGGTGCCCGCCACCATCGAGCGCCTGCTCGAGGCGCTGGACGCGACCGGCACGGAGCCCGTCGGCATCAAGCGGGTGGGCGCGATGGCAGACCTGCTGCCCAAGGCACAGATAGCTGCTGTCAGCCAGCGACTCCGATCGCCTTTCCTCAACACCTTCGGCGCCACGGAGACCGGCATCGCACCCGCCTCGCGCGGCGTCATCGCGCCGGGCGTCGTGCCCACGAGCCTGTCCAAGTCGCTGAACTCCCTCTGCGCGCTGCGCCTGGTCGATGCCGAGGGGCAGGACGTGGCTGACGGCAGCCCCGGCGAGGCGATGGTCAAGGGGCCGACACTGTTCAGCGGCTACTGGAACAACCCGGAGACCAACGCCCGGGACTTCGCCGGCGGCTGGTTCCGCATGGGCGACCTGTTCACCCGGAATGAGGATGGCACGGTCGATTTCGTAGGCAGGGCGAAATACCTGATCAAGTCCGGGGGCGAGAACATTTATCCCGCCGAGATCGAGGGCGTCCTGCTGTCGGACGCCCGGGTGCGCGACGCCATCGTGGTCTCCGCGCCGGACGAAAAGTGGGGGGAAGTGCCGGTCGCCGTCCTGGCCAGCGACGTCGCGGACACCGATGAACTGGCCCGGGAACTGATTTCGCGCTGCCGGGAGGAGCTGGCCGGTTACAAGGTGCCCAAGGCCCTGCATTTCATCGACTTCGACGAGCTGCCCCGCAGCTCATCCGGAAAGATCGTCCGCGAAGACGTCGAACGCTGGCTTGCAGCCAGGGTTAGCTGAAGCTCCCGGCAAAGAGCGGGAAACTCCCCCCCAGGGCCCAGGCCAGCGCCAGCCCCAGACCGATGCCCGCGCCGAGGGGCCCCGCGCGCTGCGCCACCCAGCGGCCCATGAGGCCGTGCACGCAGAAAAAGAGCAGCACAACCGGCAGCACCAGCAGCACGAAGCCCAGCCGCTCCCGGTCGAGAAGCGCGGCCAGCGCCAGCGACAGGAGCAGCGCAAAGCGGGCGAGCAGCCGGCGCCAGAGCCTGCCGTGCCCCGCGTCCGTGGCGACCGCATCGGCCACCAGGAAGAGAACGGCGCCGGGCGCCAGCGCGGCGATCACCGCCCAGCGCTCGCCGCTCGGCAGAAAGCTGGCCGCGTAGCGGTCCAGCGCCAGGCCGAACAGGCCCACCCCCCAGAGCAGGAGCAGGGCCACGGCGCGGCCGCTGGCGCGGCTGCCGGCGAGCGGTGAGCGGCCGAGCAGCGCCAACTGCAGCACACCGTAGAGGGCGAGGTGCAGCGCGAGGTAGTCGGCCACCAGCACGGGCAGGAACGGCCGGTAGCCCGCCACGGCGACGAGCGGCACCAGCAGCGCGGGCAGCGCCACTGCCAGCAGGAAGCGCCTCGCCGTGGGCTCGGCCGGGGGTGGCAGGGGTTCGGGCAGCCACCCCGCCACCGGCCGGAAGGCGAGGACGATCGCGACGAGGAGGACGAGAATCCAGGCGCCGGTCGGCCGCACGGCGGGCTCGGCGGCGCTGTCGCGGTCTTCAGCAAAAGTGTCGTGGAGCCACCGCGTGATCTCCTCGAGGGTGGTCGCGCTGTAGAGCACGCCGAGGTGCTCACGCCCCGGGGCGACGGCCGCGCGGCGACGCACGGGCCCGGCGCCGACAGTCTCGTTCTCCTCCGCGCCTGCCTCCACCTGCCGCGCGGCATCCAGGGCCACGGCGCGCAGGCGCCCTTCCCACTCGCCGCTCACCATGAGCAGCCGCTCCGGCGCGGTGGCCGTCATGGCCTCGGAGAACATGGACACGGCGACCACGGCGTCCACGCGCGGATCGGCGAGCGCTGCCCGCACCACGATGTCGCTGGCCATGGAGTGGCCGAGGAGCGCCACCCGGCCGTCACTCTCCGCGAGGGCCAGCGCGGCGTCGATCACGCGCCTCAGCTCTGCCACCAGCAGGCGGGTGGTGCCGTCGATGGCGGTGACGTCTCCGGACATGGGCAGCGGGTTGCGGCCGTGGCCCTCGGAGTCGTAGGCGACGACGGTGTAGCCGGCGCGGGCGAGGTGGAAGGAGAGGGCCTGCATGAGCTGCCGGGACCCGGCAAAGCCGTGGGCCACGACCACCAGCGGCGCCGGGCCCTCGCGGCCGCGCGCCAGGTAGACGGTCCCCGGTGTGCCGCCCGCGCTGAGCGGCCGTGTCTCGATGCCCTGCCGGGCCCGCTCCAGCTGCCAGAGCGCCGCCAGCGCGAGCATCGAGGCGAGCAGCAGCCAGGCGACCGGGTGGCGGCGGGGGTCGAAGCGATGGAGGTCCGGCATGCGGCGATTGTAGCGGCGCCCTGCGGTATAGTGTCAGCCCTTTTCTCCCCGGGAGTTGATTGCCCTGTCCGCCGAGGCCCCCGGCGAGCGCCGCTCCGCGTTCGCGGAACCGCGCTTTGCCCGCTATTTTCCCTCCAGCCTGTTCTCCACGCTCGGCAGCTGGATCGTGCGTTTCCTGGTGGGCTACAGCGCCTGGGCGCTGACCGGCAGCGCCTTCTGGGTCGGCGTGGTCGCGGGCCTCATGCTGGCACCGACCTTCCTGCTGTCGCCGCTCTTCGGGATCCTCGCCGAGCGCATCAACCCCCGCAACGGCATCATGGCCACGCTCGCCGTGCACGCGCTTATCGCCCTCGCCGCCGGCGCCGCCGAGGCCCTGGGCCTGCTCACGCTGCCCGCGCTGCTGGTGCTGGCCACGACCCTGGGCGCCGCGACCGCCGCGCACACGCCGATCCGCCTCGCCCTGGTACCGCGGCTCGTCGGCCGCAATGCCCTGCCGAGCGCCATCGGCATCTCCGCCATGACCTTCAACACCGCGCGCATCCTCGGCCCCGCGGCCGGCGCCTGGCTCATCGCCCATTTCTCCGTAGCCGCGGCCTACATGGTGGCCGGCCTGCTCTTCGCCGGCGCGCTGCCGGTCCTCGCGGCCCTGCGCGACGTGGCGGCGCCGCCGCCCCGGGCCGGCGGCAGCTTCGCGCGGCAGCTGCGTGAGGGCGTGGCCTATGCCCGCAACAGCCCCGGCATGCGCCTGATCTTCGCCTTCACGCTGCTCAACGGGCTTCTCGGGCGCACCGTCATCGAGCTGCTTCCGGCGCTGAACGGGCAGCTCCTCGGCGGCGACTCGACCACCCTTGCCACGCTCACCGCCAGCGCCGGCGCCGGGTCGATCGCCGGCGGTCTCATCGTCAGCCGCCAGAGCGGACGCGAGACGCGGCTCCTCGGCCTGGTCGCCGGCGCCCTGGCCAGCGGTGGCCTGGCCCTCGGTCTCGCCCTCCTCCTCGACGGCCTGACGGCCTTCTGCGGCCTCATCGCCCTGGTCAGCCTCATCACGACGATGGCGGGAACCGGCAGCCAGGCCCTCGCGCAGCTGACCGTGGACGAAGCCTTCCGCGGCCGCGTGCTCAGCCTGTGGACGGTGATCGCCATGGGTGCCCCGGCCCTCGGCGGCCTGCTCATGGGCGTGGCCGCGGACCGCCTCGGCTTTCCGCTCGTGCTCGCCGCCTTTGGCGGTGCGGGGGCCGTTGTCGCGCTGCTGCTGTTCCGCCGCCGGGACGCGCTGCTCAGCGGCTGACCGCCCCGGCGCCCTGCCCGTCCCCCGCCCCGAAGACCGTTTCCAGGAGGAACGGGTCGTCGAAGTGGCGCCGGCCGAGAAAGGCCGTGGCCCGGCGCCCGCGCTCGCGCATGGCGCCCGGCGAGCGCACGCCGCTGGGCCAGAGGAACCAGCGTTCCCCGCGCGCGGTGCCCGGCACCAGCCCGTCCGGGTCGAACAGGCTGCGCTCACCACCGGGTCCGGCAACACGGTACAGCGCTTCCCGGTCGAGCGCGCGGTAGCGCTGCCCGTCGGCCGGCGCCGCCGGCCAGGCTCGCTCCAGGTAATGGCTACCGGCGGCCAGGAACAGGTGCATGCGCTCCCCCGGCCCGGGCGTCGCCAGTGCCGGCAGCACCAGCGGCGGCTCGGGCAGTGACCCGAGGTCCGGCGACGGGCGCAGGTCGCCCACGGGGAACAGCAGGTGGTAACAGCCGCAGGCATGGACGCTGTCGTAGGCGAGGGGCGCGCCGGCCTCGTCCAGCGTCACCCGCCAGATCACGCCATCCAGCGCCCCGGCCAGCGGGTCCAGCACACCCTCCGCCGGCCGCGCGCCGAACCAGGCCAGGTAGTTGAGCTGCAGCCGCGGCGAGCCGCGGAAACGGGTTACCGTTGCGTAGCGATAAACCGTCGGCACCCCGGCGTCGACGGTCGGTCCGTCGCGCGTAAGCAGCGGAACGCCCGGGCGGTCCGCGTCGCTGGCAGTCGCGACCACCCAGACCGGCGCATGCCGGTCGAGGAGCGCCGACAGCCGGCCAGGCGCCGGCGCCGGCAGGCCCAGCGCATCGCGCGGTATCGGGCCGACGGCGGGCTCGACCGCGGCCCCGGGCGCGTAGCGCGCAAGCGGCAGTCCGCGGGCCAGCGCGTCGCGCGGCAGCTGCCAGCGCGCCCGCACCGCGTCGTGCCAGCGCAGCACCCCGGCGCGCAGGCCGATAGCGGCCAGCGGGTAAAGCCCGAAGACCCGGGCGCCGGTGCTGTATTCGTCTGCCACCACGGCACGCTCGGTGAGCAGCGCGAGGCGCTCCGGGGACGCGCGGTCCCGCGCCAGCAGGCGGTCCCGGCACGCCGCCGCGGCGGCCGCGGGACCGGGCGGCCAGTCCGCCGCGAGGCGCTCGCGCTCGGCCGGCGGCAGCAGGCCCAGCTCCGTGCCGCGCGCCCGCGCATCCTCCTCGGCCAGCCGTGCCAGCCACGCCCCGGCCCGCTGCGGGTCCAGCGCGGCCTCGCGATAGCTCGAAAGCAGGCGGGTGACGCGGAGATAGGGGAAGCCCTCGATGCGATGGGGGTGGGAGCGCCCCCCCCGCGCCGCCTCGACGTCGCGATCCTGCGCCGCAAACAGCGCTTCGCAGCGGGCCAGTGCGTCGCCCGGCGCGGGCCGGGGGCCGCCCTGGCAGGCCGCCAGCAGCACCAGCAAGCCGGCGGCCAGGCCCGGTCGCAGGCTGTGCTGTCTCATCGCTTGTCGCCCTTTCACCCGCTCCTGCGGGAAGCTTGCCACGGCGCCGGCGACCCTGTCGCCCTGCAGCGACCGCGCAGCGCTGGTAAAGTACGCGTCTTTTTCCGGCCCTATGCGGCCTTCCTCCACCCGCTGCCCGGGAGCCGCCGCCATGGACCCGCAACACGCGCCCAGCCTGACCTTCGCGGACTGCCGCGCGGGCTTCTGGCGCATGATGCCCATCTCCACCTTCGTGTTCGTGTTCGGACTCGCCCTGGGCCTCGCCGCCCGGGAGACGGGTCTCGCCGAGCTGGAGATCATCGTCATGAGTGCGGTCGTCTTTGCCGGTACGGCGCAGTTCGCCGCCCTCGACCTGTGGGGCGCGCAGGTGCCGCTGGTACCGCTGCTGGCGACGACCCTGGCCATCAACGGCCGCATGCTGCTCATGGGCGCCACCCTCTACCCCTGGCTGCGGCTGCTGCCCCCGGGGCGCCGCTACGGGGCGGTCGCCATGCTCTCGGACGCCAACTGGGCGATGAACCTCAACGACCTGCAGCAGGGCCGGAACAACCTCGGCATTCTCGTCGGCGGCGGCTTTGCCCTGTGGACGACCTGGCAGGCCGGTACCATCGCCGGGCTGCTCCTCGGCGCCGGCATCCCGGAGCCCGCGACCTTCGGCCTCGACATGGTCATGGGCTGCTTCATGCTGACCATGGTGCTGGTGGGCAAGCGCAACCTGCGCCGGGCCGTGACCTGGATCGCCGCGGGCGTCACCGCTTACGCGGCCTGGCGCTGGCTGCCGCCGAACACCCACGTGATCCTCGGCGCGCTCGCCGGCGGACTCGTCGGCGCCCTGTGGCTGGAGCGCGTCCCGTCGTGATGGCCACGGACGGCAGCGGCGCGCTCATCATCTGCCTGCTCATGGGGCTGGTGACCCTCGGCACGCGCCTGGGCGGTGTGTTCATTACCTCGCTGGTGCCGTTGAAGCCGCGGGTGCGCGGTTTCATCGACGGGATGTCGGGCGCCGTGCTGGTCGCGGTGATCGTCCCGGTTGCCCTCGAGGCGGACCTCGCGGGCCGCGTGGCCCTCGCCGCCACCGCGGTTCTCATGCTGCTGCTGGGCCGCCCCATGCCCGCCATCGCGGCGGGCATCGCCACCGCGGCGCTGCTGCGCGCCACGGGGCTGGGGGGCTGACCGCCGCGGATCAGTTGTAGTGGCAGACGCCGTCCGGGAAGATGGCCTCGAGCGTGGCCTGTTCTTCCGCACTCGGCATCCAGTCGCCGTACACACCGCCGTCGATGGCCTCGGCCACGGGCTGCAGCTCGCACTTGAACAAGTCGCCGGTGATCGGCGCCCCGGCCACGATCCGGGAGGTGCTGTACACCGGGAACTGCGCCGTGCAGGCACCGGCGTCGCCGTCATCCAGGATGCCGTTCCAGACATCGTCGCCGGAGGCGATCACCGCACCGCCGGCATCGAAGCAGGCATCCACCGCCGCCGCCGGGCGGTTCTCTCCCACGGTGCGGTCCGGGTTCGCGGCGATGTTCGCCATCCACTCGTCGATGACCGCGAAGGCCTCCATGGTCAGCGCCGCGATGTCGGCCTCGCTCGGCTCCTGGAACCAGATGACCTGGTTGCTGGCGTCACCGTCGTGGTCGAGGAGCCGCTGCCGGGCGGCGAAGGACTGGTGCGTGTTGTGCATGTCCAGCTCCTCCTCGAGGTAGGGCCGAACGTCGATGAGCGGGATCTCGATCTCGCCGCGGTTCACCATGCCCGAGTCGAAGGCCCGCTCGATGGCGCCGGGGTCCGCGGCGCGTCGGGGCGCCGGGTCCTCCAGGCTGCCGACGTTGGCGTTGCGCCAGCTCCAGGGGTCGATCTGGTCCGGGTAGAGCGGCTGCTCGAAGTCCAGGGCAAAGCACAGGTCGATGAGGAAGGGGCAGCCCTCCTGCACGGTCTCCGGCTCCTGCTTCCAGGAGCCGATGGACGCATTCAGGTCGAGGAACTCCGCCGGCGTGATGTTGCCGTCGCGCAGCGCCTGCAGCCCGTACTGGACGCCGACGTTGTCCCAGGTGCTGCGGGCGAAGCCATCCTCCGCACGGCCGTAGATGTTGATGAGGTCCGCGAAGTGCGTCCACTCGACCTCGGCCTGCTGCGCGTCGCTGATGCCCGGCGCGGTGCCGAAGTTCGGGTTCAGCGCCAGCGGCGACAGCCCGCGCCAGGACGCCGTGCACTCGCTCGAGCCCGGCGGCACCCAGGGGGTGAGACCGAAGTCGATGACGTCATTGGGCACCTCGTTGTTGGCGTTGAGGCCGATAAGCCAGGTGCGGTTGTTCCAGTCGGCCCACTTGGAGTTCGGGTCCGCCTGCAGCTGGAAGTCGATCCAGCGCTCGATGAGCTCGCAGTCGCCGATGTGGATCGTCTGCGTGATCATGTCCGGGTAGGAGTACTGGGGCACGCCGGCATCGATGAGCCCCGGGTGGTTCTGCCCGTAGACGTACTGCTGGATACCCCCGCCGGAGCCGCCCACACCGACCGTGTAGTCCGGCATGCCGTAGGCGCTGACGAAGCGGTCCTTGACCATGATGGCGGTCTCGCCGCCGAGCTCGAGGTTGTAGTGCGTGCCGGTCTTCGTGCCGGTGGAGTAGGCGATGGCATAGCCGGCGCCGAGCCCGTCGACGTAGAGCGCGCGGCGCTGGCTCGGGTCGCCCTGGTAGTGGCCGATGGCGACACCGCCCTGGAAGTAGTAGATGAGCCGACGGTTCCAGGCGTCGAGGTCGGGCTCGCCTTCCACGTCGCCGCCGGGCACGAGCACCGCCAGCGAGTAGAGGAAGCGGTTGATGGTGCCGCGCTCCCAGCGCACGATGAAGTCCACGGTCTCACCGTCGCTGGTGGTCGTGGTCGCCATGTCGTCGGGCCGCTCCTGCCCGGGCTCCCAGTCCGCCCAGGCGCCTTCCGTGGTCCGGTACTTGAAGCTAACCACCCGCTCCACGCTGCACTGCTCGTCGAGGATGGGGCCGAGCTCCAGGTTGGCGCGGTGATTGTCCGTCGCGCAGAGGAAGGGGTCCTGCTGCGGGCCCGAGAAGATCGGCCCCGTCTCCGGGTGGTTGACCAGCGTCAGCTCCGCCGGTGTGACCGGCTCGCCGGCGCTGCTGACACGCAGCCGGTTCTCGCCGTCGACCAGGCCCTCGACGCGACCCATTAGGCGGTACTTACCACCGGTCGCGCGGAAACGGTCGCTGACGTCCTCGCCGTCGAGCTCGACGACGATGTCCTCGTCGGGCAGCGCGGCCGGCGCACCGATCCCCACGCGGGCGCTGCCGCCACTCACGGCATCGGGCGGGCTGGAGACCACCGTGGCCGAGAACTCACCGAGGGGCTCCGGCTCCGGCGGCGGTGCCGGCGGGTCGATGTCGATGCTGTTCGAGCCGCCGTCGCAGGCGGCCAGAACCAGCGCGCAAAGGACGGGAAGAAAGAAGGCGGTGAAGCGGCGCAGGAACGCGCCAGCCGGGACTGCGGGCATGGATGACTCCTTATTATTCTGTCTGCGTGACAAGAGTAGCGCAGGGCGGACGCAGCTGCCAAAGGCGCCACGGCTTTCTCGGGCAAGCTGCTACACTTCAGGGCAATGCGACCGAAGCGCGCAAGGAGAATCCCATGACGCCGGGCACGCGCCCTCGCCTGAGCCTGCTGGCGATCCTGCTCGGCGCCGTCCTCCTGTGCCTGGGCCCGCTGCTGGCACCCGCGCAGAACGGCGCGCCGCGCGGTGACGTGCTCACCGTGGACGGTGCCATCGGCCCGGCGACCGTCGACTACGTGCTGCGCGGCATCGCGAGCGCGGACGACGCCGGCGCGAGCCTCGTGGTGATCAAGCTGGACACGCCCGGGGGACTCATGGAGGCCACCCGGGACCTGATCCAGGGCATCCTCGCCGCGCCGGTGCCCGTGGTGACCTGGGTCGCTCCCTCCGGCGCCCGCGCCGCAAGCGCGGGCACCTACATCCTCCTCGCCAGCCACGTGGCGGCCATGGCGCCGGCCACGCACCTGGGTTCGGCGACGCCGGTGCAGATGGGCGGCGTGCCCGGCATGCCCTCGGAAGCCGAGGACCCGAACGCGCCCGCAGGCGGCAAGTCGGCGATGGAGCGCAAGGTCCTCGAGGACGCGGTGAGCTATATCCGCGAGCTGGCCGAGCGCCACGGCCGCAACGCCGACTGGGCCGAGCGCGCCGTCCGCGAGGCCGCGAACCTCGGCGCGAACGAGGCGCTGGAGGCCGGTGTCATCGACCTCGTCGCCAGCGGCCGCGCCGAGCTGCTCGACAAGCTCGACGGGCGCACGGTATCGCTCGCCGGCGGCGAGCGCACGCTGTCGACGGCGGGCATGGTGCTGGTGGACCGCGAGCCCGGCTGGCGGACGCAGCTGCTGTCGGTGATCACCGACCCGAACATCGCCTACCTGCTGATGCTCATCGGCTTCTACGGCATCTTCTTCGAGCTCGCCAACCCCGGCAGCCTGGTGCCCGGCGTCATCGGCGCCACCTGCCTGCTGCTGGCGCTGTTCGCCTTCCAGGTGCTGTCGGTGAACTACGCCGGCCTCGCCCTCATCTTCCTGGGTCTCGCCTTCATCATCGGTGAGGCCTTCGTGCCCAGCTTCGGCGTGCTCGGCATCGGCGGCCTGGTCGCCTTCATCGCCGGCTCCGTGATCCTCATGGACGGCAGCAACCAGGCCGTGTCCCTGCCCACGGTGGGCGGCATCGCCGCCATCGGCGCGGGCTTCCTGCTCTGGGCGGTCACCCGGCTCGTCGCCTTCCGCCGGCGGGCGCCGGTGGTGGGCAGCGAGCAGGTCACCGCGGAGCGGGCCGTGGCGCTGGACGATTTCGAGCCCGCGGATAGCGGCTACGCCGGCCACGTGCGCATGAACGGCGAGCGCTGGCGCGCGACCAGTGACAGCCCCGTCGCCGCCGGCGACGCCGTTGCCGTCACCGCGCTGGAGGGCCTCACGGTCGCCGTGGCACCGGCCGGCAACACCCACTGATCGACTAGCGCGAACATTCGCGGAGGTTAGGCATCATGGAACAGCTCATTCCCTACATCGCGCCGATGGTCGTGCTGATCGCGATTATCGCCTCGGCCATAAAGATCGTGCCCGAGTACGAGCGGGGGGTCGTCTTCTTCCTCGGCCGCTTCCAGGGCGTGAAAGGCCCCGGCCTGATCATCGTCATCCCGGTGATCCAGCAGTTCATCCGCGTGGACCTGCGGGTGATCACCCTGGACGTGCCGAGCCAGGACGTCATTTCCCAGGACAACGTCACCGTGCACGTGAACGCGGTGCTCTACTACCGGGTGGTGGACCCGGAGCGCGCGGTGATCCGTGTCGAGGACTACCACGTGGCCACCAGCCAGCTCGCCCAGACCACGCTGCGCTCGGTGCTCGGCAAGCACGACCTCGACGAGATGCTGTCGGAGCGCGACAAGCTCAACAACGACGTGCAGGAAATCATCGACGCCCAGACCGAGGAGTGGGGCATCAAGGTCGCCAACGTGGAAATCAAGCAGGTGGACCTCGACGAGTCCATGATCCGCGCCATCGGCCGCCAGGCCGAGGCGGAGCGGGAGCGGCGCGCCAAGGTCATCCACGCCGAGGGCGAACTGCAGGCCTCGCAGAAGCTCGTCGAGGCGGCACAGGTCATGGCCGCCAGCTCCGGCGCCATGCAGCTGCGCTACCTGCAGACGCTGTCGGACATGAGCAACCGCAACTCCTCGACCATCGTCTTCCCGATGCCCATCGAGATGATGCGCGGCATGATGAAGGGCCTCGGCGACGCGCCGGCGGATTCGCGCGACAGCTAGGCCGACCACCGGGGCGGGGCAGCGGTCCGGTATACTGCTTCCGCCCCATTACCGGAACCTTCCCATGGCAAGCCCGCGACTGCCGGCGGCGGTCTACCTGCTCATGGCCGTGCAGGCCCTGTCGCTGTGCACGGCACCGCTCTTTTTCCTCACCGGCGGCATCGTCGGCGATGCCCTGGCGCCGCGGCCGTCGCTCGCCACCCTGCCCGTCGCCTGCATCATCGTGGCCACCGCGCTGACCGTGGTGCCGGTCACGCGCGCCATGCGCCGCTTCGGGCGCAAGCGATTGTTTCTCGCCGGCGCCTTCCTCAATGGCGCGGGCGCGCTGCTCGCCGCGAGCGCGCTGGCCGCGGGCAGCTTCAGCCTGTTCTGCCTCGCAGGCGCCGCCGCGGGCGTGAGCATCGCCGTTGCCCAGCAATACCGCTTTGCGGCCATCGAGACCGTGCCACCGGCCCTCGCCGGCAAAGCCACGGCGCGCGTGCTCCTCGCCGGCCTCGCCGCGGCCTGGCTCGGCCCGGAGCTGGTGACCTGGGGCGCCTTCGCCGAGGCCCTGCCGCTGGCTGCGGGGGCCGGCCCCGCCCACGGCGCCTTCATCGGCGGCTTCTTGCTCCTCGCCCTCATCGCCGCCGCGGTCGCCCTGCTGGTCGCCGCCGGCTACCGCAACGTCCCGGCACCGGACGCGGAAAGCCGCGGCGCGGCCCGGCCCCTGCGCACGCTCCTGGCCAGCCCGCTGCTGCGCCTGGCGATCATCGCCGCGGCCATGGGCTACGCGATGATGAGCTTCATGATGACCGCCACGCCGCTCAGCATGCACAGCATCGACGGCCACTCCCTGGCGGAGACGAAGTGGGTCATCCAGTCACACATCATGGCCATGTTCGCGCCGTCGCTGTTTTCCGGCTGGCTGATCACCCGGCTCGGCCACCGCCGCATGATCGCCCTCGGCCTCCTCGCCTACCTGGCCTGTCTCGCTATCGCCGCCTCCGGGCAGCACCTGCTGCACTACTGGTGGGCGCTGGTGCTCCTGGGCATCGGCTGGAACTTCCTGTTCGTAACCGGGACCGCCCTGCTGCCGCAGTGCCACGCCCCGGCCGAGCGCTTCCGGGTCCAGAGCCTGAACGAGTTCGCGGTGTTCGGCTGCCAGGCCGTCGCGGCCCTCGCCTCCGGCTGGGTGATCAACGGTTTCGGGTGGCCCGTGCTTGTGTGGCTGTCGGCCGGGATGGTCGCCGCCGTCCTCGCGGCCCTGTGGCAGGCCCGGGACGCGGCACCCGACGTCGCCACGGAGGCGGCCTAGGCCGCCCTTGCGTTGTAGACGCGGTCGAAGATCTCAGCAAAACGCTCGAGGTCCTCGAGGCGGCCCATGCTGACGCGCGACCAGGTCCGGTAGGGGCCGTAAACCCCGCGAATGAGGACACCCTCTGCCTTCATCGCCGCCTGGAAGGCATCGGCATCGCGGCCGATGTCCGCGTAGATGAAATTGGCTTCCGTGGGCAGGTAGCGCACCCGGTTGCGTCGGAGCATCTCCTGCACCAGGGAACGCCCCTCCGCCACCATGCGCCGGGAGTGCTGCAGGAAAGCCCGGTCGTCGTAGCTCGCCAGGGCGCCGGCGTAGGCCACGCTGGAGGGAAACGACATCACGTGCTGGCGCAGCGTTTCCGCGAGCGTCGGCGGCGCCATGGCGTAGCCGATGCGCAGGCCCGCGAGCCCGTGGATCTTCGAGAAGGTGCGGGTCACGATCACGTTGTCCCCCGCCTGCACCCGGTGCAGCATGCTCTGTGCCGCGGGGTCCGCCGCCAGCTCGTTGTACGCCTCGTCGATGAGGACCACGGCGCGGGGTGCGACGCGGTCGATAAACGCATCCAGCTGCTCCCGCGGCAGAGCCAGCCCCGTCGGGTTGTTGGGGTTGCACAGGTAGACCAGGGACACGCCGTCGTCAACCGCCGCCGCCCGCTTCCGGCCGATCCTCATGACCACGATGTCGACGGTGTTCGGCACGTTGCCGATCGCCCTGGCCCTCGGCGCCGGGGCACAGAGCCGCGTCCCGCTGGGGCTCGCGGTGATCGGCGGCATGCTGCTGGGTTCCTTCCTGTCCCTGTTCATGGTGCCGGCGGCGTACCGGGTGCTGGCCTCGAAGCTGGCCCCGGAGCCCGCGAGCACAGAGGATCAGCCCGGTGGCGCCGCCGATGGCGCGCTGCCCGGGCCCGCCCGTCAAATGGCGGATTGATGTCGCGCCGCCATCGGCTATGATGGCGGCGCATTTTCCGGAGACCTCGCCATGAACCGCCGCCTTTTCATCACCATCCACCTGTACCTGTCGTCCTTCTTTGCCGCCGCGGTGCTTCTCGTCGCCGTCAGCGGCGGGCTCTACCTGGTGGGAGTGAAGGGGGAGATGGCGGAGACGGTGGTGGCATCCCTGCCGAAGGCCGGGCGCGGGCCGCTGGAGGCCCTGAACAAGGCCGACATGCAGGCGCTGCTCGCGGACGCCGGCGTGGAGAACTTCGACTTCGAGTACGTGCGCCAGAGCGGCAAGCGGGCCTACACGCGGCCGACCTCGCGCACCCACTACCTCGTCGACGCGACGGGGCCCACGGTGGACATCGTGAAGCGCGAGCCGGACCTGCAGTCTCGCATGATCGAGCTGCACAAGGGCCACGGCCCGACGGTCTTCAAGACCTTCCAGAAGGTGTTCGCCCTCGGCATGGTCTTTATCATCCTGAGCGGTCTCTGGCTCGGCCTCACCGCGCCGCGGCTCGTGCGCAACACCACCATCTCCTTCGGTGCGGGCCTCGCGCTGTTCCTGGTGCTGGTGCTGGTCTAGCCGTCTTCCGGGGCCGGGGTGGCCTCGCGGTGCGCCTCGAGGACCGCCAGAAACGCCGGCCCGTATTTCTCGCGCTTGCGCTCGCCCACGCCGCTGATGGCACCGAAGGCGTCGAGGTCCCGGGGCTGCTCCAGGGCCAGGGCCTGCAGCGTGCGGTCGTGGAAGATGACGTAGGGCGGCACGCCCTGTTCCCGGGCCAGCTCCATGCGGCAGCTGCGCAGCGCCTCCCACAGCGCCGGGTCGAGGTCGCCCTCGGGCACCGCGGTCGGCGCGGCCCGGCGCCGGGCGGCCCCGCCGCCGGCGCGGCTGTCCCGCCGCAGCGGCAGTGTTTCCTCGCCCTTCAGTAGCGGCCGGGCCTTCTCGCGCAGGCGCAGGGCGCCGTAGCGCTCGAGGTCCACGGCGAGGTAGGCGCTGGCGACCAGCTGGCGGAACACGCTGCGCCACTGGTTCACGTCGAGGGCGCTGCCGACGCCGAAGGTGGGCAGGTTGTCGTGGGCGAACTGGCGCACCTTGTCGCTGTCGACGCCCCGGAGCACGTCCACCAGGTGGCCGACGCCGAAGCGCTGCCCCGTCCGATACACCGCCGACAGGGCCATGCGCGCCGCCTCGGTGCCGTCCCAGGTATCGACCGGCTCCAGGCAGGTGTCGCAGTTGCCGCAGGGTTCGGGGAGCTCCTCACCGAAGTAGCCGAGGAGCGCCTGCCGCCGGCAGCCGGTGATCTCGCAGAGGCCGAGCATGGCGTTCAGCCGCTGCTGCTCGGCGCGCTTGTGCTCCTCGCTGCCCTGGGAACTGTCCATCATCTGCCTGAGCTTCATCACGTCCTGCAGGCCGTAGACCAGCCAGGCGTCGGCGGGCAGCCCGTCGCGGCCGGCGCGGCCGGTCTCCTGGTAGTAGGCCTCCACCGTCTTGGGCAGGTCCAGGTGCGCGACGAAGCGCACGTCCGGTTTGTCGATGCCCATGCCGAAGGCGATGGTGGCGACCATCACCAGTCCCTCCTCGCGCAGGAAGCGGGCCTGGTTGGCGGCGCGCTCGGCGCTGTCCAGGCCGGCGTGGTAGGGGAGGGCCTCGAAACCCTGCTGGCGCAGCCAGCGCGCGGTCTCGTCCACCTTGCGCCGGGAGAGGCAGTAAACGATGCCCGCATCCCGCGGGTGCTCGTCGCGCAGGAAGCGCAGCAGCTGCTGCCGCGGGTTGTCCTTGAGAGCGATGCGGTAGCGGATGTTGGGGCGGTCGAAGCTGGCGATGAACTGGCGCGCGTCCTCCAGGCCCAGGCGGCGGGCGATCTCGCCGCGGGTGCGCGCGTCAGCCGTGGCGGTGAGGGCGATACGCGGCACCCCCGGGAAGCGCTCGGCCAGGATATCGAGCTCGAGGTAGTCAGCGCGGAAGTCGTGACCCCACTGGGACACGCAGTGCGCCTCGTCAATGGCAAAGAGCGCCAGCGTGGCCTCGTCGAGGAGTTCCAGGGTGCGCGGCTGCAGCAGCCGCTCCGGGGCAACGTAGAGCAGGTCCAGCTCGCCGTCGCGCAGTGCCCGTTCCACCGCCCCGGCGCTCGCCGGGTCGAGGCTGGAGTTCAGGTAGGCGGCGCGCACGCCCAGCTCGCGCAGGCCGTCGACCTGGTCCTGCATCAGCGCGATGAGTGGCGACACGACCACCCCGCAGCCGGGACGCACCAGCGCCGGCAGCTGGTAGCAGAGCGACTTGCCGCCGCCGGTGGGCATGATGACCAGCGCATCGCCGCCCGCCAGTAGCGTATCGACGATGGTCTCCTGGGGCGGACGGAAGCTGTCGTAACCGAAAACCGCCTGCAGGGTGTCGCGGGCGGCACTCACTGGCTGTGAAAGCCCACCGCGGGGATGCCGCGCTCCAGGGCGCCGAAGAAGTCGCGCAGCGCGTCGGAATCACCGCTGAGCTCGGCGCCGCCGGTGAGCAGGGCCCAGCGCAGGTCCGCCTCGCCGAGGAGCACCTTCCTGAGCTTGTCGGTTTCCAGGGTGAGGGTCGCGTCGGCGCCGGCCAGCGCCTCCGCGGGGGGTACGTCGTCGCGGTGCAGGACGGCGTTGCGCAGGGTCAGCAGGTAGGCTTCGCCGCTGTCGGTGAGCACGAAGGCGACCTGCAGCCGGCGGTCGCCGATGCGCTCGGCGGCGACGCGGTAGCGCATGGCGTCGAGCAGCACGGGGATGGGCAGGTCGCTGCCCCGGGCGATGTCGCTGATCGTTTTCGCGAGGTCTTCGGGGTCGATGCTGCCATCGAGTTCGCCGGCGCCCGTGAGGTACCAGTTGCGCCACTGCGGGTTGGTCTCGGCATAGCCGAGGGTGCGCAGGGCGGCGGCCTTGAGCAGCCGCGCGTCCTCGTCGGCAGGGTCCCGGCGCAGGGCCAGGGTGGTGAGCTCGGCGCACCACTGCGGATCGCCCTCGGCGAGGGCGGCCTGGGCCTTGCGCAGCACCCGGTCGCGCCCGCCCATGAGGTCGACGAGGCGCCGGCCGCGCTCGGCGGGCGCCGTGCGCCGGAACTGGGTGGCGTCGCCTTCGTGGACGCCGAGGTAGCCCACGAACTGCTGGGCGGCGTTGTACTGGGGGGTGCCGTACATGGCGCGGGTATAGGGGTCGCGGTCGAGAAAGGGGGGCAGCGCCTGGAAGCGCGCGCTCAGCTGGTCCGGCGTCTCGCCCTTGAGCATGAAGCGCACGGCCTGGTCGTGCAGGTAGAGAATCGCATCGCCATGGGTTTCGACCACGGCGGTGATGGCCTCGCGGCCGACGATGGGCCCGGGCAGGTGTGTGCCGAGGAGGTACTCCACGTCGAACGCCAGGGCCTTGCGGCCGGCGGCGGCCCACTTCTGCGCATCGCGGAACTTGGCGCCCCGGATCGTGTACAGGTTGGCGAGCGCCGGGTAGAGCTCGTCGCCGAGCAGCACAACGCGGTGCGCGGGCAGGTACAGGCCGATCTCGCTCGCGGCCTCGCCGCCGGTGTGGAACAGCTCGAAGTCGACTCCGCCGGCGCTGAAACGCCCATCGGCCTCGACCAGACGGTTCGGTGGCACATAGCCGCGGCTGCCGCCGACGAACTGCCGGCCGCAGCAGCCCTGGTGCACATTTTCTTCGGCCGGCAGCGCAGCGCCGAACATGTACATGGCGCGCAGGCCCATGATCGGGCCAACGACCTCGTTCTCGTCGCGGTACTCCGCCGGGAAGTTGTGCCAGGCGTAGATCGGCAGCTCGCCGCTTGCCGCCCGCGCCGGGTCGACCAGCTGGTCGGTGCCCGAGACGTGGTCCACGTGGTGATGCGAGTAGACGATGGCGGCGATGGGCTTGTCACTCAGGTTGGCAATGGCCTTCGCGAGCAGTCGGCCGTGGGCCCGGTTCACCCCGGTGTCGTAGACCACCAGCCCCTCCGGGCCTTCGATGACGATGCTGTTCGCGGCCCAGCCGCCGAGGTTGCGCAGCAGCCACACGGGGGTCTTGCCGACCCGGCTCACGTGCGGCGCGAAGTACTCCTTGTGGGCCAGGAAGTAGTCCGGGAAACTGCGTTCCACCGCGAGCAGGGAGCGGTCCAGCTCGAAGGGACCGGCGTCGGCGGCCGGGTTCTCCGGCAGCTCCCCGGCGGGAGCCCCGGACTGGCCGCAGGCCGCGAGCAGGGCGGCCAGGGCCAGGGCCAGGGCGATGAGCGGTGTTTTCATGGCGGGAGTCCTCGGGCCGACGCGCTCCGCATGGTACCGCAGTAGGGGCGGCGCGCCACGGTCATGGCCGACCACTGCCCCAATTCCGCGCAATCTGCTAGCGTAAACGCCCTTGCAGGGATGGACGGACGCAGCATGGCGCAGCTCGAGCAACTCCGCGAACTGGTAGGTGCAGGCGGCTTTCTCCCGGCGGAGGCCGTGGCGGAGCGCTCCGCGGGTATCTGGCGGGCGGACCACCTGGAGGCCGGGGCCCTGGTCCGGCCGCAGAGTACGGAGGAAGTGGCCCGCGTGATCGCCTGGTGCAACGAGCACGGCGTGGCCGTGGTCGCCCAGGGCGGGCTCACTGGGCTGGTGCACGGCGCCGATGCGTCGCCCGAGCAGGTGATCCTCTCCCTGGAGCGCATGCGCGCCATCGAGGGCATCGACCCGCGCCAGCGCACGGCCACGGTACAGGCGGGCGTGACGCTGCAGGCGCTGGAGGAGGCGGTCGACGCCGAGGGGCTGCTCTTCCCGCTGGACCTCGGCGCCCGGGGCACCGCCACCCTCGGCGGCAACGCCGCCACCAACGCCGGCGGCAACCGGGTGATCCGCTACGGCATGATGCGCGACATGGTGCTCGGCCTCGAGGCCGTGCTGGCTGACGGCACGGTGGTCTCGTCCATGAACCACCTGATCAAGAACAACACGGGCTATGACCTCAAGCAGCTGTTCATCGGCTCCGAGGGAACGCTGGGGGTGATCCCCCGCCTCGTGCTGCGGCTGCGGGAGAAGCCCGCCACCCGGTCCATGGCCCTGGTCGCCGTCGACGAGTTCGACAAGGTGGCGGCCCTCCTCAAGCACATGGATCGCGGCCTCGGCGGCTCCCTGTCCGCCTTCGAGGCGCTGTGGCAGGACTTCTACCGGCTGGTGACCTCACCCCCGGCAAAAGGGCGGCCGCCGGTGGCGCAGGACTACCCCTACTACGTGCTCCTCGAGAGCCAGGGCGCCGCGCGGGAGCTGGACGAGGCCCGCTTCCAGCACGCGCTCGAGGGGGCTTTCGAGGCGGGGCTCATCGCGGATGCGGCGGTGGCACAGTCAGAGGCGGACTGCCAGGCCTTCTGGGCCCTGCGCGATGATGTGGAGCAGACCCTGCACGGCGGCCTGCCGGTGATCTTTGACGTCTCCCTGCCGGTCGGGGCCATGGAGGCCTACACCGGGGCGCTGCCTGCCGCGCTCGAGGCGGCCATCGGCGGGCACCGGCTGTTCATCTTCGGCCACCTCGGCGATGGCAACCTGCACGTGATCGTGCAGGTGGCGCCGGCGGACTACGAGCGCCTGCGGCCGAAGGTGGAGGCAGTGGTCTACGAACCGCTGGCGGCGGTGGGGGGCTCCGTCTCCGCGGAGCACGGTATCGGCCTCGAGAAGAAACCCTGGCTCGCGCTGTCGCGCTCCCCTGCCGAACTCGCGCTCATGCGGCGCCTCAAGGAGACGCTGGACCCGCGGGGAATCCTCAACCCCGGCAAGATCCTGTGAGCGGGTGGCTTTCCGCATGAAGGGTCGGCGCCGATGAAGGCCTTGCTGCAGCGCGTGGCCGAGGCGGCGGTCAGCGTCGATGGTCGCGAAACGGGCCGCATCGGCCCGGGCCTGCTGGTGTTTCTCGGCCTCGACCGGGGTGACGACCGGGCGGTGGCCGAGCGGCTCCTGTCCCGGGTGCTGCGCTACCGGGTCTTCGCCGACGAGGCCGGCCGCATGAACCGCAGCGTCGCCGACAGCGGCGGCGGCGTGCTGCTGGTGTCGCAGTTCACGCTATCGGCCGATACCGGCCGCGGCCTGCGGCCGAGCTTCTCGTCGGCGCTGCCGCCGGCGGAGGCCCGGGCCCTGTACGGGGAATGCCTCGCCTGGCTGCACACGCAGCACGCGCCGGTGGCGGCGGGTGAGTTCGGCGCCGACATGCAGGTGAGCCTGGTCAACGACGGCCCGGTCACCTTCCTGCTCGAGTCCTGAACGCGATGAGCCTCTCGCTGGCGGAGGCCGGGGCCCTGGCGGGCCTGCTCTGCGACCTGACCGACGAGCTCCTGTACGCGCCACGCGCGGCGGGCCTTGCGCGCGAGGCGCCCTGGCACCGCTACGGCGCCCGCGTCGGCAGCGGCCGCCAGACCTGCCTGCGCCACTACCCGGACGGACGGCTGGAAATCACCTACGGACGGCGCATGGTGCAGGACAAGTACGACCGGGAGCACTCGCGGGTCTGGGCCACGAGCCGCGAGCTCGCGCGTTACGGCTGGTTCGGTGGCAGCGTTTCACCCGCGCACACGCTGGCGCACACGGCGCTGCACGAGTTTGCCCACCTGCTGCAGGCGGTCCGCGGCCAGCGCCGGGCCGGCAGCGTGCACAACGCCGCTTTCTACCGCACCCTCGGCGGACTCCACGAGGCCGGCGACGGCGAGCGCCTGCACCGGGCGCTGGTCGAGCGGGCCGGGGCCGCCGGGCTGCCCCTCGGCTTCCGCGAGCCCGGCGATGCAGAGCGGGCCCTGCGCAGTGCCAGGCAGCAGGCCTACGCCGCGCTATCGGTGGGGGATCGCGTCCGCCTGCGCGGCCGCGACCGGGACTACGTCGGCACCGTGCGCCGCATCAACCGGCGCACCGTCAGCTGCGACCTCGACGGCGGCGGCCGCATGCGCTTCTCTGAGCACGCGGATTTCGAGCGGCTCTAGCTCGGTGGCCTAGGGCGCGCCGGCAAGGTAGTCGAGGGTAAGCTCGGTGAGGGCCTTTACGCCCAAGGGGAGGGCCCGTTCATCGGCATAGAAGCGCGGTGAATGGTTCGGGGCCACCAGCGCCGGGTCGTCCGGCGCGACGCCGAGGAAGAAGAACAGGCCGGGAACCGCCTCGGCCAGGTAGGAGAAGTCCTCTGCCCCGGTCACCGGGCGCGCCTCGACGTAGCCGGGGCCGGCCACGCGCTGCAGGGTCGGCGCCATGCGCCGGTAGAGCGCCGGGTCGTTGCGTGTCACCGGGTAGCCGAGGTCGACGGCGACGTCCGCCGTGGCGCCCGCGCTCTCGGCGATGTGCGTCGCCGTGGCCTCGATGCGGCGGTGGATATCCGTGCGCGTGTCCGCATCGAAGGTGCGGATCGTGCCCTCCAGCTCCACGGTCTCCGGGATGATGTTGTTGCGCACGCCGCCCTCGATGCGGCCCACGCTCACCACCGACGGCGTGAGCGTGGCATCGAGCTGGCGTGCGGGGATGGTCTGCAGGCCCAGTACGACCTGGCTGGCGGCCACCACCGGGTCGACGCCCATCCACGGCATGGCGCCGTGGGTCTGGGTACCGTTCACGGTGATCGTGAAGCGGTCCGCGGAGGCCATGATGCCCTCGGGCCGGCTGGCGATCACGCCCACGGGCATGGGAAAGACGTGCAGGCCGAAGACGGCCTCCGGCACCGGGTCGGCGAAGGCACCCTCGCGCAGCATCAGCTCGGCGCCGCCTTCCTCGCCCTCGGGCGCACCCTCCTCGGCGGGCTGGAACAGGAAGAGCACCGTCCCCGGCAGCTCGTCGCCGAGGCCGGCAAGGATCTCTGCCACCCCCATGAGGATGGCCACGTGGTTGTCGTGGCCGCAGGCGTGCATCACGCCCACTTCCTCGCCGTTGTACTCGGTGGTGACCTTCGAGGCGAAGGGCAGGTCGACCTGCTCGGTCACCGGCAGCCCGTCCATGTCGGCGCGCAGGGCGACCACAGGGCCGTCGCCGCCGCGCAGGACGCCGACGACCCCGGTATGGGCGACGCCGGTGCGCACTTCCATGCCGAGGTCCTCCAGGTGCTCCGCCACCAGCCCGGCCGTGCGGAACTCCCGGTTGCCGAGCTCCGGGTGCTCGTGAATATCCCGGCGCCAGGCGACCACCTTCGGCGTCACGGCGGTGACGCTGGCGTCGAGGTCGGCGGCCGTTGCGCCGTTGCCGAGGAAAGCGGCAGCCAGCGAGATAGCGGAGAAGAGGGCGGTTCGGGCAAGGGCAGGCATGGGCGTACTCGTGATTGGCAGTGAGGGGGAAAGCGTACAGCACCCCGCCCGGCCAGGGCTATACTGGACGGGCACAGCGCCGAGGAGCCCGCCATGCCGCCAACCACCCTGCACCGCCGCCAACTGCTCGCCGGGCTCGCCGCCGGTGCTCTCGCTGCCGGGCCCCTGCGCAGCCTGGCGGCCGGCGCACCGCCGGCGCTGGGCGCCGGCATCCGGCTGATCGCCAACGAGAACCCCTACGGGCCGTCGCCGGCGGCGCTGGCGGCCATGAGAACGGCGGCGTCCCGCGGCGCCTACTACCCGGGCCCGGAGCGGAGCGAGCTGATCGGGCGCATTGCCGCCGCGAACGATCTCGCCGAGGAGGCGGTGGTCGTGAGTTCGGGGTCCTCGGAGGCGCTCAATGCGGCCTGCCTGGCCTGGGGCAAGGCGGGACGCATCGTCGCGCCGGCGGTCACCTTCGATATCCAGCTGCGCTACGCGGAGCGCCTCGGCGTCACCGTGCAGCGGGTGCCGCTGGCCGGGGACCTGCAGATCGACCTCGATGCGATGGCGGAGGCACCGGGAACGGACGTTCGATATTGGCGCTGTTGATTTTTCGGGATGCGGCCCGGCGACCCGGTAACGCCTCCGAACAATATATTGCGCATTGACAGAGAGCCAAGGTCGAAGCCATCGGAAGAGTGGCTGATGCGGTCACTCGGGTTACTGGCACCGGCGACATAGAGCAGAGGAAGCCAGTGATCCGGGGTCGGATGCGCGCGCAACCCGTCATCAGTCTCCGACGCGAGCGACAGCAGAGCCGCGTAGTCGCGCTGTTCCAGGGTTGCGACAACCGCGTTGTCGAATCGGCGCGCCCAGTCCGGAGTACTGAGATCGCCTGTTCGCATTCGCGAGGAGGCATCGCGTAGATTGTGAACAACATTTCCACTGGCCAGAATCAGCACGCCTTCCTCGCGCAACGGCGCCAGTGTGCGACCAATCTCGAAATGACGCCTCGGACTGAGACGCCGATCGATGCTGAGCTGGATCACGGGGATGTCTGCCTTGGGATACATCCACCGCAGCACGCTCCAGGTTCCATGATCCAGCCCCCAGTCCATGCTGCTCCCTGCTGACCCCGGGCCCAGCATCTGCAATACCCGTTGCGCCAGGTCCGCATGGCCCGATGCCGGATAGTGGATTTCGTAGAGCGCCTGCGGAAAGCCTCCGAAATCATGGATCGTCCTTGGCTGCTCGTTGGCCATGACCCACGTGCCATCGACAAACCAGTGGGCGGAGATTGCGATAATGGCACGCGGGCTGGGAACGGATTGCGTCAGGGCCGCAAAGCCGCGGCTCCAGCGATTTTCCTCAAGCGCGTTCATCGGGGAGCCGTGTCCCGCAAAGATCGTGGGCATAGTTCCTGGTATGTGTTCTGTCGCCATTCTTGCTCTCCGTTCGGACTGGGGACGATCGCTGTTGGCTGTTGAAAGGCGTCCCGCGATTTCTGCTGAAGCGGACGCCAGGTTTGGCGGCTTCTTCCAGATGCCTGTGATGGCTCACCTCGTGCCAGCTTCCGACCGCTGTCGATCGGGATGTACTCGACCCGCGGCGCCAACGGGGGCATGGTTGTCCGAAACCTTCGTGTGACCAAGCCGCCTTTAAGCAGTTGCGCAAGCGCCTTCGAATTCAGGCCCGTCGTCCTCGATCCGGCCCAGAGTCCTGAGCCGGCCGAGGAGACGGCGGTGTGCGCTTTGCAATTCGGGTGTCATCGAGTACCGATCCGGCCCGCAAGAACACGATCCACAGATGCGCGGCCTGCGCCGCTGATCGCCAGCGAGACCGACGCGGCCAGCAGCGCCAGGCCGAACTCGTAGCCATTGTTGCTCATGAACAGGCCGTTGCCGATGTGCACCGCGAAGATTGCCACGACCATCGTGAAGGCCAGCACGGCTGCGGCGGGACGAACCAGAAGCCCCGCGATCAGCGCCAGGCCGCCGAAGAACTCGGCACCGCCGGCCAGAAGGGCCATGAGGTAGCCAGGCTCGAGGCCGATCGAGGCCAGCCACTGGCCGGTGCCTTCCAGGCCATAGCCGCCGAACCAACCGAACAGCTTCTGAGCACCGTGAGCGGCGAAGATGATGCCGACCGGAATACGCAGGGCGATGGTGGCCCAGTTCGCATCGGTCGCAACAAGACCCTGGATCAGATTCTTGAACATGGATGTCTCCTGATTGGCTGTGAAGTGTGTGTCGGTGGTTGACGTTGCTGCGATTGTCATGGGAACTCTCCTCTCTGAGTGAATGGGCTGCGAAAAGCTCGCGACTGAGATGTCACTCTAAAAGCGCACCTTGGAGAGATAAACATGCTAGATTGAGATTGACTGTGCCGAATTATTGAACAATTAAACAGATGCCTGAACTTACCTTGGCCCAGACTATGTATTGGCTAGGCCAGGCGGCGGGCGCTGGTCCTGGCGGCTACCTTCTTTCTGATCTGGAGTGCCTTAACGATGGATCGCTTCCTCGAGATGCAGACCTTTACCTGCGTGGTTGATGCGGGCAGCTTCGTCGGCGCCGCCGATGCGCTAGGCGTGTCTAAGGCCGCGGTCTCGCGCCACGTTAACGAGCTGGAGTCGCGCCTCGGTGTCCGCTTGCTGCATCGGACCACGCGACGGCTTTCACTCACGTCGGAAGGAGAAGTTTTTCTCGCCCGTTGCCGGGAGCTTCTATCGAGCCTCAATGAAGCCGAGGCAGAGATTACGGCCAGCAGCGATACCGCGCGCGGGTTGCTGCGTGTGAACGTGCCGGTGACTTTTGGTATCCGTCGGCTGGCGCCGCTCTGGGGAGAATTCCGGGAACGCCATTCGCAGGTCCGGCTCGACATCACGCTGGCGGACCGTCTGGTCGACTTGGTCGAGGAGGGCTATGACCTGGCGATTCGCATCGGCGCGCTGGACAGCTCCAGCCTGGTCAGCCGCCGGCTCACGGTGACGCGGCTGATCTTGTGTGCGGCGCCTGAATATCTGGCCTCGCATGGCACACCCGAACATCCCGACGAACTTCAGGATCACGCCGTCATTGGCTACAGCTATTTTTCCAGCGGCGACGCATGGCAACTGGAAGGACCGGAGGGCCCCGTCATCGCCTCTACCCGCCCTTGCATCCATAGCAACAACGGTGACACCTGCCGCGGGGCTGCGCTCGCCGGCCAGGGAATCATCCTGCAGCCCGATTTCTTGGTTGGCGACGACATCGCGGCCGGAACCCTGGTCGAGTTGATGCCCGAGTATCGCGCGGCCGAACTAGGCGTATACGCCATTTACCCGTCACGCCGGCATATTGCGCCCAAGATCCGAGCTCTGATCGCGTTCCTGAGCGAGCACTTCGCGGATACACCCGCCAGCTAACCGCAGACGCGAAGGAAGCGACTTCCTCGCCATACTGTCTCACTATCAGCAACAATTAGTTTCGAAAAGCCCTGTTTATTCGAAATCTATGGCCAAATATGCTGTTTCGCATCGTTCAAATACTGCATTCCCACGGGAGACGAAATCATGCTCGTCAATGGCCGCTGGTCCGAAAACTGGCATCCGGTCCAAAACAGCGATGCGAATGGCCGGTTCATACGGCAGCGTTCGGGATTCCGCGATCGCATCGGCGGCGACTCGGCGTTTGCGCCGGAGCGGGGGCGCTATGTGCTGTACCTGGCCTACATCTGCCCCTGGGCTTCGCGCGCGCTGATCGCCCTGCGGCTGAAGGGGCTGGAGGATGTCATCGATGTCCGCGCCGTCGATCCGCGGCTCGGCGACCAAGGCTGGGCGTTCACCCGCGATATGGGCAGCGACGTCGATGACGTCAATGGCGCCAGCCACATGCACGAACTCTACACGCAGGCCGATCCCGCCTACACCGGCCGCGCGACCGTGCCCGTCCTCTGGGACCGCAAGCGCTGGACCATCGTCAACAACGAGTCGGCGGACATCCTGCAGATCTTCGACCGCGATTTCGGCGCGCTGGCGCACCATGACATCGACCTGCGCCCAGCCGCGCTGGAGCAGGAGATCGCCGAGGTGAGCGCCTACCTTTACACAGACTTCAACAACGGGGTCTACCAGGCCGGGTTTGCGGGGAGCCAAAGCGCGTACGACGAAGCGGTCGGCAAGGTGTTCGCGGCGCTGGATTGGATGCAGCAGCGTCTTGGCACGACACCCTGGCTGGTCGGCGATCAGTTGACGGAGACCGACATCCGCGCCTTTGTCACGCTGGTGCGCTTCGAACTGGCCTACTCCGGCCTGTTCAAGTGCAACCTGATGCCGCTGTCCGCCTACCCGGCGGTGTACGACTACCTGGTCCGACTGCTCAAGATCCCGGCCTTCGCGGCCAGCGTTCGCCCGGATCACATCAAGGCGGGCTACTACTCGATCAAGGCCCTGAATCCGGGTGGGATCATTCCCGCCGGGCCGGCGCTCGACTACATGCCCGCCTGCTTGAGATCGCAAACAAGTGTCCGGTGTATCGCACGCTGAGCTCGGAAATTCGGATTCAAACACAGGAGATCAAGTCATGAGCATCCAAGCCACAGCGGACCCCGCCTGCAACGGCTGCGAGTCGACCCCCGACATCGCAACCCTGATCGATGGCAAGCCGCGCGATATCGGCGGCTTCGGTGTGCGGCGGCTCCTTCCGTCGGCCGCTCGCCGTCGGGTCGGCCCTTTCGTGTTTTTCGACCACATGGGTCCGGCGAACCTTGCTGCGGGCCAGGGACTGGATGTGCGGCCCCACCCGCATATCGGCCTGGCCACGGTTACCTACCTGTTCGACGGTGAGATCCTGCACCGCGATAGCCTGGGTTCGCGGCAGGCAATCCGCCCTGGCGCCGTCAACTGGATGACGGCCGGCAGCGGCATCGTGCATTCCGAGCGCAGCGCCGATCAGGAGCGCTGGAACCCCTCTCAGCTCGACGGACTGCAACTCTGGGTGGCGCTGCCCAGCGCCCACGAGGAGACCGATCCCAGCTTCCACCATCACCCAGCGGATTCGCTGCCGCTGGTGGATCGCGACGGCAACCAGCTACGCGTTCTGGCCGGCGAGGCCTACGGTGCCAGTTCGCCAGTGCACGTGCTCTCGCCACTGTTCTACGTGGAGGCTTTCCTGTCGGCCGGTGGAACCCTGAACCTGCCAGACGATTATGCCGAGCGGGCTCTGTACGTCGTCGAAGGCGCGGTTTCATGCGGGCCGGAACGCGCCTCACCGGGCCGCATGCTGATATTCGAGACCGGCCGCGCGATCCGCATCAGCGCCGAGCATGGTGCGCGCGTCATGCTTTTCGGCGGGGAACCGCTGGACGGCGAGCTGCACATCTGGTGGAACTTTGTCTCCAGCTCAACGGACAGAATCGAGAAGGCGCGTCACGACTGGCAGGCCGGACTTTTTCCCACGGTGCCCGGCGATGAGCGTGAGTTCATCCCTGCACCCCACTGAATCGGAGGAATACATCATGAATCGAGTTGCGCCAACTGACGCCCCCATCCAGGAACTACTGAGCAAGCGCTGGAGCCCGTATGCGTTTGATCCCGAACGCACGGTCGCTGCCGAAGACCTGCATGCACTCTTCGAAGCCGCGCGCTGGATGATGTCGTCCTACAACGCCCAGCCCTGGCGCTACATTGTCGGCACGCGCGATGGCAGTCCCGAGATCCGTGACCGCATTTTCAACGTGCTGCTGGAGGGCAACCAGCCTTGGGCCAGGAATGCGCCGGTGCTCGCTCTGGGCATCGTGCAGCACAACTTCGAACACAACGGCAAACCTAACAAGGCCGCGGTTCACGACCTCGGCGCCGCCTCCGCCGGTTTGACCTTCGAAGCAGCGGCTCGCGGCCTGGCCGTCCACCAGATGATCGGCATCGATCCAGACAAGGCGCGTGAGACATTCGAGCTGGCGGACGGGCTGGAGGCTTTCACCGGTCTGGCCATCGGCTACCCCGGCGAGGCGTCCATGATTCCCGACGAATACGCGCAGCGTGACCGGCAACCGCGCGAACGTAAAGCGCTCGCCGAGATCATCCTCGCAGGATCGATCGGTTGAGCGCCTGTCCGGGTCGGCCGTCGGACGTTGAGACGGTCGCGCTCGCACGGTCCGATCCCGGGTTCCTGATAGTCTTCGTGGCTAGCGACAGAAAAACGGCCCGGTGGGCGTAACAAGCACGAAAGCATGATCGCGATAGGGGCTGAAATCCGAGTGGCATCATCGTGTCTCAACGTCGGGTGGCGCTTTTTGCGCGGCATGGAGGCGGCGGGATGCTACCGTGCTCACCGTTGTTCGCGCCGTCCCTGGAGCGAGGTTACACTTCGAGCCTGGCCCCAGGGCGGGCGTCTGTGCCCGCCCGCTCTCGCCTGACCAAACTGTGCTCGGCCCAGGAATAGGCGAAGAGGTAAGGAAGATGATTCACGGCATCCATGCCGCGGCGCCTTCATCCTGCGAAGCACCAGGGCTCGCGTCACCGCAAATCGCCGGTAGGCGATTTGCTGCTCGCCCGTCGGGCGCGGTGCGCCCGACCCCACGTCCGTTCCGGACGCGGTTTCAACCCAACAGCTTCAGCAAAAACGAAAAAAGCCCCGATGGGGCTTTTTTCGTTTTTGGTGGAGGCGGCGGCATCTTCCACCGCCTCGGCGATGGACAGGCCGGCGGCGCGGCGCTGGTTGGCGAACTCGACGATGAGAATGCCGTTCTTGGTCACCAGGCCGATGAGCATGATCAGGCCGATCTGCGAGAAGATGTTCAGCGTCTGGCCGAAGTACCACAGGGCGAGCAGCCCGCCGGTGATCGCCAGCGGCACGGTCAGCATGATCGCCAGCGGGTCACGGAAGCTCTCGAACTGCGCCGCCAGGACCAGGTAGATGAGCAGCAGCGCCAGGCCGAAGACGAAGACCAGGCTGCTGCCCGTCTCCACGAGTTCCCGGGACTCGCCGTCGAGGTCCGTGCTGAAGGTGTCGTCGAGCACCTCGTCGCCCACCTCGCGCATGGCATCCACCCCGTCGCCCAGGGTGTACCCCGGCGCGAGGTTGGCCGAGAAAGTCGCGGCCGTGAAACGGTTGAAGCGATAAAGTACGGGGGCCGAGCTCTGCTCGCGGCGGGTGACGAGGTTATCGACCGGGATCAGGGTGCCGGCGGCATCGCGCACCAGCAACCGCGACAGGTCGCCGGGATCGTTTCGCGCCTCCCGGAGCATCTGGCCGATGATCTCGTACTGCTGCCCGTCCTTGAGGAAATAGCCGTAGCGCTGCCCGGAGAGCGAGGCCTGCACCACGTCGGCGATCTCGCGGGCGCTGACGCCGAGGGCGTCGCTGCGCGTGCGGTCGATCTCGAGGACCAGTTCGGGCTGGTTGAACTTGAGGTCCACCTGCACGAAGCTGAATTCCGGTCGTGAGCGGGCCGCTTCGAGGAAGCGCGGGATCACCTCGCGAACCTTCTCAAGGTCGGAGTTCTGCACCACGAACTGCACCGGCAGGCCGCGGCCACCGGTATTGATGGTGGCCGGCTGGCGCACGAAGGTGCGCACGCTGCTGACCTCCGACAGCCCCTGCTCGAGCAGGGGCACGATCTCCTGCTGCGACAGCTCGCGCTCTTCAGCGTCCTTCAAAATCACTCGGGAGAAGCCCGTATTGGTCGTCGTCGATGCACCGAAGCCCGGGGAAGTCACGGTAATGGTCGCCTCCAGCACGTCGCCGATGGCGCGGCGCACCGCCCGATCGACCTCGTTCATGGCCTCGAACATGTAGTCGAAGCCCGCCCCCTGCGGCCCGTCGGCGTTGAGCACCAGCAGCCCCCGGTCCTCGAGCGGCGCCAGCTCCTCCGGCAGCGCGCGGTAGAGCACGGTGATGAGCGCAGCACAGGCGAGGATGACCAGCGGCGCCAGCCAGCGCCGGCCGAGAAAGCCCCGCAGGGCGCCGCGGTAGCCCTCGGCCATGCCGTCGAACAGCGGTTCCGTGGCGCGGTAAAAGGCGGGGTGCCGGGTGCGGTTCTTGAGCAGCCGGCTGCAGAGCATGGGCGCCAGGGTCAGCGCGACGAAGGAGGAGATCACCACCGCCGCCGCCAGGGTGACACCGAACTCCCGGAACAGCACCCCGGTGAGGCCCCCCAGGAAGATCAGCGGTGCGAACACGGCCACCAGCGCCAGGGTGGTGGCGATGATGGCAAAGAAGATCTCCTTCACGCCGGCAAAGCCCGCCTCCCGCGGCGGCTCGCCGCGCTCCACGCGCTTGTAGATGTTCTCCACGACGACGATCGCGTCGTCCACCACCAGGCCGATGGCCAGCACCAGCCCGAGGAGCGTCAGCACGTTGATGGAAAAGCCGGCGAGGTAGAGCACGAAGAAGGTGCCGGTCAAAGCGATGGGGATGGTCACCAGCGGGATCAGCGTCGTCCGCCACTCGCGCAGGAACAGGTAGATGGTGATGCAGACCAGCAGCAGCGCCACGAACAGCGTCTGGATGACTTCCTGGATCGACGCGCGGATGAAGCGGCTCATGTCGAAGCCGATCGCCGTCTTCACGTCCGGCGGCAGGTCGCGCTTGATGATCTCCAGCCGGCGGTAGAACTCGTCGGCGATGGCGATCTCGTTGGCGCCGCTCTGCGGCCTGAGCACCACCCCGACCATGGTCACCCCGTCGCGTCGCAGCACGGTGCGCTCGTTGAGCGGGGCCAGCTCGGCGTAGCCCACGTCGCGGAAGCGCACCACGTTGTCGCCGTCGCGCTTGATGACCCGGTCGTTGAACTCCCGCGGGTCGTCGCCGAGACGGCTCAGGGTCCGGATGTTGAGGTCGATACTGTCGCCCTCGACCCGGCCCGTGGGCAGCTCCACATTGGCTGCCTGGAAGGCCTCGCGCACGTCGATGGCCGTGAGGCCGTGGGCGGCCAGGGCGTCCGCGTCCATGCGCAGGCGCATGGAGTACTCCTTGTCACCCCAGATCTGCACGCGCCCGACACCCTTGATGGTCTCAAAACGGGCCTTGAACAGGTTGTCGGCGAGGGCGGAGAGCTCGAGAAGGCTGCGCTGCTCGCTGCTGATGTTGAGGAAGACGATGGGATCGCCCTCCGCGTCGGCTTTCTCTACCGTCGGCGCTTCCGCGTCCTCGGGCAGGCGACGCATGGCCGCCGCGACCCGGTCGCGGACGTCGTTCGCCGCCCGGTCGAGGTCGTCGCCGAGCTCGAACTCCACCGTGACCGTGCTGCGCCCCTCCCGGCTCACCGCCTTCATGGTGCGGATGCCGGATACCGAGTTGATCTCCTCCTCCAGCGGCTCGGTGATCTGGTTCTCGATCACCGTCGCGTTGGCCCCGGGATAACTCGCCTGGACGCTGACGATCGGCCGCTCGGCAAGGGGGAACTCGCGCACCGGCAGGTCGCGCAGACCGATAAAGCCGAAGACGACGATGACGATCGACAGCACGATCGCCAGCACCGGGCGCTGGATCGACAGTTCGTGGAGGCGCATCAGCCGACGTCCGGGATGTTGCGGACGTCGACCGCCTGGCCGTCGCGGACGCCCTGGATACCGGACGTGATGACCTCGTCACCGGGTTTCAGCCCGCGCAGGATCTCCACCTGTGCCGCGCTGCGCTCACCGGTCTCGACGGTGCGGCGCACCGCCCGACCGTCCTCGACGGTAAACACGCTGATCGCCTCGAGGCTCTGCAGGACGGCCACGCTCGGCACCAGCAGCGCATCGGGATTGCGGCTGATGAGCTCGACCCGGGCGTAGTTGCCCGGCAGCAGCTTGCGCTGGGGGTTGGCGACGTCGGCGCGCACGGTGAGCGTGCGCGTGGCCACGTCGACGCGGGGGCTGATGGCCCGCACCTTCGCCGTGAACGGATCCTCGTAGCCGGCCACGTAGAGCGTGAGCTCCGTATCCGGGTTGACCAGGGTGCGGTAACGCTCGGGCACGCTGAAGTCGACCTTGAGGTCGGTCACCGTCTGCAGCGTGGTAATCAGCGTGTCCGCCTCGATGAGGTCCCCGGGGCTGATCCGGCGCAGGCCGAGCGTGCCCGCGAAGGGCGCGACGATGCGCGTCTTCTCAAGGCGCACCCGCAGGCGACGCGCCTCGGCGCGCAGCACCTCGCGCTGGCTGACCGCGTCGTCGCGCTCGCTGGCGGTGACCGAGCCGCGCTCGAAGAGGCTCTGCAGGCGCTCAGCGTTGGTTTCTGCGAGGGCGAGCTGCTCGCGCACGGACTCGAGCTCCGCCGCCAGTTCGCCCGACTCGATGGTGACGATCAGGTCGCCGGCCTCCACCTGCTGGCCGTCGGTGAAGGCGATGCGGTCGATCTTGCCGCGCAGTTCGCTCTTGATGTCGATGGCCTTGTCCGCCACCAGGGTCCCGTTGAAGGTCAGCGTGCTCTCGAAGGGCTGGGGCGCGAGGCGGACGGTGCGCACGGCCGGCGCCGCCTTCGAGGCCGCCGGCGCCGCTGTTTCTTCGCGCAACAGGGGTGCGACCTTGGGCCAGGCGATGAGGCCGACGACCGCGAGTACGGCGAAGCCTGCGAGGATTTTCTTCATGGTCTCCTTTGTTCTGCGCGTCCACGGGACGCGCTTCCACTGTCAGCCGCAAGGCAATCGGGAATACAGAAGACCGCGGCGAGCCTTGCGGGTTCACTCGCCGCGGACAATAACCATTATCTAATTGCGCTTATATTACCGCGTTTTGGCGCACCGGCGTCAGGGTTTCCCGGACACAAGCTCGTCGACCTTCGCCGACGCGTAGGGGTCCGGGCCGCCGGCGGCAATCCAGGCATCCAGCGCCGTCTCGAGGACGGACAGGGGCACGGAGCGGAGCCTCAGGATCTCGTCGTGAAAATAGCGCGGCTCGAAGTCGGCGCCGAGCTCGGCTTCCGCCTTCGCCCGCTTCTCCCGGATAAGCAGCTCGCCCAGCTTGTAGGCCAGCGCCTGCGCGGGCCAGGAGATGTAACGATCCACCTCGGTGGTCACCTCGTGGGTCGACAGCGCGGTGTGCCGGGCGAGGTAGTCGAGCGCTTCCTCCCGGCTCCAGCCGAAGTAGTGCACGCCGGTGTCGATCACGAGGCGGCAGGCGCGCCACATCTCGTAGGAGAGGCGACCGAAGTCCTCGTAGGGCGTGCGGTAGATACCGAGTTCCTTGCCCAGCCACTCGGTGTAGAGGCCCCAGCCCTCGCCGTAGCCCGAGAAGTAGTTGCGGGCGCGAAACTCCGGGATGTCGCCGGGGGCTTCGAGGGCAATGGCCGCCTGCAGCGCATGTCCCGGCGCGCACTCGTGCAGGGTCAGGGCGGGGATGTTGTACAGCGGCCGCGAGGGCAGGTCGTAGGTGTTCATCAGGCAGGCCTCGAGACCGCCGCGTCCGCCGGTGTAGAAGGGTGCGATGGAATCGGGCACGGGGCGGATGGTAAAGCGGCGCCGCGGCAGGAACCCGAGTACCTCGTCGAGGTGGCCGTCCATCCGCTTGGCGACGTAGGCCGAGACCCCGAGCAGTTCCTCCGGCGTGTCGGCGACGAACTGCGGGTCCGTGCGCAGGAACGTGATGAAGGCGGCGAGGTCGCCCTCGAAGCCGGCGGCGGCCTTGACCTCGAGCATTTCCGCGCGGATGCGCGCAACCTCGGCGAGGCCCGTATCGTGAATGGCCTGCGGATCCAGGTACAGGGTCGTAAAGCGGCGGATCTGCGCCCGGTAGAAAGCCTCGCCATCGGGCAGGTCGCGGGCCGCCAGGCTGCGCCGTGCACCGGGAAGGTACTCCTCCCGCATGAATACCAGCAGCTCGCGGTACGCGGGCACGACGGCCCGGTCGATCGCCGCCAGCGCCTCGGCACGAAGCGCCGCCCGGGTCGGTTCGTCGATCTGCCGCGGCAGGCTCTCGAGCGGGGTCCAGAAGGGATTGGCGCGCCCCTCGGCGAGGTACGGGAGGATGGACTGCTCGCGGCCCTCCAGCGTGACCCGTGGCGGCGTGAAGCCCCGGGCCAGCCCGGCCCGCATATTGGCCTGCTGCTGGGCAAAGTAGCGTGGCAGGTCCCTCAGTCTCGCGAGGTAGCGCCGGTAGGCCGCCTCGTCGTCGAAGCCGCCGGCCCGGGGGTACAGCCCGCCCCAGAAGAAGGTGTCCGAGTTGAGCGGCGCCTCGTAGGTGCGAAAGCGCGCATTGCTGGCCAGCGCCGAGACAATCTCCTCGAAGACCGCGGCGTTGACGCGCGCCTCGTCGCTGAGCGCATCGCGCGGTATCGCCGCGAGTTCACCCAGCGCCTGCTCCCAGTAGGCGAGCCGGCGGGCCTGGGCCTCTGCACCGACGTCGGGCCAGGCCGGGCCGCGCACCCAGTCGCCGTCTTCGTCGCTGAAATACCCCTCCTCGCCCTGGCGCCAGGCGAACTCGCGCTCGTAGAGCGCGCGCAGGCGCTCATCGGCGGACACACCGCTGTCGCCGCTGCCCGTGGCCGCACAGCCGGCGAGAACGAGTAACAGGCCGGTAACGAGGACCCTGAGCATGTGGCGACTCCCGTGCAGTAGACCGGCGGACATTACCCGATGGCCGGTGCTGGCGCCAGCCGACGCCCTTTGCAAATAGTAATGATTCTCATTAATATATCATTAATGCCACGGTAAGGAGTCGCCGATGCCTCCCAGGACGCCCTCTCCGCAGCCCGTCGCTGACGCTGGCGCGGGTGACTGGCTGCAGGTGGGCCTGCCCCGCCCGGTCCTCGAGCGCCTGCTCCGGGAGCGGGCGCTCGTCGCCGCAGAGCTTCGCTGCCTCGATTCCGGGTCGGCCGAGGGCGTGCGCCGGGCTCTCCTCCGGAGCCTCTCCGGATATCGTTACTTCAGGTAACACAAAATAGGGTCTATTCAGGCCAATTGCTCCACTACGGCCAGATAAGACCCAAAAATTCGCCGCAGGGCCCAACCTTAAAGCGAGGCAAGGGTGTACCTTTAGGTAACACTTCGCATCCCGCGAAGTGACACCAGGCTGGAGACGATGCCCATGAAACTCGCCAAACCCCTGCTCTTCGGTGCCGCTCTGGCACTCGCCGCACAGGCCAACGCCGAGTGCCCGCAGACCATGCCCGCTGCACAGCCGGTCATCCCCGATGGCGCTCGTGCCAATGAAGAAGCCATGCTCTCCGCCCAGGCGGCCGTGAACGCGTACATTGCCGACGGCGATGCCTTCCTCGCCTGCCGCGACCTGCACCCGATGCTCTACAACCGCCTGCGTTCGAAGCTGGTCAAGGTGGCCACCGCGTACAACCGGGAGCTCGACACCTACCTCGACCGCGCCGAGCTGGTCGCCGGCCGCTGACGCGCTGCCGCCGGCCCGGATAAGCCTTCTAACAGGGCCGGCTCACCCGCCGCGGGCGATCAATCGTCGTTATCGAGACGGCGTCGCTCGTAGGGCTTCTTGCTCGGCGATGCCGAGACATCGTTGATCTTGAATTCCCCGAAGGGCCAGAGACCACTGTCTTCCTTTTCCGCTTCGGCGTCCGCCGTCGCCGATCCGCTCTTCTCGCCCGCCCCGGCGTCGGCTGTCTCACCCGACCCCGCGTCCCGCCCACCGACCGCCTCACTGGTCATTGCATCGTAGCGGCCGGACCGCGACTTGACGCAGGCCGCCGCGGCGGCACGACGCGCCAGGGCTTCCTGCCCGGCATCCCAGCCTTCGCCGGCCGCAACGCGCATCTCCTCGAGCGTAGCTGCAACGATAGCACCGCAGTCATCCGACGGCGCCGCGAAAGCCACCGGCGTGGCAGAAAGACCGAGGCAGAGACAGAGGGGGGTGAGAACAGGCAGGCGCATGGCAACTCTCGTGCTTGTGAATGACTGCGCAGTATAGCCTGCGAAAGCCACGGCGCGCCCCGCGCAACACGTCGATACGAACCTCTCCCCAATGATGCCCCGCACAGCCAGCGTCAACCAGGGGGCACCGCCCCACGCACAGGCAGTGCGCACCATTACGGTGCATAAATCCCGGCTTTCGGCGATAAGTGATTAGGCTAATTTATCACAATATCGCTATTTGATAATCATTGGCACGATTTCTGCCTTGCCCCGGTCGGAGGGATCCCGAGCTGCCCGCTCGACAACCAGACAAGAGCGAGATCACGGGTGGCCGTTACTACAGAGATGACAATCGACAAGTGACAGAGGATCTGAACATGACCAACAACAAGTTCGTTCGCTTTTCATCCGCACTGCTCCTGGCAGGTATCGCCCAGGGCGCCCTGGCGCAGGACGACGACCGGCTTTCCGCGTCGGTTTCCTACAACACCGATGCCTTCTTCGGGCCCAACCCTTTCGCAGGACTGTCCTACGACACCGGCAAGGGCTACGACCTCACCTTCTACGGCATCGCCTGGGGCGCGGGCACCGGCGGTGAGTGGGGCAACTGGACCGAGTTCGGTTTCGGCGTCGGCTTCGAAGCCATGGGCGGGGACCTCTACGTGAACCCGCAGCTCGGCTTCACCAACGGCAACCTCGTGTCCTCGGGCACGGCCGGCGATGGTGTAGTCGGCGACGCGATCGTGCCCAACCTCACGCTCGTCTACGACACCGATGAATGGGAGGGCAACCTCTACGCCGGCTGGTACGGTGAACTCCAGGACGAAGCACCAGAGGGCGGCACCACGCTGGAATACCTGCACTACTGGATCAACGGCGGCAAGAAGTTCGCCGATTACTTCTCCATCGGAGTCCACTTCGAGGAGCTCTCCCTCGAGGGCGGCTCCAACGTGAGCAGCCAGGACGGCTACCAGTGGCTAGGCCCCTACTTCCAGGTTGCCAACGATACCTTCAGCCTGCGCTTCTCCTTCGGCACGGACCTAACCAACGACGACGACTCGTTCTCGACGAGCGATTTCTACAAGCTGCAGTTCGCCTTCAGCCTGTAAAGGTCGGTCGCCGGTCGTCCCCCCGGGAGGGACGGCCGGCGGCACCATATTGGCGCAAGCCATCGCGGATTCGGTGAGCCCGGCGCACCGGAAAGCTGCAGCCTGAGCCGCGGCGTGTTCCTTTTTTGCTCGGAGATTCCCCTATCCCCCTGTCCTGGCAGTGGTTTTCTGCACTTGGCACATGCGGTGCTTTGCACCCCGCGACGGTGTCGCAGCGACAAGCCACCGCATAACTGACAGACAAAACGAGGGAGAGGGAACCCATGCAGCCAATCAAAGGCATCTCCGCTGCTATCTTGCTGGCCGGCTTCGGCCTGGCCGTTGCAGCCCCGAGCCAGGCAGGCAGCCTGAGCGGTAATGTTTCGGCCACCAACAACTACATCTGGCGCGGCCTGACGCAGACCGAAAACGAGGCGGCCGTACAGGGCGGCATCGACTACGCGGCGGACAGCGGCTTCTATGTCGGTACCTGGGCGTCGAACGTCAACTACGGCGCCGGGGACGTGTACTCCTACGAGCACGACATTTACGCCGGCTATGCCTTCGAGGCTGGCGGCATGAGCTTCGACGTCGGCTACCTGTACTACAACTACGACTCCGAGGCGAACTTCGACTTCGGCGAGGTCTACGCCACCATCGGTGTCGGCGGCTTCAGCTTTTCCGGCTACTTCCTGACCAATACCGAAGCGGACGAGGGGCCGGACCAGGACTTCGAGGCCTTCGGTACCTACTACCTGTCGGCTGACTACGGCTTCGAGATCGGCAACGGCGTCGAGATGGGCCTGCACGTGGGCTACCACGACGGCGACTTCGCCGAGGCCTTCAACGGCACCGATGACGGTTACTTCGACTACAACATCAGCCTGTCCAAGGGCGGTTTTGGCTTCATGATCACCGACACCAACGCCGGTGGCCCCGCGGCCGAGGGCGGCTATGACAACGATGAGCCCAAGTTCGTCGTGTCCTACTCCGTCGACGTCGACCTGATGTAAGTCCCCCGCGCGGGCCGACCGGCCCGCGCTTTTTCCCTACCGCATTTTCTTCTCGCTGCCGCTTTGCAGCTACCGGCGCGGGCCGGGGCCGGGCAACAGGGCGCCGCCCTTGCCACGCATCGCGGCTCGCATGGCCGCCTCGCGGCGCTCCGCCGGCAGTTCGGCGAGAATGTCGAGCAGGCTCTCGTGGAGCACCGCCTGGTAGCGCTCTCCACTCTCCCGCAGCTGTGCCAGCGCCCGCGACGCCGCGTCCCGGTCCATGGGCTCCTGCCGCAGCGCCTGGCCCAGCGACTGCAGGGCGAGACGCAGTTCACGCCGGGCCGGCTGCGCCTCCGAGAGACGCTTGCGCAGCTGCGGGCGGAGGGTTTCCCGGACAGACGGGTCGAGGTCCCGGAGCGCCCAGGCCATGGGCGGCTGAGGGTCCGGCGGCGGCCGCAACAGGCGCCCGAGCAGCGCGCCGCCGACCAGCAGGTTGACCGCCACGGACAGCGCCAGCGCGAGGCCCACCCAGTGCGATTTCTTCATGACGTTTCTCCCGGGCCCGGTGCCGCGAGCAACAGGCGCTCCTGTTGCTCCCAGCCTTCCGCGTCGAGGGGGGCGGGCAGGCCCGCGCCGAGGACCACGCCGAGCGCCAGCGGCAGCATCGCCGCGAGCGCGGGGCGCCACAGCTGCCCGGGCGCCGCCGGCACCAGCCAGGCGAGCAGGCGTTCGAGTGCGCCGGGCAGCGGCCGGGCCGCCAGGATACGATCCATGGACGGCGGCGGCGCGACCTGGAACAGCGCCAGCTCCCGGTCCAGTGCCTGCGCCACCTGCTGCAGGGCGCGGGCCTGCGGCTCCGCCGCCAGCAGCGCCCGCGCGGCGTCGCGCTCCCCGGCCGGCCAGGCGGCGTCATCGCCGCCGTAGGCATCGACCAGGTCCTGAAAACGCTCAAGGTCCATGTTCTTCCTCCAGGGCCCGGCGCAGCGTGCGCCGCGCGCGGGCCAGTAACGATTCCAGCGCCTCGACGCTGACACCGACGATCTCGGCGGCCTCCCGGTTGCCGAGCCCCTGGTAGTGGCAGAGCACGAGGGCGCTGCGCTGGCGCTCGGGCAGGGCGTCGACGGCCTCGCGCACCCGCCGCGCGCGGGCCGCCTCGGCGAGGTCGACCTCCGGGCCACGCGTCGTTTCCTGCGGCAGCGCATCGCCCGTCAGGCTGATCCGCCCGTGGCGCCGCTGCCAGTCCACGCAGAGGTTGTGGGCGATACGGTGCAGCCAGGTAGTGAGCCGGGCCGCCTCCGGGCGATAGCGGTGGGCATCGGTCCAGAGGCGCACGAAGACCTCCTGGGTCACGTCATCGGCCTCGTCGCGGTCGCCGAGCATGCGCCGGGCGTAGCGGTTGAGCGGGGCCAGGTGCACGGCCAGCAGCGCCCGGTAGGCCGACTCGTCACCCGCGGCAACGCGGGCAACAAGCGTCGCCTCTTCGCTGGCCACGCCCGGCGGCGCCCCTTTCCCCCGGCGACCTGCCGCGGCTCCCTACTCGGACCACCGCGGGTTCTTGCCGGGTCGCCGTTCGCGCATCGTCGCGAGTTCGTCCTCGGTGATATAACCGTCGTCGTCGGCATCGAGTCGCTCGAAAGCCTGCTGCCGGGCCTCTTCATCGGTGACGTAGCCGTCGCCATCGGCGTCCATGGCCTCGAACATGGCGTCGGCCCGCTCGGCCATCCGGCCGCTGCGCTCCGCCTGCATGGCGTCGTGCTCCGCCCGGCTGATCCGGCCGTCGCCATCGCTGTCGGCCTCGGCGCGCAGCTCGGCGCCGCGCCCCCGCCGGGGAGGCTCGAACTCCCCGGGACCAATGCGTCCGTCCCCGTCCGTATCCATGGCCTCGATCATCGCCGCCGGCCCGGGACCGCGCCCCTGGCCCGGCTGGGCGGTCGCCGGCAGCGCCAGCGCGGTCGCGACGAGCAGTGCTGCGAAGGCTGAAACCGGGTGTGAGAATTGACGTTTCATGGTATCCCTCCATCGTCCATCGGCGGCGTCATCGTCCGCCTGCCTATGATACGAGCCGGGCGCCGATTTCCGTCGCACGCCCCGGACGGGCGGGCTGCCGCGCGACAGGCCCGGCGAGGCGCACGGCGAAATGCCTGTTTGCGCTGTCCCCGGGGTTGACCTAGCATCGGGGGTCCACCGGCCGCAACGGGCGCGCCGGTACCCGCACAGAACATGCACAGCGCGTGCACAGAGGACAACAGGGGGCGGCACCATGTTCGAGCGCAAGAGTTCCCGGCCCGAGGCCGAGCCCGCGCCCAGCGCAGAAAGCGCGGCGCCGCCGGCACAGCCGGCGCAGGCAAAGGCACCCACCCAACCAGCCAGCAGCGAGGCCAGGGCAATGATCGGATCCAAAGTGAAAGTCACCGGCGATATCGAGAGCGCGGAAGATCTCCTCATCGAGGGCGAGGTCAACGGCACGGTCACGCTCGCCGAGAACGAGCTCGTGATCGGCAACTCCGGCCGCGTGCACGCCGATATCGAGGCGAAGACCGTGCGCATCGAAGGCGAGGTGCAGGGCGACATCACCGGCAGGGAGCGCGTCGTGATCACCGCCTCCGGCAACGTGCAGGGCAATGTCAGTGCCCCGCGGGTCATGCTCGAGGACGGCGGCCGCTTCAAGGGCAGTATCGACATGGGCGGCAGCAAGGCGGCAACCGCGCCCTCGCCGGCACCCTCGCAGGCAGCAAAGCCATCGCCGGCAGAGCCTGCCCCGCAGGCGAAGGCCGGCGTCGCCGGCGTGGAAAAAGCCAGCTAGCCGGACACCATGGCAACCGCATCGGCGCGGCGGGAAGAAAGCGGGGTCCTGCGCAGCCGGTTGCTGCCGCGGCTACTCGGGGCGGAGCGGCTCGAGAAGCTGGGCACGCCGCACGTGCTGGATTTCGGCCGCGCGAATGCCGACAGCCTCGGCTACTTCAGCAACCACCCCTGCCGGCTGCAGGTGCTGGACGCGGCGGAGACGCTGCTGCCCCTGGCGAAGCGGCCCCGGGACGCGGACACCCCGCCGGCCGGGGTCGCCGAGTTCGACGCGCTGTTCCCCGAGCTCGCCGGCCAGCGCTTCGATATCGTCCTGCTCTGGGACTGCATCAATCTCCTGCCGGTGGGGGACCTGCCGGCCTTCTTCCGCTTCCTCGGCGAACACCTCCACGATGGCTGCCGGGGCCACGGCTTCATCCTGCACAAGCGCACCGTTGAGCCCCGGCTCCGGCACTTCGGCATCTGCGCGGAAGACACCCTGAAGCTCATCGCGGAACAACCGCTCACCCTGCACCTGCACAACCGCAAGGCCATCAACGAGGCCATGGACCCCCTGGCCATCGAGCACGCGGTACTGCACGGGGACGGGCGCCAGGAATTCCTCTTCCGCTAGTGCCCTGCTTCAGGCCACGTCCTTGGCCGAGTCCTCGTTCGCCGCGGTGTCATCGGCGTCGACGACGGTTCCCGTTACCACCTCCTCTGCCGGCGGCGCAGCGACTTCCTTTTCTTCCGGGTGCAGGACGGAGCCCACGGCAGCCACGGGCGCCTGCATCGTGGTCGTCGTCTTGTACTCGGCCGGCAGGGCCGGGATCGTCAGTACCCGCCAGATGCTGATCGCGGCCATGATGAACAGGAGCCCCGCCATGAGCAGGAAGAAGCTCTCGAGCCCGAAGGTTGCCTGCACGAAAGACACCGTGAGCGGACCGGTCACGCAGACAATGCCCGACAGGAGAACGATGGTGCCGCTTGCCGGCGTGATTTCCGCCGGCCGCAGGTGGTCGTGGATGAGCGCCACCACCAGCGAATACTGCGACAGGCAGAAGCCGCCGAAGACGAAGGCCGCCGCGTAGAGCCGCGGGCCGGCCGCGGTCTCCGCCGCCGCATAGACGGCGGCGACGCCGGCGATGATGCTCGCGCCTCCGAGGATCCAGCGACGGTCCACCATGTCGGAGAGCTGCCCCAGGGGCCACTGCAGCAGCATGGCGCCGCCGAGGAGCGCGCCCATGAACAGTGCGACCTCCTCGGCACTGAGGCCGAGCTTGGCCGCATACACGGCCCCCATGCCATACACCATGCTCCCGCACCACTGGATCAGCACCAGGCCGATGACCCCCATCCTGGCGCGGTACCACAGGTGCCCGAGGCTGACCCGCTCGGAGACCTCCATCACCGGTGTGCGCAGCACGGTCATGAGGATGGGGATGGCGGCGACGCTGACCAGCACCGAGACGAGCACGAAGAGGGCAAAGCCGCCGGGGTCCGCGAGCGTGAGCAGGAACTGGCCGCCCGCGGTGCCGGCGAGGAGGATGACCATGTAGGCGGCGAGGATGCGACCGCGGCTTTCGTTAGTCGCCGCCTCGTTCAGCCAGCTCTCGGTCACCACGAAAATGGTCGAGAAGGCCAGGCCCGTCACCAGGCGCATGGCGGCCCAGACCCAGGGGTCGACGAAGCTGGCGTGCACGAGAATGGTCACGGAAGCCACGGCGGAAACGGCCGCGAAGGTGCGGATATGCCCCACCCGGTCGATGAGCCGGGGCGCCCACACGGACCCGAGCAGGAAGCCGGCGAAGTACGACGACATCACCAGGCCCGTGAGCCCGTCCGCAAAGCCCTCCTGCTCCGCCCGGAAGCCGAGCAGGGTGCCCTGTACGCCGCTCGCCAGGCCGACGAGCAGCAGGCCGAAGAAGAGCGGCCAAAGAGAAACGAGCGTGCGCGCAGCCATGGTCTGTTACCGGTGCAGGGTCGGCGAGTCTACGAACGGTGCCGGCGGGCTGGCAAGAGGCAATGGGCCGGAAAAGTACCCGGCGCGGACCATCCCGCCGGAGACCGCGTGATGGACAGCACAGAAATGGCCGCCCGGACCGCGGCAGCCGTGGTCCGGATCGCCGTAATCCCCTATGCTGAGCGCCGCCAACCATCGGGGTGCCTTATGCCCTTTACGCTTGAAACGGCGTCGGAAATGCCGGAGCGGCCATCGCGTGCAGACTGACGGGACAGATCACCTGCTGGAGTGCCTGCTGGCGCTGTGCCGCCTGCACCGGCTGCCGACGACCCGCGAGGCGTTACGGGCCGGGCTTCCGCTGGGCGACAGCGGACTGACGCCGTCGCTGTTCGACCGCGCTGCCAGCCGCGCCGGCATGACCAGCCGCATCCTCGCGCGCGCGCCGGCGGCGATCGACCGGGCGCTGCTGCCCGCCGTCATCCTCCTCGAGGATCAGAAAGCCTGCCTCCTCCTGGGCTGGAGCGACGATGGCAACCACGCCCGGGTCGTCTTCCCGGAGCTGAACGACGCCGAGGTCGAGCTCGATGCCGGGGAGCTCGCGCGCCGCGCCACCGGCGACGTGATCATCTGCCGCCCGCGTTTCCGCTTCGACGCCCGCACGCCGCGCACCGGGACCACGGACCGGGGACACTGGTTCTGGAGTGCGCTCCGGGAGAACGCCCCCATCTACCGGGATGTGCTGCTGGCGGCTTTCTTCATCAACGTCTTCGCCCTCGCGCTGCCGCTGTTCACCATGAACGTCTACGACCGGGTGGTACCGAACTACGCGGTGGAGACGCTGTGGATGCTGGCCGCGGGTGTCATCGTGATCCTGCTCGCCGACATCACGCTGCGCACCATGCGCGGCTATTTCCTCGACCTCGCCAGCAAGCGGGTGGACGTGAAGCTGTCGGCACGCATCCTCGAACGCGTGCTCGGCATGCGCCTGGAGCACCGGGCACCGTCCGTCGGCTCCTACGCGGTCAACCTGCGCGCCTTCGAGACCGTGCGCGACTTCATCACCTCCGCGACGATCGCCACAATGATCGATGTGCCCTTCGCCCTCATCTTCATGGCGGTCATCGCCTGGATCGCCTGGCCCATTCTCGTCCCCATCGCCATCGGCCTGGCTATCGTGCTGGTCTACGCCATGATCCTCCAGGGCAAGTTGCGCGAGCTGACCGAAACCACCTTCCGCGCCAGCGCCCAGCGCAACAGCACGCTCATCGAGAGCCTGGTCGGCCTCGACTCGATCAAGGCCATGGGCGCCGAATCGATCATGCAGCGCAAGTGGGAGGACGCGACCGCCTTCCTGAGCCACGTCGGCGTACAGCTGCGGCTGCTGACCAACTCGAACGTCAACCTCACCCAGTGGGCCTCGCAGATGGTGACCATGTTCGTCATCGTCACCGGCGTCTACCTGATCACCGCCGGCGAGCTGACCATGGGCGGTCTGATCGCCTGCACGATGCTCTCGGGACGGATCATGGCGCCGATCTCGCAGGTCGCCGGCCTGCTGACCCAGTACCACAACGCCGAAATCGCGCTGAAGTCCCTCGACGAGGTGATGAAGACGCCGGTGGAACGCCCCGAGGGTGCCCAGTTCCTGTCCCGGGAGATGTTCCGCGGCGAGATCGAGTTCAGGAACGTCAGCTTCAACTACCCGAATGCAGCCATGCCCTCCCTGGAGAACGTCTCTTTCCGCATCAGCCCCGGAGAGCATGTCGCCATCCTCGGCCGGGTCGGCTCGGGCAAGACGACGCTGCAGAAGCTGGCCATGGGGCTGTACCAGCCGTCGGACGGCGCCATCATGATCGATGGCATCGACCTGCGGCAGCTCGACCCGACGGAGCTGCGCTCCCGCATCGGCTACGTGCCCCAGGACGTCACCCTGTTCTACGGCAGCCTGCGCGACAACCTGACCCTGGCCCACAAGGGCGTCGGGGACAGCGCGTTGGTGCGCGCGGCGGAGATCGCCAACCTCGGCGAGTTCATCAACCGCCACCCGGAAGGCTTCGACATGATGATCGGCGAGCGCGGCGACTCGCTCTCCGGCGGCCAACGCAAGTGCGTCGCCCTCGCCCGCGCGATCGTCGGCGACCCGCCGATCCTGCTCATGGACGAACCCACCGGGTCCATGGACCACTCGACCGAGACCGCTGTGCGCAAGCACCTCGAGGAATACATCCAGGGGCGGACCTGGCTGGTGGTGACGCACCGCAACTCGCTGCTGTCCATGGTCGAGCGCATCATCGTGGTCGACAACGGGCGGATCGTCGCTGACGGCCCCCGCGACAAGGTTATCGAGGCCCTGCAGCAGGGCCGCATCGGGAAGGCGAAATGAACGACGCGGAGCGCAGGGACGAGCACGGCGGGGCCCGGGCCGCGCCGGCGGCCCCGGGGGCGGAGGACAGCACCCCGCGCCGGCGCGGTGCCGGCCGGCGCCTGGTCGACCGGCTGTTTGCGCCCTGGATGCGCGAGGTCGAGGCGGACGCCATCAACTGGCAGCAGGACGCGCACCAGGCGAGGATCGAGCAGAACCCGCTGCGCGCCCGGGCGCTGCTCTACGCCGTGGCGCTTACGGTGATCGCGCTGATCGCCTGGGCCGCCTTCGCCGAGGTCGACGAAGTCACGCGCGGCAGCGGCAAGGTGATTCCCTCCCGGCAAGTGCAGGTCATCCAGTCCCAGGACGGTGGCGTGATCCGCGAGATCAATATCCGCGAGGGCCAGGTGGTGCAGGCCGACGAACTGCTGGTACGCCTGGACCAGACCCGCTCGCGCTCCACCCTGCGGGAGAACGTCGCCGAGACCCGCGCCCTCAGGCTCAAGGCCCTGCGCCTGCAGGCGCTGATCGATCGGGCTCCCTTCGAACCGCCGGCGGGACTCGCGGAGGCCGTTCCCGGGATCGTGGACGAGGAGCGGGAGCTGTACGAGTCCAGCCTCGAGCAGCTGGCCCTGCAGCAGCAGATCGCGCGCGAACAGCTGACCCAGCGGCGGGAAGAGCTCACGGAAGTGACGGCCCGCGAGCGGCAGATGGCGCGCTCCCTCGAGCTGTCGGAGCGGGAGCTGTCCGTCACCCGGCCGATGGTGGCGTCCGGCGCCGTATCGGAGGTCGAGATCCTGCGCCTCGAGCGCGAGGTCAACCAGCTCGCCGGCGAGCGCGACCAGGCCCGGGCGCAGATGCAGCGCATCCGCGCCGCCATCACGGAGGCCGAGCGCAAGGTCGAGGAGGTCACCGTCGAATTCCTGAACGTCGCCCGGGAGGACCTCACGGAAACGCTGAGCCGCATCAGTGCCCTCGAGGAGACGCGCACGGGGCTCTCCGACCGGGTCGCGCAGACGGACGTGCGCTCGCCGGTGGCCGGCACCATCAAGCAGCTCTACTACAACACGATCGGCGGCGTGGTCCTTCCCGGCAAGGAGATCGTGGAAATCGTTCCGCTGGACGACACGCTCCTGGTGGAAGTGCGCATCCGCCCGCGCGACATCGCCTTCCTGGTCCCCGGCCAGGAGGCCCTGGTGAAGTTCTCCGCCTACGACTTCGTGGTCTACGGCGGCCTCGACGGTGTGGTCGAGCACATCGGCGCCGACACGGTGCTGGACGAGGACGGCAACCCCTTCTACAAGGTCAACGTGCGCACCCAGGATGCCAGCCTCGGCGAGGACAAGCCCATCATCCCCGGCATGACGGCGGAGGTGGATATTCTCACCGGCAAGAAGACGGTGCTGGCCTATCTCATGAAGCCCGTGCTCCGCGCCAAGGAATACGCGCTTTCCGAGCGCTGAGCCCCGCTCATGGACCAGCTCTTCCTGTCTGATGGCAATACCCTGGCGGCCCGCTGGCGGGACGCCTTCCCCGATGCGAGGCTGGTCGCACCGGGTGCGGCCGCGGCGATCGCCGGCGCTGCCGATGCCCTCCTCTGGCTCGACGGCGGTCGAATCGGCGACCGGGAGGGCCTGGAGCGCGCGGCGCGGCAGGCCCTCGAGGCCTCACCGCGGGTGATCGTGATGCGGCCGGCGCCGTCGGAAAGCGAGGCCTTCGCGCTGCTCTCGCTGGGCGTCAGCGGCTACTGCCACCTGGCGGCGAGCCCGGTGCAGCTCCGGGAGATCGCCGGGGTGGTCGCGGAAGGCGGCATCTGGATGCCGCCGGAGCTGCTGCGGCGCCTGGTGGGCCTGTCGCGGCGGGTGGTCTCCCCGACCTCGCGCGACGCCGCCGGGGTGGAAAGCCTCACGGAGAAGGAATTCGCCGTCGCCAGCCTCGTCGGCGGCGGCGCAAGCAACCGGGAGATCGCCGAGCGCCTCGCCATGTCCGAGCGCACGGTGAAATCCCACCTCTCCTCGATCTTTCGCAAAATGGATGTGCGCGACCGGGTGCAGCTCGCCCTGGCCATGAACGATATCCCCGTCGACAACAGCGCCTGAGCGGCGATCGCTGCGGGCGGCGACCGGCAACCCCCCCGCTCAAGCCCTGCGCGTCCGCCGGCCCCGGTCTTGTGTGCATCGGATCACAGATCTGGCGCTAACTCCCGCCAACCTGCCCAAAAGTACGAGGCGCAACCCATCGCCCGGCCCCATCCTGTCAAGCAACCGAAAGCGCCACCCGCATCCCGACGCGGGAATCGACAGTCAACCGTACGAGGAACACGCCCATGGCCGCAGCTGCCATTGCCACCGTCACCGCCATCGAAGGCACCGCCTACGCCCGCAACGCCGAGGGCGAACTGCGCGAACTCAGGGTCGGTGACCAGCTCCGCCAGGGCGAGACCCTGGTCACCCCCGAGGGCAGCCGGGTCGAGCTGGAACTTGCCGATGGTGAGGCCATTGCCATCGCCGGGATCCCGGAAGTCAGTATCGATGCAGACATGCTGGCCGAGCTCGCCGCCGGCGCCGATGAAGCGGCCCTGCGCGACGAGACCCTCGACGACGTGATCGCCGCCCTCGAGGGCGACGGCGACCTCTCCGAGGTGCTCGAGGCGACCGCCGCCGGCGCCGGTGCAGACGGTACCAACGCGGGCTCCAGCTTCATCCGCCTGGCCCGCATCAGCGAGGACACGCCCGAGTTCAGCGGACTGCGCGATGCCTCCGGCACAGAGGCCACCGCCTTTGTCGAGCAGGGAGAGCCCATCATCGGCGCCGAACTCGAGCCCGACGCGGCCACCACGCCGGAAGAGCAGCCGGTCACCATCGCCGTGCTCGACAACGATGACTATGTCGAAGGCGCCATCGTCAGCGCCGTCTCTGCGCCGCAGAACGGCGTCGCCAGCATCAACGCGGACGGCACGGTGACCTACAAACCCAACCCGGGCTTCACCGGCCAGGACACGTTCACGTACACCTCCATCACCCCGGACGGCAACGTCACCGGTACCACCACGGTCACCGTCGACGTCACACCGACCAGCGAGCCGCCGCCTCCGCCGCCGCCCCCGCCGCAGCTGCCGACCCTGTCCATCGGCGATGCCGTGGTCGTCGAGGGCGATACCGCCGCGGTGACGGTCACCCTGTCCTCGCCCAGCGACAGCACGGTCACCGTCAGCTTCGCCAGCGCCGACGGCACCGCGACCGCCGTGGGCGGCGACTACGACCCGGTGAGCGGCACGCTGAGCTTCGCCCCGGGAGAGACCGAGAAGACCATCCTCGTCCGGACCAACAGCGACGATCTCGAGGAAGGCACCGAGTTCCTCAACCTCGAACTCACCGGGCCGACCAACGCGGTCATCGGTGACGGCAACGGCATTGTCGAGATCACCGACGACTTCACCCCGGCGCCGCCGCCGACCATCAGCATCGGTGACGTTACGGTCACCGAGGGGCAGACCGCACAGTTCACGCTGACCCTTTCGAGCCCCGTGGACACGCCGGTCACCGTGGCCTTTGCAACGGCGAACGGCTCCGCGATCTCCGGCGCCGACTACGACGCGAACAGCGGTACGGTCACCTTCGCGCCGGGCACGACGACCGCCAGCGTCAGCGTGCAGACCAACGAGGACGACCTGGAGGAAGGCAACGAGAATGCCTTCGTGAACCTGAGCAACCCCAGCGGCGCGACCATTGCCGACGGCACGGGCACACTCACGATCACCGACGGCGCGGAGCCCCCTCCGCCGCCGCCCCCGCCGCCCCCGCCGCCCCCGCCGCCTCCGCCCGCGGAAAACGAGCCGCCGGTGGCCCAGGGTGACAGCGCCGCGACCGGGGAGAACACGCCCGTCGACATCGACATTCTCGCCAACGATGCCGACCCGGACGGCACCCTCGTGCCCGGTTCCGTCGCCATCGTCGCCCAGCCCGAGAACGGGTCCGTCACCGTCGACCCGGTGACCGGCGAGGTGACCTACACCCCGGACCCGGAGTACTCCGGCACCGACTCCTTCACCTACACGGTGCGGGACGATGACGGCGCGACCTCCAACACGGCCACGGTGTCCATCGTGGTCAGTGAGGGCCGCGAGATCGCCCAGTTCACGGACAACTGGGTCAATGGCGTGGAGTACACCACCTTCGACAGCTCCGGCGCCGTCACCGGCTCAGGCCTTACCGGCGACCAGGACGGCAGACCCGGCTCTTTCGCCTACAACGAAGGCGATAGCATCGTCTTCAAGGTCGGCAACATCACGATCGCGGAGTTCAGCTCGGAGAACGCCCCCTGGACGGAAGACGCGGTCCTGTTCATCCACGACTTTGCCGTGCCCGGTGCCGACCTCGCCAACACGAACGCCATGTACCTGGAGAACACGGCGATCTTCCTGCAGGCGCTGGACGACAACCTGTCCGACGGCGACCTGTCCGATGGCCTGCAGACCAATCTCGTCAGCAACAGCGAAACGGCCTACGCCGACGGCATCAACATCAGCCGGGCGACCCGGGACGCCTTCGCCGACTACGAAGTCGACAGCAACGGCCGCGCCACGGCCCCCGGGACGGGCCAGCCCCTGAACCTGGCAGACACCGGCAAGGTCATGATCCAGGACGCCCTGGCCCATGTCGGCATCGACTTCACCCGCCAGAGCGAGGCGGACCCGGACGGAGGCGCCGACGGCAGCTTCGAGAACGTGTTCGAGACGGTTGCCATGCAGCACGTCCAGGACACGGTGGATGAGCTGACCGAAGGCACGGGCCGCGACACGGACAACTTCGATGCGCGCCTCGACGACGTGATCGTCGCCGGCGACGGTGTGGTTACCTACTTCTCCGACACGATCGACGTCAACGACCCGGCGAGCAACCAGATCGAATTCGACGCCTCGAGCCTGCTCGCCAACGCGACGCCGCAGCAGGTGGCCAATACGGCCAACATGGAGATCGAGCTGACCGACGACACCGGTGCCTACGTCACCCTCGACGGCGTGAAGACGCAGGTCGGCGAGGTGGTCTTCGACGCCGCCGCGCGCACCGGTGCCATCGAGCTCGACCCGAACGCGATCAGCAACGAGCAGATCGCCGCCGGCGCGCTCGACACCCTCGAGTTCGAGTACCGCATCTGGGACTGGACCGCCAACATCGTGGTCAAGGTCGAGCCCCTGGACCTGTACAAGGCCAAGATCATCGCGACCGTGGAAGACGTGCCGGAGAGCGCCGAGTACAACCAGTTCAGCATCACGCACAGCCTGGCTGGCGATCTTCAGGCCGAGGACGGAACAACCTTCCAGTCCGATATCTTCACCACTGACCAGGTGCTCACCGTGCGCTTCGCGCCGGAGGGCCTGGCCCCCTTCATCGCCGAGTACGGTGACGACTTCACGGTGCCCGTGGAGTACAGCACCGACGGTGGCAGCAGCTGGCAGCCGCTCGACCAGGACGGCACCTGGATCTCCCCGGGGTCTCCGCTGCCGCTGCCCGAGTTCAGCTTCACCTGGCCGGCGAACACGGAAACCATCCAGTTCCGCATCCCGCTCTTCGACGACCTCGCCGACGAGCCGGGGCCCGGCTGGACCGGCCCGGACTACCCGGACCTGGTCGGGCAGGGTGTTGAGGCCATAGATATCACCATCGGCGGCAACGACAACTTCTTCACGGAGAACCTGCAGCCCGGGATCATCGACAACGACCCGACGGGCAGCGACCTGCCGGTCATCGCCATCGACTTCGTCATTGTCAGCGAGGGCGACGGCGAGGCCGTGTTCACCGTGTCGCTGAGCGGCGACGACCCATCACGGACGGATGACATCACCGTCGATTACAGCATGGCCGACCTCAGCACCACCGCGGGCGCCGACTACACGGCAGTGAGCGGCACGCTGACCTTCGCCCCGGGCGATAGCACGCAGACGATCACGATTCCGATCATCGACGATCTCGTCATCGAGGAGCCGAACCCCGAGTTCGCTCTGGTCAACCTGAGCAACCCGACCAATGCGGTGCTCGGCGACCCGCAGGGGACCCTGCGGATCTTCGACAACGACGGCCCGTCGGTCTTCGAATCCGGTCTGCCCGACGGCAGCAACCCCGAGCCCGCGGACCTCGTCGCCGACGGAGTTCTCGACCTCTCGGAGTTCGACGACATCAACATCCAGGCCGTTCGGGTGGACGGCCAGGACGTCACCGGCGGCGGCACGATCAGCACGCCGTTCGGACAGCTGGAAATCGCTGAAGACAATGGCAGCTACAGCTGGACCTACACGCTGCAGAACACGAGCGGGCACGACCAGGCGCCCGGCAATGTCAATTTCGAGGCGTTCTCCGTCGAGATCGTCGGCGAGGACGGCGTGCCCCGCGATGCCGGCCTGTTCATCGTCAATATCGTCGACGACGTGCCCACGGCCGTGGCCGACAGCGACAGTCTCGCCGCCGCCGAGTTCGGCCCCGCCACCGGCAACGTGCTCGACAACGACACAGCCGGCGCCGACGGCGCCACCGTGGTCGGCGTCGCCGCCGGCAACACCGGCGCGGCCCTGGACAGCGCCGCCACCGTCGGCACGGCCATCGCCGGCGACCACGGCACGCTGACCATCAACAGCGACGGCGGCTACAGCTATACCCGCAATCCCGGCTCCCCCGGCGACGTGAGTGATGTCTTCACCTACACCATCGAGGACGCCGACGGCGACCGGTCTTTCGCCACGGTCACCGTGACCATCGGTGACGGCGACGTCACCGTCAATCTGCCCGCCGAGGCCGGTGAAGGCACCGCCTCCGTGGACGAGGCCGGCCTCGACGGCATCGGCTCCGATGCCGCCAGCGACAGCGAGACCACTACCGGCACCTTCAGCTACAGCGCCGTCGACACCCCGGTCGACATCGTCATCGGCGGTGTCACCGTGGTCGAGAACGGCGCCCTGACCGCCACCACGACCGTCACCACGGCCATCGGCGTACTCACCGTCACCGGCTTCGATGCCGCCGCCGGCGAGGTCGACTACAGCTACACGCTGTCCGGCCCGATCACCGATGGCACCGGCGTCGAGACCGACTCCATCGAAGTCAGCGTCAGCGACGACGACGGCGACTCG